>Ga0265314_10000566_pt1 | contig 47140 bp, 37 predicted proteins | sample 4126metaG_FD_203106 | JGI IMG/M metagenome (GOLD analysis project Ga0265314, IMG submission 203106) | Rhizosphere microbial communities from Carex aquatilis grown in University of Washington, Seatle, WA, United States - 4-1-26 metaG | ecosystem: Host-associated > Plants > Roots > Rhizosphere >... | reverse complement strand
CCAGGTTCGTTCTCTCGAAGACAACCGCCGGCGCCTCGAACTCGAGCAAGCCCGTGCGCTGAGCCGGCAGCCAGCCGCTGGTTCCGCCAGCAAACCCACCGCCACAACTCCCGCAACCACGGCCACCCCCGTCACCCCACCGCCCGCAGCCCCACCCCGAGTCGTCACACCGGCACCCTGCGCCGCCAAGCCGTTAGCGCCCCGCCTCCCACGGCGAGTTCGCCGCGCCGCTGCGGCCGCCCAACACCGCAGCCGAGCCACCAAAACCCAGAAATGTCAGGGGCGTGCACCCTTTCGCATTTAGCCTTTCGATTCAGCCTTTCGTTCTAACTCCCGTGAATATCGGCTATTCCGCAACTTGTTATCGCCTCCGTGCCGGGTGAGACCCAGCTCCTGGCCCATCCACCGGAACTTCCACCCGGTCCCCAGGGCGGCGTCCTTAAACTCGCGTGTAGCGCGGCTAATTCGTGAACCGGCGGCTACCCCGTGGGAGGCGGGTTCTTTACAGCGTGTCGTATATCCCGCGCCTCGTAAAGATAGACGACCTCCTCGGCGATGTTCGTGGCATGGTCGGCTATCCGCTCCAGCCGCTTAGACACCGTCATCAGGCTCAACGCGCGGCCGATCGTTGATGGTGATTCCACCATGAAGCTCGCCAATTCACGGTAAAGCTGCCGGTTCAACTCATCCACCGCCTTGTCCCGCGGTTTCACCGCCAGCGCTTTGGCCGTATCGCGCTCTACGAACGCGTCGAGCGCGTCCTTGAGCATCTCCAGAGCCATATTCGCCATCCGTGGAATGTCAATATACGGCTTGAGTTGGGGTTCCTGGTTCAACTCCAGCGCGCGACGCGCGATCGCTGTCGCTTCATCGCCGACCCGCTCGAGGTCATGCGAAATCTTCATGGCCACCGTGATCAGGCGCAGGTCGCTCGCCAGAGGCGCCTTGGACAGCAGGGCGATGGCTTGATCATCTATTTCCATTTCCATCTGGTCCAAGTCATCGTCGTCCGCCTTGACCTTGCGTGCTTTATCGTCGTCCCGTTCTACCAGCGCGGCCAGCGCGTTGCGGACCGAGGCCTCCGCACGTCCGCCCATGGCTAGCAGTTTCTCCTTTAGGTTTGCTAGGTCTTGTTCAAAAAAGTGGGTCATGGCTCAATCGCTGATCGAACACGCTCTCAACCGAACTTCCCGGTAACATAATCTTCCGTTTCCTTCTTGGACGGGTTGGTGAAGATCCGGCGAGTCGTGTCGAACTCCATCAGTTTCCCAAGATAGAAGAATGCCGTGTAGTCGGAGATACGCGCGGCCTGCTGCATGTTGTGAGTGACGATGACAATCGTAAACTCTTTGCGCAACTCCAGGATCAAGTCCTCGACTCGCGAGGTCGCGATCGGATCCAGAGCCGAGGCGGGCTCATCCATGAGGATGATTTCCGGACGGATCGCGATCGCTCGGGCGATGCAAAGCCGCTGTTGCTGGCCGCCCGACAACCCCAACGCGCTGGCTTGCAGGCGATCTTTGACCTCGTCCCAAAGAGCGGCGCCACGGAGACTCTGCTCGACGCGGTGGTCCAGTTCAGCGCGGTCGCGGGTCCCATGCAGCCGCAAGCCGTAGGCGATGTTCTCGTAGATGCTCTTGGGAAACGGGTTCGATTTCTGGAACACCATCCCGACCCGCTTTCTCAGCTCAATCACATCGACGGTGGGGGCAAAGATATTCTGATCCGCAATGCTGATCTGGCCTTCGATACGCACACTATCGATCAAATCGTTCATGCGATTGAAGCATCGCAGCAGCGTGGACTTGCCACATCCTGAAGGGCCGATGAACGCCGTAACCAGGCGCTCGGGTATCTCGATGGAGATCGTTTTGAGGGCTTGATTGGTGCCGTAGAACAGTGACACGTCACGGGTCACGATCAACGGAGCTGGCCGTCCACCCGTATTGGGCGGAGCAGCCGGATTGCTGGTTTGTGGCAGAGCGCCGCCGAACGCAAGCTTGGAAGCCGTGGATTCAGGCATAGGAATCGTTAATGGCCGGCCCTCGCGCGTTTGCGGATATTGGCTCTCACTAGGATGGCTACCAAGTTGAGGCTAAAAGTGAGGGCTAACAGGACTAGCACTGTGCCGTACAAAATCGGACGCGTCTTCTCGATGTTCGGTGACTGAGTCGAAAGCACAAAGATATGGTAACCCAGATCCATGAACTGGTCGGTGAGGGCTTTGGGCAAATCCCTCATGTAATACGCGGCCCCTGTGAAGAGGATCGGCGCAACTTCGCCGGCCGCCCGGCTTACCGCCAGGATCCCTCCGGTCAGGATGCCCGGCAATGCCTGCGGCAGCACAATCTGAAGGATCGTCTGAAGTTTGGTGGCCCCCAGGGCAAGACTAGCTTCGCGCAAGCCGGGAGGGATGGCGCGCAAGGATTCTTCGGTGGCCACAATCACCACTGGCAGCGTCATCACCGCCAGTGTGAGCGAAGCCCACAGAATTGCTGGCTTGGCCCACAGCGGCTCGGGTTGGCCGGATCGCAAAACCGCGTCCATTCCGCGTCCGACAAAACTGATGAAAAATCCCAACCCGAACAAACCGAAGACAATCGAGGGCACCCCCGCCAAGTTGTTCACCGCGCTGCGGATGATGCGCGTGAACGGCGAGGTGTTCTGCGCATACTCAGTCAGATAGATCGCGGTGATTACACCGACAGGGATGACGAAGATGGTCATCAGGATCACTCGGGCCGTCGTGCCCAGGAGCATGGGCAGAACTCCAGCTTTGTTCACGTCGAACATGTCGGACTGCGTGCCCCCAGTCAGGAACCTCCACGATATGGCCGGCCACCCATTGATCACCGTGTTGAGCAGGATGATCGCCAGAATCGCGAGGATGAGCGCCGTGGCCAATCCGGTCGCACCCGTGAAGAATACAGACCAAACGTCCACTCTCGATCGGCGGAACGCCTGGCCCTCGGTTGGCTTGAGTGACACCGTCGTGGAACTCATGCGCCGCCCTCCAGACGATGCTTCAGGCGCTGGATCACCATACCACCGGCTAGGTTCGAGAGGAAAGTGACCGCGAAGAGTAGGGCCCCCAATAAGAAGAGAATCCGGTAATGCTCCCCGCCGAAGACTGCTTCCGCAAGCTCCGCCGCGATCGTGGCCGTGATCGTTCGCGTTGAATCCAGCACGCTCCACGACATGATGCTGGCGTTCCCGCTGGCCATGAGCACGACCATCGTTTCCCCAATGGCTCGACCGAATCCAAGCACCACCGCCGCGAAGACCCCAGGAATGGCCGCGGGCAGGACAATCTGCCAGGCCGCTTGCCATTTCGAGGACCCAAGCGCCAACGCCGCTTGCGTGTACGCCTGTGGCACACTCGTCAGCGCATCCTCCGCGATCGAAAAGATTACCGGGACGCTGGCTAGCCCTAGTGCGATGCCGGCCACCAAAGCGTTAAGCCGCGATTCATAACCGAACAGTCGTTGGAGGAAGGACGCCATCACGATCAGCGAAAAGAAGCCCAACACCACCGACGGGACACCTGCCAAGAGCTCGATTGCGGGTTTGATCCACTCCCGCAACTTAGCGGAGCACAACTGCGAAACGAAAATTGCCGCCGCCAGCGACAAAGGAACAGAGAATAACAAAGCCACGAGCGTGGCCTTGAGGCTGCCAACAAGGAGCGGGACGATGTTGTATTTGCGAATATCGGAGATGGGTTGCCAAATATGCTCGGGTTTGTCGTACCCGCTCCATTGGTATGGCAGCAGGAGGTAGCGCCACTGCGTGGTGTTGATCTTGGCGTCCTTGTCGGTGGTCACCTCCGCCGCCGCCTCCGCTTTCACTTCCATTAGCAGCTTGATCGTGGCTCGGTCTTTTGAGGCGAATTCGCTGGGGGTCAAACCGAGATAGAGCATGAGCTCTTCGGGCTTGAGAGAATCGAGCTTGTCTACCGGAATCACCGGCTGAACGGCGGCGCTATTCATCCGTCCCAAGATCACCGGCAACGCCTCCCTCGTGACGAACAGGAAGATCAGGAAGATCATCACGATGGCCGACAGCGAGGTGAGGAAAATAAGGCGCTCCGCCAGCCATTCCAGCGGTCTGGCTTGGTGCCCGCGCTGAATGCCCATCCAGCCGATGGTTCGCTTGGCGTCTTTGGGCTCGGCGGTCATGCGCTTCGACGTATCCCGGTGGAACCAGCTCACGCGAGCAGGTCCCCCAGTTACCTCAGTCTATGGGCCTGGCGCAATTATTGGCGCAGATTCTTGGGCAACGGATAGTAGCCTACCTCTTTCACTAGCTTTTGGCCTTCGTCCCCACGAATCCAGTTCAGATAGCTGGCCACCTCGCCTTTGTCCAGGTCCGGGTTCACGTAAATGTAGAGATAGCGCCAGATCGGATAGACCCCGCTAAGCACGGTTTCTTCTGTCGGGTCAATGGCTTCTCCTCCCTTTTCCTTGCTCACTTTCAGGTGTTTTGCCCCGGCACCGTAGGCGGCTCCACCGTAACCAATCCCGTTCTTGTCTTTGCTCACTGCCTGCAGCACCGCGGCCGTGCCCGGCATCGTCTGAGCGCTCGCGACAAAATCCTTGCCCCTCAGGACATGCTCTTTGAAGAACTCGTAGGTGCCTGAGCTGTTTTCGCGGCTGTAGACCACGATCGCTGCGTCGCTACCTCCAACGTCTTTCCAATTCTTGATCCGTCCGCTGAAGATGCCTTCGAGTTCCCCAAGGCTGAGCTTCTCAATTGGGTTGTCCGCGTTGACATAGAGGGAGAGCCCGTCCAAAGCGACACGGTATTCAGTGGGCCGCTTTCCAAAAGCTTTGATGCATGCCTCGATTTCATTGACCTTGATCTTGCGCGAAGCGTCGGCCAGGTCCGTAGTCTTGTTCTGGAGCGCGGCAAAACCTACGCCTGAACCTCCTCCGGTTACCTGGATTTTAGTGTCGGGTTTCTGGCCCATATAGACTTCAGCCCATTTCTGAGCCAGGATGACCAGGGTATCGGAGCCTTTGACGGTAATGCTGCCCGCGTGCGCCGCGGTAGCAATGGCTGCCAATACGAGCAATAGGGCAGGGCGGATGAATTTCATAGGAATCGGCATGTTCAATCGATGGTTTTCAGTCACCTCCCTAGGTTTAAGTGGTTGCGGTTACGGTCAGTGGTCGACTATGTGACAATAGTGTGACAACCCGGTGCAAGATCACGCACCTGATTCAGCAATCCGCCCCGTGCTTGACTGACCGTCCGAGCCCGGGAGCCTGAGCGACAGGGCAAAAACGCTTCCTTGGCTGCCCGTTTCCTTTAGCTCTAGCACGCCACCGAGGCGGTTGGCCAATTGCTTGCTAATCGCCAGACCGATGCCACTTCCGCCTGGCTTACTCGACTGCGTAGGGGTGAAGAGGTTGGACCGGAACGCCTCCGGCACCCCCGCACCCTGGTCCCAGACCTCAAATCGAAGTTCAGAGGCCTCGCAGCGGACGCGCAAGCCGGCGGATTTGCCCTTGGGGCTGGCCTGAATGGCGTTGCTGGCCAGGTTCTCCAGGATCAGCAGAACTAAGTTCGCCTCCCGATTGTCTAGGATCACCTCGGCGTCATTCTCGATCATGAAACCGTCTGTGGCTCCAGGCCGCGAGGCCTTCAGCTTGGCTGTCAGCACTTCAAGCACCTCGCTCACGCTCATCTCGTAATGCGTTACTCCCTGTTCTTCACTCAAAACCCTGACCACATCTTGCACCATCCGTTGCATGCGGTGTGCCGCCGTCGCCGCCTCGCGCCACTCGTCCTCGACCTTCGGCCCGCCTTCGACTTGGCTGGCCACGAAGCTCTGGAGCCCGGAAAGCGGGTTCTTTAGTCCATGGATCAGGTGGGAAGTGACCGCCCCCACCGCCGAAGTCCGGGCCGCCAAGCTCAGTTCCGCATTGGCCTTGAGCAGGTGGCTCGTCCGTTCGGCCAGCAACCGGTTCACTCGCTCCAGGCGCCGGAACGCCCATAGGAGGGCCGCCAATATCAGGCCTCCCGCCGCCACGAATACACCCAGCGCTTGCGCGGCGAGATGTCGATCGAGCGCGGCGAACTCCGTCGCGATTCCCTGGCCTTGCAGAAACAGTTGAGTGATCCCCGCTATGCGTCCCGACCGCCCGGAGCGTAGCGGGATGATTACCTCGAGCAGGGGTTGGCTGGCCGGGACACCGGCGGCATTGACGGCGGGATTGATGAACAGCGCCTCGCTGCGAACCGAAGGGTGGAAATGGCTGACAGGCCTCAATGATTTTAACTCATTAAGTTCGTTTGTTTCGATGGTTGCGTCGGTCAGGTAGGGCGGAAGCGTGGTGATGAGCTTGCCTTGCGAGTCGAACAACCGGGCGGCGATCACCCCTTGAATCCCAGCCACCACATCCTGGAGCCGTTCATTCATCATCAGCGCCTCGATCACCGGGGGCGTATCCGCAGGACCCACTTCACCACCCAAATCCGCTTCGAGATTCTGGAGAGTGGCGATGCTGTAAAGCACCTGCGCGTCCCGTCCGGAGATCTGGGCCCGCAGCCGGGCCCGGAGTTGCACCGTGACTACCGCCAACGTGCCGCTGAGAACTAGCAACGTGACTCCCGTTGCGACCAGCGACAGTTGCCTCGAGCGCCGCATAGCGCGGCTGGTCTCCCGGTCCTGATTCATGCTCAACCGCTAGTCCGAAGCTTTCCGCTCATGTTTAGTCAAGCCATCGCCGGATTCCGACAAATATCTACCGCTGCGCCCGGAGTAATTCGTGAGCTTTCGTCACCAGGGCAGGCCCCGGCACGGCTTGGGACCCGACGCAACCAACAATTCTAGCAAGGCACTTTCGGCGTAGATACGAGTTACGAATCAAAAATCCCAACTCAGTCCGCCGAATACTCGGTTGACGCGGTATTTGTCGTCATCCTCGTTTCCCTGAGATCGCTCGTTTTCGAATTCACCGAAAACCTTGAGTTTGCGGCTCAGTTGCTTCTCGATTCGGCAGTTGAGCAAGAGAGTCATCTTACGCCGCAGAAAATAGCTGGTATCGGTGAACCCGGCGACTTGGACGTCATAGTCGTAAACGCCAAACACTGCTCGGGGCTGGAAATGCCACGTGCCCAAGTCCACGCTCATTTGAGCTGAAACGAAATACTTTTTAAAGTCGAAGTAACCCGAACTGTTGTCGCGGTTGATGTCCACACCCCCTCGCAGCGTCGAACCCCAATGACGGTCATGATCCCAGTTCTGATGCCACAGCAGTTCGGTCCGCTGAGTTTGAAAGGCCAAACTCGTTCCCGCCAATTCAAACCCAAATTCGTCCAGTTGCGGACGATGGTCGTAGAATCGGCGGTCCATCTCATAACTAAGGCCAATCTCCGAACGGTTGCCATAGCTTTTTCGTAAAGCGAGCTTCGGTCCTCCCTCCCAATAGTCGTCGAGCGGAGCCGCCAGATACTGGCGGTTAGCCTCGAATTCAACCTCCAGCATCACCCCATGGCCAAGGTCGCGTCTCAAACCCGGCCGTAACGTCAGACCGTGCCCTCGGACCAGAATCGTCCCCAGACCCGTTTCAGTGGCCGAGACATCCAAGACTTGATCCTCGTAGAAATACTGCGCGGCTAATCCCAAGTCCCAACCGTCCCCCAGGGGGACGCGACCTTGGGCAAGGGCAAAAAAAGTCTGTTCGTGGTCGGCGTCCGGAGATGAGAAATATCGAATGTCCTCGCCGCTGAACATGAAACTGAATTCTCGGCCGTCTGTGGGCAGGCGAAACACCATCGCGTCCAGACCGGTGAGCCAGAATGCGCTAGCCTGCGCGCCCAGATGACTCAACAGTACGTTGTCCTTGTATCCCGAGGCCGCCCGTAGAGTGACGCTCTGACTCCAGATGGAAAGGGGTGGAAGATCCGCTTCGAGGAGCGGATCGCCGCTGGCGGCCTGGCCCAGGCTGTGGCAACACAGGATCAAGCCGGCCGCCGTTTTCGCCCAAAGGCGCGCCTGGGACATACCGTAGATAAAAGACCAAGCGACCATCGCGGTCGCCTAGTTCCTTTACCCGCTTCGGTGGCGCGAGTAAACCGCGAATCACGCACGCCGAGACCTAGGGGCGTCCGCGGCTCTTCTTTCCCTCTCCCTTAGCCTGATTGAGCGCCTTATCGAGATCGTTATTGAAATTGTGGCGGATCTCCTGCAAACGATCTTTAAGCTGCTGCTCCACTGCCTCTTGCCGGGCCTTGAACTGCTCCAGGTTGTTCTTGAGTTCGTCCTTCAATTGGTCGCGCTGATCGGCGGTCGCGTCCTTGAGCTGTGCCCTTAAGGCGGTTTGCCGCTCCCGAAATGCCTTTTGGAGTTGGTCCGCCTGATCGACGAGCTTTTTGATCTCGGGCGGGAGTTGCGGACGGGATTTGTTGTTATCCCGTGCTTTCTCCCACTGCGTCCACTTGTCTTGAGCGGAAGCGACGTTCGGGCTCGTCTGCGACGCAGAGGACGACATCACCTTGTCCGAGGAGCCGGCGTTTGGCGGGCTTGAGGCGGTCGGCGCATCGCTGGCCTGGCCGAGCAGGGCAGTCGCACCCAGAAGGAAGCCCGCCCACGCCCTTAGACTCGTTACCAACCACTTAGAAGACTTAATGTTCAATTTAGAGGGTTAGGGTCATTACGCAGTCTGCTCGCGCGACGATCCAACCCGTTGTATTAAGAGCAACGGCCATGCCAGCGTGTCGCATCGTTTCACCGGGCTTGGTTACCAAGAGGTTACAATGGCGAGTCGGCATTTGCTGTGGGGGATTCTACCCATCCTCTGGAGAACATCAAGTAATCAGCGGGGATTCTTCACCAATCCGCTTGGATTCGAACCTTATACTCCAACAGTCCGCTGCCGAAAACTGGTGCCAGGGGAGGGAATCGAACCCCCGACCAAGGGCTTATGAGTCCCCTGCTCTACCGCTGAGCTACCCTGGCAGAGGTAGCAACCTGATCCAAACTCTAAGGTGTGCCTGCGCTGCCACTCAAGCACTTTTCGGAACTGGTACTAAGTCTCCAAACAAAACGGCAGCCTCAAATCGGCAACCGACATAACCCAAGGGGTAACCCACCTCACTATTCTGCGGCCGCTTTTGCCGTGCTGGCATGGTCTTGCAGCCAAAGTATATCCGTATTGTTCGGCGATGAAACAGGGGCTGCAAGTTGGATCAATTGGGAGGTCTTGAGCGGGGCTGTGGTCCGGTGGTCCAACCAACGCTTGATGATCGCATGCCCATCCGCAAAGGAAACACCCGCGGCCAGATCATGGTTGCTCGCTGGGTAGTCAACGATCTGCGTGGTGTTGCCCCGAGCCTTCAGGTTCGTTTGGAATAACCCATCGTTGATGGTCTCGGCGCTCTCATCGATGAACACCCAAGCCTCTCCAGGCGGCGGCTCCATGATCTGATTGATCTTCCGGAATATTTGGTATGTGTCCTGTCCAATGTCGTTATTGCCCGTATAATTCATCCAGCAGTTCATCGATTCGCTCCGCACTCGCTGGTAGCTGTGACCGCCGATCTGGGCCGTGCTTCGGTCGGAAGGGCAGTGATACACCTCGAACCCTTTAAGGTAGGGCGCGAGCTGCGAATAACGCGCGTCGGTAAGGAACGTCGTGTTGGTGTTATCAGGGCTGCTGCTTGTGTCGAGCCACCCGGAAACCCACCGCCCGGGACCTGATCCCGATCCGATTACGACCCCCGGGAGCCATTCCTGGTGGTCACCCGCGTACATTTCCCAGGCCATTTGCAGTTGCTTGATATTGCTCAGGCAGTAAATGCCTTCGGCACGAGCCTTGGATTTGGAAAGCGCCGGTAACAACATCGCCATGACGAAAGCGATGATCACCATAACCGCCATCAGTTCCAGCAGCGTGAAGCCACGCTCTGAACCCCGCAGGCGCACGGGCTTTCGCACGGCCGAGACTGCTGCCGTCCTCATGAATTGCCGGGTTGTCGTGTTGCTAAAAAGTTAAGCTTTCCCCAGGCCTTTTGCAAGCCTCTTTTTCTGAGACTGATCGGCCGAATTGTCAGCTCCTGGTCAAAGTCCTGCCTAGCATGTTCTCATCGGTCCGGCGTCTCGCCGGAAGGCACCAAGTTCTTGGTTGCCTGGCCTTTGAGACGGCCCCGCCACTCGTTTGGGAGGTCGGTTGGGGGATCCCAGCCTACGCAAAACGGTGGTTCTTTTCCGCAAATTGGCGTTGCTTCAATCGCGCGCAGACTTAGAATTATGGGTATTCCTCACGCTGATTATGAGTAGCGCTCGGCAAGCCCGGCTTGGGCAGGAGCGGTTGCGCCAAGGCAACCAGATCTGGACCTTGCGACGCTCAGCTGAAGTTCCGACCGTGAGCATCCAGGTTGATTAGGGTTCCATGCACTCCAAATTCCTCTCTAAACTGGCTTTGACCGCCCGCCAGGGTCGGCGCCCCGGGGCCTCCTTACTCGCGTTCACGCTGATCGAATTGCTGGTGGTGATCGCCATCATCGCCATTCTGGCGGCGATGCTTTTGCCCGCCTTGGCTAAGGCCAAAGAAAAAGCCAAGCGCATTCAGTGTTTGAATAACGTGCACCAGATCCTGATCGCCCTCACAGGTTATGCCGGGGACTACAAGGACAAGTTGCCCAACCTCGACCCGCCGGGAAGCGCCAACTGGGCTTGGGATATGCCCTGGAATGCGGCTGAGACCCTCCTGTCCAGCGGGCTCCAAAAGAAGTCGCTGTTCTGCCCCGGCACAGCCCCCAGGTTCACCGATAAGGAGAATTTCATGGACCCCGGTCCACAACGTAATCTTTGGGACTTCGGCAAGGACAGCGGCAGTTTGGCCAACGGATTTCACATCGCCGGTTATGTCTTTGCATTCTCGGGCACCTTTAGCCACTTGATGGTGTCTAATCAGAACAGCGTTTTGGGCCCCGAGGTTGTAAGGACCTCCTTGGCACAGAATGGGCCTACCTTGCCTGATCCGGGCATTTCCGAGCGCGTCCTCACCGCCGACGCGACCATTTCCACTCCAGCCGGTGGCACTTACGCCCAACGGTATAGCCCTTCCTACAGCTATACAAAGGTTCCGGGCGGTTTCTATAAAGAACACCTAACAGCGCACCTGCGCGGCAAATTCCCTGACGGCGGCAACATCGGGTTCAAGGATGGCCACGCCTTGTGGCGGAAATTCGACAAAATGGACCAACGCGCCACCAGCGGCCAAAGCTTCTGGTGGTAACGGTGGGAAGTTAGCTGTCGGCACAATCCGTTGCCCGCTGAGACGTCGTGCGACGGAAGTCCTCCCGTTGCGTTTCAGCGAGCGCCTCGGGCCGATAGAATCGGTCGTAGAACTCCGCATCCAAATGCGTTGCCTGGTAGCCAATGGCCGTGCGGAACGGGGCTAAATACGCGGGAAATCGGCCGTATCGTTGCCACACGTATTCACAATAGGCCGCCGTTGCCTCGATCGCTGCTTCGCTGATGGGTGGAACCATTTCCCGCACAGTCGTCGGGCTCTGCCAGGCGCTCGATAACGGTGAACCTCTAAACACACCGCTCGCGCCAAACTTGGTCTCCACCACCGATCGCACCGCCGCCGTCATGGACTCGTAGTAAGGCGGGCAACTGGCCTTCAAGAGCACTTGGCAGTCCCGTTCCAATCCAAGCGGGTAGGGGACCTGCGAATCCTTACCCGTTAGCTTCATTGCCAGGGAAATCAGCCGCCCGGCGCCCAAGTATTGGCTGGCTGGCATCCGGCCCATCCGGAAACCGAGTGCCTCAAACCACCCGAACTCGTGGTTGGCAAAATTCGGGAATCCTCCCAAACCCAGGCCTTGCGCCGCCAGGCCTAGGTTTTGGATCATCATGCCCTGCTCAAGAGTCACAAACTCTGTCACCAGCCGTTCGACCAGCTCGATCGTCGCAACCCGGCCCTTCCGGGGATCATCATCGAGGTGCCCGCCTTTGCTACGGGCGAATCGCGCCAGTCCAGCCGGCCGAAACCCAGCGCGCTCATCCAAAATGTAGACACCGGTGGTTTCATTCAGGATGTCCAGCAGGCCGTTGATGTACATCGGCGTGAGATCGTTGATCGGCAGAAAATACGTGCTGCCCTGGGCGGCCGCCGACCATTCGTTCATGTTCAAATTGTAGACCGGTTCCACGGGCGGAGTACATCGACGGTCAGCCAGCTTCACTCGGGCGCGACGGTAGAGTTCGACCACTGCCCCTTCCTTAGCTAGACCGATGGCTTCTTCCACCTCCTTGGCGGTCATATCCTGTGGCCGCCGCAGGAAATACGTAGCGCTATCATTGATCACTGCCATGGCGACGCTCTGAAGCGCGTCTCCGCTGGCCACGGTGCGCCCTACCAAACCGCCGATCATATTGCCCCCTTTCCCGCGCTCATAGCACAGGTCGGCCAGTGCGTAGCCTGTGATGCCGCAGGCAGCGAAAGCGAGGGCGCCTTCCTCCTCCTCGCTCAGCGGCCTGCTCGGGAAGCGGCTCTGATAGGCCAGAGGACCCCCCGGCACTCGCATCCCCATGCCGAACCGGCGTGAACGTCTCTCGACCAACGCCCGCCAGAGCGGATAATTCTCAAGGCGCGCTTTGACCGACGGATCGGAATCTGGAGCGGATAGCGGCATAACAGGTTAACCAATTCAAGCAGGTCAGCCTGCTGAAATCGAGTCAGCAAGGTCCGGCCAAGCCAGATTCCTCCGCTCAAATCCGATCCTGGCGTCCCGGAGCGAGATCACCGTCCCAACCGGTTCCTCGAGCTCCCTTAGAAGGGCAGCCATTTGAGATCGAAAGCCCTCTCAGTGAACCAGACGGCTGCCACCAGTGCGATGGCCGCCGATCCGAACTGAAAAGTAAGACGCCGGTAAACCCACGACGTGCGCAAGGCGAAAGCAATTGGCAGAAAACTGGATACAATGGCAAGCTGTCCAGTCTCGACGCCGAGATTGAAGCCCACCAGGGCGCGAGCCAGCGCGCCGCCCTCCAGTCCGAGGTCCCGCAGGACACCCGCGAACGCGAACCCATGAACTAATCCGAACACAAATGCGACCAGCCACGCGCGTTCACGGAAGAAGGGTCTCAGGTTGTTCAGCGCCGCCGCGACCACCGACGCCGCCACCGCCGACTCGACCCACCGGGATGGCAGGCGCACCCACCCCATGGTTGCCAAACTCAGAGTCAGTGAGTGCGCTATCGTAAAAGCGGTCACTACCCTGATCACGTTGATCACGGCGGGTCGGAACCGCGCTGCGGGAATCCATTGATCCTCCGTTCGGGAGAACACCGCTGGCAGAAGCAGTGCGAGCAAGAAAAGGATGTGGTCGAACCCCGTCCAGATATGCCACACGCCCTCGGTGGCGAAGGAGAAAAACTGGTGAAGCGGACGCAGTTGCCCTAGCTGGAAACGCTCCGAAGGATGGTCGGGACTGAACACCACCGTCTGCGTGCCTCCCGGCAACTCGAGCCGCAACAACCCGCGATGTTGTGGATCAAGATCGAAGAGCAGGGAGTAGCCCAGATCGAGATGGTCACTCCCGAGGTAGTCATCCGCGACAAATCTGATAACCGCATAGGCCCCATCGGTATGATGGTCCACCAGGTGCTCTGTCACCCTCATCGTGACTGCTCCCTTGCCTGCGTCAATCCGCAGCCGCGCCAGGGCATATGCATCCAGAGCGGGCCATCGTGCGCGCAACTCACCCCAGGTGATGACGCCGTCGTCGTTTTCATCCAGGCCAATCGCCGGCTCGAGGTCCCTCAGAGCGATGTCCCACTGGCCCGACAGTCGTCCTTCTGCTACGCGCAGGTTCAGATAGCTGTCGCTGGACTTGTGGGCCTGGGCGAACGGCGGAATGGATGCAGCCAATAGCATCAACAGCATGCTGACAGATTGGAGTCTCATACTCTCTATTGCTGGCTAGCGCCAAGCTTGGCCAATTCGACATCTTCCACGTGTCTCTCTCGCAACCACTCTACGACCGGCTGCGCGGCTGCCGGATCACGGGCAGCGGACGCGGCCTCCAGCAGGATCCGCACGTCCGCCGGTTCCCGCTGCACCTTCCAGTTCGCAGTTGCCAGCCTGAGGGCCTCCAGCGGCTGATGAAGCAAGTGAAGACTGAACCGTGCTTCCTCACGCTGATGCACGAAATCTCCTCGCAGTTTGGCAGCTTCAAAACGATCTCGCAGCGATCTGATGTGTTCTGCCAACGACGCCGGCTGCGGCCTTACTTGGCTCTCCGCCAACGCAAGCCTCAGCAGCAGGTTATCAGCACGGGTGTGCTCTTTGAGCAGCGGAAGGGCTTCCTGAGGACGCCCTTGATCCATCAAGAAATCTGCGTAGGACCCGAGCAGGTAAGTGTCCGACGGGCCGAGCGCCAAAGCCTGATGGTAGTGAGTTTCCGCCTCTTGGATCCGGCCCATTCGGGCCCCGATTTCGGCCAGTCCGGTGATCGACCAAAGTCGAACCGACACATCTGCCCGGGGATTATGTTCCACGGCCTGCGAAAGGAGTGCATAGCTCTTCGCAGCCTCGCCGTTGAGGCTGGTGATCAGCGCCACGCACGTTACCGCCACTAACTCATCGGCGCTGCGAAACACCGCCAGCGCCGCTTTGCGAGCTTCCTGGTAATCACCGCGAACCTGTTGAATGGTCGCCAGGGTCAGCCAAGCCTGTGGGTTGCGCCGGTCCGCCGCCAGGGCTTGTCGCAGGTCGTTCTCAGCACCCTCAAAATCATGCCTGCTCTGGCGGATTGTTGCGCGCATGACTAGCACCGGCGGGGGTGGTTGAGGCAGATCCCACCAGCGCGCGAGCACCGCCTGCGCATAGCCCAGGTACCTGGGGTCGGACTCCGATCGATTCTTGCCAACGTACAACCGCGCCGCCCGAAGAGCCAAATCAAGCCGATCCGGTTCCGCGCTCAGCTCCCGGCGCAAGCTCCGAAGTTCTACCGTGAGGGCGTCGGGGGCGGCCGTGGAGCGTAGCCGCTCCAGAACAGTCTGGTCATCCTTTGGAACGAAAGCAGTCGCAAGTGACGACGGGCAGATCGCCGGATGACCGCAGACGAGCAGGATGAGCCCGAGTCGAAAACCCTTTAAGGGAGAGAATCCTGGAGTCTCCATAGGTGTTGTCTTGGCTAAGGTGAAGCGGGTTTTGAGGCGCACACGGTTCAACCTCAAAACCCGCCGCTTCTCACACGAGAAGATCTATTTGGCCTGAACGCCGATCTGGACTTGGTTTGCGTTAACCGAAACGTCCTTCAACGTCACCCCACTTTTGTCAGCCTTGAGCCGATAGAAGCTCTGGGACGAATCGGAGACCGGCGCCGAGAGTTTGTGCGTGGTCGGATCGTAGGTCGCCGGCAGGCTGTGGTAAGCCCCCTGCACCTGGCCCGCCGATTGCAGCGTGATGGTCACCGTCGGATCGTTCGGGGAGCCCGGAAGCGGCGAGCGCAGATAAGGGAACTTGTCGCTGAAGTAGCTGGCGTCCACATAAGCCCCATCGGTGAAGGGCAATTGCCCCGAGGGCGCGTCATTGGTCGAGAGCAGTTTACCCATGACCACCCGGAGGGCTACGTCCACCACATCATCTCCAGGGCGTCGGCCGTTGGGAAAGCCCGCAATGTCGCCACCGATTACCCCGAGATTGTTTTGCTGGGCCGGGGGAACCGCGGGGGTTGTGGTGTTCAAACGGAGCATCTCGCAGAGCGAACCGTTGGCATTCAGGCTGGGCACTCCGGTTAGGAACACCGTGACAAGATCGGTGCGGGGAAACGCGGTCGGGGCCTTGACGCCTGCGCTCCCGAACAGCAGTTCCAGTAAGGCGGGCAGGGTAGGGTGGGTCACGTAATCCGCAAACTGCCCGTCGTCTTTGGGCTCGCTGGCGTTGAACTTGTCCTTGTCCCTGAGCCCGATTACCACTTCATTCACCAACGGCTGGCCTAAGCGCGAGACTTGCGTGATGTTCGTTCCATTAACCGTGCTTGCGGTGGTCCAGCCTCCAACAACCGGATTGCCGCCCGAGGTCAACAGGTCCTTCGGAACCTCCAGAATAATCGAGGTCACGTTCTTGTCGCTCAGCGTGTCTTTCTCTCCATCCACCGGGCCGAGCGGGTTGCTCAAATTGACCAGGTCGAAGGTCTCCCCCAGGTTCACCACGAAGGGGTCTTTGCGCTGACCCACAAACAACCGGCCTTGGTTGGTCGAACCGGGGATATTGATGTTGTACATGTACGCATTGGCGTACGCGTCATAGTCGGGCAGGGTCTTGGTGCCGATATTGTCCACGGGCTTGGTGAAGACCGTCGAGCCGTCGGCCGCGTTGCTGATGTCCTCTGACGTCCCGGTCCGCCGGTCGCCGTGGACCAACTTGACCGAATACGTTTCGAGGACATTGAGCGCGCCGTTGTTCCCGGCTAGCACCTGTCCGGCGATGATCAGCGGGATGGAGTTGGTGCGCTGGTTACCCGCCGGCCCGATCGGCAGGGAGATGTTCTTGTAGCTGCTGGTGAACCGGAACTGGAACGTGAGATCTTCCTTTGCATCTCCGTTGTTATCGATATGGATTTCGTAGAGCCCGTTAGGGTCCATCGTGAAGTAGTTGGGACCGCCGTAGGCATCCTGCAGCGGAATGTAGTTGGCCACGATGGTCACATAGTTGGACCGGCCCGTCTCGTAGCTGTTGAACATGTAGAAGTCGGCACAGTCCAGCTTGGGCATGGAGGTGATCATCGGCGCCTCGCGATGACTGGAGGCATGCGTAGCCAGACCGTTCAGAGTGAGAGCCGCCGTGCCGAGGGCGGCCCATTTTGCCAGGGAAGGTTGTTGCATCGTTTGTCCTATAATTTGATTCGTTATGGTGACTTTTCGTGTCACGCCACCTTAACGAACCAACTCCGACCTTGGATGCAACCAGGTCTCGATCGCCGCACTCTGCCGTCGTCGCTCTCCTCGAGGAGGCGGAATTCCCACCTCGCTCCGTGCCTTCAGCTCAGCGGCAGGACGCAACTTTGCGTCCCATTCCCGCCAATGGTCCGGACCAGCCTGGGTGTCCACCACTCGGCCAGGCTAGGGCGACTGCACTCGGTAAAACTCAGACGGGTTGGCGGGATCGACCGTGGTGGTGAACCGATACGATTTGCCGGCTTGAATTGGGCTGAGCACCGCACCAGCGTCCTTCTCATAGGGCCCTGCGACCTGCCCCGAACGCAGGAGCGTGAAGGACGTCGCCGATCCTGAGGTTAGCGTGAATTCCAAGAGCACCTGGCCTTGCGCGACCGATGGTTGATTCAGGACGATCACCGGTGAACCTCCCCCCTGCGCTTGCACCAAGGTCAAAGTAAACAACGTCGGGCTATAGTTTGTCGCCCATTCCCACGCCGCAGGCAGGGCGACCCCAGTGAACCCATCGCTAAAGGAACCGTAACTGATGACACCGTACGAGGTGGGCGCAACTGGCTCATAACCCGGTTCCAGGTTGGCGCTCACTGTCCCAGTTAGCGCTGCGTGGCCATTGAGGTGAACTTGGCCATAAACCGTGGCGCTGCTAAGTCCGAAGTTGAGCGTCCCACCCGTCAGATCGTAGCCCCCATTGAGCGTGACAGTCCCGCTCTGGACGTCAATCGTGCCCGCGTTGTCCAATGTGACACCGCTTTGCAGGGTGGTGCTCCCGCCACCAGCGGACTTGCGAAACACCCCGAAGTTGTCGAACTGCACACCGCCGCAGCAGTAGTCGGCGTTGAGGTCGTAATCCCTCTGGGCATCCCAAAGCCCATCGTTCCAGATTAACGTGCCATTGCTGCCGCCGCGCACGCGTCCCGACGTCCAGGTCACCGTCCCGTGGTTGGTGAGCGTGCAGTTGTACATGTCGTGGTCGCTCAACCCGTCGATGATCAAAACACCATTGGTAGGGATGACCACCAGCCCACCCAGTTGGCCGCCCAGCCAGGTCAACTGGCCTGTCCACGTTCCACTCAGGCTGCCAGCAGTCAGGCTGGCCCCAATCCCGTGGAAGGCGGCACCCTCGTCGAGGGTGTAGTTCGAGTCCAGTTCAATGGTTGCGTTTGTCGCCGTGCTAAAGGTCCCCGAATTGACCCCTCCGCCGTTGATCACCATAGCTCCAGTCTGGGCATCAACGGTCCCGGTGTTGTTGAAGGCCACTCCAGCCGAAAGCACCGTCGTGCCTGTATCCACCGACTTGCGGAAGATTCCGGCGTTGTTGTAGCTTACACCACTGCAACAGTAGTCCGCGTTAAGCGCGAAACTGGTTTGGTCATCCCACAGGCCCAGGTTCCAGATCGACGTGCCGTTGCCGCCCCCGCGGATCCGGCCGCCGGTCCAGTTGACGGTGCCCAAGTTCGTGAGGGTACAATTAAACATGTCGTGGTCGCTCGCGCCGGCAACCACCAAGAATCCGTTCGTCGGTACCACGACCGTTCCAGCGAGCTGCCCGCCTAGCCAGGTTAGCGTCCCAGTCCATGTCCCGCTCAAGCTGCCAGCCGTCAGAATGCCTCCGCTGCCCACGAACGCGGCTCCCGAACTCAGCCGGTAGCTAGCGTTCAGGTCGATGGTCGCGCTGCCCGCACTGCTGAACGTTCCTGAGCTCACGCCCCCACCATCGACAACCACGCTCCCCGTTTCCGCATCAATGGTGCCGGTATTGTTCAAAACCACACCGGAGCGGATGGTGGTATTGCCGGGGTCTACTGATTTGCGGAAAGTGCCTTGGTTGTTGAAGGTCACCCCGCCACAGCAGAAGTCGGCATTGATGTCGAAGCTCGTTTGGTCGTCCCACAGGCCCAGGTTCCAAATCAGTGTGCCGTTGCCTCCTCCTCGAACCCGCCCACCTGTCCATAGGATGGTGCCGCGGTTGGTCAAGGTATGGTTGGGCAGGTCATGATCGGTCGCTGTTTGGATCCGTAGTATCGACCCTTCGGCTATGGTGGTTAGGCCGGAACTATTCCAGTCTCCCGCGTTCCACGTGAACACACCCGACAACACATTGGTCCCAGTTAGGGTGCCTCCCACTTGAACCATGTTGGAGGAGATCACGGTGCCGCTGAGGCTGAATGCCCCGCCGGCCAGCAAAGTGACTCCTGGCCCAATGAACCTGCCGCCGTCCTCGAACACCCCGCCGCCATTGAAGGATAACGTGTTCGTTTGCACATCCACGGTGCCTGGGTTGATAAAGGTCACCCCGGGTTGAATCAGAGTAGAGTTGGTGCCGCCGGATTTACGGAAAATCGCTTGGTTGTTAAAGACCATCCCGCCGCAGCAGTAGTTCGCGTTGATTTCCTGGTCGGTCTGCGCATCCCAGAGGTTGAAATTCCATATCTCAGTGCCGCCACCACCTCCGCGAACCCGTCCGCCCGACCAGGCGACAGTTCCGTAGTTGGTCAGGGTGCAGTTTGGCATGTCGTGGTCGTTCGGTCCGGCGATAAATAGGACTGCATTCGTCGGAAGGACCACCGTCCCATCCAAGGCTCCCCCTAGCCAGTTGAGCGCCCCAGTCCAGGTTCCTGTCAGCGTTCCACCGTTTAGGTTTACGCCCGGGCCGCCTAGGGTTGTGCCAGGCGCGAGTGTGAAGTTGGAGTTCAGGCTGACGGTCGCTCCCGCTTCGGTGTTGACGATCCCGGAGCTGCTCCCGCCACCGTTGACCGTCACCGTGCCAGTCTGCACGTCCAGGGTGCCGCTGTTGATTAGGGTGACACCACCGACGAAGACCGTCGTGCCAGAATCCGCTGATTTTCGGAACGTGCCTTGGTTGTTGAAAGTAGTGCCACTGCAGCAGTAGTCCGCGTTGATTGCTGAACTGGTCTCGTCATCCCATAAGCCCAAGTTCACGATCGACGTGCCGCTGCCTCCCCCACGAACTCGCCCTCCGGTCCAATGGACCGTCCCGAGGTTGGTTAATGTATGATTCGGCAAATCGTGATCGGCCGAGGTGGCGATGCGCAGCTCCGACCCCGCCGCGATCGTGGTGAGTCCCGAACTGTTCCAGCTCCCGGAATTCCACACAAATAAACCCACCAGCGTATTGGTACCGACCAGGTTCCCGCCTACTTGCACGAGGTTAGAGGAAGTGATCTGGCCATCCATTGTGAAGGTGCCGCCGTTCAGCAACGCCGTGCCCGCCCCGGTGAACTTGGCCCCAGATTCAAACAAGCCTCCGTTGTTGAACGAAACCGTGTTGGTCTCAGCATCCACCGTCCCGGCGTTGACGAAAAGCACGCTGCCTACTATCCGCGTGGTGCTGATTCCCCCGGACTTCCGGAACGTCCCGAGATTGCTGAATGTGAACCCGCTGCAGCAATAATCGGAGTTCATGTCTGAGTCGCCCTGCACGTCCCAAAGCCCGTTGTTAACGATCTGGGTGCCGCTTCCGCCACCGCGAATGCGCCCGCCCGACCAAACGACCGTGCCCAAACTCGTCAGTGTCGTGCTGGGCATGTCATGGTCGGCGCTGCCTACGATCTGAAGCTGCGCTCCCGCCGGAACGCTGTAGGCGCCGTTGATCTGACCGCCGCTCCAGGTCCACTGGCCCCCGTTGGCATCGATGTTGACTGTTCCCGATAGGGCGGCCGATTGCTTGAGCACCGTCACCGACATGCTCGAGGCCGTCAGCGCCCCGCCATTGAGATCTATCTCATAGACCGAATGGTTGCCGGAGGCGTCGGGGCTGCCACTGTTGATCTCTGCGATATCTTCCCCCGACGGAACTCCCGAGGGAAGCCAATTGGCCGGATCGTCCCAGTCGCGATTGTTGACCGGGCTTGTGCCAGTCCAGACATAGGTTGGGTGGCCCACTTGCATCGGGAAGGCCGCGATCCTGGCGGGGGGGGGACCTATCAGATCCGCCGTGGCTGAGAGCTGGGGCGCGATCCCAGCCGCTATGGTGAGCAGCAGCGGATAGTGGAGAAGTCTGAGTTTCATAGGTGGTTACGAGTCCAATTATAGCTGAGGGGTGTTACCAAAGTCTCCACGATCACAGGGGCCAGAGAGGCAGAGCAATTCCCGCTCGGGTGTTCAGGGCTTGCCGAGGTTGGCCAGACGACCAATTTGAACCGCTACGCAACTGGATGCCGAATCTGGGAGGCGCCTGATCGTGACCCGATTGCAGTCTGCAATGCTCTGTTCAGCACACGGTCCAACCGCAGCTAAAGACTCACCGATGCAACTCCACCGTGAGGTCTGCCCTAGTCCGTTCAAGCGCCAACCGCCGCACTGTTGGCGGAAAAGCCACCAGTGATTTTCTTATCGGTGATACCGACCGGTGACTACTACCAGATTGCTAGAGGATTTCAAGCGCTAAGTGATATAATTCGTCGCTTTAATCGATCCATGTCCCATTGATGATAAATCGCATCACAATTCCGTACGTAATTGCGTACTCCTTGAGCCAGCCATGTCTGAGCACGCCCCTCGCGGCGCGGCCTCCTGTGACAGCGTGGCGGGCTATGGTGCGGGTTAAGTCCGAACAGGCTGGACTATGCGAATTTATAGTTTCCCGGCGTGGCTACCTCCGGGAACGGGAGATCTCCCATCACGTAGCTTTCAGGTCCCAGTCGCAGAGTTGAGTTAAGCGCCTTGTCCCATTCAATGGTCTGGCCACTGTATGCCGCCTCTCGTCCCATAATCCCCGTGAGTGTGCTTTCTGCAACGTTCTTAGCCTCGTTTAGCGGTTGCCCGGCTCGGATGCTCGCAATCAAATCCTGGTGCTCCTGCTGATAGGCGTTCACTTCCTTGTCACGGAATCGCCACATGGCTGTCCCGGCGGATTTGATCCATTTTTCACAATTGCTGCTGCCTTTGGTCCCTACCACCGCTTCCTCAACTCGCCCCTCGCAACCGTTCATCTGACGGCATTGGCTGCTGGTGCGAACTCCGTTAGGAAACTCGAATTCGATGGCAAAGTGGTCATAAATATGCCCGTAAGTTTTGCTGGGCCGAGCTTGCCTCCCTCCCATGCCATAGGCCTTGATCGGGTGGTCGTTCATCACCCAGTTCATGACGTCCAGGTTATGAACATGCTGTTCCACAATGTGATCCCCGCCGAGCCAGGTGAAATAATTCCAGTTGCGCAACTGCCATTCCATGTCGGTCCAGCCTGCTTTGCGATCGATTACCCAGATCACGCCGCCATTCCAATAGAATCTTCCGGTCACGATCTCCCCGATCGCCCCGTCGTGGATTCTTTGAATGGTCTGGTTATAGCCGCGCATATGACGGCGTTGCGTTCCGGCGGCGATGCCCAAGCCCTTCTGCTTGGCTAACTCTCCCGCTTCCAGAACGGTCCGGATCCCAGGTCCATCTACGCCCACCGGCTTTTCGACAAACGCGTTCTTTCCCGCTTTGATCGTCGCTAGCAGGTGCGCCGGACGGAAGTGCGGAGGCGTGGCCAGGATCACATAGTTGATCTGCGGCACAGCCAGCAGTTTTTCATAGGCATCAAACCCAGTGAACGTCATCTCCTCAGGAATATCCATTCCCAGCGCGTGTAGTTGCTCGCGACACCGCTCGATGCGATCCTTGAACACGTCGGCCAACGCCACCACCTGGATGCTCTTGTCAGTGATCTTGCTGCTCGGGTCCACGTCTTCGGTGTGGTAACCGGCTTGGGGATAAATGACCTTGGTCCCAGCCCCGAGGGCATCGAGCACGGCACCTGTGCCTCGTCCCCCGCAACCGATGACCCCGATTCGGATCGGATCGTCCGGCGCCGCGTGGCCGGTGATCGTGAACGGCAGCCGGTTGGCGGCGAGCACGGCGGCAGTGGCGAGAGATGAATCGCGTAGAAACTGTCTGCGGCTGCGGTTTGATTCGAATTCCGAGGCGGTGTTTGCGTTCATAGGTCTTGCGGGCTTCGTGGGATTACACGTGGCCGTATTCTCCCATCAGCCCACCAAACCCAGCCTCGGACGTCCTCCCATTCCTTGGCCAACTCTCCCCCTATTTTGGCGCCTTGGTTACCAAATCTACCGGCGTCTCGCGATCCTCAGGCGTCCCCTTCTTCTGCATCATCTGCAAGGCGTACTCGATTCCGAAAACTGCCAGCTGATCCGCGTGTTGATCGGCTGTCGCCAGCACCTTGCCCTCTTCGAGCAGGGAGTGAATCGCCGTTATGTTGTCGTAACCCACCACTAGCATCTGGCTCGCTTTCCCTGCCGCCCGTAGGGCCGCGACTGCACCCAGGGCCATGCTGTCATTCGCGCAGAGGATCGCCTTCAACTCGGGATGTTCGGTGATCAGGGCCGAGGCCACTTGGTTCGCTTTATCCGTCTCCCAATAGCCACTTTGTGACGCAATGATCTTCATCCCGGCGGCCTTCATCGCGTCCTCGAAGCCGAGCTTGCGCTGCACCGCGTTGAACGCGTTGGGCGCCCCTTCGATGATGGCTACGGAGTCGTTCGGCTTGAGGCTTTTGCCTAGGTAATCGCCTACCGCCTTTGCTCCTTTTCGATTGTCCGGTCCGACAAACGGTATCTTTGCTTGTTTGTCCAGCAACACCGCCGAGTCCAGCTTGTTATCAATGTTCACCACCACGATCCCGGCGTCCTGCGCCTTTTTGCAGACTGACACCAGGGCTTTTGAGTCCGCAGGCGCGATCACGATCGCGTCCGCGTGCTGGGCGATCATTTGGTCCACCAAGTCGATCTGGCGCGCGACGTCCAGTTCGTCCTTGATGCCGTTGGCGAGCAGTTCGTAGTCCTGCGAATGGCTCTTCTGGTGCGCGCGGGCGCCGTTCTCCATGGTCAGGAAAAACTCGTTCGCCAACGACTTCATGATCAGCGCAACCCGCGGTTTGGCTGGGCCTTTTGGCTGGCAACCCACCATTAAAGCGGAGGCGATAACCAGAGCCATGCCAGAGATACTTAGAATTCGTTTCGTCATATCATTCAGACGGTATTTGCACGACCACCACCGCTCACTTCCCGGCCCGTTCTGCCCACTTCATCCACGTGCTCCATTCCGCCAACACTGGGATGTAAATCCCGCCGATGACCGACCGGGCTTGGAAGCCAGATTGCCTTGCATCCACCGTGCTGTACCAGTCTGTGAAGGGGACCCGGCTGGGAGATTCGTTGGCGAAGCGATACAACGGGGCAACGAATGCTTTGAAATCGCTTTGCTCCTCCGCTAATGACGCGGTCCAGATCAACCAATCGCTCTTCGTGTAGTCCTTGCGGTTGTCCAGAGGCAACCCGTACCGGTTCATTTTCGTCTTATAGAAGGCAATCTCTTTCTGGGAGATCTCAGGGGAAAAAATGTTAAACCCGAGGAGGGTGTCCCAAACCAGGTTATATTTCATGCTCCAGGTGCCGGGACGATCGAATGCCAGACGATAGTGATCGCCATCCGCCGCTTTTTCCGGCCAAGCCTTGGCCATGTCCTGAGCCACTTTCTTCCATTTTGCGGCCTCCTCTTTCTTGTCCAGAGTGTCGCACAGGAATGAGTAGGCTCCGATCGCGAGCACCGCCTTGACCGAGAGGTTCGCGTTATGCGCCAGGTGCCCCGCAAAATCATCGGTGCAGAGTTGGTTCTCCGGGTCCAACCCTTTGTCTTTCAAATACTCCGCCCAACGCGTCAGGATCGGCCAATAGGGTTGCGAGAAGTTCGCGTTCCCCTCGGCCTTCGCCAACGCCGCGGCGAGCAAGAGCATGTTCCCCGACTCTTCCACCGGCATTTGATCCCGTTCGTTTTTCTCGCCTCCTCCATAGACCTGCCCATTCGCCTTGGGATAGGTGCCCAGGTCGTGCGGAGCAAATGGGAAGTTCCAACGCGGCGAGCTGGCGTAGTCCATGATCGGACGCATCTGCGCCTCGAGCAAGGGCGGGCTGAACAGCAGGAAGAAAGGCGCCGACGGATAGAACACATCGACTGTACTGATGCACCCGTTGCTGAAGTTCTCTTTCGGAAACATGAGCGGTTTGCCGTCCGGCCCAGCCACGACCTTATGGGCCGCAATGCATTGGCGGTAGGCCAGCGCACAGAGCCGGGCATATTGCTCTCCGCCGCGGCGTCGCAGATCGATCATCAGCTCTTTGTCGAACTTCTCCGCGAGCTTCACCGTGGCCTCGTAGTCGCTTTCTGCGGCTTGCAGCATGGGCACGGCTTCCAGGCCGTTCCGTCTCCAGTACGGCCGGAGTTGTTTGCCCATGTACTCGATCGAAAACAGATCGTCGTAACCCAAAAGTAGGTGGCGCGAGACAGGTGTGGCGCCCACCTTGCCCAGGTCGAGAACCCCGCACAGTACCGGCCAATCGTCCCGAGCCGCCCGGGGCATCCGCTGGTCATCCGCCGCTGGGAGATTCCCCGTGTCGCGGAACGTATTCCGCGAGCTGTCCGCACTGGAAATGCGCGCTGTCGCCGTCCCTTGCTTGGGCAGTGCGAGATAGAGGTAACCCCAATCGATACGGAGGTTGTCGCCTGCCCGCGCCAGCACACCCTGCTGCTCGCTCCCTAGCCGGACAATGTCCAGGTTTGGTGAGGCCACGTGGGCCCACGTCACTTTCTGATCGTCCTTGTCCACCGCCAGCTCCGCTGTGCAATCGAAGTAGATCGAGACTTGGTGGCTCGCGTTATCCGTCGACTGCACCGTCCACGTCAGGTAGCTCACCGGCCGGCTAAGCAAGTCCAGGTTCTCGGGAAGAAGCGGTGACAAGAAGGTGAGTTGCAGTTTCACGCCTGAGCCGATGAACTCATAGATCGTGCGCGTTGGCATCACCTCAACCCGCGTCTGTTGCATGGGAATCAGATCGCCGACTGAGCCCCCCATGAAACGATAGGGATGGCCGTCGATTCGGATGAGCCCGCACATCGCCTGCGTGGTGCCCGTCCAGTGCGTCGGCCAGCCGTCGGTCAATCGGTCGTTGGCGGACCATATGCTGAGGTAGGGATCGTGGGTGACCAGCGGTACAGCCGGTGGCCGCAGAGGCGGTTCCGGCGCGGGCGCGGCCTGGAGGATGGCGCCCAGGACCGTTGCCAGGGCAAAAGCCTGCGGTAATCGGAGAACATTGGTGGTCGGCTTTGGTGTCATTAATCGTAGCTTCTCCAGCACCGCTGCCTCAGGTCAAGCTTGCTGATGCACATGAGGGCTTCCTGCCCGCCAGAGGCCCGGCCGTTTTGCTCCCGCGGCTAGCCCGGCTGGGCGTGAACCTCCTCCATGCGTAGCTTCTCCTCCTTTGCCTTTTGGAGGCTATGAGCGCGGCGCGGACGGGTGTTAAAGCGCCACGCCGCTGAGCTATTAGACTAACCTTGGACGATCATCACGGCCCGACTTGGCAGCGACTGAGGCTCCGGCGTGAGCAAGACCCGGTGGAGATCCTAACTCGTGCCGAAAGCGCGGCACACGCGTCCCTATGCTTGAATTCCTAAGTGATCCAACCCAACTCAGGACACCCCGGAGCTAATGAACGATGGTGCGCTGCCTGCGGGCTTGCCGCGCCCGCTTGATCACAAGTTTCGGGCGTAAGCGATGAAGCGCCGGTATTCCTCCAGAATGCTCTCCAGGGCGCGCACTAACGCCTGGTGTTTGACTTGTTCGGGGGCGGCTTTGGGGCTTTCCAGGATGATCTCGAAGGGCCGAGGCTGGAGCTTGGGTGGCGCCGCCAATATTCCGCCGTAGCCCGCGCTAATGATCCCTTGAGTCGCTGGGAACCCATCGATGCGCGGATCCAGGTTTCGCGGCAGCAGTTGAGACGCCGCGGCCAGGGCCGGCTCCAGCAGGTGGCGTGTCAACGTCGGGCCGCTGGCGTAACCATAAACTCCGTGGCTGGTGTCGTCCGTGTGTAACGACACGACTCCGTGAAACGAGTGCGCCCACAATTCCTCCTGCAAGAGCACTACCTCGGGCTCGCTCGAGTCCCGCCAGAACTCTCGGTTCAAGTCGCGCCCAGCCCTGGAATGTCTGGTGCCGTCCTCAAACCCCGTCGGGTTGCACACGGGATACACGAACAGGCAATAGCCCGCGGCAAGCTCCGGCTTCTGCTCCAGTTTGCTTAGCAATTGTGTCAGCGCGTGGATGCCTTCCGGCTCATCACCATGGATCCCAGCAAACAGCCCGATTCGAATCGGATCATCGCCGGCGCTGGGCCCAATGAAGAGGTAGCGAGGCAGCTCGTAACTTTCCCCACCCGCTTCGAATCGCCCCGCCGATCGGGTTAGGAGGTTTGGGGAATGGGCCGCTAATCGGTCTAGAGGTTCGAGCAAATCCGCCACCGACTGCCTCTCGGAAGCTCGAGAGACAAATGACCGGCTGGCGATGTTGGTTAAGCCATTCATAGTCAATTTCCTGGTTTCGCGATCGCGTCGAAAATGCCCCCTTCGGCGAAATGCACTCGTTGCGCCTTCTGCCAGCCTCCGAAAGCCTCGTCCACCGTTACCATTTTGATTTGTGGGAACTGAGCCGCGTGTTTGTCCAGCACCTCTTGCAACCGCGGACGATAGAAATGCGTTGCCGCGATTTCCTGCCCCTCCGGCGTATACAGGTAATGGAGGTACGCTTGGGCTAGGATGTCGGTGCCGTGCTTTTGGACGGATCGGTCCACCCACGCAACCGGCGGCTCCGCCAGGATGCTGAGCGAGGGCGCGACAATTTCAAACTTATCTGCGCCAAACTCTTTGATGGCCAGAAACGCCTCGTTCTCCCAGCCCACTAATACGTCCCCGATCCCTCGTTGAACGAACGTCGTGGTGGATCCTCGAGCACCGGTGTCGAGCACCGGCACATTATGGTAAAGCCGGGTAATGAAATCGCGCACCTTGCCTTCGTCGCCGGAGTTCGCTTGGGCCGCGTAGGCCCAAGCCGCCAGGTAATTCCAGCGTGCTCCGCCCGACGTCTTCGGATTGGGCGTGATCACCGAGATCCCAGGCTTCACCAAGTCGTTCCAGTCCTTGATCTTCTTGGGATTCCCTCTGCGCACCAGGAAAACGATTGTGGAGGTGTAGGGCGAACTATGGAACGGCAGCCGCTTCTGCCATTCTTTGGGCAGCGCGCTCGCGTGCTCCGCAATCGCATCGATGTCATATGCCAACGCCAGGGTCACGATGTCGGCTTCCAGCCCGTCGATCACCGCCCGCGCTTGCCGGCCCGATCCACCGTGCGACTGCTGCACCACGATGCTGTCCCCGGTCTTGCTCTTCCAAAATTTGGCAAAGGCGCCATTGAAATCCTGGTAGAACTCCCGCGTGGGGTCGTAGGAGACATTCAGAAGCTTGATCTCCCTGGCCGCCGCGCTACCGCAGGCCAGGCCGAGAAGGCACGCCAAAAGGGTTCGGAGATAAAACTTAGAGTTCATGGCTAGGTTGTCGTCAAGACGCTTAAGTAGGGCGGGTCGAATCTCGCAAGTTAGAAAGTGAATTGCACACGGGTCATCACAACCTTTTCCCCTTTGGCCGTAAAGGCCGTACCGCTGCCGCCGCTGAAATAGGTCTGGTCGTAGTCCAGATTGACTTTGATATTGCGGTTCAGGTGCCAGTTCAAGCCTACCCCCCACGACGTTGCCTGGTGTGCCGAGAGCGTTGAACTCGCGAATATCGGAAACGCCGCCTGATCGAGTGTCAATTGGCCCGCGCGCGCTGCGACTTCCCACGCGCCCCAGCCCCGCTCAGCCAAGGAAACCGGGTGCTTGGGCACCAAGGGCGACCACGAGTTCTCTTCGCCAGTGAGGATGTAAGATGCCGAGACTTCCCATCCCCGGTTGAACATCTGCGCTTCCCGGCCTGCACCGAGCCCGCCACCGGCCTGTCGTAACTGCTGCGACGACAATGCGTACTCTCCAAAAATCCCGAACGGCCCGATATAATAGTAGGCCTGTGGCACGATCCGCCAATGGTCGCCATCGGCCAAAACGTTTGGCGTGCCGGCCCCCGCCGTCGTATAGTAACTGAAGAAGTTCTTTTGGCCCATTGAGGTGTAGGGCCGTGGCGGCCCTTCCTGCCTCCCATAGCTCCCGGCAATACCGATGCCCAGGCCGTTAAGCCACCCGCTCTTAAGATTCCGGAACGGGTTCGCGAAAACTCGTCCCTCAAAATCCTTCTCGTTATCCGAGGTCTCAATGTCGTCACTGCCGCCGTCTCCGTCTCCATTGAAGATGCCCGCAGCGTAACTGAGCCGGCTGTCGAACAGCTCCCCTTGAACCATCGCCCCGATGTCGCGGTTGGGGACCAACTCAGTTGGATAGCCGCGCTCGACGAAAAGTAGGTTCCTGGCGGACTGCAGCCGCTCCAGCCCGATCGGGCCCTTGAATTTGCCCACCTGCACCTGAAACTCCGGCGCAAACCGCGCGTTCATGTAAACGTCCTGGATGAAAGCATTATTGCCCGCGGTTGGCACCGTGCCGGAGGGGAAGTCCAGCATCATCTTGTAATCGAACATTCCGTAAACCGTCCCTTCGAACACCGGGCGCACGCGCCTCAACAGAAAGGTGTCGCTGCTGGTTCCCGCTGCCTGCTTGTCTGGATAATAACGGTTGTCCGCCTGCACGTAGCCTCGGATGTGCATCACGAAATTGGTGTCGGCCGATTGCACAGTCAGCCCGCCGGCACCCACCGAGACGGTCGGAGCGGCTTTCAACCGCTTCGCCGAGATCCCGGCATCCTGGTCGCGCTCTTCTTCGAGCAGTTTCACTTTTTGCTCCAGTTCTTCGACTTTCTTGAGCAGTGCTTGGGTATCAACAGTGTCCGCCGCAATGGCGTGTCCTGGGGTGAGTAGGAGGGTCAGGGCGGTCCCTAAAGTGATGGGTTGGTGGATTTTCATAACGTGAACTCCGGTTGTCTGGTGGCGCATGTCACGGACCGAGAATAGCTTTAATGTCTATATTGTCAATCGATATTCATATCTTTTTGTAAATAGCTTATCAACAAGATTTTATACGATTATAAAATGGGTCAATTCCAAATTAATGTAAGTTTATCGCCACTGTGTCCAGACCTTGTGTGCCGGTCCTTCGCCCCAGAGCCACCGGAATCGTCGCCACCGTCCGCCTGGCTCGGCGCGGAGCGATCCGGAAACCACCGCCATGGGCCCGAACCTCAACCCGGCTCGTCGGTCAAAGCAGCGAAGGAATCAAGTTTCGGTGGCCCGCGATAAACTCCGACACGATCCGATTGGCCAGCTCCAGCTTGGCGCGCGCGTCCGGCACCGAGTGCAAAAGCATCATGCACACGCTAAGCACGTCACCGGTGCCGGTTGCTTGAACTTGGCTCGATGTGGGCACCGCCGGCGCGATTGTCAGGTTCCCGCTTGAGTAGAAGCCAGCCCCAGCCGAGCCCATGTGCACCACCACCGCTTTCACGCCCCAACCTTCTAGTCGCTTCAGCGCTTGGTCCAGGTCAACCGCGTCCGCAAACTCGATCAACTCGCGTACGTTCCCGTGCGCCAGATCGACCAACCCCAACACCGCGCGAACCGCTGCTTTGCGTTTGCGGACCTCTTCTGGCTGGGCGATTCCCCATTGCGGATCCCAATTCAGGTCGATCGACGTGGCCATCCCCAGGTCCCGGGCGGTTCGAAACAGCCTCTCGTTGCCCACATAAAGCATCGCCTCGGAGAACCAAATGTCGGCCCTGAACAGGTGCGAGAGGCCGTTTAACGCCCTGAGGTCCAGGTCTTCAAATGCGAGCGAGGCGTTGTTGGGTTGGCAGCTCAAGAAATGACGCTGGCCACTGGCATAAGTTAGCGCCAGCGAGTTGCCCGTTGGGTGCTTGGGATCGCGCCTCAGATAGGCCTCAACTCCGTAACGCCTCAGCGCTGCTTCCAGACGCTCCCCCAGTGCGTCGGTCCCAACTTTTCCGACAAATGCGACCTTTGCCCCTAACGCCGCAGATGCGAATGCGCTGTTGGCTCCTCCTCCGCCGACCGTCTCGGTGATCGAATCCACTGGGGTTTCTCCGTCTTGGGTAAGTCCCGGCCCAGCCCGGAACGGCGCGGTTTTCACGTCCCGGCATATGTTGCCAACGACGCAGATTCGGCCCTCTCCGAGCAGTTCCTCGCTCAGCATAAGTGGGCTCACTCCAGTTCCCGAATGCTCGGGACCGATTGTCGGCCGCCCGGCCGCTGTACCGACAACGTCGCGGTGGCTGTGGCCAAGTCCAGCGCCTGCGCAAACGTGCGGCCGCGCAGAATCCCATATGCGAATGCGCCATGGAAAATGTCCCCCGCGCCGGTCGTGTCTACGGCGCGAACATGCTGTGCACGCACTACCTGCGGCCCTGAGCCGTCATCCGCCACTAGGCCACGCTCTCCTAGTGTAATCACCACCGCATTGCCGTAGCGGCCACGGAGCAGTCCAAGCCAGGTTTCCGGCAATGCGTCTGCCGCGCCCGGTTCAGTCGCGCACGCCTGGCGCGCGAATCTCTCCGAGGCCGCCAGGTAAGTCACCCGGCCAGCAAGGGCTGCTGTTCCTTCCCTCCATGACCCTGCGTCTAGGATGGAAATCGCCCTGGGGAACGCCTCCAAAGCTGCGAGCGACGCAGACAGTTCGTGGCCATCGAGCACCAACACGCCCGGCGAGAAAGGCCTCAACGCCTCCGGGCTAAGATTCAGCGGAGTGGCGGTGGCTTTGCGATTAACAATCGTTCGGCTGCCGTTGAGCCTATTGACTAGAATAGTGGAGACTGGCGTGCAGTGGCCGGGCCGCAGTTCGAGAAGCGAGGTGTCTGTTCCGGCAGCTTGAAACTCCGCACGCACGCGTTTGCCGTATTCATCATCACCCACCAACCCGGCAAAGGCACAACGGCAGCCCCAGACCGACAGCAGGTAGGCCGCATTGGCGGCAGGACCACCGCCCGCTTCGAGCATAAGTGACGTCTCTGACTTGCTATTCTCCGCCAGAAAGCCGTCGAGAAAAAAACTCAAATCGTAGCAGGCATGGCCAATGCACAAAGCCTCAACCATGATCGCCGGGATCAAGTAGCCTTGGATCGCGGTGGTGCCGGTTCTGGCTCCGGTTCTCCGAGCAGCCGCCGCACTTCCTGTAGAATCCGCTGGAGGGAAGCCGTCTTCTGAAGGTAGGCCGAAACCTTCTTGCTAATCGTCTTTCGCACCACCTCGGTGTCAAACGCGATCCCGGTGAGCAGTAAGATCGGTACCTTGGGCAACAACCCACGAATCTCCTCGACTAGCTTGAGCCCATCGCTTTCTTCGAGCTGAAGGTCGGAAATGATAAGGTCGGGCGGGTCGCTCTTGACCTGATCCATAGCCTGCAGCGCGTCAGAGGCTTGCGAGACCCGGTACGCCTTGGCGGTGAGGATGTTGGCCAGCACGAGGCGAATCGATTCCTCGTCGTCAATGATCAGGATATGCTTCTTCATGTTGGCTCCGATCCAGGGTCATTCTCTCACGGCGCTCGCGCGACCCGGTGGTGGCTCTGCGATGCACGCACTCATTCTCACCACACCTCCCACTACTTTATCTCGATCTCGCAGCGGAAACAAGCTCATGATTACGGACGCCTTCGTTCCGTTCTTGAGATCCAGGTGAGCACGCACCTCGTGCAGTTCTCGGCCGTCTTTGAGTACTCGAGCCATCAGGTGCTGGCCGGCGGGTGGGCCAGCGGGATCCGTCTGCTCTAGGTGCAGCATCTCCGGCAGTCCCACGCCGATCAGTTCCTGCGCGCTATGCCCGGTGAAATGAGCCACCGCGGGGTTGAGGCGTGTGATGTTGAGTGCCTTGCTCACGACAAATATCAGGTCGGACATCGAATTGATGATCAGGTCGCTGTAGCGAAGTTGATGCTCGAGTGTTTGAACCGCCCACTGCCGCTCGAGGTTCTCCTCCTGAAGGCCCTCATTCGCTCCTGCTAACTCCGCTGTCCGCTCCCGGACCCGGGCTTCGAGACTCGAATTCGCCTCCGCCATCACTTCCGCCGCGCGCCGCCGCGCGCGCAAATCGTCTCTCACTAGCCAAGCCACCAACGCGAGCATCAAGAAGTTGAAACCCAGTCCGCAAAATACGGTCCAGCGGGTGGTCTGTGCCTGGAGATAGGACGCTGTGTCACGCTCGTGCAAGAGGAGGTCCTCCGCTTCCTTGAGGCCTCCGATCTGGTCCTGAATGCTCCGTACGCTTTCGCTCCCGGGGTCCGCCGCCAGCACTTTGCGGGCGCCATCCAGTCCCGAATCCTGGCGCGCTTGAATTGCCTGGCGTGCCAGTTCAACCCGGTTGGTGATTAATTTCTCCAGTTCTTTGAGTTTTTGGTTTTGTGCCGGCTCTTCGCGCGTCAGCGCTTTGGCGATCTCCAGATGTTCAAGCGCCTCCGTGTAGCCCACGTTCGACGCCCCGCGGTCCCTCGCATCGTCGGTCACCAGATACGCATGCATTAAGGCCTCTCCCGCTTCTAGCGATGAGAGAACCGAATCCGCTTCCAGGATAACCGCGTGGGTATGGTTCACCCAATCGCTGCTGGCGAGCGAGCGCTGGATGTTTTGCACCGTGGCCATGGCTACCGCGACCAGAACCAGGAGCACAAGTAGGAAGATCGCCAGAATCCGCCGTTCGATGTTGTTGTTCATGGGAGTTTCTTTTGGGAATCGACATTCGCCCCTGCCGGGGGTTTGCCAGGGATCGGATCGTGTTCCGGAGGATCGGTTTTGACCACCGTGGCCACCAGCCGCTTGAGCCCTTTGGAGTAGGTAAACTCCGAGGCGGAGGTCCAGTTCGCATCAAACGAATGAGCCACCTTCGCGGCAATCTCCCGGAGCGTCGGGCCGCACTTCTGCACTTTAACCAGGTAAATCCGATTGTTATAATCCAGATACCCCTTCTCCTCGCTCACGTAACACACCACGTGCGTCACCAATCCGGGCATCCGGACCGCGATCAACCGGGTGTCATAGCCTTTGGGCCGCAGTACCAGGTCCGCCACGATCGCGTAATCGTCGCAGTCCCCGCGCTTGGTCTGCAAGAACAGATCCGGCGGTTGGACCTCCTTGTGATAAACGTAATCGAAATCGCTGAAGTGGCCGGCGAACTTCTTGGGCGTAAGCTTCGGGTCGCTCGTCAATTCTTCCAGCGTAAGCCCGTTCAACCTCGCGGCCAACCACAGGGCCGCGAAAAGCACCGATACCCAACCGGGTCGGCCGGAGCCTGAGAATAGCTCCTTTACCAACCTCCCGATGTCCCACCGCCGCCTATTGCCATCGTTCGGCGGACTGGATTTCGGCTCAGCGCTCAGCGCAACCATACAGCCTGGCCCTGCTGGGCCTGTCAAGCTGCCCTGCAGCCTGGCGGGCTAGTGCCACCAAACATCGTCCTGCTTCCGCCATGGCCGTTTTCTTGCTTGCGACCCCTGGCACCATGCCTTGCAGGTCGGTGAAATATCTTCGTGCGCCCGGCTCTACGGAGCCGGCTAGGCCTAGGCAGGGAAGTTTTGATCCTCTGCACAGCCGGGCCAGTTCACCAACGCCTTTGCCCATGAGGGCCGTGGTGCGGTCGATCCGGCCTTCGCCCGTAATGACTAAATCGGTCGCCGATAGCCTTTCCTTGAGTCCTGCATGGTTGGCGAATAGCTCGAACCCTGGGACGAGCTCGGCTCCCAGAAACACCTTCAGTCCGTACCCAAGACCGCCCGCCGCGCCCGCCCCGTGCGCTTTATGCGCAGAACGATGGATCGGCGCATACTCGGCCAACACCTTCGCCAAGCGGCGCAGGCATCGCTCCGCTTCCGGCGCGTCGCGGACTGTCAGCCCTTTTTGAGGACCATACACGCGAGTTGCTCCTCGTATCCCCAGCAACGGGTTGCGCACATCTACGGCGATCTCCAGCCCCTTTAACCTCAAGCCAGATCTGAGGGGCTCAACTCGGGTCAGCCGATCGAGCTGGGTCCACTGCTCAATCTCCTGTCCGCTAGCGTTCAGAAACCGCCACCCCATCGCCCTGGCCAATCCAAATCCGCCATCATTGGTCGCGCTTCCACCGATGCCTAGCAAGCACCGATTGGGCCGCATCCGATAGGCCGCCCTGACCACCCGCCCCAATCCGTAAGTGTCTAAACTGAACGGGTGAAACCGTTTCGGAGGCAGGAGGGCCAGGCCTACCACGCTCGCTGACTCGATGATCGCTAACCGCTCCTCCGCCACCCACCACCAGGAAGCTCGGATGGGCCGGTGGGCCGCGTCTACCGTTCGCACGTAGCGCCGCTTCGCCCGCAGATGCAAACCCAGGAGTTCGCCAAAACCATCCCCGCCGTCGCTCATGGGCACGAGGGTCAGCGTGTCCTGCGGCCGAACCGAGCACCACCCCGTGCGGATCGCCTCGGCCGCCTCCCGCGCAGTCAGCGTGCCCTTGAATTTGTCCGGAGCGACCAGGACCCGCAATGCCCTCGAACTCACCACGCAGGTTTGTCCGGGAGCGTGGCGTTGAACTCCTGAAGCAAAGCGGCTTCGTATTCGCCGGCGAAACTGTCCGAGAGGAAGCGGTTTAGCCCTTCCTGTTGAAAGCGCGCCCACGACTGCTCTTCCTGCCACGGGACGATGGGATAGAAGAGCGCGCTGTTGGTTTTGGCGGCCTTAAAATCGCTCGGTGCGTCCCCGATCATCAAGACATGGCGAGGCTCGTATTTATTCCCGGCCACCAGCTTCAAGTGCTGGGTTTTGGTGCCCAGTTCCTGCCCAGCAATGATTTGGGCATACCGCGAGATCCGGTGCTCGCTCCACTCGCGCTGGAGTGCATCGGTTGGCGTCTGCGAAACCACCACCACATCTGCCACCGGCATCAACGCTTCGAGCGACTCCAGCACCCAGGGGAATGGAGGCACACCGTGGACGATGTCCTCGATCATCTGGTTGACCTCCCGGGACCACGCAAGCACCGGCGCAAGCTCAGCGTTGCCGCGGTCGATCTCCTCCTCGAGCGCTTGGTTGCTCAGCCGAGTCTCCCGCGACAGCCATTCGTCCAGCGCGTCGGTTGAGGGCACCTGCACCGCGCGCGCCGTCACCTCCGGCCGAGCCGCCAAAAAGTTGAGCGTGTTGGAGAGAGCGGGGAATCGATTAATTCCCCGGCTCTTCGAATACAGGTTCACGAACTCCCACGCCGCCCTCGCAAACCGGCTCACCGCCTGCAGACCAAAATGCTTGATGAACATCGGCACAAAACACTCCTTGTGCTTGATCTCCATCGTGTCGAACACGCAGCCATCAGAATCAATACCCACCAGAAAAGGCTTGGTGGGCCTGAACTCTCTCAACATTTCAACGCTCTCCGCCATAGGTGAAAACGCAGGAGCAGGGTTCTAGGAGGCGGCCCCGCTTACACCGTATAAGAGCCCGAGGACACCACTCCGCCGTGCCCTGTCCAGTTCGTGTGGAAGAACTGCCCGCGCGGCTGGTCGATGCGTTCATAGGTGTGCGCGCCGAAATAGTCGCGTTGGGCTTGGAGAAGGTTCGCCGGCAGGTTCGCCGACCGGTAAGCGTCATAGAAGCTCAGCGCGGTGGAGAACGCCGGAGTCGGAATTCCTTTTCGGGCTGCCACGGCCACCACATTGCGCCAGGATCTCTGCCCCTTGTGGATCGCCTTCTTGAAGAACGGGTCAAGCATCAGGTTCCTCAGGTCCGGCCGTTTGTCGAACCCTTCCTTGATCTTGCCCAGGAATTGGCTGCGGATGATGCAACCGCCACGCCACATCAGAGCGACCGCTCCAAAGTTGAGCTTCCATTGGTACTGCTCGGCGGCCGCGCGCATCAGCATGAAACCCTGCGCGTACGAGACAATCTTGGACGCATACAGCGCCCGGCTTATGTCCGCGACGAACTTCGTCCGGTCTCCGCTGATCAACGGCTTGGGACCCCGCAGCTTCTGGGACGCAGCTACTCGCTCATCCTTCAACGCCGAAACACACCGCGAATACACCGCCTCCGCCACCAGCGTGATCGGGATGCCTAGATCCGCCGACGAAATCACCGTCCACTTCCCGGTCCCTTTTTGGCCTGCCGTGTCCAGGATCTTGTCCACCATCGGCTGCCCGTCAGTATCCTTGAACGCTAGGATGTCCCGGGTGATCTCGACCAAGTAGGAATTCAGATCTCCTTGGTTCCAACTGGCGAAGACAGAGTGGATCTCGTCGGCGCTCATCCCCAGACCCGCTCGCATCAAGTGGTATGCTTCGCAGATCAACTGCATGTCCCCATACTCGATCCCGTTGTGCACCATCTTGACGTAATGCCCCGCTCCATTCTCCCCAACCCACTCGCAACACGGCGAGCCGTCCTCGACCTTCGCCGACACGGCCTGAAAGATCGGCTTTACGTGCTCCCATGCGGCTGGTGATCCCCCGGGCATGATGCTCGGGCCGTTGCGCGCCCCCTCTTCCCCTCCCGATACTCCCGTGCCAATAAACAACAAACCCTTGGACTCGACATATTTGGTTCGCCGAATCGTATCCTCAAAAAGCGAATTTCCGCCATCGATGATGATGTCGCCCGCTTCAAGGTGCGGAATGAGTTGCTCGATGAACTCATCTACCGCCTTGCCTGCCTTCACCAGCATCATGACCCGCCGGGGCTTCTTCAAGAGCGCAACCATTTCCGCAATCGAATGCGCGCCGATGACTTTCGTTCCTTTGGCTTCGCGGGCAAGAAAGTCATCCACCTTCGAGACCGTGCGGTTAAACGCGACCACGGTGAATCCGTGATCGTTCATGTTCAAAATGAGATTCTGCCCCATCACGGCCAAGCCGATCAGGGCGATGTCAGCGGTCGGTTCCATATGAATTTCCAAGTTCAGGTTCTAATCGGACGCAGCGAACCTTACCGCAGCTTTTCCCGTCCGCCAGCAGTTTCTTTCATCGCCGTGAGGATGCGATTCAGCCCCTTAAATGCCCGACCATGTCCGCGACATCGCTCAGCCGTTTCCCATCCGCTTCGTTCTTAATTGCGATTTGGGGTTGGAAATTGAAAACTCCCTCGCAACCCAAGCGAAACGGTATCTCTGGAGCGAGCCGTCCCGCATGCCTCGCGTCTCTAGATCGCTCCCACCCGCGCACGTCCGTAATCAGTCATCATCGACGAGTGCCACGGCGGATCCCATACCAGTTCCACCTCCACTTGGCCCACCGCCTCGAGGTTCAAGAGTGCCGTTTGCACCCCGCGAATCAGGGTCTCATGCATTGGACACCCAGGCGTGGTGAGGGTCATTTGGACTTTGACCTGATCCCCCGAGATGATCACGCCATAGACGAGCCCCAGATCCACTATATTGCAGCCCAGCTCGGGGTCCTCCACTTGGTGTAGCACCTCGTAAACATCAGCTTCGTCGATCATCGGTGAGCGCATGGGTATGGCAGTTAAGTTTGGGTTGAACCATCGAATCTCGGAGACCACAGGTGGCTCAGGATCATGCCGGCGTTGATCATGTGCAGGACGAGCCCGGCTATGAGCAAGCCCACGCTGGCACGCACGGCTGCCTCGCTCCCGAGCGCCGTGGAAATCGAGACCGCAGCCAAGCCCGGCAACCAAAGCCAATAGATCACCGCCTGCAATCGGGCCGAATACATCTGCGCCAGCGAAGGTACCTTATGTTTTCCCACTTCGTCCCCATAGACCCGGTACCACACCAGGAACGGCAGAATCTTGTAGCTGAAGCCAAGGATCGAAAGTCCGACTACCCCCAAAATGGCCAGTAACCCATAAACCGTCTCAAGCTGGGTCGTCACCAACGTCGCCGGCAAGCCAGGCCAGCACAACACTACCGCCAGCACACATTCCGGCACTAGAAACGCCACGGCGGTGAAAAAATAACGCAGACCCCAATCCACTGCCCGGCGTTTGCGGGCCGTGAAGATCGCCCGGAGTTCCAAAACATAGAGCACGAGTCCCAGGATCACCACCCAAGAAGCACCCAGTTTCCACGGACTTTGCAGCAGGATCGCGGTCGCCAGCGCCGCAAGGCCCGCGTTAAGGAGCCAGATCGAGGCGCGTGCTCTCCGCTGGTTCTGCACGTCGCTGAGAGCGAACATCGGCACCAGCTTGTACGAAACCGTCACGATCATCATCACGAAGAACCCAATCACCCCGACGTGTGCGTGCGCGTGCATCTGCGCCATCGCCCCGAACGGGCTGAAGTTCCAGCACTTGGCCGCCGCGAGATACAGCCCGGCGATTACCGTCAATGAGAGCCACCCCAGGGCGGAAGTGAGTCCGAGCGCAATCAAATCGAACCTAGGCGCCCGCCGTATGGTGCGACCCACGTTGTAGACGAACATGCCGACTCCGCAGGCAAACACGGTCGCAAAGTGACCAACTTGCGTCATATCCCAAACCCAAAACTTCCAGACCATTCCGGCCAAACCTATTACGTGAAACCCGAACTGCCACCGTGCCAGCCGTTCGCTGTAGAGACTGGTTTCCAGTGCAACCGGCACCAACTGGTACATCGCCCCCATGATGACTGAGCATACGAACCCGAGCGTGAATAAATGGGTGACCGCTACAACGTATTGGTTGTAGTGGTAGGTGGCCAGAATGTCGGGTCGAAGCGCCAGCCAGCACACTCCCAATACCAACGCCGCCATGCCGGTAACGGCGAAGCGCAGGGGCACGTCCGTTGAGGGCGCATGCACCATTGGAGCAGCCGCCTTGGTCGAAGCCACTGACCGAGTCCTGGCGGTACCTTGCTGGCCTGCCGGAACGTTGGGGCGTTGGCTCTGATCCATCACCCCAGTCCTAGCGGATTCTCTTCGGTTCATTTCTCGCTGAATTCAGGTAGCTCCCGGCACGCGCTCTATGTTCGACGCCGGCTCACCGCGCGGTTCAGGCCTTGGGACCGCTGTGGATGCGGGTAACAAAACCGCCGTCAGCCGCCTCCTCGGTTGTACCCTCGAATCCTCGCGATTGGAGTTGGGCATAAAGGTGCATCGGGCGGCGATCGGTTTGAGCTCGTAGCTCGCCGCCCGGGTGTAGTTGCGAGAGGGCCTCCAAGATTCGAACCAACGGCTGGGGAGGCTCAAGACCGCGCAGGTCTAGAACAATAGGCTCAGGGCTGTTACTCATACCGGATTCAAGCTAACGCACCTCCGTTTCCCGTGCTTTGATGTGGATCAACCCCTCTCAAAATGCCCTCCCCACGGCTCCGGCTCTGGCCTTCACGCCCCTTCATCGCCCGAAGTCCAGCAAACCCCGGCCGGTGCGCGGCATTTATGCCGCTTCACCCCCAGAAGTCCACCAAGCCCCAGCACATCCCGACCGGTGCGCGGCATTCATGCCACCTCACCTCCAGAAGTCCACCAAGCCCCAGCACACTCCGTCCGGTGCGCGGCATTTATGCTGCCTCACCCCCAGAAGTCCATCAAGCCCCAGCAAACCCAACGCCCTAGGCCTTCAACCGCTGAGCCCTGCTTCAGCCCTGCTTCTCTGCAGTAGGCGCCGCCGGAACCGCCGGCTCGCTCGTCGTTGCTGGCGCCTCCGTAGGCGTCCCAACTGCCGCAGCAGGCGTCTCGACCCTCGCCGCCTCCGGTCCGCTCGCCGCGGCCGCAGATTCAGGGGCTGTGCTCGCCGGTGCTTCCACCTGCGCTTGTGGCGCCTCCTCTGCGTGCGCGCCGTCCTGCGACGGGCTTTCGTGTGTTACCTCGCCCGAAACGTCCTCTGCGGGAGCCTGTTCGGTCGCGGTCGCGCCTGTCTGGGCAGCAGCCGCAGCAGGGGGGCGAGGCGCGGGCACGGGTTTAGGCAGGGGTTTCTTCGCGAGTTCCATCCGGCCATCGCTGAATTCGATGACATGGCCCTGATGGATCAGCCAATGAAGATCCGTGATCACCGCCGTTTGTTCCGGAGTCGGCGGGGGCGCTTGGGGTTCGGCTGGAGCGGCAGCCGCTGGGGCTGGCGCTGGCGCGGAACCTTCTGTCGGAGCCGCAGTTGGAGCAGCGGCGGGTGCGGGTGGCGCTGCCGGGACAGGGATCGCCGGCTTCCGGGGCGCGGGCGGCGTCGGGGCCAGTGCCTCTACCAGCCGTCGTCGGGTGCAATTGGGGACTTCGCGCACGAAATCGACGATCCTCCTCACCCCATCGGATACCACGGTGGTCTCCAAATCCAAGTACCGCGGACGGGCGACACAAACGTGAGTTACAGTCCGGTTTACCTTGAAGAACTGCAAACCGTGGGAAGCAAATTGCTGGCTCAGCAGAGTCGCCAACCGCAGCGGGAACCGCCGTTGGTCATCTAACGCCCGTCGCAAGAGCGCCTGCAGGGCAGGGGACATCGGTGCCTTCTGCGGGCCTGCCGGCACGGAGAATGTATCAACCGACCGAACCAAATTGGCGAGGTGGACCTCCCGGAAGTGCTTTTCCACCTCGTCGCGAGTCCCAAGTTTGAGCGCTTCGGGCACGTTGAGACAAACATAAGCCGTTTTCCAGCTTTGGTCCTCGACCCATTTCTTCACGATCGCTTCGTCCCGAACAATCTTGACCCGAGATTTGAAAGCCTCGAACGGCATTCGCGAAAAACGGTCGGTGTGCAGTTTGCGTAGTTTGTCCTGGTAATCGTGGAGGTTAGGCGGCCCTAGGATGGTGCCGCTCAAACCGCATTGAGCCACAAACGTGTAGGTCCCTTTCGGCGGCTCCGTGGCCTCCTTCTCAGCTTGATAAAATGTTCCGAAATGCTGGCGCAAAACGTGCCCCACCACCTCGTCTTCACTCAGCCACAACGACTCGTCCAGAGAGCAGACCAGCAACGGTTGGATGGGCTTGCCCTCGGCGTTCTTCTCCACGCTTAGCGTGGCTTGGAAACGTTCCGGTTTCTTAAGAACCAGGGCGGCGATATCGAACAGCGCGTAAGCGCGGCCAGTAAGCTTGATCTGCCGCGCCAACGACTCGACACCCTTTTCGTCCGGGGTGAAATTGACGTTAACCTCCGGCAGCGGTGCGGCTGGCTCAGGCCTCGCGTCCCGGCGATCATCCTGGCGCGGCGCTCCCCCGCGATCCGGCCTCCCGCCCTCACGACGAGGGCCACCTTGACCGAACCCACCCGGGCGGCCTCCGCCTTCTCGACGAGGCCCGCCCGGGCCTCCTGGCCGGCCGCCACCGTCGCGCCGAGGGCCAGGGCGCCCTGGCCGATCGCCGCGCCGCTCGAAACGCTCGCCGCCTGTATCTCCTTCAAATTTGGCGTAGCGGTTCTCCGCCGCAGGCTGGCGTGCCCAGGCGGGAAGCAACTGCAAATCTAGGTCCAGTTCGAAATCTGAGGACGGTGTACTCATTAAATTCTGCTTTTTTGGGAGAGCCTTGAACCGCTTCAAGCTCATCAATCATCCAAGAATGGGGCTCCCGACGGGGGAATGCAAGCACCGGCTTAGCTGGTTGAAGCCCCCAAAGAATGCCCTAATCTGCCCCAAACAGTCGCCAAACTCCTGAAGCACGCAACCACCACTGCACCTTCACGCCGCCGATAATCGTAATCGTAATCCGGATCTGCTCCCAATCCCTGGCCCGGCAATCCACCGTGTGGCCAGAGGCTTCGAAAGGGCTATTCCGTCGCCGATCTCAGGCTCGAATAACTACGTGGCCGATTTCGTCCGCGGCCTTTAACGAGCAGCAGCCCGGAATACTTTCGGCAACGTCGGGCTACAACCGGGATGCGCCACCGTCCAACCCTCGTCCTTACTTGGCTTCTCGGTAGTTGCGAAACGAAGCCTTCGCCACGACCCGCGGTTCGTGCGAGGTGAGCGCGGGACCAGCATAGACCTTGCTGGCTAGAGCCAAAGATTGCACCGCGTACAACCTCCAGGCTCTCCCGTCCGTCGAGGCAAATGCTGAAAACCGATCTCCCCGGCGTTCGACGCGCAGCCAGGAATTGGGGAAGGCCGCGGGAAACTCCGGCGGGGCAGGGGGCCTCTTGGTCGGATAAATCGCCTGGCAATCTCCCCCCGCCTTTGCTCGAAACTGCATCTCGTACGCTCCCAAATTATTGTTTCGTGGCGCGTCGCTGCCAAATACCAGGAACATCAGGTGCGGGCTGTCGGCGTTCAGATTCTCTCGAATCATGAGGCCGGCCTTCGAGTAAAGGTGGGCTGGCGTAAAGCTCTCGACGCGGACAGCAATGTCGAAGTCTCCGGAAATCGGTTTTTGAACGAAATGGAACTGGTCCGATTTCTCCCAGATATCAGCCCCGCCCGCGATGATGTCCCAGCCACCATTGACCGGGCGGGCAGTGCCGTGCAATTCCGGCGAGCCAATATCGAGATCCACAAAGCCTGTCGGCCCTTGGGCATGCAAGCCATGCTGGCCCGTCGCCTTACCTGATTCCGACTGTCCATTCATAAGGTTCGAAAACGCTTTGGCAAAAAGTCACCTTAATCGTCAGCCCTCGGTCCCAACAAGTCTCATCTCACGATCAACAATTCCATGAACCCAGTCTCTCCCCAAAAAGACTGCCCCTCCTACTCGTAATCCTTATCGTAATCTTTCTCCTAATCCCTGTCCTTTACTCCGCAATGCGAATGACAATCTTGCCGAAATGCGCCCCGCTTTTCATGTGATCCAGCCCCTCATGCAGCTTGTCGAAGGCGAACGTCTGGTCAATCACCGGTTTCAGCCCAGCCACAGCAATGGCGCGGTTCATATCTTCGAACATCTCGCGCGATCCAACAAAGATACCCTGCACGTGAAGGCTCTTCATCAGCACCTTCAACGGATTCATTCCTTCACCTTGGGCCAGCACGCCAATCACGGACACTAGGCCCCCGACCCGAGTGGCATTACATGATCGCGCCAAAGTTCCCGCGCCCCCGACCTCGATGACCTGATCCACCCCGGCACCTCCCGTGAGCCGCAGCACTTCGGCGTCCCAGTTCGGTATGGTTTTGTAGTTGATCGCCTCATCCGCGCCAAGTTTGCGGACGCGCGCAAGCTTCTCGTCGCTGCCGGAAGTAGCGATGACTCTTGCGCCGTGCAGCTTCGCGAACTGGATGGCGAAGACCGAAACGCCGCCCGTCCCCAGTGTCAGGACGGTGTCGCCTGCCTTCACCTTTCCCACGTTCACCAACGCGTTCCACGCGGTGACGGCCGCACACGGAAACGTCGCCGCTTCTTCATAGGAAAGATGGTCTGGAATCCGCACCAGCGCACCCTCTGGGAACGCGCCGTATTCGCGCAGCGTACCGTCAAAGTTGCCTCCGCCACCGAGCGCTGTCCCTTGCTTGTACGGCGTGAGCGGGCCTTCGAGCCAGCCCTGCATGAAGATCGGGCATACACGGTCGCCGGCCTTCCACCGCGTCACCCCTTCGCCCACCGTAACGACTTCACCCGCGCCGTCCGAGCCGGGAACGGCCGGAAGGCGTGGCTTCGGGTTGTAAACGCCCCAGGCAAACAACAGATCGCGATAATTCAGCGAAGCCGCGTGGAACCTCACCACCACTTCCCCCGCCGCCGGGCGCGGCAGCGGGCGCTCCACCACCGCTAAGTTCTCCAGGCCAAGTTTGGAATATTCGTAGGTTTTCATTGCCGATAAGAAAGATGCTGAAGACCGCCCCAAAGCGCAACTGTCAGCACCATTCCCCAGGATCCCGCGCGGCGTGCTCGTTACCCGCTGAAACTGGGCCTTCTCGACCGCCCCTCGCCCTTGCTCAACCGCAGGCCGCTCTCCTGCAAACCCTCAAAGCCCACTTGCGGCGAGATGCGCATACGGCGGACCAGTGCGGAGCCTCAAATCCTCGATGGGCCGGCCAATCGTGAAGTGGTAGAGGCTCTGCCAATCCTGACTGCTCAGACCGAGCCCGCGATGAAACACCTCATCGAAATAGCAGCCAATGCCCGTGCCCCGAACCCCGGCAGCCTCAGCCGCCAGATACAGGGCTTGGCCGATCATGCCGGCTTCCCAGAACAATTCCCGGTAAGCCGACGCGCCTCGCTCCCGCAGGACCGGCTCGAACTTCGCCACCATCCCAAGGCTGAATGCACCGTCGGCGGCGATGTCCTGGTGGCAGCAGACCGTTCGCGCAAAATCACGGAGATCGCCACGGCCCAGCCGATACAGCGGGGTTGTCATGACTGAATCCACCGCGGGTTCCCAATTGAGCTTGGCGCCAAAACTCCGCCGCAACCCATCCTCATCGGCGGGATGACGCAGCCAGAGGTACAAACCCGGATCCAGCCCAGTGACTCGGTGCACCATCAACAAGAGGTGCACTCGCGGTGCAAACGGCCACGCGTCGAACGGGGGTGTGGAGGTCCGCGCCAAGGTTGTGTCCAGAATCGCCAAAAACGTCTCCCGCCCGATGCTGCTGACACCGTCGAATTCCACGGCGCTGCGCCGCTGGCGAATCAATTCGCCGGCAGAGAGCCTACAGGCGGGCGGTGACGGTGGTGGCCACGTGCTCGTCTTCTCGGAACTGGGCTTCGTCCCCACTGACTTTCGTTCCGAGGCCGCAATCGCTTCATCAATCGCCGGCCAGTCGACGTGGAGTTCGCTCAACCGATTCGCGCGCCCAAACCATTCGACCTCCGTCTCCCCGGCCGGAGATCCGGCGCTTGCTCCAGTTTCAGTTGCGATCACCCTGACCAGCAACTCCGGAGTCTCCCGTTCCGCGTTTGCAAAATCTTCCGCGCGGTCCAGCCCGAGCAACCGCGCAATCTGCGCTTCGTTCCATTCCGGCAAAAGCTGCACTCGCCACCCCAGCGTCGCGGCCGCAAAACTCAGCGCCCCGAGCGCGTGCCCCGTGTCATGCTGGCAATACCGGAAGGCCCGTTCTCCGTATTTCCAGGCCTCGCGCCATGTTATCGAACTCAGCCCAACAAAGAATTCGGCTGCGTCCGGCTTCTCGCCCTCCCGCCAGCGCGCCCGCTGCTCCAATTCGTGATGCAGTGGCGCGTAGTGATAAACACCCGCGCCACCCGGCAATCCTGGCAGGCCGGGAAGAATCGCGTAGGCCTCGGTTGGATGAAGGTTGCCGCTCGAAGGGTTCATCCGCAGATACCAACTCGAACTCGCAATCTCCTTTCGCGCGGAAAGCCCCAACGACAGCTCGAAGAACAAGCCGATCCGCTCCAGTGTAATGGGTCGCGAAGTTACCCTCGCCGCGCCGAACAACGCCGCCGCCGGCGGCGTTTCGTCCCGGCTTGCCAATGGCAATCGGATCGCTGGCGCTCCGCTGAATCGCCGGAATGGGTCCGGCTGGTTCGCCCAGTCCAGGCCGCCCGGTCCGCGGGCGTAACGCTCGGGATGATGCTTGGTCCGGTCGTGATAGGCGATGATCTCTCCCGTTGCATCCTGATCCGGCGGGTTGTTGAGTGGGGTCGATTTCAAGACAGTATCACCAACTCCCGCCTCGTGCGGGTTTGGTGGTCAGGTTGGTGAAGTTAGGTGCGATCAACGCCTCTTCTTTGCTTTCGACGGCGTCGGATCGTCCTCTTGGTTCTCCCTGGCCGTGGCGATCATCTCCTCTATCCCCTCCTTGATCTCGTTGACCTGAGGATGCACTTCCTTGATCAGGTCGTGTTCGATCCTGGACAGTTTCTCAATGCGTTTGCCCTGCTCGGTAAGCTGTTTCAGAAGATCATTCTGCTTGGTTGAAATCCGATGCATCCACCAAAAACAAGCCGCCCAGCAGCCGGTGCCAACGATCGTCATCCAGAATGCGATAAGATTCCTGTCCATAACCAGACACGTTACTCCTGCGCCTGCCTCCAGGCAAACGACCTCGTCTCGCCGAAGCCACAGCGAATGCGCACCTCCCAGGGTGCGCGACCTTCAGGTCGCCTGACCATAATGGTCCCCGCAACCCAAGCGACCCCGATCACCCCCAGAGCCCCCGGCGCGCGGCCGTCCTCGGCCACAGAAACGCAGGAGCACCCGAGCCCGTTGTACAATCTCCCGAGGCTCGAGACAGTTGCTCGTCTGCCCGTGGAGCGCGACCTTAAGGTCGCCTCACCACAATGGTCCTCGCAACCTAAGCGACTCCGAACGCCCTTCGACCCCCCCCGCGTGCGGCCGTCCTCGGCCGCAGAAACGCAGGAGCACCCGAGCGCGTTGCACAATCTCCCGAGCCCCGGCACGCTCGGGAATCCGCCTGTGGTGCGCGACCTTAAGGTCGCCTCACCATAATGGTCCCCACAACCTAAGCGACTCCGAACGCCCTTCGAACCCCCGGCGCGCGGCCGGCCCCGGCCCCCCCCACCCCAGAGAATACGGGGGGGTTGGATAAAAAAA
>Ga0265314_10000565_pt1 | contig 47145 bp, 39 predicted proteins | sample 4126metaG_FD_203106 | JGI IMG/M metagenome (GOLD analysis project Ga0265314, IMG submission 203106) | Rhizosphere microbial communities from Carex aquatilis grown in University of Washington, Seatle, WA, United States - 4-1-26 metaG | ecosystem: Host-associated > Plants > Roots > Rhizosphere >... | reverse complement strand
AGCACTGGTTGCCAGCATCTTCGCAAATCTGTTCGGCCGGGCCTTGATAACGGACATATGATACCCCCTTCCAACGGCCGCGGTCGGAATCGCAGCCTTGATATGTTTCGATATATATACAACCTGTGCAAAGAGTCCACTTTATCTTTCGTTTTGCATCCATTATGTAATGAAAGGAAACATATTGGGCACACGGTTCGCCCAAACACTGTTTTGCGACGCAGTAAAAGCATCGGAACGCATTGATATTTAGTATTTATCGGGAAATAACAGCCTAAACCTTGCGAAATCGCGCGGTTCGGGCCCCAGGAGCCAAACGGAGCATGAGCGCAGCAACGAATGTTCCCTCGTCGACCGGCAAGGCGACACGGGACACTAGCGAGCGCCGCCGCCAGATCACGGCCATGATCAAATCGCGCGGCAGTGTTCAGGTCGTCGCATTGGCGGAGATGTTCGGCGTCTCGATGCAGACGATCCGCAAAGATCTGCATTACCTCGAGGGGCACGGCATCGCCGCGCGCGCCTACGGCGGCGCCATCTCGGCGGACGTCGTCAATATCAGCGAGCCGCCGATCGAGACCAAAAGGGTCAGCCACACCGATGAGAAGGAGCGCATCGGCCGGATGGCGGCGGCGATGATCGAGCCGGGCGACTCTATCATGCTCGATTCCGGCACGACGACGCTGCAGATCGCGCGCTTCCTGCCGGATGAAGAGGACATCACAGTCGTCACAAGCGATTTCAACGTGCTTGCCGTGCTGACGCAGAAGCGAAAGATCAAGACCGTCATGCTCGGCGGAGAGCTGCGCCGCAAGAACATGGCCTTCTATGGCGCCAGGACGGTCGCCGCGCTGGAAGACCTGCTGCTCGACAAGCTGTTCCTGGGCGTCGACGGATTCGACGTGGAGCGCGGCATCACCACCCATCATGAGCCGGAAGCCCAATTGAACCGCAAGATGGTCGAGACGGCTCGCCGGGTGATCGCCGTCGCGGACGCCTCGAAGTTCGGCAAGGTATGCCTGCACCGGATCATCGACATCGGCGAGATCGACGATCTGGTGACCGACACCGCCGCGCCCGAATACATCCGTGCCGCGGCCGAACGCCTGGCGTTCCGCCTGCATCTGGCCTGAATCGGCCCCTATTGCCGGGCGAGGAAAATGCGCTTGGCGTTGCGATAGTAGATCTTGTCGATCACACCGCGAGGCAGGGCCAGGCCTTTGATGTCGGCGTGCAGATCGGGGACGTGTTGTGTTTGTGTGGTCGCGAGATAGCGCCAATCCGTTTCCCAGAAGGCCTGCGCATCGCGTGAGAACTCGGCCGCTTTGTCGGCCGGGTTCTGGGTGAGATCGGTGGCGTACATCAGTCGGTCCTGATACTTGATGAAGAATGAGCGCACTTTTTGATAGTCGCGCGCGGATTGGTACATGACTTGTGTCATGCGCGCGGCAAGATCGACATTGGCGTTCGGATAGCGGTCGAGAAAAGCCGCGATCCGGTCCACGCTCCATTCCAGACTCGCCAGATGCGCGCCGACGAAGCTCAAGTCAGCGTGCTTCGCCACGAACCTGTCGCGCGCCGACATCAGCGATTCGTAGGATGGCCCTTCCGGATGCAGGTACATGTAATAGGCCGGATGTTCCTTGAAATACTCGCGGTCGTTGTCGGTGGTCATCTTGTCGAGCGGCAGCCAGCAATTCTGCGGCTCGCCCTGATGATCGATCAACGGCAGGTGTAGGCCGACCATATGGGCGATGACCGGATCGAAACCAGGGTCGTCGAGCATGATCTTGCGGCCTTTGGCGTCGGTTTCGATCATGCCGACGTTCTTCCATATCTTCACGGCTACGGCACCCGCCGCCTTCTCGGCGCTGATCCGCCGGTTCACTTGCTCGGCCCAGCCAGGTTTGCCGAAGCCTTTCATCGAGAAGGCGGTTGCGAAGTGAAAATGCGCCGGGTCGCGCGCCCGCAACGCATGGGCGACTTTGGCTTGATCGGTCAGGTTCCGAAAATCGGGGTAGTCGACATTGATCGACAGGATTTCGAAATTGTTCTTGCGGGCGACGGAGAGGAAGGTGTCGTCCGCGACGTTGTCGTGCACGTGGGCATCGATTTTGTGCACGCGGGAAAAATCGGCCATGGTGTAAGGTGCCTCAGCCCGCGCGGGGCCGCCGAACGCCAGAAGCGCGGCGCTCAGGAGCGAGATCTGCAGTACCCTGCGGAGATTGGGCATATCTTGAACCTCCAAAAAGTAACAAAACGAAAGCGTGATCTTTCGCTATAGCTCTTTTTGTTTGCATCCATTGCTGCAATTATGCAAGATCAAAATTACCCGTGGGCTGACCGAGGTGTCCCGCCATGATGTCGCTGCCGCCGCTTCGCCGCCGAACAGTTCTTGCCCTTCTGTCGGGCGCGGTCGCCATGCCGCGCGGAGCCATGGCGGGCGCCCGTCCGGCTTGCCGCATCTCGGATTCGGCGATCGCCATCGAGTTCGATGCCGGGCTGCACAGCCGCGTCCTGCGCAATTCGTCCGGCGCGTGGCATGCGTTGACCGCGTTCGACCGCTCGGAAAGCCTGCGTCTCAAGGGTGAGAAGCTCGCTGGGCCGTTCCATTTTTCCGGTCACCGGCAGGAACCCGTGCAGGACGAGCACGGTTCCGGAACGCGCCACCAGATCATTGGGCACACGGCGGATGGTCTCGAAAAGACCATCACCTTGACCTTGCATGATCGCTATCCCGGCTTCGTGCTGCAGACCGTGACGTATCGCAATAACGGGAAGCGGCCGCTTGCGGTGCTCGGCTGGGGCAACGGCGCGCACCTGCTTGAGGACCGCGGGCGCGGTTTCTGGTCGTGGAACGGTTCATCGCATGGGGACCGCCGGGATTGGGTGCTGCCGGTGAAGCCCGGCTTCAACCAGGCCAACTTCATGGGCATGAACGCGTCCGACTATGGCAGCGGCACGCCCATCGTCGATGTCTGGCGCCCGGATGCCGGGCTGGCGGTAGGGCATGTCGAACCCGCACCGAAGCTGGTTTCGCTGCCGCTGGTGGGTACCTCGCGCGGTGCTGCCATCGCGGTCGACATGGACAGCAAGCAGACCATGGCGCCGGGCGGCGAATTGACGACGCTCGAAACCTTCATCGCGGTGCACCGCGGCGATTTCTTCGCCACCTTGGACACCTACCGCAAGCTGATGACGGACCGCGGACTCGGTTCGCCGAAGGTGCCGCCGGCTGCTTACGAAAGCATCTGGTGCGCCTGGGGCTATGGCCGCGAGGTGACGGCGGATGAGGTCAAGGGCGCGCTACCCAAAGCGGCTGATCTCGGCCTCAAATGGGCAGTTCTCGATGACGGCTGGCAGGCGGCGATCGGCGACTGGCGCGTCAATCCCAAGAAGTTCCCCGGTGGCGACGCAGACATGAAGGCCCTTGTGGCGATGATGAAGTCGGCGGGGCTGAAGCCGAGGCTCTGGATATCGCCGCTCGCGGCGGCGCCCGGTACCGATCTGTTGCACGATCACAGCGATATGCTCTTGCGCGGTACAGACGGCGAGCCTCAGCTGGTCACATGGTGGAACAGCTTCACGCTCTGTCCCGCCTACGCGCCGACCGTCGAATACGTGGACAAGGTTTTCGCCAAGATCATCGGCGAGTGGGGCTTCGAGGGCGTGAAGATCGACGGCCAGTATCTCAACGGCGTGGCGCCGTGCTACAACCCGGATCACCACCACAAGGACCCGAACGAATCCGTCGAAGGGCTTCAGACGTTTTGGAAAAGCGTGTACGAAACCGTACACGCCGCGAATCCAGAGGCGGTTGTGGAAATTTGTCCGTGCGGTGACAGCTACGCCTATTACAATTTCCCTTACATGGACACCGCCCCGGCATCGGATCCCGAATCGTCATTCCAGGTGCGGATGAAGGGCAAATCGCTCAAGGCGCTGATGGGGCCGTCGGCCGCATACGCTGGCGATCACGTTGAGCTGAGCGATGGCGGCGACGATTTCGCGTCGACGGTCGGCGTGGGCGCGATCGTGTCCACCAAATTCACCTGGCCGGGCGAAGGCCATAGCGACGACGGCAAGCCGGTACGCCTGACGCCTGAGAAAGAGGCGGTCTGGCGCAAGTGGATCAAGCTCTACAACGACAGAATGCTCCCAGCGGGCCGCTATCGCGGCGAGCTCTACGACCTGGGATTCGACAAGCCGGAAGGCCACGTCGTAGAAAAGGACGGCCGCCTCTACTACGCGTTCTTCGCCCTGAGATGGAAGGGTCCGATCGAGTTGCGCGGTCTCAGCGGCCGCTATGCGGTTCGCGACTATGTCAATGATCGCGAACTCGGTGTTGTCTCTTCCGCCCGTCCCCGCATCGATGTCGCCTTTGACCATGCCTTGTTGATCGAAGCCGTTCCTGCCGGAAATTCCGCATGACCGAAGTTGTCGTTTCCGATACGCCGCGGTCCGGCATGGCGCCCGAACGCGGCGGCCGCCGCTGGCTGCTGTTCGCACTGTCCACTGTCGTGTTGTGGGGCGTATGGGGTGCGTTCGCGGGCATTTCGGCGAAGCGCGGATTTCCGGAGACGCTGACCTATTGCGTTTGGGCGTTCACGATGATCCCGCCGGCGGTGTTTGTGCTGCAGCGCGCGCGCTGGCATCTGGATATCAAACCGCTGGCCATCTTTTACGGCCTTGCGATCGGTCTGTTGGGCGCCGGCGGGCAGATGGTCCTGTTCCATGCCGTATCGACGGGCCCGGCTTATCTGATCTTTCCAGTGATTTCCCTGTCGCCGCTGGTCACGATCGTGATGTCATTCGCGTTGCTGCGGGAGCGAACCAATCTGGTCGGCATGATCGGCGTCGTTCTGGCGCTGATTGCCCTGCCCATGTTCGACTACGACCCCGGAGCCGCGGTTACCGGTCACGGCGTCGGCTGGTTCATTCTGGCGATGATCGTGATGGCGAGTTGGGGCGTGCAGGCCTATTTCATGAAGCTCGCCAACAACAGCATGAGCGCCGAAAGCATCTTCTTCTACATGATGGTGACGGGGCTGATGCTGATCCCTGTGGCCGTAATGATGACGGATTTTTACCATCCGATAAATTGGGGCTGGGACGGTCCCTGGCTGGCGGCGGGAATCCAGATGCTCAACGCTGTCGGCGCGCTGCTGCTGGTTTATGCTTTCCGCTATGGCAAGGCGATCGTGGTCGCCCCGTTAAGCAATGCGGGCGGCCCGCTCGTGACGTCCGTGCTATCGATGGCGCTCGAGGCGGCGGTCCCCGGCCCGCTGAAGATCGTCGGCCTCGTCCTGGCGCTGATCGCCTCGGTCCTGTTGGCGCTCGCCCCCTGACGCTTGGCCGAGCAGTTTCCTTTTGCCTCATCTCTGCCCTTGCGTCAAAAGGTAATAGTTTCGTTTTCGTTGTTTAGATTGCGATGTGCAGCAGTCAGCGCTATACATAGGCGCGATATGAAGGAATGCTTGCATGAAGGCCATGCTTGATCTCGTGGCGCGCCACAAAGCAGGCGAACCTTGCGGCATCGCTTCGATCTGTTCGGCTCATCCGTTGGTCATCGAGGCGGCGCTCAACGCTTCGTTGAAGCGCAAGGCTTCCCTCATCCTGATCGAGGCGACCTGCAATCAGGTCAATCAGGAGGGCGGCTATACGGGGATGAGGCCGGCCGATTTTCGCGATTTCGTTTTCCAAATCGCCGATGGTGCCAGTGTGCCGCGCGATCGCATCCTACTCGGCGGTGATCACCTGGGACCGAACCCGTGGACGCATCTACCAGCCGAAGAGGCGATGACGCGTGCCGAAACTATGGTCGAGGCCTACGTTGCGGCGGGCTTCCGCAAGATACACGCAGACTGTTCCATGGCCTGCGCCGACGAGCAGGTACCCGTGCCGGAAGCGGTCGTTGCCCTTCGCGCCGCGCGGCTGATCGCCAAATCTGAATCGACCTGGCGGAAGGCCGGCGGCGAAGCGCCTGTTTACGTCATCGGCACCGAAGTGCCGGTGCCGGGCGGGGCTGCCGAGGATTTGCCGGAACTGCAGGTCACCTTGCCGCGAGCGGCGCTCGACACCATCCGCACGCATCAGCGGGTTTTCGCAGAACATGGTCTGAGCGCGGTGTGGCCGCGCGTGATTGCCCTGGTCGTTCAGCCGGGAGTCGAATTCGATCATCATAAGGTCGTCGACTATGATCGCGCTAAAGCAGCTGCCTTGAGCCGCGCCATAGAAGACTTGCCGACGCTGCTGTACGAAGCCCATTCGACCGATTACCAAACGCCCAAGGCGCTGGCCGAGTTGGTTGCCGACCACTTTGCCATTCTCAAGGTCGGCCCGGGGCTTACCTTCGCCCTGCGCGAAGCCCTTTGGGCGCTCGATGCGATCGAGCGCGAATGGCTGGAACAGGCAGATTGGTCCCGTTTCCGCGAGATCGTGTTGGAGCGGATGAGGGTCAACCCCAATTATTGGTCGAAATACTATCACGGTGCCGGACGGGCCTTGCTGTTCGACATGCAGTATTCGCTCAGCGATCGTATCCGCTATTATTGGCCGGATGCCGAGATCGCCCGGGCGCAGCAGAAGCTGTTCGACAATCTTGCCAAGAATCCGCCGCCGCCGCCGTTGATCAGCCAGTACATGCCCGGCGCTTACTTCGCGGTCCGCAACAGCGGCAGCGAACCGACCCCGGAGAACCTCATCCGGGCCCATATTGGTGCCGTGCTCGAGGGTTATTACGCGGCAACCCAACCTGTACCGGAGTACGCCTGATGCTCGCCCCGACTTTTCTTGGCTTCACCGAATCTTTCTTGGCGGCGCGGGGCGGAGTCTGGACGGCGCGAGAGATCGCGCAGCAGCCGCAGATGCTGCAGGAAACGCAAAGCATCCTGATGGCCCGCCGCGCGGAAATCGAAGATTTCCTGCGGCCCTTGCTGATGCGCACGGATCTGCGGGTGATCCTGACCGGCGCCGGTACGTCGGCTTTCATCGGCGAGATTCTGGCGCCGTGGCTTGCGGCCAAATTGCAGCGCCGGGTCGAAGCGATCGCAACAACCGATCTGGCCAGCGCGCCGGAACTCTACTTCGCGACGGACGCACCGACCCTGCTGGTTTCGTTCGGCCGTTCGGGCAACAGCCCGGAGAGTGTCGCCGCCGTGGACCTCGCCAACCGGTGCGTGAAGGAGGTACATAACCTCGTTATCACCTGTCACGACCAAGGCGCCCTGGCGCAGGCCGCCGCGGTCGCGCGTCACGGGTATGTCATTCTGCTGCCTGGGGCGACCCATGATCGCGGCTTCGCTATGACCTCAAGCTTTAGCTGCATGGCGTATGCCGGGCTGGCGGCGTTGTCCAGCATCGAGGCATTCCAACCGGATATCGACGTCATCGCCTCCGCCGTAGCCCAAGTCATCGGCGACTATACGGATGCGCTGAAGGCGGCATCCGAAAAAGGTTATGATCGTGTTGCCTATCTCGGAAGCCACATCTTCAAGGGGCTGGCGCGCGAAGCCGCGCTTAAGATGATGGAGCTGACCAACGGTGCGGTGGTCACGCTGTTCGACTCCCCGGTGGGCTTCCGCCATGGTCCCAAGACGTTCGTCAACGACAAGACACTGGTGTTCGTGTTCGTCTCGAACGATCCCTACACGCGCCAATACGATGTCGACATGCTCGACGAGCTGCGCCGCGACGGCGAAGCCGGGCGGGTGGTCGCTCTGACCGCGCGCGATGGACTGGACACAAGCGATCAGATTCGTGTCCATGGCCTGGAGAATGCCGAAGACTGCGAACTGTTGTTCCCTTATATCGTTGCGCCGCAGATATTTGCCTTCCAGCAGTCGTTGCGCCACGGTCTGACTCCCGATCAGCCCAACGCCAACGGTACGGTGCACCGGGTCGTTCAGGGCGTTCGCATTCACGAAAGAGCCTAGATGGATCGAGGCACTTCCCAGGTCGTCTTTTTGGGAGTCGATGGCGGCGGCACCAAGACCGAATTCGTGTTGATCGACGCGGCGGGACAGGTCCGGGCACGACACCAGACGGCAACAACCTACTATCTGCAGATCGGCATGGACGGACTGGCGCGCGTTCTGGGCGATGGTGTCGCTGCCATTCTGGCCAAAGCGAAGCTGTCGGCGGACGATATTCGTTACGCCTTCTTCGGATTGCCGGCTTATGGCGAGGATTCGCAGCTGCAGGACCGGCTTGATGCCCTGCCCGAAGCCGTACTGGGACATCATCGCTATCGCTGCGGAAACGACATGGTGTGCGGCTGGGCAGGATCGCTGGCCGGTCAGGACGGCATCAACATCGTCGCGGGCACCGGCTCGATCGGCTACGGAGAACGCAAAGGCGTTGCGGTGCGCTGCGGCGGCTGGGGCGAAGTTTTCGGCGACGAAGGCTCCGCCTACTGGATTGCGGTGCAGGGCCTCAATGCCTTCAGCCGCATGAGCGACGGGCGCATGCCGGCGGGCCCACTTCACCGGATCATGAGAAAGCATTTCGACGTTTCGGTCGATCTCGACGTATGTGGGCGCGTCATGGGTGATGGCGAGCCGTCGCGCGACAAGATCGCCTCTCTGTCGCGGCTTGTCGCCGAGGCGGCCGCCGAAAAAGATGTGACGGCGATGGCGATCTTCGATTCTGCGGCGCGCGAACTGGCCGCGATCGTCGAAGCCATCCGTGTACAGCTCGGCTATGGCAGCCGGGAGACCGTGCTCCTGTCCTATTCCGGGGGTGTTTTCCGCAGCGGCGATCTCGTCCTCAGTCCGTTGCGGCGGCATCTCTCAGGCTATTCGGCCCGCTACTCGCTTTCCGATCCGCAGTTTGCCCCAAGCATCGGAGCAGCCCTCTACGCGGCGCGCCTCTCCGGTCAGCCGCTTGACCAGACCGCGCTCGCGAAATTGCCAAGGCTCGCGGGCTGAGATCAAAAAATCGGGTCCGACGTCGGAAGCATCAGGAGTTGGATGATGCGCGCCGAAGCCGGCTGACTGCAGGCGAACAAGATGGCGTTGGCGACGTCGCTCGCCTCCAGCATCTCCGAATCCGCAACCTCTTGTTCCGTGCGCCCCTTGCCGATCGCAAACTCCGTCTTGACGCCGCCGGGATTGATCGTGCCCACCTTGATTCCGTGCGGCCGCAACTCCGAGTCGAGTCCTTGCGCAAAGCCCATCTGGGCGAATTTCGCGGCGCAATAGGTCGCCTCGCCGGCAAAGCCGTAGAGGCCCGCGACCGACGATACCAGCAAGATCTGCCCACTCTTCTGAGCGATCATCACTGGAACGGTGTGACGCGCGATCAGCCAGGTGGACTTGAAATTACCGTCCATAATCTCGTCGTATTCCGCCGCGGTCGTCTCGACCAAGTTTTTGTAATTGCCGACTCCGGCATTGGCAATCAGGATGTCGATGCGTCCGAACGCCCCTTTCGCCGCGGTAACCGCCGCAAGCGAGGTTGCCTCCTCGCGTAGATCGCCAGCCACGATAATGGCTTGGCTACCGAGCGCCTTCGCCTCTGCCGCCAGTGCTTCGAGACGCTCCCGCCGCCTCGCCACGAGAACCAGCCGTGCTCCCTTTGCAGCAAAGAGCAATGCTGTTGCATGCCCGATGCCAGAACTTGCACCCGTGATTAACACCACCTTTCCATTCAGTTGATTCATCTTTGAACTTGCCCCCATCTATTGGCCACTTGGGCTACAGAATTCTCGCTTCGTCGGGTGCGTGGCCGGCAGGTGACGCCGCCGCCCGATGAAGCTCCATCGGCGCTTTGTTGCCGTTCGCACTGTGTGGACGCACCTCATTGCAGTCTCTACGCCAAGCCTCGCATTTTCGTCGTGCTTCGTCGAGGCTCAGGAACCAGTTCGCGTTCAGACATTCGGGTCTGAATTTGCCGTTCAAGGATTCAACGAAGGCATTGTCCGTAGGCTTTCCCGGCCTGCTGAAGTCGAGCGTCATGCCTTTTACAAATACCCATAGATCGAACTCCTTGCTGACGAACTCGGGACCGTTGTCGAGGCGAATCGTTTTCGGGTGGCCGATCTCGACCGCGACATGTTCGAGCGTTTCAACCACATCCGATCCTCGATAATTGTGCTGCTCGTCGATAACCGGCGACAGGCGCGTGAACGTATCGACGACGGTAGGCACCCGGAGCTTCGTTCCATCGACGAGTTGGTCATGACCGCCAGCTTCGACGCAGATCTGGCCTCAGCCTACCGTCAAGCCATCTGGGCGCCCACCATCCCGTTCTGTTCATGCCGAACAGTGGCACTCTCAAAGGCCAGACCTTCCTGGTCGTCGATCTCAGCGGCACAGCGGGGTGCCAGCCCAGCCAAGCGCTCGCTATCCGCATGATCGGCGCCATCGGCACGCTTGCGGCGAGAGGATTTCGTTGAACTGATCGCTACGAGTCAGGAGCCAACGGCAGAGTATTAGCATCTTTTTGCTCCTAGGGTTGGCGTAGCCGTCGGAGCAAAGTAAGTGCGAGACGGCACCCCGTACCAGTCCAATTCTCGAAGATCGATAACTGACATCGACTTGCACACTGGCGCGATTTGTGTCCGCTCTTCTTCGGATGGCGTCGCGGGTTTAAATTGATAGCTTGGCATCGCCTTCCAGAACAGTTTGCTCCAGAATCGGCCGTTCGCCCTTGGCCCACAGCTTCGCGGAATGCACGACGCGATAGCGCAACGGGCCGCCGTCTTCGGTCGCAGATCGTTCGATCGGGCGCGGGATGCAAACGAACTCGGTATCTAAACGGTCCGCGCTTGCGCGCACCACGCCATAGCCGTGCCCGCCCATATCGACGAACGATACATGCGGCGCGTTATCGGGATTTCGCAGCGCGCGCGCCTTCGCGACGTCCCCGCTTTTGGCGTATTCCAGCGCCGTGCGAACGCCATGATGCATCGTCAGGTTCACGGTGGTTTCGAATTTGCCGCCCTCGCGGTCTGCCAGGAATAGCGCGCGCAACGGTTCGTCTTTCGGCAAACTATGCTCTTGCGACTCGGCCATGCCCGGCGCCGAGATGGAGCCGGTGACAAAAGCAATGCCGACCGGCTCGAAGCCGCGCGGCGGCAGCGATTTCGTCGCCACGCCAGCCCAGAAGCTGTGACGATCGCCTGCGACGGTGGCGAAGCCGGTGATGCCTTCATGCGCGATCACGTCATAGATTTCGCTGCGCTCGACATAGGCGGTGCTAGGATCGCCGCCGCCAAAGCCGCCATAGCTTTCGTCCGGCCATTTCTTGCCCATGCCGTCCGGAAGATTGTGCGGATCGGCGCGGATGTCGAGCGTGGCCTGCGTATTGCCCCAGACCTTCCACGTCGCTTGCGACGCTTTCAGTTTGTCGATGAACCATGCCTTCTGCGTAGCGCCCAGCATGGTCTGTGCAGGCTGATCCTTCCGGAAGTTGGCGATCTCTATTGTGCCGAACTTGATCTTCTCCGGCGGATTGCCGCCATTCGCTTCGCGGCCAGCGTCGAGGACGATCTGAACGTCCTCCGGGAAAAATGCAAGATCATTCAGCGCCGCCGCCGCGGAATCGCCCGTCGGCTCTTTCGAGCGATAGGAGCGTTGATCGGTCAGAATAATCTCGACATTCTTTCCGAACTGCAGCGCGCGATAGCCGATGAGGCTGTTCACTGCGGTGACGTTGTTAGGTTCGGTGCCCAAGCCATTCTCGTCGAATGCCGTGATCGGCGCATCCACTATGACTGGCGGATCGAATTTCTCCAGCGACGGGTTTTTCTTCGTCACGCGCGCCGGGTGCATCTCAAACCACGCCTGCATCGCCATGACCTTGCGCGTCTGTGCTGGAATATCCCCTTTTCCAAAGCTCACCAGGGACTGCCAGCCCTGCCACGAAAATTCGTGATTGTCCCACATAGGCACGAAGGGGAAGTGAGCACGCGCTTCTTGGATATCCGGATCGTGCAGATAGGCCTTATAAACCGCGCGATAGTCCGCCACGGTCGTGGGCACATGAAAATCCGCGTGCTTCTCGCCGTGTTCGTAGCGCACGATATCGCGAATTTTGCGATCATAATAGCCCTTGGTGCGATCTTCCGGATACCAGACCAGTTCGTAGATGAAATCGCCCAGATGCAACACGAAGGCGAGCTTGTTTTCCGGCGCGGCGCGTTGATCTTCATAGATCATACGACGATATGCGTTCTGCGCGCCGTAATTGGCGTTCTGACAGGAAACGAATGCGAAATTCACGCGGCGCGGATCGTCGTTTGCGGGTGCCGTGATCGTGCGGCCGATGCGGCTGCCGTTTCCGTCGGCATCGGTGAAGCGATACCAATATTCCGTCGCCGGCTTCAACCCACCGACGAGAACGCGCGCGGTCCAATCGGATTCTTCGGGCGCATTCGCTTTGGTCGTGGCGATAACATTCTCAAATGCGCGATCTTCTGCAATCTCGACGATCAGCCGGGGCGTTTTGTGTCCGGCGGCACAGGGCCGGCGGGTCCACAAAATAACGCTCGTGCTGTCGGGATCGCCGGACGCCACGCCTTCCGGAAAAAACTGCCGCGCCTCGTGCCAGCCGCTGCGCGATGCCGCCGGGGTTTTCGCGAAGGCCGCGGTCGCGCCAAGGGCGGCTGCAGTCACAAGCAACGCCCGGCGGGAAATTTTCGTCATTGGATGCCTCGCGCGAAAAAATTGGCAAAGGCTACCATGCAAGAGCGAGGCGCAAAGCCACGACTTCGTGAAGTTCAAGCCAGGAAAGTCGGGTTTGTGAACGGGGGGAATGCCTCGCGCCAGACAGCGTCAAGGAGCAACGGAGTAATTAAGATCGATCCGAATTATCGATGATGTAGCCAAGATATATTGCTTTGCAACATGCTCCTTTTTTCGATGGGAATGGGGAGCACAGTTCAACGCGAAACGCAGTCGTACCACCATATCTTGCCCCACTCTCGAAGCCTCACTCTGTTCCCGAAATCCCGCACATGTCCGAGGGAATGGGTGCATTCGGCTGTCTCCGCTCATGCTAACGAAGGCAGGGACAGGGGAAGGCAAAACCCGCGGTCTCCGCCACGCCGATAGAGACCGCCTCATTTCCGGATTTGTACTGGGCGAGGTACGTGTGCAGGCGAGCGAAATTCTAACTTGGACCGTTTCCGATCGCCAAATCAGCAAAAAAGCAGGAAAGAATCTGCGCTTGAGACCTGCACCGCCGGTTTAGACGTCGTGCCGACATGTTTTAACCGTCCGCCGCGAGTGTCTCGACCACTCGATCATGCGGAGCAACGTGCATCGTCGGCGCATCCTGAACAGGCATGCTGCTTGTTACAATGTGACCAGGGCTCGTATCGGCCCTAACAAATGTGCCCCACATCGTCGCTCGCGACGTCCTTGGCGGCCTCCGCCACCAAATACTGTCGGGTATAGTTTTCGGGAGAGACAGGCGACCACCCTTAGCGGTTTCGCGCTCTCGGCGATAACTGCCGGCGCGTAAATATGCGGACCTGCTCCACGATCAAGACGGTATTGCGTTTCAGGAATGGCGAACAGCAATGCGCTTGCTTGCTCGATCAAGTCTTGCGCACGTGTTTCGATTAGGCGTGTTTCTCATTCCGTCTCGATCAAGATTTGTTGATCGACGCGCTCTCGCGCTCGACGGATCATCGAGTCAGGCCGTAAGCTGTCATGTAACGCTGATGAATATACGACACGTAAGGAACACCTGATCTGCTGGACATTTGCGAATTGATCCGGTCGTGCGTGCAAAATCTGGAATAGGGTGCTTTGGCCTGATGATAACTATAGACAAATTGGTGTTGCTTCGAGGATCGTGATGAGATTGCGCGCACAAATTATCGTGGACATTGCTGCTGGCGATTTCGTCGAGGCTGCCGAACATCAAAAATTCCTGGAACAATATCTCAAAAGCGTCAGAACAAGATACCCCGACGCCAAGCTGTCGATGCGCGAACGACGCGAGCGCGTTGCCGATCCAGGTATACCCCAATCACATGAAATCAAACGGCTGCCCGTCACGAAGGGGTCCATTAAATAGCCATGGATGGACACGATCTCAACGCGATGATTTCCATGATAGGAGCCTTCCGGCAGCGAGCCCGCGACATCAGTCTCACGAGCATTGTCGCTTTCCTTCACGTTTGCGAAAACGAAGGTGTGACCGTCAAGGAGCTTGCATATCTCTGTCGCGTCAGCGAAGCCTCGATTTCCCGCGCCCTACAGACTTTGCGACTTCCCTCAGCCCGGAGGGTTGGGACCACCCACGGGGGCCTTGTCCGTGTGTTTCAGCATCCTGACGATGGGCGCCGGCGTGTCGTTTATCTGACCGAGGATGGTTGTGAGCTGAGGAACGCGGTCGATAGGACCTTGTCCGCGCGGGCCAGAATACCCGATGCAGCCGGAGCTTGAACGCTTGTACCGGCAGTAAGGCGCAGCGACACGGTGCGGCTGCGGATTGTACCGTTTGCGGGCTTTCCCCGTATATGCGATGTGCGCCAATGGATCGCGTTGTGGCGCCGCACGAGATGCCCGCGCACGAAGTGCAGTCGCGGAGAACTTCTATCATCGGTATACGCTGTATCTTCGAATTCTCGCTCGTGGCCCGTTAGATTCATGGTGAGTTCGACGTGGTCGAGCAAAGGCGATCGTCCACGCCGCGCGCGAGACCTGTTGATGCGGCTGCGGTCGGACTCACTCGCCTGAAAGGCGCTCCTGGACGACAAGAGGAGGCAAAACATGGAGAGGAAAGGGATGTCCTTATGCATCGGGTTCAGGGCCTTCCGTAACGCTTCACGGTACAGGCTTTCGCTCCCAGTGTTCTGCCGGTAGTAACGATGCCAATCCGCATCCAATCGAAACCGGATGTGTTCGAACAGCGGGACCAACCCATCATGCCCCACAACGTCGGCAGCGATCATTGTGCCCGTGTCGGAGGTCGGACAGGATTTCGCAAAGGACATATCGCCGAAGTCATACTCGACAATGAAAGGCGCAACATCCGGGTCCAAACCGTTGTCGTTCTCCCAACAGGCGCGGACTTCTCCCCTCCGGCCGTAGGCGTCGCTTTTGACAAGCAGTCCGATGCGTTGATGACCCGAAGAACCAAGATCGCCCTCTAGGCGGCCGAGGCCGTGCAGTACCTTGTTTTGAGCGCGACCGGAAAACTCGATCCAAAGCGTAGGCGCAGGAACGCGAATCAACTCGACGGACGAGCCGATGATCGTTTCGTCCTCAAATGCCAGTTGCGTGCACAATTCGGTGACGTCGTCGTGAAGGACATACCGGAGCGCACAGTGGTCAAGATCGGAGGCCAGGGCGTCCGTACCAGGAAGACGCCATAATTCTCGGCTACCGGATCGTCCAACAACCATGGCATGGTTTGTTTGTGCGACCTGATCGAGAAGATGCATAGCCTACTCACAGCCCGGTAATACGCGGGTGGCAGGTTGCCAGGTCCTGCAATCGAATTGGGTAATTCCAAATTCGTATTTGTAATGAATTAGGAAGCGCATAGCCGTATTTGCAACATCGCGCGCAACGTCGAGTCCTTTGGCAATGACAGAAGCCGCCGACGCTTTCGCACCGGCGGCTTCGTTGTCTGCCCCATTCAACCGTTGGAGCGGTGGTTTAGAATTTCGCCGAATATCTCGTGTAGAAGAAGCGGCCTACGACATCGTAAGGACCGGCGATGCTGTTGCACTTGCAGTTGCTGGGATCGCCGGAATTGAACGGAGGATCCTGATCGAACAGGTTATTGACGCCGAATATGAGGCGACTCGACTGCAGAGCTCCAATCTTTGGCAACGTATAGGCGATGCTGACGTTGTTATACCAGATGTCTGGAGCGACTTCGGCAATTCCGGTAGTGTGCTCGATATACTGGGTGTCCCAATGGAAGGTAACGGGATCCAAGTCATAGTCGAGGCTCAACGTTCCCCGCCAGTTCGGGTAGATTGAACCGCCGACATAGGTACCCATGAACGAGCTGGTCGTCCCGTCAATGTTCTGGGCCGTATTGGTGAACTGACGTTGTGCCTGGACGTCGAGCACGAACGAGCCCGGGACCGGTAACGTGATACTTGCGGCCTCCGTGCTGTAACTCGCCTCGAGATCCAGTCCCTTCGTTTGCTGGATACCGAAATTGAGGTTGGGGCTGTCGACCTGTGTGATGGTCCCCGCGGAATTGCGGTGGATCAGAGCGCAGTAGGCGGCGTTTTGATCCGGCCCATAGCATCCGGTCAGAATTGAATCCGGCGTGCCGAGAATGCCGGCAATGCCGCCGGTCAGAATGCTGTTCTTGATTCTGATTTCGTAATAGTCGGCCGTGGCGGAGAAGCCCGGCAGGAAGGTGGGCGTCGCAACCAGACCGATGTTCCAGGAGTAGGAGTACTCCGGTTTGAGAGCGGGGTTACCCTTTTGCTGGACCTGCATTTGGTTGTTTGTGAGCAGATCCGTTGTCGGCTGGAAATTGGTCACCGCGCCACCGGTCAAGGCACCCGGCACGCCCGCGAGTGCGAGGGCGCAATTCTTGCCGGCGCCCAGAAGACCAACACCGATGTTGGCATTTCCATTGAAGCCTGCCGCGCGGGTATCACAAGGATCGCCGGACGCGCCAAGATCGGAGATTCCCGCACCGCCGAACAGTTCGGCAGTCGACGGCGCCCGGATGCCCGTGGAATACGTGCCGCGGAAGCGGATGTCGTCGACGACTTGCCAGTCGACGCCGACTTTATAGGTTCCTTCGTTGCCGAAGAGCGAATAATGATCCCACCGGGCGCTGGGCGTTACGTTCAGCGATTCGGCAAACGGCGCGTTCTTCAGCACCGGGATCTTCAACTCGCCGTATACCGACCACACGGCGTATCCGCCGCTGGTGGGAAGGGAGGCATTTGGCCCGTAACCGTCCTGAACCAATTGAGGCGGTTCGGAAGACAGATGTTCGAACCTGCGTTCTGCGCCCACGGATGCTTGGACGGTTCCGGCGGGCAAATCGAATAGCGGTCCGTTGATATCGCCGTAGAAATAGTCTTCCGAAGCCTGGTTCAAATAGTGCTCTGTGGCGGTCAGATAGGCCACTTGGGCCGGCGTGAACAGGTTCGGCCCGTTGAAGAAGTTGGGCTTTACGGTCGGAATGGCGTAGCCAAACGCCGCGCTGTAGGTGCAGCCGCCCGGCACATCGATGCACTCCGTCTGACCGGTAATCTGGGATAGGTGATCCCAGCGTCCTTCGTTGAGATAGGCATTGTCGGTGCTGTTGTGCTGTTTGACGTAGCCGAAATCCCAGTTGTAATCGCCGAAAACGTGGCCTTCAAATCCGAACCGGATACGATAGGTTTCCGACTGCTGGCGATATCGGCGCGGCCCGAACTGCATCGGCGTCAGCGTGGCGCTGATGCAACCCGCGGGATCGGCGCAAGGCACGAGGCTCGCGTGTGCCGGGGTCGAGTAGCCGGGCCAAGATGCGGGCACTAGGAAGCCGGGGAAGTTATACGTCGCGATCGTGTCGGACAGCAGAGGTTCCGGCCGGAGCGACTGACCTGACGTCCTGTTCGTGTAGAAACCCGACATCGTGGCAGTAATGTCAGGAGTGATGTCATAGTGGCTGTTCACGCTGATCTCATCGCGCGACTGTTTGCTATCAAGGGAGTTCCACGCCCCTTCCGGACTATTGCAGGCGGCGTTGAGTTTTACGCGTCCCGACGGGACCACACCGACGCAAGGCAGCGTGTTGGCGAGTGACTGATTTTTGACGTTCGTCTCCACGCCCCCCACCCACAAATCGTTGCCACTGTCCTGCAGGACGTTCATTTGGCTACGATAGGCCGAACCGGCAACGCCGTTCACGGCGATGGCGCTCGCCCAAGCGCGCTGGTATTCGTAGATGCCGTTCTCGTGGTCGTGGTTGAATGCGACTGTGACGTTCGCACGGTCGGTATCGATGCCGAGTGTCCCGCCCAGGGAGTACGTTTCGCCGTCACCCTGACCGCTGATGCCGGCGCCGCCGTCAAAGCTGAATCCGCTTTCGTGTTTCTTGGTGATGATATTGATCACACCGCCGATGGCATCGGCGCCATAAACCGACGACGCGCCGTCGCGCAGCACTTCGATTCGATCCACCATCGAAATCGGAATGGAATTCAAATCCGGAGCGGAGGCCGACCCCACGAAGACCGGAATAAGGCGCTGGCCGTCGACAAGGATAAGAGTTCTGTTCGGACCCAGATTACGCAGGCCGATTTCGGATAAGCCGACGCCGCCGTTTTCCGTGTTGTTCGAAATACCGGCTGTGACGTCCGGACCGATCATCTTCAACAGCGTGTCTTCGACGTTTACCGCCTTGGTCATCTCAATCTGCGCGGACGTCGCAACGGAGAGCGGGCTTGCGCTGGTAAGATCCGTGGTCGGGATGCGCGAACCGGTGACGACGACGGTTTCGACATTGCCGTCGGCATAAGCGCTTGCGGACAGGCTGGTCGCTGCCGCACTCGCTGCCCCCAGCAGCAACAAAGAACGTAGGCTGGAATGCTTGCTGAACATTGGAACCCCCTCGGTTTCTGCAACGGTTAAATTGGCTTTCCTGCGGCGATAAATCGCAAAGACGCATCACTGCTGTGCAAGCCAAGCTCTTGGTCATGTTGCCGAAGGCAGTTCGTGTACGAACTAAATTCGATTGCACATTAGCAATGAAATAGTATGTGCTTAGCAATGTGGAGGTTGTTATTTTCTAACTGCGTTCGAGATGCGACTGGTTGCTTCGGACGGCTTCAACCGACGCGCTGGCCGAGCGCAATAGGTCGCCGCCTGATCGCCCTATTGCGTTAGCACCTTGTTCTATCGGGCGTTCCTGTGGCCAGCGGCAACGTTCTTGATCCGCTCGAGCCCACCATGAATCGCGGCAATACGTCCGACGGGAATTGCGCGACGAATGCAGCGAGCGCGGTAACGGTCAACATCATTCACGTGTGACGGAAAGAACTCACCCCGTCCAAATAGCACGCTACCTAGGTAGCATCTTCGCAACACATTGTTGTTTTGAGATGCTCTCGTCTTCGCGCCTCTCAGCGGTGCTTGTGGAACTCGAATTCCAGCACCGCGCTTCCAGCAGGTTCGTGACCGACATGCTTTGAGTAGCTCGCCGCGACCTGGATCGCCCGAGGGCGACGCCAGATTACTAGGGCATCTCTTAAGAATCTGAAATATCGCTATTGTTTGTGGCGTCGGAGGCGAATCGAACACCAGACCCTGAACTTGGAAGGATTGCTCCTGGACCCGCCTGGACTTCAGAGCATAATAAGTGCGAAACAGTGCGCTGTACCAAGCCAAGTCCCTCCAAACCACGCCTCCCCCAGACCGCGATGGCGATTTTGGCACCATGCGCCGGCCGATGGCCTGTGGTTAGAATGGATAGTGGACTTCTTCGGTGTCGACTGTGATCCAGCGTAGCTCCGTGAATTCGGCGATTCCTGCTTTGCCACCGAAGCGGCCGTAGCCGGATCCTTTCGTCCCGCCGAACGGCATCTGCGCTTCGTCGTGTACCGTTGGGCCGTTGATGTGGCACATCCCGGCATCGATGCGCTTGGCCATCTTCAGCGCCCTGCGGATGTTCTCGCAGAACACGGATGAGGTCAGGCCATATTCCGTGTCATTGGCACTTTTGATGGCTTCCGCATCGTCCTTGACACGGATCACGCAGACGATGGGTCCAAAGGACTCTTCGCTGTAAACCCGCATGTCCCTGGTCACGTTATCGAGCACGATGGCGGACATGATGGTACCGTTCACTTTACCGGCCACGACGAGCTTGGCGCCCTTGGCCACTGCGTCGTCGGTCAACTCCTTGAGCCTGGAGACGGTTTCTGGACCGACAACGGAACCGAGCACGACATTGCCCGATCTGGGATCGCCAGCGGGCAGGGCGGCTGCCTTGGCGGCAAACTTCTTGACGAAGGGGTCGGCGATCCCGCCCTGGACGATGATCCGCTCGGTCGACATGCAAATCTGTCCCTGGTTCATGAACGCACCAAACGCCGCCGCGTTGACGGCCTCATCGAGATTGGCATCATCGAGGATGACAAGCGGCGCTTTGCCGCCAAGTTCGAGCAACACCGGCTTCAGATATCGCGCTGAGGTTTCGGCAATGATCCGCCCCACTTTTGTAGAGCCGGTGAAATTGATGCGTCGCACGGCGGGATGAGCGATCAGCGCATTCACGACCTCCGCGGCGTCAGACGGTGCGTTGGTGATGACGTTGACCACACCCGGCGGCAGGCCGGCTTCGCGCATCACGCTGCCGATCAGACGATGCGTGGCAGGACAGATTTCGGAAGCCTTCATCACGACCGTGTTTCCGCAGGCCAAGGGCGTCGCGATTGCGCGCACGCCAAGGATGACCGGTGCGTTCCATGGCGCAATACCAAGAACCACGCCGGCAGGCTGACGCACGGCCAATGCAACACAGCCAGGGCGGTCTGATTGCAGCACCTCGCCCGTGACCTGCGTGGTGAGGGCCGCAGCCTCTCGCAGCATGCTCGAGGCCAGCATGACGTTAAAACCCGCCCAACCGGCAGTGGCGCCGATCTCGTTCATCATGGCCTCGGTAAAGTCGGGCACATGCTGTTGCAGGATGTCCGCTGCGCGCAGGAGTAACGCGCGGCGTTCGCCGGGACCGGTTTCGGACCAGGCGACAAAGGCTTGTTGCGCTGCATCCGCTGCTGCCGCGGCGTCAACTGCCGTTGCAGCCGCGGCGCGGGTAGCGACCAAACCGGTCACGGGATTGCGGCGTTCGAATGTCTCGCCTCCTTGCGCCCCAACGTCCTGCCCTCCAATCAAGAGGCTCACATCCATCGCACTATTCCTCATTGCGTTTCCCGAGGTCGGCAATTTAGCACTACCGCTATCGAGCGAATTGCGCTTATTTGCATTACGTCTGTCTGTGCGGGAAAACCGTCGTGTCAGCCAACCTAGCGTCATCGACCCGTACCTCCCCCGAGATTGTATCAAGGGATTTAAGGGCACTGTGCGACACTTGGTCAAGGCTGCCCGGCCGACCCACGCGAATGGCACGCAAACAAAGTGGGATCGCGCAAGTTCGCAAAAGTCACGCTACGGCAGGCTCGTCCCAACGGCCTGCTCCAGTCCAAAATGGTGGGCGAACTCGTGGAGCGAATTTCAGCATCGGCTGTTGATGATGATGAATGTGACGGACGGCTTAAGCTGCACCGCAGACGCAGACCTTGGACGGAGTACATTGTCGATCCATTGCGGAGCGCGGCTATGACCCTTGCGGCGGGTCAATCTCAGTGTACCTCCCATGCGCCGGCTCACACCGACCTTCAATGACGATCCGCGTGACGTTGCCGCAGCACAAATGTAGTTGGATCCGACCACGGGATTTGTCGCGCAATTCTGGCGATTTCCGTCAACACGCCGTGCCGCGATACCGCAACATGAAGCTGCCTGTAAGGGCAAGCCCTGATTGCCGCCGCTACTGCGGCTTCTTAGTCTTTTAATCGACCAACCCCTGCGATTTCGAACAGAGGGGGAAAAATGTACCGCACGCTGGCGGCCGTCTTGTGGTTTACGATCGCGTCGGCGACAGCCGGCAGTTACGATCTTTTCAGTCGTGGCATCGACGCGAACAATCGTGGCGACAGTGAAATAGCAATCTCCGCATTCACCGGTGCAATCACGGCCGGCGATTTGACTCCGTCATACCTGCCCAACGCCTATCTCGGTAGAGCGCGAGCCTATCTGCAGACGAACCTGTGTGTGCAAGCGCGCACTGATTTGGACGCGGCGATCAGACTCAATCCCAACTACTTCGATGTTTATGGACTGCGAGCGGATACAAACAAGTGCGTGGGCCGGCTGGACGCTGCGCTGGCCGATGTCAATACAGCGATGACGATGCGGCCGACGGCTGCGCTCTATTTTCTGCGTGCGCGGCTGCACTGGGATCAAGGGAGCTTTTCGCAGGCCGCGGCCGACTCCGTGCGAGCTGCCGACTTGGATCGGAAGAACGGCTACTACGCGCTCTGGACCGGCCTTGTAGCTATACGCACCGGCAGGTTCGACCGGACCGATCTGTCCCGCCGGGCTTCGAGCTTTAGCCCGGACGCATGGCCCACACCGATGCTCGATTTCTATCGCGGTGCTGCAACGGCAGACGACGTGTATCGCGCCGCCGCGCATACCGACGCAATGTCCGCAGAAAACCGGAAATGTGAGGCGGATTTCTACATCGGCGAATGGCAGCTCTTAGGGGGGAACAAGGACGCCGCGCACGAGCTTTTGAGTGCAGCTTCGAACGAATGCCCGCGCAACTTTATCGTCTTCGGCGAGGCTCTGGTGGAGCTTAAACGGCTGGACTAGAGGCTGCGACGCGAGCGGAAGGACCCAATGCGTATATCGCTTGTCATAATGGTTGCACTGGGGATGATCGTGGCGCCCGGGGTGGTACATGCGGGCGACAATTGCCGCCTGCTGCGTCAGGCCAGTTTCGAACTTGGCACGGACTGGTATGGCGGCGCCTATGTGCCGGCACGCATCGGTGGCCTCTCTATGAGACTTCTGGTGGACACCGGTGGAACCGTTTCCACACTGACGCAGGGCACGATGGGGTTACTAGGAGTGGAAGCGCGGCGAGTCTCGTCCCAGCGCATGACGATGTTCGGCGGCATGCGTCTCGACCGTTTCGTATGGATCGATGACGTGCAGATCGGAAGCGTGTCGCAGGGAACAACCAGATTTCTGGCGCTACCCGACGACCGGCTTCCTGATGCGCTTTCCGGTACAGTGGCCCCCGATTTTCTATCCCGCTATGACGTCGAGTTCGATTTCGCAAACGCAAAGCTCAATCTGTTCTCGCCCGACCGTTGCGGCGGACGTGTCGTCTATTGGACGGACGGGGCATATGCCAAGATACCAATCCAGCTCGACCAAGTAGGCCATATCGTCGCTTTCGTGCAGCTCGACGGAAAGAAATTGGTAGCGCTGATCGACACCGGATTGTCGCGTTCTGAACTCAGCCTGGAAGCGGCAGAGAACCTCTTTGGCTTGGCGGGGAATTCGCGCGCTATTCAGCCCTGGGCCGAACCAGCTGGCGGTGACCGCGTTTATCACTATTCGTTCAGGAAGCTTTCCTTCGGGGACGAGACGATCGCGGATCCCGATATTGCGCTTATCCCCGACAGCATATCGCGCAGATCATCTGCCACGCCGAAACTGATTCTCGGCATGAATGTTCTGCGCCATTACCACCTGTACGTCGCATACCGCGAACACAATCTATATGTGACGGCGGCAAGCGCGCACTAAGCGCCGCGATGGTCGTGTGTTGGCACAGAAACATGAGCTGCAAGGCAGCGCGGACCTTGCAGGCTGAATTGTTGGCCTCGGCGGCGGTTATCCCACTACCGGCTTGTCCTTCAGCAGCGCAAAGAGGTGGGCATTGTGCTCGCTACCGTTGGTGAGATGCTTGGCGCCAGTGAAGTCAGATATCTTCGCCCAGTATTCGGCGACCGTGTCCGCGGTCGCGCCGTGGCCGAGATTGACGCCGGCAGATTCCACGATCTGCGCCGACGAGAACACACCAGCGCCCGCGGAAATGATCGCGCCCGTCGGTGCGTCGTCACTGGCCAGGAACACTACGGCCGGCGTAACGTACTCCGGCTTTAGCATGGCGATCATCTCGGGCGGCATTAGATTCTCGGTCATGCGCGTGCCGGCCACCGGGCAGATCCCGTTGACCTTGATGTTGTCCTTGGCGCCTTCGAGCTTCAACGAATTCATGAAGCCGACCAACGACAATTTGGCCGCGCCGTAATTGGTCTGCCCGAAATTGCCGTATAGCCCGGTGGAAGACGTTGTCACGACGATACGGCCGTATTGTTGGTCGCGCATGATTTGCCAGATCGCCTTGCACGGCTTGACGGTGCCCATCAGGTGGACCGCCATCACAGCGTCGAAATCCTTCAACTCCATCTTGCCGAAGCTCTTATCGCGCAGGATGCCGGCGTTGGCGACCAGGACGTCGATGCGGCCGAACGCCTCCATTGTCCGTTTGACCAGATGGGCCACGCCTGCATCGTCGGCGACGGACGCGCCGTTGGCGATGGCCGTTCCGCCCGCCGCCTTAATCTCGGCAACCACGGCTTCGGCGGCCGCGCTGTTGCCGCCCGTACCGTCGATCGCACCGCCCAGATCGTTGACCACCACCTTGGCGCCGCGCGCCGCCAGTTCAAGCGCGTGGGCGCGGCCCAAACCTCCTCCTGCGCCGGTGACGATTGCGACTTTACCGTCGAAGCGAATGGACATGCGTGGTTCTCCCGGTCGGTGACAAATTGTCTGTCTTTAGTGATCGCCCGGGAATGGCCTCGCGGTCAAGTTAATCGCGTTTGTTTCCGCGGGGCAAACATCTGCGGTAGATGCGCGTTCGCGGAACGCTCGACCGTAATCGCCAGCGCCGCGTCCCACGATGCGTAAACTACGAAGGGCGCAAGCGGATCTGGGCCGTGAGGCAGCCATACGCAGGCACCGAAGTGGTTCCCACCCAGCAACAAAATGGCCGCCGACGAATATCGCCGGCGGCCAATATGGGAGATCTTTGGGAGAGTTAGGACTTGATGCGTAACGTCGCCATCCATTCCCGGGGGGCATTATACGACCCATAGATGTCCTGAACGCCGCCTTGGTTGGCACCCGTTACGATATAACGGTCGTCGGTCAGGTTGGTACCACCAACCGACAGTTCCCAACGATCGCTTGGCGACTGGTAGGTGACGGACAAATTGAGCATGTTCGTCGCCGGTCGCCCCAACTCCGCGGTATTCTGCGTATCGTTGAACAGTGATGACGTGTAGGTGTAGTCGAGGTTGAACAACAGCGAGCCTGTTTTCAGCGGCACGGTGTATTGCGGGCTGATGTTGAACTTCCAGGTCGGCGTCTTCGGCAGCTTAGTGGCTGTCGTGATCAGTACGCCGTTGCTGCCCGCACCAGGGGTTACTGAGTCGTATTGCGCATGCGTGTAACCGGCAGAGGCGTTTAACGTCAGATTATTGCTGAGCAACGCTGTGTATTCCAGCTCGCCGCCGTAGATACTTGCGTCGCCCGCATTCAGTAAGGTCGGCGAGACGCCGATCTGGAAATTGAGCTGAATGCCCTTGTACTTCGTATAGAATGCGGCGGCGTTCAACCGCATTTTGTTGTCGTCAAACTGGGTCTTGACGCCAATTTCTCCGCTCCTCGCCTTTTCTGGGTCGAAGTGCAGCGACGAGTCGTAGGTCGGATGCGGGCTCGACAGACGCGTGGTCCAACTACCCGTCTTGAAACCCTCGGAATAGGTCGCGTACACCATATCTTCGTCCGTCACCTGGTATTCCAACCCGAGATGTGGCGCGAAGTTGTCGAACGACAATTTGTGCACGCCCGGCGGATAGAACGACAGCGGATTGCTGGGATCTGGGAAGCCCATCGCGATCCGGCACGAATTGGTGATGGGATCGCCGACACCGGTGGAATTGTAGCAGTTCAGCGGAATGATGACCGGTGGGCTGCCAGCCGGCGCGACGTTGATCGTAAGCGGTGTGATCTTATAGACCAGCGCGTTCGGATCCTGTTGTCCACCAATGAAGCTCTTATCTTCCTTGGTATAACGGCCGCCGGCGATCAAGCTCAATGCGTCTGTGACGTGATAGTTGAAGTGGAAATAGCCGGCATACGACGTCGTCCAAAGCTGGTTTTGACCATCGACCTGCAACAGCAGTCCCGGGAAGGTCACGAAGTCGTGAATATGACCTGCTTCATGGAAGTAATACGCCCCCACAACGTAATCGAGGTGGCTTCCGAAGGCCGTGCCGGTCGCCTGAAGTTCCTGCGACCACTGTTGCTGACCCTCGTCAAACGACAGTTCGAAAATGTTCAGCGGTGAACCGTCGGCGTCCATACCCGACTGCCAATGAAGCCCGCGCAAGGCGGTGACGGATTTCAGCTCAATGTCGTCGGCCAGATTCCAATCGAGAGTAACGGACGCGCCGTACTGCTTGAGCTTGGAGAACGTGTTGCCGGTGGAATATGAGGTGTCGATGTTGTCGGTCACGAACCACGGACCATAGGCCAGCCGATTATCGTTCGGATTGCCGTTGAAGTTCGAACCGAAGAGCGAACCGGCGACCCGATCGGCATACGCAGCGCCGGACGGCGCGTAGGTGGAACCCGGCGTACCGCGCTGTCCGCAAAGCGCGGGGAAATTCGGCACCCCAGGGAGCGTGCTCAGGAACGTAAGAAAGCCGGCCGGACTTCCGACGCAGGTATTGTACGCATTGCCCAGCGTGGGATTCGCACCGGGCGGAAGATAGTTCGCGTTAATCGCGATCGGCCGCATTGCCTGGCCTGGGCCGTCCTGGTTGGTGTAATCGGCGGATAGGGTGACTTTGAATCCTTCGGACGCATGCCACACGACCTTGGCCCGCCCATTCCATTCGTTCGTGCCGCCTTCTCTATCGGAGCTTTGATAAGCAGCCTGCAGGCCGGCAGTTGTCGGATCGACGATGGTCGGGCACGTCGCCTTGCCATAACAGTCGCCTGCCGGTGAACCGGGTCCAAATGCCGCCGCGGACTGAGTGGGCGACATGAGCAGCCCGGAGGCTGTGAGAGCTTCCTGATACAGCGGACCGGAGGTCGGGAAGGGAATGCGTTTGAGGTATCCCTCCTGGTGCTTTTCTGAGAACGAAACGCCCGCGCTCAAATCCTCGGCGAGCGGGACGTCGACATAGCCGCGCACATCGAGCCGATCGTACGAGCCGCCGGTCACTTCGGCCTTATACGCGAACTGATCGCCGGGATCCCGCGTTATGATGCTGACGGCGCCGCCGATGGTATTGCGGCCGAACAGATCGCCTTGCGGTCCCTTCAGGATCTCGACGCGCTCGACGTCCAACAGATCGGTGTTCGCGCCGACAGAACGGGCCAGGTACACGCCGTCGAGGTAAACGCCGACGCCGGGATCTTGATTGAACGCGAAGTCGTTCTGGCCGATGCCGCGGATATAGGCCGACAATACCGCCGTCGATCCGGAGAACGGGGTGCCCGCATCGAAGGTGACGTTCGGCGTGGAATTGGCCAACTCGGAAACGTCGCTGATGCCTTTGGTTTCCAGCTGATCCGCCGTGAACGCCGTCACCGCGATCGGAACTTTTTGCATGTCCTGTGCGGTCTTCTGTGACGTGACCGTGATAACTTCCATCGCCATCGACTCTGTCGTGCGGCTGTCGGCTGCAGTGCCGCCGGCGGCCTGCGCAAACGCAGTACCGGTAAGGGCGGCCGTCAGAACCAATGTCGAAACCGTTGAGCGAAGCAAGCCAGAACGAGAACTATCGATACGAAGTATCAAGCGGACCTCCCAAGTTGCGTAATTCCCATCGCGGTCGTTCGGTCGTACCGAAGGACTCATTTGTGTGTTGCACATACAAATCTAGCAGTGGCTCCCGCGACCGCCTATCATTTGCAGGCAAAATTGGAGGCGGGATATAAATTGAATTAGAAACACGTGGCGAAAATGCCACTGGCGAAAAAAGGTCAAATATTTCGGGAACATCTATATGAACTTTCCACTGCGTAAAGCCATCGATTTTTCGGACGGTCGGGTTTCATTTCTCGAATGGAAAAGTCACGAAGGTGCGCCGACAATCGTCTTCGCGCACGCGAACGGGTTTAACGCGAACACCTACCGATCGATTCTTTCGCCGCTCGCGGAGAGATTTCGCATCCTCGCGCTCGATTTGCGCGGCCACGGCATGACGCAGTTGCCGACGCATCCGTCGATGGTCGCTGGTTGGACGGTTTATCGTGATGACCTATTGCGATTTCTTCACGGGGTTGGCGGCGACCGCGTATTGCTGGCGGGTCATTCATTGGGTGCAACGAGCATGCTGATGACGGCGGCGGCGCGTCCGCGCAGTGTACGCGCTATCGTGCTCGCCGAGCCGGTCATTCCGACAAACGCCCTTGTGATGCGCGCCGTGATCGCGCGTTTTCTTAGCCGCGAGGACAGCATGCTGCCGCTCGTGGCGCCGGCGAAACGCAGACGCGCAAGTTTTGCGACGCAGGAGGATGCACTTTCCGCATTTCGTGGCCGCGGCGGTTTCAAGACTTGGCCGCGCGACGACTTGATCGTCGATTACATTCAAGGAGGCACGGTCTCGAAAGGCGGCGGCATTCTCCTCGCTTGTGCGCCGTCATGGGAGGCGGCGAACTTCACAGTCTACCCCTTCGGTCTCGCTAAACTTGGCCGGCATGTTGACGTGCCACTGACGGTGCTCCACGCCGACAGAGAATCCTCAGTGCCAACAAAAATGCTGGATCAACTGGCTCGGGCGCACGGTAATGCACATGTCGTTCGTGTGGAGGGCACCACGCATTTTCTTCCTATGGAAAAACCTGACGTCGTACGCGCGGAGATCATCGCAACGGCGGAGCGTGCCGGATTGCTGTGATGTTTGGTAAGATGGAACTTCGCGCCGCTTTGCGGCGCGAAGTCCAGCTGATTGAAATACCTGTTGAACGTCTTACTGGTTGCCCTCTTTCAGGGCACACTGATCGACGTTGCCGCCCGGATCGGTCACCGACCAAGTGGCACCGACCTTCATCAACGCTGACGGCGTGCAAATCGGTTTGGTCCCGGCGGGCGGCGCGGGATTGATTTCGGTGTAACAAGCCAGATCGCCACTATCGACCCACGTACCCTGGATCGTCTTGCCGTCACGCTCGACGGTGTATTTGCCACCGGCCTGAACGTGGACTTTCGTCGCGGCGCCGCTCGGAGCAGTACATACGATAGTGTTGCCGTACAAGCCGGACATGTCACCCGCTACCGCACCCGACGCCGCGAAAAAAACGCCGGCCATTGCCGCCAATGCACTCTTCGATAATTGTTTCATCCCCATTTCCTTTTCGTTTGTTGTGGATGCCCATCGCCTATCAAAGGCGGCGAGATCGTAATAGGGCAAATGGAGAATGTTAATAGTACATACAATCGACGTCTTCACCGGCACGTTGCGGCGCCGCGCGAAGTTCATTTGTTTTTGTTGCGCTTCAGTAATCGACTTCTTGTCCCACTCTGGCCGTCGTGGAAATTCCAAATGCGTGCCCACTGTGGGCCATAGCAATCTCCAGCGCAGGCGAAAGCCTTGCGCGCAGTCTGTGAGGAGTATCGCCTAGCTGTTTCGGATATCCGGCTGCCACTCGTGCAGAAAGCCCGCTCAGCCGTGAATGCGCTTCAGGGCGTTGACAAAACCATTCAATTCCCGGCCGCTGAATCGCTCGGTGATCCACATTTCATGCTGGACGAGTGCGGCCTTGGCCTGGGCGAGCACCTTGCGACCTTTGGCGGTGACGTGAAGTTCTTGCCGGCGACCATCCTGTGACGAGCGTTTGCGGGCGACGAGGCCCCGTTCTTCCAACCGGTCGATGATCGCCATCATTGAGGCGCGATCCATGCCAAATTCGGTCGCCAAAGCGATTTGCGATACACCGCTGTTTGCGCCGATAAGCCAGAGGACACCCGTTTGTTTTTGGGTAAGGTCCAGCTTTGCCATCGCCGCCATGAAGTGTCGGGATATCGCGACATAGGCCATCAATAGTTGATAGCCGACAAATTTGTTAAGACCGTGAAAGTCGATGGTCGCTTTTTCCTGCTTAACTTCGGAATTGGGCTTGCGGTCGCGCCGTGTTGTTGTGGGTCGCATAGGCATCGCGTGGTGGGATTCCCAATCGAATGACGAACTCTGACGTTGGGATGACGGTAGCTGACGGCGCGCCCACATGGCAACGTGATTGGAAACTATTCGCAATGATAGCGCGCAAGAGTCGCATTACTGCATGTCAGACAAGGAGTTTACGTTCACCCCTCAGTGCGTTCTTGTGTTACGTGCCAAAGTCGACGACGGGTGGTGGAATCACATGTCCACTGTGCGCAGCTGGCCACGGTCCCACAGATTAGTACCGGCGTCGGAGGTTCACGTAGCCGCCGATTATTATGTCCGACTAACGTGGAAATGGGCTCAGCCCCAATGGGCAAGGGCGGTGGTTGAGGTGTCGCTCTCCAGATCTTCGATTTCGCTCGGACGGCGGTCGAGTAAGTCATACCTCCGCCGCTGACCCATCAATTGACCCACTCTGGGCATCCGAAACGTCAGCCGTCGAATCGTTTGCGATCCCCTTCGTTCCGCAGGGATAGCCGAACCAGGCAACGCGGATGGCAAGCGAATTGAGGTTGAATATGGTTCGGCAGCGTTAGCGCTAACATCTAGGAAGTGGTCCCAACGGCCTGACAATTCGCGGGGTTTTGGCAATGGCCGTCGCCGTCTCGGCGGGTAGATCACTTCATTCTGTTGCGCGATATATCGCCGAAACAGTTTGTATGTACCCCAAATTATTGGCTATTCTCAGTTTAGAATAATTATAGGGTTGGGAGACCAGAGATGCTCAACTATTCGACAGGTGGGCTACCGCCTGCGAAGAAGATTTCCTACTGGAATGAAGTCATCAGCAACGTGTTCGTTCCGTTGGAAACGAAGCCGGTCAACAGCGGCGAGTTCGACGCGGAAATGCACTGCGTGAAATTCGGCCGACTGCGGATGGCCAATGCCGTGTCGCGCGCCGCCACGGTGCGCCGATCGAAGGCTCAAGCGGCGAGATCGGGCGAGCACAAGTTCTTTCTACGCGTGCAGATGGGCGGCAAGCTGCTGGTCCGCCAGGACCGGCACGAGGCGCTGCTCGAGCAAGGCGACCTGGTCCTCAACGACAGCACGCTGCCCTATTCGCTGACCTACGACGATCAGTGTAGCACGCTTGTGTTGATCGTCACGGATGAGGAACTGCGCAGTCACCTGCCGACGCCGGAAGAGATGATCGGCGTGAAGCTGTCGGGCGCAAAGGGGCTGTCGCGCACCACCGCCTTGATGTTGCGCAGCGTCTGGGAACAGGCAGGAGGTGGCTTTCCGCCGGAGGTAGGCTCGCGCATCGCCGATAGCCTGCTCGACATGTTCGCGACGGCCTGCATGGAAGTGAAGGGCATGGCCGTTGGCGAACCGGCAATCGTCGGCTCGCGCCGCGCCCAGATCAAGCGCTACATCGAGGCGAATCTACGTAATCCCGAGCTCAGTGTGCGTTCGGTGGCCGCTGCGTTTGGAATTTCGCCGCGTTATCTGCACATCCTGTTCACCAACGAGAACGAGACGGTGTCGAGTTACGTCCTGCGTCGGCGGCTCGAAGAATGCGGGAGGCAGCTCACGGACGCATTGTGGCGGCGGAGGACGATCACGGAAATCGCATTCGGCTGGGGGTTCAATAATGCCACGCATTTCGCCCGCGTGTTCCGCAATCAGTACCGCACGAGCCCGCGCGATTTTCGCAAGAGTCATGCTTCACACGGCGATACGGGAAATTGGATGAACAACGTGAAAAACGTAGCCTGAAGCGGACCGGATGAACGAGACATGAAGGCATACGAGATCGTAAAGGGCAAAACGGGGATTGACGCGCTACGTCTCGCGGACCGTGCGGATCCGAAGCAGGGACACAGGCAAGTTCTCGTCCGAGTGCGCGCGACTTCGTTGAACTTTCGCGATCTCGCTGTATTGCAGGGCGTCTATCCGGGGCCGCCAGCCACCGGAGATCTCGTCCCGCTGTCGGACGGCGCCGGCGAAGTCGTCGAGGTGGGCGAGGGCGTCACGCGCTTCAAGAAGGGCGACCGCGTCGCGGGCACATTCTTCCAGGTTTGGGTAAATGGACCTCCGCACTTCGGACCGAAGGCATTGGGCGCGTCCGGCGTCGACGGCATACTTGCCCAATACGTCGCGCTGCACGAGGACGGTCTGGTCGGCATCCCCGACAGTCTCTCCTTTGAAGAGGCTGCAAGCCTTCCCTGTGCCGCCGTGACCGCATGGCACGGGCTGATGGTCAGCGGAAAGCCGGTAGGGCCTGGCGACACGGTCCTGGTGCTCGGAACCGGCGGCGTATCGATGTTCGCACTGCAATTCGCCCGCGCGGCCGGTGCGCGCGTCATCGTGACGTCATCCAGCGCTGAAAAGCTCGACCGCGCGGCGAAACATGGCGCAGCTGAGCTCATCAACTACAAGAAAGCGCCGGACTGGGAAAAAGAAGTCTTGCGGGTGACCGACAGTCGAGGCGTCGACTGCGTTATGGAAGTTGGAGGACCTGGAACCTTGGCCAAATCGATGCAGTCGGTCGGTTATGGCGGTAAGATCGCGCTGATCGGCGTGCTTGCGGGTCAAGCAGGAGATACCGCGCCCCATCCCTTGATGTTCAAAGGCGCCAGTCTGCATGGCATTTACGTCGGCAGCCGAGCGATGTTCGAAGACATGCTGAAGGCGATAGTAGTAAATCGCATCAAACCGATCATTGACACAGTTTTCGAATTCGACCACGCGGCCGACGCCTATCGCCACCAGATGGCCGGCGCCCATTTCGGCAAGGTCGTTGTCCGGGTCTGACCGTCAATCGGCGGAGCCGAGCAACCATACTCCATCGATGACCGGTCATGGGGGCGCTTTGATTCTCAAGTTCCTGTCGTCCGTTTACTCCTGCGGCAGCTTGTTCTGGTTTCCTTAGAGGGAGCTTTCATTTCGCGGACCGCGGTAGCGTTCACATTGGTCACGTTTGACGACATTAGTGTGTGGGACTTACAAATATGGATCGGCTTTTGCACCAGTCATACAGTGCAACGTGTTGGAATTGTTGAGGTGATCCATGGGCCATCGCGCGTTGCCTGCAGCGGCCGCATCGGCGCGCGAATGGGATTTCGTTGCGTATCACGCGTCAGCCAGCGCGTCGCGCGCGGCTTGTGTCGATCTGCAAACAGGCGAGCGTCTTACCTATGGCGAGTTCGACAGGCGCATTGCGAAATGTGCGGGATATCTTGAATCGACGCTCGGCCGGGCGTCCGGCGCGCGCGTCGCCATACTAGCGCGCAACTGTGTAGATACGCTCGTGCTGCATTTCGCCTGCATCCGGGCTGGTGCGATCCTGCAACCGCTGAACTGGCGTCTTTCGGGACCGGAGCTTCACGCCCTCGTGCACGACGGCACACCTTCACTCTTTATCTACCAGACCGAATTTTCGCTGCAGGCCGCACAGGCTATGGACGGCGCCGGCATCAAGCATGTCATTGAGATCGTACCCGGTGACAATGCCTTCGCTTCCGCAATCGCGGCGGCCAAGCCGTTGGAGCTTCGTCCCCGCGACCCCGATGCGCCGGTGACGCTGCTTTACACCTCTGGCACCACCGGAAAATCGAAAGGTGTGATAATCACCGAACGGGGCGCCTGGACGACGGCATTGAACTTCTCTATGGCGAACGAAGTGGCCGCGCGCGACGTTCTGTTGTGCGACATGCCGATGTTCCACGTCGCCGGCCTGTTCGGCGTGGCGCGCTCCGCACTTTTTATGGGCGGCACGGTACTAATTTCCGATCGCTTTTTGCCGGGTACGACATTGGCCCGCTTGTCCGATCCGGCGCTGGCGATCACCCATTGCTTCGCCGTGCCTCAGATGGCTGCCGCAATGATCCAGGATTCGGCTTATGCAACGGCGGACTTGACACGGCTGAAGGCTCTGGTGATCGGTGGCGCGCCGCTGCCCACGGTCATCGTCGAAAAGCTGCTTGCTGCCGGCATCATGCCTATCGAAGGTTATGGCCTCAGCGAGGCAGGCACCGTGTTCGGCATGCCGCTGGATCGCGAAACCATCGCACGGAAAAGCGGCAGCTGCGGAGTTCCCGCCATGATGATCGAGGTGCGGCTGGTAGATTCCGCCGGCCGGGACGCGGCAGTCGGGGAAGTCGGCGAGATTTGGCTCAAAGGCCCCAGCGTGACGCCCGGCTACTGGAATCAGCCCGAGGCGAACGCCAAAGCTTTTCACAATGGCTGGTTCAAAACCGGTGACGCGGCGCGCCGCGACGAAGACGGATTCTACCGGATCGTCGACCGCTGGAAGGACATGTACATCTCGGGTGGAGAAAACGTCTATCCCGCCGAAGTCGAAAGCGTGCTGGCGGAGCACGCGGACATCGCCGAGGCGGCAGTCATCGGAGTCGGCGACCAGCGTTGGGGTGAAAGCGGTTGCGCCTTTGTTGTATTGCGCGCCGGTCGTGCGCCCGGTGCCAAACAAATTATCGAGCATTGCCGAGCGAAGCTGGCTGGCTACAAGGTCCCAAAACACGTGCGCTTCGTCCAGGCGCTGCCGCGGGCAGGTTCGGGCAAGGTCTTGAAGAACGAGTTGCGGCAAAATTACGGTCAAGAATAGCGAGAGATCTTCGGGATGAGTTTCGAGAAGGTTGAAATTCCGTACGGCGCCTACTGGTCGTCGCCGTTCGCAAAGTGGCAAGGGAGTTTGCAGCATCTCCACAGCATGAAATTCGCGGCCCATGTCGCGAAGGCCGAATTGAAAAAGCGCGACATCTCTCCCGAAGTGTTCGACTTTGGCGTCCTCGGCTTAACGATCACGCAGTTCCAGTCGTTCTACGGCGCGCCTTGGCCGCTATACGAGATCGGACTAAAGCATGTAGTGGGCCCAAACATGAGCCAAGTCTGCTCCACCGGCGCGCGCGTAATGCTGGCCGGCGCGTCCGAAATTCAGGTCGATATGGCGACCTGCGCGTTGATCCTCGCAACAGATCGCACATCAAACGGTCCGCACATATATTACCCTGCGCCGAAGGGCCCCGGCGGCACCGGTCAGACTGAAGACCAGATGTTGTACAACTTCTCGAACGACGCCATCGGCGGCCATTCCATGTTGGAAACCGCGGAGTATGTGGCGCGGAAATACCAGATCACGACAGAAGAACAACATGACGTCGTTTTGCATCGATACGCGCAATACCAGGACGCAATCGCCGGCGATCGCGCATTCCAGAGACGCTACATGACCTTGCCATTCTCTGTTCCCAAACCGAATTTCAAGGCCGAAGACGTCGTGATGCAGGGTGACGAAGGTGTGTTTCCGACGACCGCCGAGGGGCTCGCAAAGCTCAAGCCGGCGGCAGAGGGGGGCACGGTCACGTTCGGTTCGCAGACCCATCCGGCCGACGGCACCTGTGCCGTCATCATGGCGACACCGGAAAAGGCGAAAGAACTGAGTGTCGATCCCAACATCCGCATCCGGATACGGGCCTTTGGGCAGGGTCGCGTGGACCTGGCGCAAATGCCGCTTGCTCCAATCGCCGCCGCGAAGACCGCACTCAAAAATGCCGGAATGAAGATCGACCAGATGAAGACGATCAAGTCGCACAACCCCTTCGCTATCAATGACATCGCGTTTGCACGCGAGACGGGTTACGACATTAAGAACATGAACGATTACGGCTGCTCGCTGATCTGGGGTCACCCGCAAGGGCCGACGGCCATGCGCAGCATCATCGAGTTGATCGAAGAGCTGGTGATCAAGGGCGGCGGCCTAGGCATGTTCCAGGGCTGCGCGGCTGGCGATTCCGCACTCGCGGCCATCGTCGAGGTTGGCGACCGGTAGAACTGTGGTGGGGCGATCGGAGTTTAGACCGCCGTAACAACGCGAAGGCGGACAGGCTCGGCATGAAGCATTGGATAGATCCATGACGGCGAGCCGCACGCGCACGCATCGGCCTCAAGACCGAGAGATGATACGCGGACTGACGGTTTCTAATATCCATATCGGACGTGCGCGGTACTTCATTACGCAGCAATGCAAAGTGTGCTTTTTCGCAATCGTACTAGTCTGAGGTCGCAATCGGATAAGTCCTCGGCCCATAATAGCTTCATAGAAAAGGGGCCATCGGCTAACATAGACGCGCAGGGGATTTGCGGTCCATCGGACCTCGGAGATTGACCAATTATGGCGGAATCTAAAGCCTATGACGACATACCAGGTACGACGGTGTTCGACGCCCAGCGCGCGCGCAAAGGCTACCACCTGAACCAGTTCCTCTACTCCCTGATGAGCGCTGCGATCCGCAAGGAGTTCCTGGCCGACGAACACAAATATCTGCTCAAATTCCCGATGACCGAGGCACAACGTGAGGCAGTGAAGAAGCGCGATTGGAATACGTTGCTCGAACTCGGAGGGGTTTCCTACGCGCTCGCGAAACTGGCGTTCACCGACCAGCATTCCTACCAGTACATGGCAGCCGAGATGACCGGGATGACCCAACAGGGGTACCTCGACATGATGATGGCCGGTGGCCGCTCGATCGAAGGGTGGCGGTCCAAAAAAGAACGGGGAGAAGCCTGATGGCCAGGATCATCGCCGGGATCGGCACGTCCCACACGCCTGCCATCGGCGCGGCCATCGACAACGGCAAGGCCGGCGAGCCGTATTGGGCGCCGGTGTTCGAAGGTTACGAGCCCCCAAAAAAATGGATGGCGGAGGTCAAGCCAGACGTCGTGATCATGGTCTACAACGACCACGTCAACGCCTTCGACTTCAAGATCATCCCGACCTTCGCCGTCGGCTGCGGCGACGAATTCCCCATTGCGGACGAAGGTTGGGGCGCGCGCCCTGTGCCCGTCGTGAAGGGCTATCCGGAGTTGGCTTCGCATCTCGTACAATCGCTGGTGCTCGACGAGTTCGATATCACCATTGTCAACGAATTGCAGGTCGATCACGGCTTAACAGTGCCGATGACGCTGCTGTTTGGTCAGCCCCGGGAATGGCCTTGCCGCGTAATCCCGCTTGCGGTCAACGTGGTGCAGTATCCGGCGCCCACCGGAAACCGTTGCAACAATCTCGGCAAGGCGATCAAGAAGGCGGTCGAGAACTGGGACGAGGATCTGAAAGTGGTGATCTTCGGTACTGGCGGCATGTCTCACCAGATCCAGAACCGGCGCGCTGGGCTGATCAACAAGGAATTCGACACACGCTTTCTGGACGGTCTGACAAAGGATCCGGACGCGCTCGCCAAAATACCGCCGATCGAATACCTGCGCGAGGCTGGCAACGAGGCTATCGAGCTCGTAATGTGGCTGATTATGCGCGGTGCGCTCGGCGACAAGGCGGAGGAGGTCTACCGCTTTTACCACGTGCCGGCCTCGTCGACGGCCGTCGGCTGTATCATTCTCGAAGCCGAGAATTTCCACAATCGGCGCGTCGCCAAGGCGGGAGCCTAGAGGAAAGTCATAAAGCTCCATGGAAGGCAAAGCACAACGATGAAGATCTGCATGGCTGGCCAAGGTGCCTTCGGTATCAAGCATCTCGAAGCCCTGTCGAAGATCGACGGCATCGAGGTCGTCACCTTGACGGGCGGCAGCCCCGAGACGACCAAAGAGGTGGCGAATCGTTTCAATATCCCGCACTGGACCACCAATCTGGCCGAGAGTTTGGATCAGCCAGGTGTCGAAGCCGTCATCCTGACCACGCCCACACAGATGCATGCCGATCAGGCGGAACAATGCATGCGCGCGGGCAAGCACGTGATGGTCGAAATTCCCATGGCTGACAATCTCGCCGATTCCGAGCGCCTGGTACGGGTGCAGAAGGAAACGGGGTTGGTCGCCATGGCGGGGCATACGCGCCGTTTTAACCCCAGCCATCAGTGGATTCACAACCGCATCAAGAAAGGTGAGCTGCGGGTCCAGAGCATGGACGTGCAGACATTTTTCTTCCGGCGCACCAACATGAATGCGCTGGGCCAGCCACGGAGCTGGACCGACCATCTTCTGTGGCATCACGCCTGCCACACCGTCGATTTGTTCCAGTACCAGACCGGTCAGACCGCCAACCATGTTCACGCCATGCAGGGCCCGCACCACCCTGAACTCGGCATCGCCATGGACATGAGCATTCAGATGAAAGTTCCGTCGGGCGCAATTTGCACCTTGGCACTGTCATTCAACAACGAGGGCCCGCTCGGCACTTTCTTCCGCTACATCTGCGACAACGGCACCTATATCGCCCGTTACGACGACTTGTTTGACGGGAAGGACAACAAGATCGACGTTTCCAAGATCGCTATCTCGATGAACGGGATCGAGCTTCAGGACCGCGAATTCTTCTCTGCGATCAAGGCAGGGCGCGAGCCGAACGCCAGTGTCGCCCAATGCCTTTCAGCGATGCAGACCCTGGACCGCCTGGAAAAGACGTTGAAGGAGTCGGGTTAATTCCGGCCCGCGCGGCGGACGTCGTCCTGAGGTGGGATCCGTTTGTCCGCCTGGACCATTTTTTTGCAGCGGATAGAATTCACGGCGGCCGCTACGACGCGGCCACGCAACGAGATATCGGCACGGAGGAGGCCACATGAGCGTCGTGGTTCAGAATATACGCCGGGTCGACAAGGCGGTCGCCGAAGGCTTCGCCAAGTTCGGCGTGGCGACGGTGCATGAGGCGCAGGGCCGAAAAGGACTCCTGGCACCTTATATGCGGCCGATTTATGCGGGCGCCCGTATCGCCGGCAGCGCAGTGACGGTCGAACTCGCGCCCGCCGACAATTGGATGATCCATGTCGCCGTCGAGCAATGCCAAGCTGGGGACATACTCGTTGTCGCGCCGACATCCTACTCCGATGCCGGATATTTCGGTGAATTGTTGGCGTCGTCGCTTGCCGCGCGCGGCGTGCTGGGCTTGGTGATCGACGCGGGCGTGCGCGACGTGCGCGAATTGCACGAAATGAATTTCCCAGTCTGGTCAAAGGCCGTCTCTGCCCAAGGCACCGTGAAGGAGACCCCGGGGAGCGTGAACGTACCCGTCGTCTGCGCCAGAGCGCTGATCCATCCCGGCGATTTACTGGTGGCAGACGACGACGGCGTGGTGGTGGTGCGCCGCAAGGAAGCGCCGGCCGTCCTGAAGGCCAGCCAGGCGCGCGAAGAAAAGGAAGCCGCGACACGAAAACGGCTGAAGGCGGGCGAACTCGGCCTCGATATCTACAAGATGCGCGAGAAGCTGAAGGAGAGGGGCCTGAAATATATCGACGCCCCGCCGGACGAGGACTGATATGCAGACGGCCATTCCTTGCACGGTGATGCGCGGCGGGACCTCGAAAGGTCTCTATTTCCGCGCCGACGATCTTCCGGCGGACAAGGCGCTGCGTGATCGCGTGCTTCTGGCGGCAATGGGCTCGCCCGACCTCCGCCAGATCGACGGCATGGGCGGCGCGCATCCACTGACCAGCAAGGTTGCCATCGTCGGTCCGCCTACGCATCCCGGCGCCGACATCGATTACCTGTTCCAGCAAGTCGTGGTGGACGAGGCGCGGGTGGACGGTTCGCAGAATTGCGGAAACCTGCTCGCCGGTATCGGCCCCTTTGCCATCGAGAACGGCTTTGTAAGGGCCAAGGACGGCGTCACCGACGTGCGCATCCATATGCTGAACACCAAGTCGATTGCGGTAGCGCGCATCCTGACGCCGGGCGGCAAGGTTCGCTATGGCGGCGACGCGCGGATTGACGGCGTGCCCGGCACCGCGGCGCCCATCCCCATCGACTTTCTCGACGTTGCGGGATCGAGTTGTGGCGCATTGCTGCCCACAGGCAAGCCACGCGATACGGTGAACGGTATTGAACTGACCTGCGTCGACAATGGTATGCCAGTCGTGGTGATGCGGGCGCGCGACTTCGGCAAGACCGGTTACGAAACGCCGGAAGAACTGGAAGCCGACACTGCGCTAAAGATGAGAATCGAAGACATCCGCCTAGCGGTCGGTCCTATGATGAATCTGGGTGATGTCGCCAAGAAGACAGTGCCAAAAATGTGTCTGGTCGCGCCGGCGCAGCACGGCGGCGCGATTTGTACGCGCAACTTCATCCCCCATCGCGTGCACGAAGCCATCGGCGTGTTCGGTGCTGTGAGCGTCGCCACCGCGTGCGTCGTCCCCGGCTCCGTTGCCGCAGATGTGGCCGGCATTTCGAGCGAGAGTGGTGAAAATAGCTTGGATGTCGAACATCCCACCGGGTTCTTCACTGTCGACATGGATGTGACGATCGAAAATGGCCAGGTCAGCGTCCGCCGGGCCGCGCTTCTGCGCACCGCGCGAAGACTGATGAAAGGTGAGGTCTATGTCCCCGCTGGCATCTGGGCCGGAAAATGACCGGTTTTTCGCGCATCTGCCTGATCGGGTTCGGCGAGGTTGGGCAAATCCTGGCCGATGATCTGGCTGCTGCAGACGTGACCGATATATCCGTATACGACATCAAATTCCCCGATCCACATAGTATCCCGTCCAAAGCCCTCACCGGGCGCAACGTGCGCGCGGCAGCCAGTGCGGCGGAAGCGGCGCGCGACCGCGATCTTATCCTCTGCGCAGTCACGGCGGCCTCGGACTTGGACGCCGCCGCGTCGGTCGTCCCCGGACTTGTTCCGGGGACGTATTACGCAGATCTGAATTCGGCTTCGCCCGGCACAAAGCGCAAGGCAGCGTCCCTCATCGAGAGCGCCGGCGGACGTTATGTCGAGGCGGCGGTGATGACGCCGTTCCCGCCGAAGCGCATAGCGTCGCCAACGCTTCTGGGCGGCCCGCACGCGGAGGCGTTCCACAGGCTCGCGGCGCCACTCGGCTTCAAGACCACGGTTTTCTCGGCGGAACTGGGCCGCGCCTCGGCCACCAAGATGTGCCGCAGCGTGATGATCAAGGGGATCGAGGCGCTGCTCGTAGAAGCCATGCTGACGGCGCGCCATTACGGCGTGGAAGGACCAGTGCTGACCTCGCTGTCCGACCTTCTGCCCGTGGGCGACTGGGAAAAGCTCGCCCGCTATATGATTTCTCGCTCGCTGGAACACGGCGTGCGCCGCGCCGAGGAAATGCGCGAGGGCGCCGAGACAGTGCGCGAGGCCGGCGTGGCGCCTTGGATGAGTTCGGCTGCTGCGGACCGCCAAGACTGGGCCGCACGGCACAAATCCGCAGCGGCTGAAACTGAACTCGGCACGCTGCTTGACCATGTCCTGAGAAGTATGAAAACAACCGGTGAGGAGCGTCCATGATCATCGATTGCCACGGCCACTACACCACGGCTCCGGCCCCCCATAATGAGTTCCGTGAGAAGCAGATCGCCGACCTGGACGATCCCAAGACGCTCGCCATGCTTGCAACGCCCCAGATCAGCGACGACCAGATCCGCGAAAGCTTGGAAGGCGCACAGTTGAAATTTCAACGTGAGCGCGGCACAGACGTCACGATCTTCTCGCCGCGCGCCTCCGCCATGGGCCATCACCTCGGCAACGAGTTCGTGAGCCTGCAATGGTCGCGGTTATGCAACGATTTGATCCATCGCGTCTGTACGCTTTATCCGGAAAAGTTCGTTGGTGTCTGCCAGCTGCCGCAATCGCCTGGCGTGCCGCCCGCGCACAGCGCCAAAGAACTCGAACGCTGCGTCACCGAACTGGGCTTCATCGGCTGCAATCTCAACCCCGATCCATCGGGCGGGCATTGGACGTCGCCGCCGCTCACCGACAAGGCGTGGTACCCGGTCTACGAGAAGATGGTGGAGCTGGACGTCCCCGCCATGGTGCATGTCAGTGCATCGTGCAATCCGTGCTTCCACGCGACAGGTGCGCATTACATAAACGCCGACACCACCGCCTTCATGCAGTTCATCCAAGGCAACCTGTTTAGGGATTTCCCGAGCCTGCGCTTCATCATTCCACACGGCGGCGGCGCGGTGCCATATCATTGGGGTCGCTATCGCGGGTTGGCGCAGGACATGAAGCGTCCGCTGCTAATGGAGCATGTGCTCAAAAACGTGTTCTTCGACACCTGCGTTTACCACCAGCCCGGCATCGACCTGCTGCTGAAAGTCATTCCGACAGAAAACATCCTGTTCGGCTCGGAAATGGTGGGCGCGGTGCGCGGCATCGATCCCGAAACCGGCAATTATTACGACGACACCAAACGTTACATCGAAGCGGCGGCATTGAGCGCGGCCGACAAGAAGAAAATTTTCGAGGACAATGTACAACGTGTCTATCCGCGCATTGTCGCCAAGCTCGCAAGGTAATCGTCATGGACGCCAACTATCTGCCCTTTCATCCGAACCCGTCGAAGCCGCGATTCAAGCTGCCCCCGGGAGCCGTGGACGCGCATTGCCACGTTTTTGGCCCGGCGGACATATTCCCCTATGCGCCTGAGCGAAAATACACGCCGTGCGATGCGTCCAAGGAGAAATTGTTTGCCCTGCGAGACCACCTTGGCTTTAGCCGCAACGTGATCGTCCAGGCGACCTGCCACGGTGCCGACAACCGCGCCATGGTGGACGCGTTGAAATCGTCCAACGAGATGGCGCGGGGAGTGGCCACGGTGCGCGCGGAAATCAGCGATGCCGAACTCAAGGAGCTGGATGCCGCAGGTGTGCGCGGGGTGCGCTTCAACTTCGTCAAGCGGCTTGTCGATTTTACGCCGCGCGAGGTACTGACGAGCATCACCAAGAAGATCGCGCCGCTAGGCTGGCATGTGGTCGTCTATTTCGAAGCAGCCGACCTGGAGGAACTGACGCCGTTCTTCACCGCCTTGCCGACCAAGGTGATCGTCGATCACATGGGGCGGCCCGATGTGACCAAAGGCCTAGATCATAGCGATTTCCAGCGATTCGTCCGGCTGCTCGACGAACACCCGAATATTTGGACAAAGGTCAGCGGCGCCGAACGGCTCACGGTCGCTGGTCCACCTTACGACGATTTCGTGCCGTTCGCCCGAATGGCGGTTGAGCGTTTCCCCGATCGCGTGCTGTGGGGCACCGACTGGCCGCACCCGAACCTGAAAGCGCATATGCCCGATGATGGCGCACTGGTCGACGTGCTGCCTAAGATCGCACCTACGGCGACGCTCCAACACGCGCTGTTGGTCGACAACCCGATGCGGCTCTACTGGGCCTAAGCGGAGCTAGTAAAACACCACCGTCCGCCGCCCGTTGATCAGAATACGGTGTTCGGCATGCCACTTCACGGCACGCGCCAGCACCGAGCTCTCGATGTCGCGGCCCGCGGCGGCGTAATCTTCCGCCGACATGGCGTGGGTCACACGGTCCACCGCCTGTTCGATAATCGGACCCTCATCGAGATCGGACGTCACGTAGTGCGCCGTGGCCCCTATAAGCTTCACGCCGCGCTCATGGGCCTGGGAGTAGGGCCGCGCACCCTTGAAGCTCGGCAGAAAGGAATGATGGATGTTGATGATCCGGCCCAGCATCGGGTCAGTGATCTCGGGCGACAGTATTTGCATATAGCGCGCCAGCACGACCAGATCGATCTTCTCCTGGTCGATGATCTCCAGCAACGTCTCCTCCTGGTGCAACTTGTTTTCCTTGGTCACCGGCAGGTAACGGAACGGAATGCCATGCGCCGCGGCCACATCGGAAAAATCGCGATGGTTCGACACGATCAGGGGGACGTCTATCGGCAATGCGCCGATGCGGTGCCGGTAGAGCAGATCGACCAGACAGTGGCCAAGCTTCGATGCCATGATCAGCGTGCGCGTCTTTGCTGCCGCATCATAGAATCCAGCATTCATGTCGAAATGTGTCGCGATAGACAAGAAATCCCCGCGCAGCCCATCCAGCGTGGCGCCCGTTTGCGATGCGAAGGAGATGCGTAGAAAAAACTTGCCGTTGTCCCGGTCGCCGAATTGCGCGCTATCGATAATGTTGCAGCCGTTCTCGAAGAGGAAACGTGACACGCTGGCCACGATCCCGGTGCGGTCGGGGCAGGAAACCGTCAGAATGAAATTCGGGTCGGTCATGTGTCAGAGTCGCTTTCAGACGCTAGTGCTTTCAGTGTGGCGTTCAGCCATGTACCGGTCTTACGCAATCCGCCAAAGATATAGAAGTGAAATCCACTAATCCCGGCGCCGTCGATCTGTCCGGTGCCGCGCACGATTTCGCTCAACAGCTCGTCGGGAGGCGTGTCTTCCGATAGCCGGCCGATCATGCCCACCTGTTTGCGCAGCGCGCGCAACGAATTGCCGACGCCGCAGCGCATGCCATAACGGACCAGGGTCATCAGATTGGCAGGGCCCGCCACGCCCACGCGGATCGGCGCGTCCACATGCATCGTCCTGATCTGAGCGACGTAGTCTACGATCGGCTCAGCTTCGAAGGCGAATTGCGTGATAATGTCGAGATTCAGCCCGTTTGCCTTCGCATATGCGGCTTTTTCGAGAAGCGCGTTGGCCATGATTTGGGCGCTGACGTTGGGATGCCCCTCCGGATGACCGGCGATGGCGACCGAGCGAATGCCGTGGTTCTGTAGCAGGCCAGTTCGCAAAACGGCGAGACTTTCCGGATAGGGGCCACTCGGTTTGGGACGGTCACCGGCAATAACCAGAACGCGATGCACGCCGGCCTCACCTGTGAGGCGCGCCAAAAGGTCGTCCAGCGCGTCGCGGCTTTCGATGCCACGAACGGCCAAATGGGGCACCGGATTGAACCCGGCCTGCCTTAGGACACGAGCCATTGTGACGGTTTGCTGCGCCGTGTCGGTCGCTAGTGACGTCACTTGAATGTCCATGCCCGTTTTGAAGTTGTTCTTCAAAACCGCAATCTGGTCCGTGCTGCCCGCAGTAACCTCGATCGATGTGCGGTTGAGTAAGGCCCGTAGGCGCGCATTGCTGTTTAGTGCCATATCCATAACATTCACTCGCAGGAAAGGGTCATCGGAGGTGGAGCTACATCAAATTGTTTTTTCGCGAGATCACGTAGGATTCGTCGTAGAACCAGAGTCCATTGTGTTCGTGCAAGATTTCGCGGGTCGCCTGTAGATAAGCGCTACTACCCATCGCTTCGATCAACCGGTGGTCTTCCATCTGGGCGACGAATGTCGCTGCGTTCCACGCCGCGAACAATGTCGAAGTGCTGATCGAGGCGGCGTCGATATCAAGTTCACTGGGTAAGGTGTGCACGTCGTATCGAAAGACCGAGCGCTGATCGGAATAGGCGTTGAAACTGTAATTCCGCGCGTTCCTGCCAAGCGCCGTCTTCGTGGCGCGCAGCAGCTCGTGCCGGTTGGTTTGGAACGGATTCTCGTTGGGCCAAACGCGTTGGATGATCTCAAGGCCGGGATCGTTGCCGCATGAATGGATCCCGATCAACCGACCGCCTAGACCAAGACTCCGCGCCAAGGGTGCGATCACGCGTTCGGCTTTGAAGTTGACAGAGGCGCGTGCGCGATAGGGCTGCGACGCGATGACCAGATCGTAATCCGCCCGGACGGCGCCCCGGCGCGGCAAAACGCTGTCCAACAGGAACCTGCAGTCTTCGCGATATATCACGAGGACGACGGGCTTCTCGTAAACTGGGCCGCAGTTCTTCTTGCTGATCTTCGTGCGCCAGTTCGCGGCGAGGAAGGAGTGCAGATCCGTGATCTGCTCTTCGAATTCGCTTGCGGTGTCGCCGCGCAATGCCAGCTCGTGCCAAACCAGACCGGCCGCGACCTCGGAGGATTGCGGAAGAAGCCACGGCGCCTCGCTGTAGTTGAGGTTCGTCATAACGAGGACCGTCGCGGGGTGCTCATGGAACCGGTCGGGAAACTTCTCCAGAGTCAGACGCACGTCTTCACGGCTGATCTCCTTGCCGACGATATAGAACGGCATACGTTCGAAACGGCGATGCATCGAGCGCATGACGCGAGTCAGCACCATTCCGTCGCCGACACCGGCGTCGAAGAGGCGCAGCGCAGGAGGGCGCGGTCGAATGTTGTTCAATTCCAGATCGACGCGACCGGCCTCCATCCACTTTTCGCTACAGGTGTTGACGAACATCAAATATTTCTGCCGGTTATCGAAGAAGCGAAAATTCTGACCGGGATTGGCGGACTCCTCGTGTTGCGCGGCTGGCGGACTGATGGGCAAGGGACGCAGCATCACCGGCTGAACGCCGTTGGACGATGAATGTGCCGCTCGCGGCTCGGCATTGATGAAGCTGCGCACGCGTTCGACGGTCGTCAGCGTCACGCGTCCCCCATATCGCAAGCGGCTGACGAATTTGCCGTCGTTGACGGCACGCCGGCCGAAAGTGGATTCCGCCATTCCAACCGTTCGGCAGTAATTGGAAATCTCGTGGAGCAGACTCTCCGCACCCATCTCTGTGGCCATCGTGCTCTCCAACATCTTCCATATTGCCGATGCGGCTCATGCGGCCGTCCTGCCGCACTAGAGCAGCCAAAATTGCTGTGATTGTAAACAATATTCCATCCCACTTTGCTGGTGGGACATGTAGTAGGGACGTTTGTGTTGAAAGGACAATGATGGAGTGCGTCGTTGCCGGAAAAGTATTTGTTCCGATTTAGAAAGGTATTTTTTTGAACTCGGCACCCTAAATAGGCTAGGCATAGCCGCAGACTGAGCTATTTTGCAGCCAGATAATCCCCGCTGGGTGGGATGTGGGCGGCTGCCCACGCGAGGCGGTGGATTATGGCCTTTGCGCCGTGACGGTTCGGCGACATTGGCTGCTTTGGTACGGCGCACGCGGCGGGCCTTGCGCTACGGTAGGGGAGGGTTTTCGCAGTGGCCCCGCGTTCTTCGGCGCGCAAAACTCGAAGCGCTTTTCAGTTCGCCGACAGTGGAGTAGCGCGCAATGCGAAACCTCCAAGATGGTCCAGAATTCAAGGCAAGCGCGCCCTGGGAAATGACGACCAAATCGACCACGTAGATTCGGAATATATTACTGCTGCTGTTGCCGGTCCGTTCAATGCAAGTCATGACCCAAAGCGCAGTCAACACTTAAGCGGAAGTACCTGGAGAGAAAAATGAGTCATCGCAGTCTGGAAGACTTGCTGCAGTCAACGAAGAACACGGTCGAGCTTCTGCGCAATTCGCAGATGGGCCCAAACGTCTATCCCGGCATTGCCCCTGAATTCACAAATTGGCGCGACGAACAGGAAGCCTGGCAGAAAACCTGTGTCCTGTATTACCAGTCGTACCATATGGCCGATCTGGCGGTGGAAGGCCCGGACGCATTCAAGCTGCTGTCTCACCTTGCCCCCAACAGCTTTAAGGGGTTCGTTCCGGACCGTGCAAAGCAGTTCGCTCCCTGTACTCCCGAAGGTTACATTATCGGCGACGTCATCCTCTTTTATCTCGCCGAGAACAAATTCAATCTCGTCGGTCGCGCGCCGGCGCTGAACTGGATCATGTACCACGCTGCGACCGGTGGTTATGACGTCAAAGTCGAGTTGGATCAACGCACCGCAA
>Ga0265314_10000564_pt1 | contig 47150 bp, 47 predicted proteins | sample 4126metaG_FD_203106 | JGI IMG/M metagenome (GOLD analysis project Ga0265314, IMG submission 203106) | Rhizosphere microbial communities from Carex aquatilis grown in University of Washington, Seatle, WA, United States - 4-1-26 metaG | ecosystem: Host-associated > Plants > Roots > Rhizosphere >... | reverse complement strand
GTCACGGATGTCGATCCGTGCGCCTACTGCGCCAGTCCCACGCGCAACCAGCGCCAGGTGTGCGTGGTTGAAGAACCAACAAACATTGAAGCTGTTGAGCGCACCCGCGGCTATAGCGGCGTTTATCACGTTTTGCACGGCACGCTGTCGCCGCTTCACGGGGTAGGCCCGGATCAGTTGCGCGTAACTTCCCTTGTTTCCCGAGTTGAAAAAGGCGAAGTGGACGAAGTGATTCTTGCCACCAGCCCAACGCTCGAAGGCGAAGCGACGGCCAGTTGGCTGGCGACCACGTTGCGCAGTTTTCCGGTAAAGCTCACGCGCATTGCAACAGGAGTTCCAGCGGGCAGCGACATAGAATATGCCGACGAAGTCACGATGGCGCGTGCCCTCGAAGGACGCCGCGAAGTCTAGAGCGGCTAATCAATCTTCGCGACTTCGGCTTCTTTAATTCTCTGCACAAAAACGCGGGAAGGCCCAAAGGCACTTCCCGCTCAGGAGCTGCCCGTGGGCAGTGAACTCACTTCGAAATCTGATCGAGCGCCAGGTTGAGTGCGAGCACGTTGACGCGCGGCTCACCCAGAAAACCAAGATCGCGGCCAGCTGTATGCTGCGCAATCAGCGTACGTACCTGCTCCTCAGCTAAATTGCGCGTCTTCGCAATACGCGGCGCCTGGTAGTAAGCATTGTCTGGCGTAATGTCCGGGTCAAGGCCGGAGCCCGATGTTGTAACCATATCGATCGGCACTGGCTTGCCTGGATTGAGCGCTTGCAGCTTGTCGATATCACCCTGTATCCGCTGAACGAGTTTGGCGTTCGATTGTGCCAGATTCGTGCCGCCAGACGAGGTCGCATCATAGCCATTCCCCGCTGCGGATGGCCGCGGATGGAAGTATCGATCGGACGTAAAACTCTGCGCCAGCAACTCGGATCCGATGACTTGCCCATCTTTCATAATCAGGCTGCCCGCTGCCTTGTGCGGAAACATGACCGCGGCTATCCCTGTAATGACCAGCGGATAACCGATGCCAAGCAGAATCGCGGTCACCAGCGTGAACAGGACTGAAGTTTTCCAAATTGAATGAACGGCCTCGCTCTGAGGAGCCTGAGGAACAACGACATCGAAATGAAGGCTCTCTTCTTTTTCAGCAACCGCTGCAGTCGTGGCATGCATGTTGAATCTCCTATGGGCTCGCGCCCGGATGGCTCAAGCTGGCCGGCAATTTTCAAGCCAGATGTAATGCGACCAGGCAAACATCAATCGCCTTGATTCCGATGAACGGTACAATAATGCCGCCCACACCGTAAATTAGAAAGTTGTTGCGCAGCAGAATTTCCGCCGCCTTCGGCTCGTATTTCACGCCCTTTAGCGCCAACGGAATAAGCGCAACAATAATGATGGCGTTGAAAATCACAGCAGAGAGAATTGCCGATTGCGGTGAGTGCAGATACATGATGTTAAGCACTTGCAGCACCGGGAACACGCCCGCAAACATGGCCGGAATGATGGCGAAGTACTTGGCCACATCGTTTGAAATTGAAAACGTAGTCAACGCGCCCCGCGTCATCAGCAACTGCTTGCCGATCTCTACAATTTCGATGAGCTTCGTCGGATTCGAATCCAGATCAACCATGTTACCGGCTTCTTTTGCGGCCTGCGTGCCTGAGTTCATTGCCACGCCCACGTCGGCCTGAGCAAGTGCCGGAGCATCGTTGGTGCCATCTCCCGTCATGGCCACAAGCTTGCCCTTGCCCTGTTCCCGCTTGATCAGGTCCATCTTGTCTTTCGGTTTTGCTTCCGCCAGAAAATCATCAACGCCGGCCTCGCGCGCAATCACCGCAGCGGTCAGCGGATTGTCTCCGGTAATCATGATGGTGCGAATGCCCATGGCGCGCAGACGCGCAAGACGCTCTTTCAGTCCGCCCTTGACGATGTCTTTGAGGTGAATGACGCCCAGCGCGGTTGCGTTTTCGGCAACAACAAGTGGCGTTCCCCCGGCGCGTGCGATCTCTTCAACACTCTCGCGCACTTTCGTCGGAAGCTGCGCACCCTGATCCTCAAGGAAGCGCGCGATTGCATCAACCGAGCCCTTGCGAATGCGCGTTCCCGGCAGATTCACGCCGCTCATGCGCGTCTGCGCGGTAAACGGTACAAACTCCGCGTGCATGCCGGCAACATCGCGGCCGCGAAGATTGTACTTCTCCTTGGCGAGCACAACAATCGAACGACCTTCCGGCGTTTCGTCGGAGAGTGAGGCAAGTTGCGCCGCATTGGCAAGCCGATCCTGGCTCACATCAGGAGCTGCAACGAACTCCGTTGCCTGCCGATTGCCCAACGTGATGGTGCCGGTTTTATCGAGAAGCAGCGTGTTCACATCTCCGGCCGCTTCAACCGCACGCCCGCTCATCGCCAGCACGTTGTACTGCACCAGGCGATCCATTCCGGCGATGCCGATGGCTGAAAGCAATCCCCCAATGGTCGTCGGAATTAGACAGACGAGTAGTGAAACAAGCACGAAAATACTCTGCGGAGCCTTCGAATATTCAGAGAAAGGTTGCAGCGTAACAACCGCAAGCAGAAACACAACGGTCAGGCCGGAAAGCAAAATACTCAGCGCAATCTCGTTAGGAGTTTTCTGGCGCGACGCGCCTTCGACCAGCGCGATCATGCGATCGAGAAAAGTTTCGCCAGGATTCGAAGTGATGCGGACCTTAATAAAGTCGGAAAGCACTTTCGTGCCTCCAGTGACTGCTGACCGATCGCCGCCCGCTTCACGGATTACAGGCGCGGATTCACCCGTGATCGCCGACTCATCCACTGAAGCCACGCCTTCAATCACTTCGCCGTCGCCCGCGATGTAATGGCCCGCTTCAACAAAGATCACATCGCCCGCGCGCAACAGTCCGCTGGTGACTTCTTCAAATCCACCGTCAGCCTTGTAGCGCCTGGCTATCGTCTCGCCTTTCGCCTTCCGCAACGTGTCTGCCTGCGCCTTGCCGCGGCCTTCGGCCATAGCCTCGGCAAAGTTTGCGAACAACACCGTGAACCAAAGCCATAGCGTGATCTGCAGGTTAAAGCCGAAGCCCGGACGATGATGAGCCACATCGTTGATTAGAAGCGCGGTGGTCAACACGCTGCCCACTTCCACAACAAACATCACCGGATTCTTGACCATGCCTCGAGGGTCGAGCTTGCGCACAGATTCAACCAACGCCTGACCAAGGATTTCGGTGTTCCAAAGACTAGTTTTTTCAGCCATGACGATTTGTCCTCTTGCAGACGCGTTAGAAAAGCTGGCCTGCATGGAGCTGCAGGTGTTCAAGAATCGGACCAAGACTGAGGGCCGGGAAGAAGGTGAGCGCGCCGAGCAGCAACACGACTCCAATCAGCAAAGTCGTGAACAGCGCGTTATTGACAGGAAAAGTTCCGGGGGAGGGCGGAACACTTTTCTTCTGTGCCAGGTTGCCGGCCAGGGCAAGAACGGGAATCATCATCAACAAGCGGCCGATGAGCATATCCCAGCCCATGCAGACGTTGTACCACCAGCTCGAACTTAGCCCGGCAAACGCCGATCCGTTGTTGCCCGCTCCGGAACTGAATGCATAAATAATCTCGCTGAAACCGTGCGGCCCTGGGTTGTTAATGGAAGAAAGTCCAATGGTCGGCAATGACACGAAGATAGCCGTGAAGGCAAGGATGATGAGCGGGAAGATGAGTGCATAAAGCATCGACATCTTCACGTCATAGGATTCGATCTTCTTGCCAAGATACTCGGGCGTGCGGCCCACCATAAGTCCGGCGATAAAGACTGCAAGCACCACGAAAATGAGCATGCCGTACAGGCCGGAACCGACACCGCCAAAGACGACTTCGCCCAGCATGATGTTGGCGAGCGGAATCATGCCGCCCAGCGGTGTAAAGCTGTCGTGCATTCCATTCACTGCGCCGCAACTTGCGTCGGTGGTGATGGTGGCAAAGAGTGTGCTCGCGGCTATGCCGTTGCGCACTTCCTTGCCCTCCGTATTGCCGCCTGACGCGCCTGAAGTGCGGGCTTGCTGCGCACCGTGTATCAGCGGATGCGGCTGCGACTCCGCCCAATAGGAGGTGGTAAACCCGGCAGCGAAGAGTACAAACATCGCAGCGAATACCGCCCATCCGTGGCCCGGCGAACCGGTCATGCGGCCCAGCGTGTAAGTCAGCCCAGCAGGAATAATGAAGATGGAGAGCATCTGCAGAAAGTTTGAAAACGGCGTGGGATTCTCGTACGGATGCGCGCTATTCGCGTTAAAGAATCCTCCGCCATTGGTGCCGAGCATCTTGATGGCTTCTTGTGAAGCCACCGGACCCTGCCCGATGGTCTGCGTCTGCGTTGGCTGCTCCAGCGGGTGCGCCACGGTGTAATGACTGAAATTTTGCGGAACACCCTGCGCAACCAGCAGCAGCGCGTAGATGAACGATCCGGGCAACAGCACCCAAAGCGTAGTACGCGTCATGTCAACCCAGAAGTTGCCGATGGTCGCAGACCTGGTCCTCTTGATACCGCGGATCAGCGCCACAGCTACCACGATTCCTGCCGCAGCCGACCAAAAGTTATGCGTGGCCAGCCCTACCATCTCCGTCAGGTAGCTCATGGTTGTTTCAGGCGTGTAGAACTGCCAGTTGGTATTGGTCGCGAAACTGACCGCGGTGTTCCACGCCAGATCGGGACCAACAGCGGCAATTCCCTGTGGGTTCAAGGGAAGGAGTGCCTGCATCCGCTCAATTGCGTAGGTAAACACAGCACCCGCAGCCGTGAAACCCAACATGGCAAATGCGTACTGACGCCAGTTCATCTCGCTTTTGGCATTCACCATGCAGAGCTTGTAGATCAGGCGCTCCATGGGACGAAGAACTGGATCAAGCCACGTCCGCTCGCCCTCGAGAACGCGCGCCAGATAAATTCCCATCGGGCGCACCGTCAACAGCAGAACGATTGAGTAGAAAGCGAACTGCAACCAGCCGTTTGCAGACATGTCAGAATTTCTCCGGATACAACAGCGTGGCGGTGAGATATACCAGCAGGAAGACGGAAATGACTAAAGCAATTGCGGTGACGATGTCGAATTGCATGGGCTACCTCAACTTCTGGCACGCCTTGACGTAGAGAAACGCCACGGCAAAGAAAACGGTTGTGAACAGCAACATGAGTAGATCCTGCATAGTTGACCCCAGTCCCTCTCCTTTGCATGATCGCGGCATTGCAGCCTGGCAAAATGCAAGGGCTCGCGGCTCATCGCGCTTTAGGCGGCAATCAAGAACACTTTGCCAAGCCAGCGGCAATCAACCACTGAATCGATTCTGGCGTTTTGGGAATTTGATTGCTGGAAGGATTTTCTAAGTATTCCGTAAAGATGGCCAGAACTGCGTGCACACCCTAACGCGCCAACCTGCTGACGAGCGTCAAACAGGCAAAGCTATTCCTCCGTGCCGGTGTAGCCTTCGGGGACAAATCGATAGCCCACCCATGGCTCTGTCTGTATGTACTGCCGGCCGGTCTCGCTCTCGAGCTTCCTTCGCAACTGCCCAACAAACACGCGGAGATATTCAGGTTGATGAGCCGATTGCGGACCCCACACAGTTGTGAGCAGAGCACGGTGAGTCATCACCTTTCCCGCATTACGCGCCAGGTGCAGCAAAAGATCGAATTCTTTAGGCGTAAGGTGGATCAGTTTCCCCTGCAGAACCACAGAGTGCGCATCCTGATCGATCACAAAATCCCCGGCTTCAATTGCGCTGGTAGTGCGCTCTGGGGCTCGGCGCAAATGTGCTCGCACACGCGCAAGCAGTTCCTGGATGCCGAAAGGCTTGGTTACATAGTCGTCAGCGCCTGCGTCGAGAGCCTCCACCTTCGAGCGCTCATGCTCGCGAACGGAGAGAACAAGCACCGGTGTTGCGCCCTGGGCGCGGATGGCCCGGCACACTTCAACTCCGCTGATGCCTGGCATCATCAGATCGGTGATCACCAGATCGGGCGGCCAGTCTTTGAAGGTCCGCAAGCCCTCTTCAGGATCGTTAGCGGTGCGAACGTCGAATCCCTGCGCTGAAAGAGCGGCGCGCAGCACTCGCGTAATCTGCGGTTCGTCGTCAATAACCAGAATTCTGCCGGGCATAACATTCTTCTTTCATCGAAGATTAAATCATAGAGCCTGCAACGGAGCGCGTATCATCTTTGTGATGCGCTCGCTGACCAATTTGAGAGAGGGGCTCTCCGACTCGAAGGGAATCCTGCACTGGCTCGTCGCCTCTGGGCTGACGGCAGCGACCACAATAGGTCTCGAGTTCCTCCATGCCAATTCAACCGCTGCCGGCATGGTGTTTTTGGCCATGCTGGTGTGGGTAGCCACACAGGCCGGCATCCGAATTTCCCTTTACGTCGCCGCTCTCTGCGCGGTCTCTTTTGATTTCTTTTTTCTTCCACCCTTCCATACCTTACAGTTGGCCGGCGCTCAGGAGTGGATCGAGATGCTAACTTTTGCGGCCAGTTGCCTGGTGGTAAGCCGGGTAGCAGAACATGCGCGCCGTCAAACACGCAACGCCGAGCAGCGCAGGCGCGATGTTGAACGGCTCTACGAGCTAAGCCAGGAGCTGATGTTGTACGAAGACGCGGACGGCTTGCTGCGAGAACTTCCGCGGCTGATCGGCCGAATCTTTTCACTTGATGGCGTTGTGCTTTACGCGTGCGCGCGCGATCAGTTTTATTCGTCTACATCCGATCTACCCATGAGCATTCAGGCCAGTTTGCGCGCCTTGACCGAGGGACACAATCCAACGCTTGCCATCCCTGGCGACCTGACCGCGCGACCGTTAATGCTTGGCTTGCGTCCAGTGGGAGCGCTGGCGTGGAGACCGGCGGAGCTTTCGCGCGAAGTGGCAACCGCGGTAAGCGCGCAAGTAGCTACGGTGATTGCTCGATCAATTGCGATCGAAGCCTCGACTCGCGCTGAAGCAGCGCGCGAAAGTGAGCGACTGCGAACTGCTCTCACTGACTCGCTGACCCACGAATTGCGTACACCCCTTACCTCCATCCGAGCCGCTGCGACAACGCTGCTGCAATCGGAAGGGCTGAACGATGACAGTCGCCAGGACCTGGTGGCCATCATCGACGAAGAGTCTGCGCGATTAGACGTTCTTATAGGCGAAGCTGTCGAGATGGCCGAAATCGACACCAACACGGTTGAAGTTCAATTGCTGCCCCATCATCCGGCTGCTCTGCTTGAGGATGCCGTCGTCAAATCACGCAAGGCGCTCGCCGGGCACAGAGTATCGATCATCTCCGACAACGTCGGAAATGACCGAGCAGCCTGGTTCGACGCGCATTCGCTCGGACGTGTCTTGCGCCACCTGCTCGAGAATGCGGGTGCGCACACTCCGCCGGGAACCGAATTGACGCTGAGCTATACACGCACAGATAACCGGCTTGTGTTCACCTTGGCCGACAATGGGCCGGGCATCGACAGCGCAGACTTGCCCATGATCTTTGAGAAGTTCTATCGCGGAAAAAGAACCTCAAGCGCACGCAAGGGCTCAGGCATGGGCCTCGCAATCGCACGCGCCATCCTGATAGCGCACGGCGGCGGAATTGATGCAACTAGCGAGCCGGGCAAAGGTGCGACCTTTCGCTTCTGGGTGCCGCTGATAGAAAACGACCCTGACGAGTCTTCTCTCGGTCCGCTCGATTGATTCTTGCTTTTCGAATGATTCTTGATTGGCGCTATGCGGGCTCTCCACTCCACTCGCATTTCACTTCGCAATGCCGTTCGGAACTCTCTGTCGCCCACTCCAAAATTCGCGCCACGCGCCATGCATCCACCGCTGCCACCGGAGCTGGAGACTTCCCAAGCAACGCATCTCGAACGCCGGCGTAATACTTGCGATAATCGCCCGCGACAGGCCGCACCGGTGTCGAAATCGTGCCGCCGTCGATGCCCACGTTCAAAGTTCCCCACGATGCTGTCGGTTCAACTCCCCACGCCGGATCTTCGATCTTCGTGACTTTCGCAAGCGCTGCCTCTTGCGCATCGACACCCAATTTCACATAGTTCCCCTTTGTACCGCGCAGGTGAAAACGCGGTCCTGCAGGCAGGGCAAGCGAATTTGCGCCGAGCGTCACGCTCAGCCCCGGATAACGCAGACGCAATGTAAACGCATCGTTCGAACCTGTGCCGTCGCGCTCGCGCAGAACTTCGGCGCCAACTGATTCAGGTTTCCCAAGCAGCGTGAGCACCTGGTCCACAAGGTGCGATCCAAGATCGAGCAATGTTCCCCCACCAGTTTCAACGCCCTCTTTCCAGAGTCGATCTTTCGGGAGATTGGGACGCCAGCGATCGAATCGTGACTCAAATGAAACCAACCTGCCTAACGAGCCTTCTCCGATGACTCTGCAAACCGTTTGAAAATCGCCATCCCATCGCCGATTGTGAAACGGGACTAGCAAGAGATTACTCGCCGCGGCAAGCCGCATAAGTTGCGCCACTTCAGCCGACGTCGTGCAAACCGGCTTGTCCACCACAACGTGCCGGCCGGCTTCAAGAATCTGCCGCGCAATTTCGAAATGCGACGCGTTCGGCGTAGTCACAACAACAAGTCCGATCGACGTGTCCGCCAGCAGTTCCGTAACCGAGCGATAGGTTCCAATACCTGGATAGCGCTCCGCAGCCTTATTTGAAGCGCGCTCCACCACAGCAGCAAGCTCAAGGCCGTCGACCGACGAAATAAGCGGCGCGTGAAACACTCGACCGCCCATCCCGAACCCAACAATGCCAACTCGAATCACGAATGCCTCCAACGGCGAAATCACAAACGGCCGAAGCACGCTTCACGCTTACGGATGGATTCTAACGGAAATTGAATTGGATGCGTCCTTGGCGCGGCGGTTGCAAGAGCGCCCTACCCCAGCTTGAAGCGTGTCTCCGCCAGCCGATACAAACGCCGCCACACAAGACGATTCATGGTGATCACCATCAAGCTGATCATGATGGTAGCAAGCAGCAAAATGGGAAAACGGCCGGCATCCGTCGCGGCATCAATCTGTGCACCCAGCCCAATTGTCTCCAGCGTGCGGTCTTTCACATGCGAATACTCAGCCATCACCGACGCATTCCAAGCTCCGCCTGAAGCCGTTACCATCCCCGTAAGAAGATACGGAAATATTCCTGGCAAGATCAGCTTCGTCCAGCGCTGCCAACGCGTGAAGCGACACAACGACGCCACCTCGCGCAGATCGGCCGGAATCGAACTGGCTCCTGCAATCACGTTGAACAGGATGTACCACTGAGTTCCAAGCAGCATCAGCGCGATGGATCCGATGCCGAGTCCGCCGCCGATCCTCACCAGCCCCATCAGCAAAATCGGAAAGAACGCCGTCGCCGGTACTGAAGCAAGAATCTGCGCAATTGGCTGCACTACTTTCGCCACGCGAGGCGTCAGCCCAATCGCCACTCCAACCGGAATCGTCCACGCTGCTGAAATCAGCAGTGCAGCATTCACACGTAGAAATGTAGCCGCCGCCCCTTCAAGCAGCAGTTTCAATTCAGAGCTCGTAACCGTGCCCAGCATGAACGCGGCCTGCACTGATCCCCAAAGAGCAATGGCTCCAAAAGCAATGGCCAACGTCCATACCGCGGCAGGCACGCCTGCTTTGCGATCCGTATCAATCGGCTGCACTGGCTTGCCCGTATTGCCACGCGACAAGCGGCGATAGATCGGTTCATCGAGCCGCGCAAAAAATCGCCCCGGCAGCGCGGCAAGATTCGATCTGCGCAGCAGTTCAAGAATCGGCGACGTGACGCGCTCGGCCGACTCAACCTGCTCAACTTTGAACTTATCGCTCCACGCAATCAATGGCCGCCACACCAGTTGGTCAGTCGCCACCACAATCAGAACCACCATAGCAATGCCGCTGATGAGCGCATGCATGTCGCCCGCATACGTAGCGTTCTGAATATAGCTGCCCAGGCCCGGCAGCTGAAAGTTGCGGTCGCCCATGGTAAACGTCTCGCAAAAAATAAGAGCGAACCAGCCGCCCGCAACAGACACAATCGAATTCCACACCAGGCCAATCGCCGCGTATGGCATTTCAAGCTGCCAAAATCGTTGCCAGCCGGAGTAGCGGTAAATGCGCGACGCCTCAAGCATCTCGCGCGGTATCGTTTTCAGCGACGAGTAAAAACTGAACGCAAGATTCCACACCTGCCCGGTAAAGATCAGCAGAATCACGCCCATCTCAATGCCCAGCTGGTGCCCCGGAACAAGCGCAACCATGGCCAGAATCAGCGGCGGCAGAAAACTGAGTACAGGAATCGACTGCAAAATATCGAGCGCCGCTACCATCCATGGCTCAAGCCGCGGATTGTACGCAGCAATATACCCATAGGAAATAGCGAAAATCAGGCTCAGCGTATACGCAATCCCCATGCGCACCACCGAGTAGAACGCATACATCGGCAGCGATCCCACAGAGCTCGAAATTTGAATAACGGGTACCGGCTTCCCAAGCCAATAGATCCCCGTGCTGATGACCGAAAGCAGTACCGCCAGTCCAAATCCGGCCAGCGCTAGATCGATAAAGAACGGCCAAGTGCGCGCAGTCACGCGAGAAATGGCAAGAGGATGCTGGCTCGTCACTCGCCGTCCTCGCTTGCATCGGTCGTTTCGGCAGACACTTCTTCGCTGGAATCGGGCAGCACAAACCGCCGCCGCGCCGAATCAAAGTCGAACAGCTCCGCATACCGGCCCCACGCCACCGCGGTATCCATCTGCCGAACGCACTCTTCTTCGCTGAACTGTTCGTCCAGCATGTCGAGGAAAAATTCTTCCGGCACCGTATGATCGCTCTTCGATTCAATCGCTCGCCGAATCTGCCTGAGCAGCAGAACATTCTCAACTGCCGCAGCGCGGAACAGCTCTTTCTGCCGCAAAATCTCCGAGTTTGCAAACTCAGTTCCGCTGGGCGTAATGGCCGCATCGCCTTCTTCAATCTTCAGAAAGCCAAGCAACTGCGCCGCATCCACAATTGGAAGCAGGTCGTCGACTTCAAAGGCAAGATCGTCGGCCAGGCGATAGATATCGTCGCGGCCGCCCTTGTCCAGCAGCAGTTCCAGCAGTCCGGCAACGCCACCAGGACGCGCATGTGGCAGCATCTGGTAGCGCATCTGGCGCTGATCGCGTGGCCGCGTCCCCGCACTTTGATCAGGCGCTTCAGCCGGCGCAACATCCGGCCGCGTCAGCACCTTGTAAATGTAGTCAACCAGTTGCGTGAACGGCTCCGATTTGCGGTCGCGCGGATGCGCCAACTGCACCCGGAAATCCGTGCGAATATGCCCTGGGTTGCGGCCCAGCACCACTATGCGATCGGCCAGCAGCACCGCTTCTTCAATGTTGTGCGTCACCAGAAAGACGGCCTTCGTCGGCATCGTCTTGTTGGTCCATAGCTCCAGCAGTTCGCTGCGCAGGTTCTCAGCCGTCAGCACGTCGAGCGCAGAAAACGGCTCATCCATAAAAAGCACTTCCGGCTCCACAACCAGCGCCCGCGCAAAACCTACGCGCTGCTTCATGCCGCCGGAAAGCTCCTTTGGGTACGCGCCTTCAAATCCGTCCAGGCCCACCGTATCCAGCATCTTCATGCTGCGCGCCCGCCTCGTGTCCGGATCGACACCGCGCGCCTGCAGCGGCGCCTCCACATTTTCAAGCACCGTCAGCCACGGAAACAGCGCAAAGCTCTGGAAGACGATTGAGACATTGGTCTCGGTATTCGCAATCGGCTTCTCGTGCCAATAAACCTGCCCCGCCGTCGGCGTAGACAACCCGCTGAGCATGCGCAGCATCGTAGACTTGCCTGAACCCGACGGTCCCAGCAGCGCCAGAATTTCACCCGGCAGAATACTCAAATCCGTGGGCGAAATCACCTGAATGCGGTTCTGACTGGGCTGGGAATAATACTTTTCCACCTTTTCGGCGCGAATTATGGCATCGCCCGCCACAGGCTGGGTGGGAGGCTGCATCAGGTTGGCCGTGTCTGTCTTCTGCATGGGGATTCTCGATGTCACAACCGCCTGCCACGAGCGGCCAGACGTGCCGTCAGTATATGTACAGGCTGTTGCCCGCAGATGAATTGGTACCAGTAGGCTGGGATAGCTGATCGGCAAAAAAGCCAGAGCCGGAACCGCCAAAGCCGAATCAGCAGACCCGGAAACAGTCGACTATCGGCCCGAATTGCCTAAGCTGAGAGTATCATTAGGGTAGGCCAGCCAGTAAGAGCCGCAAAATTCTCCAGAATCGTCAATCCGCAACCATCGCAAATCAGAAAATCCCCATCCATTAGATATGCAGGAGAATATGACAGAGAACAAGACGAAACCGAAAGTGCTTGTCGTCGACGATGAACGCGTAATTGCCGATACCCTGGCGATGATTCTGAATCAGAGCGGCTTTGAGGCTCGCGCCATCTACTCCGGCGAAGGTGCGCTCGAATTGGTGCCCACCTTTGTGCCGGATATGCTCATCTCCGACGTCATCATGGCAGACTTGAACGGCATCGATGCGGCCATTCGCATTCGAGGCATGCTGCCCAACATCAAAATTCTGCTCTTCTCCGGCCAGGCAGCCACCGCCGACCTGCTGGAAAAAGCCCGCGCCCAGGGCTACGAATTCGAAATCCTGGCCAAACCCGTCCACCCGCAAGACCTCCTAAGCCGGCTGCGCAGCTAATCGCGCAGCCCCACGGCTGAAGATCTTTCGCCATAGTCGAGGATTTGTGAGGGATAGTTGCGGATTGTGACCCACATTCACCCATAAGATTATCTGATTCAGTGGGTTAGAGAAGCACACTCGCAAGATATCGACGTTTCCAACACAAAACTACCTCCGCCTCTAAAGAAACTCACGCTTTAGCCGCGTGCTCCAATTCTTGCTTCGCGCTCGCCGGCCGTAGCACCTATACGCCGAAACGCAATCGGCAGGAGTGCGGGGACCCTCGCACTCAATCGGATTACCGAAATGGGAATTCGGTCATAGCCCTAATACTAAAGAGTTAACTCTTTCGAAAGTTGTATTCGGAAGTCTGCGCCTGTACATTACCATGAGCCATCCTGAGAATCAAACTGAAAGGAAAAACCTCGTGATCGTGAAGGTTAAAGAATTTGACGTTGCAATGGAAGTGAAGAACAATGGCATCGAATTGGACGTCGCGGGACCGCAGGGGGTGCACCTTGGCGATTTGGTCGTAACAAAAACCAAACTGATCTGGTGCAAGGGAAAAACAAATCGCAAGAACGGAAAAGAGATTAATTGGGCCGATTTCATCGCATTCATGGAGCGAGAAGAAGCCTAGGCTAAAACCCTTTCTGACATTGGTCGTTTCAAGCGACGATTTCTCAATTGGCAGTCCGTTTTAAAGAATAAGGTCTGGGATGCCTCGATAACTTGGCCATGAATTCAGCCGAATATTGAGACGCCTGTGACTTCCTCCCCATTTAAACCGGGATTAACCCTCCGCAGGGTTTGGGCTATCAAAGCACCGATCTTTTCAAAAGTCTAATCGGAGAATAGAGATCATGCAGAGTCCTGACGACAGTAGAATCTCAGATGATTTCAAGAAAGAACTTAAATCCTTCGTCGCTCAGATCGAAAGTCTCAAAGAGGCGCTGATTATGTCGATGGTCATAAATCAGACCTTCGCGTCAAAAGCATTTAAGGCCATCGAGGAATTTGAGAAGGAACATTGCATCGTTGATGAAAAGGAAGATGGTCGGCACGTGAGTGTGCCTGTCGAGCAATACAACAAGTGGAAGAGACTGAAACATCGGTGCGACCAAAGTGCGCTAGCAGCAAAATTGATACCGCGCAGTATTCTCGTCTCACTCCACAGTCAATTCGATGCCTTCCTTGGAAGGATTCTTCGATTAATTTTCATCGCAAAGCCAGAACTGCTTAACCCTTCAAATCGCCAAATTACCTTCTCTGAAGTAGTAGAGTTTTCATCGATAGACGCGGTCCGCGAACATATCATCAACAAAGAAATTGAGAATCTGCTTAGAGAGAGTCGAGCGGACCAATTCGAATGGATGGAAAAGAGGTTCTCTACGCCATTAACGAGATTTGATTCGTGGTCCACATTCATTGAAGTTTCGCAACGGAGAAATCTGTTTGTTCATACAGATGGGATAGTTTCTCGCCAATACTTGGAGGAATGTAAAAACCACAAATGCGCCATTGAATCCGAATTAAGCGAAGGTGACTCGGTGGGTGTTCCTCATGCCTATTTCGAGGAAGCAGCATCTTGCATCATCGAAGTTGGTGTAAAACTCGCGCAGGTTCTCTGGCGGAAGTTCATGCCCGATCAATCAGAAGAAGCAGATGATAACCTGAATGGCCTAGCCTACGACTTAATTGATCACGGCGAATACAAGACGGCGATCAAACTTCTCGAATTTGCAGTTGAATTCGTCAAGCGGCCCACACAGGAACGAAAAATGACATTTATTGTCAATCTTGCTCAAGCATACAAATGGGACGGCGAAGATCGGCAGTGCGAGAGGATTCTCAGTGGCGTCGATTGGTCGGCTTTGGGCGATAAGTTCGTACTTGCAGAGGCCGTACTAAGAGAGGATTGGAGTCGCGCCATAATCGTGATGCGCCGAGTGGGCAGCGGTGGTGGTATCGACAAGCATAATTACCGAGACTGGCCTCTTTTTCGGCAGTTTCGCAAGAAGCCAGAGTTCACGCAAGCCTACTCCGATATTTTCGGGGATCAATTTCCGATCAACATAGATCCGCATAATTCGGCATTGCCCGCCGGAGAAGCTAACGGATTAGCACCAACAGTGGCCGAGCCTGATTATGTAAACACGGAAGGCTCGATTCTTTAACACCTTCCCAATCGGGAAGAAGGCGAACCAGTCGCTACGCCCGGATCAAACAAATCCCACTTTGATTCAAGGTTTGCTCATGGCACAGGTACAGCTTGCAGATGAGATTCAACCTGTCGCCTTCACAGTTAGCCAATTGCAAAATGGGAAAGGGAGGGGATGGCGGTCAGGGACTCACAGTCGTCCGTAACCACCTCTAATCAAATAGGTTATATAATTCAGGTCACAAGATAGCACCGTTTCTAGCACCAAACCCTTGCGCCTGCCCTGAAACACAATCCATTCTTCACACTCGTTCGCGGTCGCAGCCCCCCACACCCCCAATTTGTCATCCAGAAAAGGGCGGGGACACCGCTCCGTCAATCGGTGTACCGAATCGGGAATTGGGGCATGACCATATTTCGTTATAGTCATTCAATCGATCTATTGGCTGAAATTCTTTCAGAGCTTAAAGAAATCAACCGTGGATTGAGATCATCGAACTTCTAGACAAGCAAAGCAGATTTTAACGAAAACTAACTGGTGCATAGCGTTCGCGCGTATTTGCATTCCCTTTTTCCACTCAGCAACGAATTAGCGTTAGCCTAACATGATGAGATGGTAATCAACTTAAATAATCAAATGGAAAGGGAAAGAAGATGGCCGCATACGAAGTACTGAGAGACATCGTAAGGAGCGGATGTGACCTGACGTTGTATGAGCCAGTCGCCTATTCCGTTCTTGAAGAGCTTGCCGTGTTGGCCCAACAAAGCGGTGCGAAATTGACCGTTACAACCGGAATTGCTTACGAGACAATTCGAGGACTCTGCAAATATCGCGGTACTGTCGCGTTTATAGACGGGCTGGACAAGTTTAAGAAAGATTGAGAGCCCCAATGAACAACCTATACAAGAAGCGCTTCGATGAATTGAGCGATCAGGCCCAAAAGATCAGATCAAGTGCAAAGCCAGAGTTCAACGGCTCTAATTACGACACGAATATCGATTTCGATATTGCACTCAATTGGAGAGTCAAAGCGGAATCGCTTCTAGTGAAAACGTGCGGTACCGACTCTCCGCACTACACGCGCTTTATGGAATCTGAACATTTAACCTGGAGTTCGACGCTAGAACGATTCAAATCGCAAGTATCAGTTTTCGACGCTGCTCGCGAAGACTTTGAGGGCGGCTACCTTGTTTCAATCCATGACTTGGTTCAGGCTGAGGTCTTTGATTCGGAACTTGAACAAGCGTCGGAATTGCTCAAGAGTGGGTACTCCGTCGCAGCTGCGGTCGTTGCGGGCACCGTATTAGAAACGGCGATTCGGAGCCTTTGCTCAAAGAACAATATTCAGCATTCCAAACTAGACAAGATGAACGCTGATTTGGCGAAGGCAGGAGCTTACAGCGGGCTGATGCAAAAGCGCATTACGCACTTAGCTGGAGTCAGAAATGCTGCCGCGCACGGCAATAAAGAGGAGTTTAAGGCCTATGACGTTGGTGCGATGATCAGCGAAGTCGAGCAATTTCTTGCGACTCACTTGCGTTGAGTGAGCCGCATTTTTGGGGGAAGTCGAATCGAAGAGCAGGATTTGAGTTCATCCGATTTGGCGAATCACGTCGCGCAGGTACATTTCTAGGCGGTCAGTCTCGTCAATTGAGAGAACATTTGTGTGAGCAATCACGTTCCGGGTTGCTTCCGCGTCCTGCAATCTACTTTGCACCCATGTTTGCGATGGTAGAAAGTCTTTAAACTCTGTCCAGTGATTTGTCATCAACAGTGATAAGTCGCCGAAATCGAGATAATAGATCGGATGCGCATTTCTCCCTGTATGCCAATGGTTCTTCTCTTCACGAGCCTTTCGGTCTGCAAGCTTTTTCTTCATTTCGGCATTTGCTCGCTTGTCAAACCACTCTGGACCATCGGTCTCCTCAAAGCGATTCGAAATGAACTCTCGCATTAAGTTCTCGAACACATAAAGAAGCTTATAGCACCTTTGCATGTGAATTGAAGAACCGCGAATTCCAGTTGAAAGCGCCGCGAAGAGATCATGATCCTGTGTCTCTTCAGGAGTCATCAGCGGTACTCGAAGGACGCCGTTTACTTCGAGTTCGCGTTTCGCATGAGTGGCGAGAATTCCTTTGAACACAAAGTCGGTAACCTTCACGCCTAAACTCCCAATTCTTCTCTCAGGGCACGGAAAATTGCCCGATAGGTATCGACATTCTGAGTATCTGGAAGATGAACCTCGATCCTGTACACAAGACCAAGAGCGGTATCGAGTCCTTTTGTGGGCTTCTTCTGAGCTTCTGTCTTATCTTGCATTTCTGGAAGGGCCACACTCCTTTTAGACTCTTCCACGGGCGCTCCATCGAAGTCTGCGTATTGTGCAAGTGACCGAAAAGTAGTCGCCATCTTTTCTGCCACTGCTTCCCCAGCGCCCGTCTTAGTTTTAAACCATCCCTTCAGTGCAGCCCCTTGCTTGGTATTTGCATTTTTGTCGGAGGTGAAAAGATCGTCGTACGCAGATCGGATACGACTCGCGAGTACCCTCTTCGCCTTGGAGGTATCCATGAATTCTCGATAGGGTGTTTGAGGTCTACTAGCCGAGTCAAGTAGTCCGAGAAACTTAAATAGCTTGATCACGGCTCGATCATTCGAACTCGTAAATCCCATGTCTTTTAAGAAATCGATATTGAAGGCCTCTGGCAAAGCTGCACGTTGAATAGCATCGAGAATTGCGTGGAGATTCTTGATTGTCACGAGATACGGAACATCTTGATCCATGTTCTACTCCAAGGCAGAGAATGAGCATTTTTGACTTATACAATACGGTACACGAATTCTCTGCCAATGACCGCCTTTGTTCGCACGTCATTAAATTTGCAGGCCATGGCAATTTGAGCTATCTTCCCAACAGTGCCAGTCGGCATCTCTGCGATAGGTAACACCTTCCCAGTCGGGAACCAAGGCAAACCAGTCGGCAAGCCTGGATCAAACGAACCCCATTTTGATTCGAGGTATGCCACATGGCACAGGTTCAAATTGCTGACGTTGTTGTTCCCGCCGAATTCACGGCCTATCAAGTCGAAAACTCGATGGTGAGCACAGCCCTGTATCAATCGGGCGTTGTTGTTTCCAACGGTGAGATGGATGCTCAGCTTGGCGCTGGCGCGGAGACGTTTACCGTCCCATTCTGGAATGATCTGCCGGATGTAGAAGCGGACATAACGAATGACGATCCAACCATTAACAGCACAGCACAGAAAGTCACCGCAGCAAAGCAGGTCGTGCGCAAGTCTTTCGTTCATGCGTCATGGTCTGAAATGTCGCTCGCATCAGAACTGAGCGGAAGTGATGCACTGGTGCGGGTTCAAAGCCGCGTCCAAGCCTATTGGGACCGCCAATGGGAGAAGCGCCTCATCGCATCATTGATGGGTGTGCTGTATTCCAACGTTGCTAATAACAGCGCAGACATGGTGAACGACATTCATGCGCTAGCAGGGACGGTAACGCTCCCTGGAACGACTATCACGGTCCCTGCTAATCAGTTCAATGGTCAGTCAGTCATTGATACGGCTGTGACTCTTGGCGACAGGCTTGCAGATGTCCACGCGATTGCAATGCACTCAGCAATTTATGCGAGAGCACTGAAGGCGAACGAGATTCAGTTCTTCAAACCTTCCGACAACAGCCTGCAAATTCCAACCTACAAGGGCATGGCCGTCATTGTTGATGACAGCTTGACCACGGCGACTGCCGGTGTTTACGTCACTATTCTGTTTGGTCCTGGTGCCGTTGGCTATGCAGTTGCGCCTCCCCGCACTGGGTACGGAACCGAACTATGGCGCGTACCTTCAGCCGGTAACGGCGGAGGTCAGACAACGCTTCATTCAAGATTCGATTGTGCTTTTCACCCGCTCGGCTTCGCATTTACGAGCGCTAGCGTTGCGGGCGTCAGCCCAACGCAGGCCGAACTTGCCCTTGCAGCGAACTGGACGCGAGCCTACACCCAACGCAAGAGCGTGCCACTGGCATTCCTGATCTCGCTGTAATCAAGTTTCCGTCCAACCAACGGAATGAGGGATGCGAACGGGTGCCGCGTCCCTCACTTTTTCAAATCGGAGTAATCATCGTGGCAGCGCATCGGAAGTTCCCACCAAACGGAGCAGCAAACGATATACATCGCCTTGCTGCGGAAGGATATTCTCAGCTTAGTATTGCTGCTCATTTCAATGTATCTAGAGAATGTTTTAAGCGCTGGCTTGACGAAGACGAAGCTCTAAGCGAAGCATTCGACCTTGGCCGCGAAACAGAACGGCAAGCCCTTCATGCAATGGTCGTAGCATCCGCACGAGCGAACAAACCCGCAAACGTTAACGCGTTCTTTCTGCTAAAGGCACGTCATGGCTATGTAGAAACTGACAACAAAACAAAAGTCAATTTAGACGTTGCAGTGAACAGCGTAATGGTGATGCGCGATCACGGTGATGATGCTACCTGGGCTGCTAAATGCGCAGCGCAGCAACGCGCATTGACTGCGGATTGTATTAACCCGCCTCAGATAGAGGCTTCTTTCGCTCCTATGGTTGGCGCTATGGCTGCTTCTGAGCCGCAGACCGCTCCAGTAAGCTCTGCGCCTTATTATGGGCCTCCAGTCTTCGAATGGCAGTCGCAGCTTGCTCCTGTGCCTTGCGACATGCCAGAGCTACCACCTAGCCCTCTTGCACGGTATCCTAGTGCGCCTGTGTCTGCTCCTGTCTGGCGGGGACGTGCATAGGCAAACAAAATGGCTGTCAGCGATAAGCCAACAGCCACAGTTTCCAATCGCGTAGATTGATCGTTACTTCATGCTCATACCCAAGCCGAATTGCTGCCTTGATGGTGCGCCTGTGCCGCGTCGGGTGTTGGTCTCTCCAATTGCTCCGCTCGCTTTGTTCGCAATGATGATTGCGTTATAAAGTTTCTTCTTTGCCTCGTCCTTCGATCCAAGCAATAGAGCCTTGATCGAATCTGCGGTAAACGGAACAGCTTTCCCGTCCTGTACGACAGGCATTCCATCGGTAGGATCGAGCAGAGTCAAAACACCTTCACGAATTTCGATCTTGTAATCAGATTCCATTGCGGAGCGCAACGCTTGCGGAGCAACTGAGATTGATTCGCATAATTCGTTTACAGGTGCGTCAATCGTCAGGGCTTTGATTCGAGCCTCCGCATCACTCTTTGCCGTCGTAAGCGTCCCTATACTCGCCTCTAGTTCTCCAATTCGAGCTTTCCTGGTTGCGCTTTTCTGAGTGAGTTCCGCATTCGTCTTACGGAGCGTTGCTAGTTCCAACGCTTCGGGCGATTGTTCGTTTGGACGCTCCGGCATTTATTCGCCTCCCTCTTCCAGCTTGATGAACTCACGAAAGCTCTTGCGCGTTACTTTCTTACCTTCCTTAATCAACGAATTAACAACGTGATCGTAGATGGCGCGTTGCCTCGGTGCGAGAAGTTGGCGGTCTGCGGTTCCAACGTTAAAGAGCCGGACCCGAGCATCTTCATCCCAAAAACTCTCGAAACGCAAACCAGCGTCCGTCGTTAACGCATCGCTGAATGCATGTTCGATGAATTCAACGAGGGATTCCCCATTGTCGCGTGCCGCAAGTTTTGCGAGGAAGAGCAATTTCTCGTCGATAACGGCGTTTAGCTGTGCGCTGGCTGAGTTCTGGTTGGGCATTAAGTGAGTCTCCATGGCTAGACGCTATCATCAGCACAACAAAGTTTCAAGAGAAAACTTTATTATGATAAAACTTGCTTTTCTCAGACGAATAGCTTTAGTGTTGTTTCACGAGGCACCGATGGAAAAGCAAATCTTCATCACTGTAACTGAGACTGCCAGACGCCTTTCTTGCGGCATCACGCTCGTTTACGAGCATTTGAACAAGGACTGTTACCGAAGCGTGAAGCTCGGTAAGAAGCGATTGATAGAGGTAGCATCCCTAGAAGCTTTTGCCGCATCGCTCCTCAATGAATCAGGGAAGGCAAAGCAACAATGACACAGATTGAAATGCAGCTTTCTCCTGCATTATTGAGACACTTCGCCAACAATTACATGGACTTCATTGAACTTTACCGGGCGAAAGTCATCAACTACACAGTAGCGTGCGATTGGTGCCTTCAAATCGCTGGCTATCTTCAAGCGATTAATTACAGTGAAGCGAAGGCGGCATAGTGAGCGTATCTGCGAATCAGACGGCTGCGCTTGCATTAGCAGGCTGTGGGCTTCACATCTTTCCGTGCAATCCAGACAAGACGCCAAGGCTTGCAGCGTGGGAACAGAACGCCACCAACAACTCATTGAAGATTGAAGCGACTTGGCAGAGCGCTCCACAGCTATTACCGGGCCTTCCTGTCGGAGCGCACGGACTGGTAGTCATTGACTGTGACAAAAAGCCGAACGTACCAGACGGCGTAGCGGCGTTCCAAGCTATTTGTGCTGAGCATTCCATCGATCTATCTAACGCCTTCGTTGTCGAGACGCCATCGACGGGCCTTCACTTCTATTTCCGCACTGAAACGAAATACAGCAACTCGCACGGCTTGCTTCCTGCCGGTATTGACGTTCGCGGCATAGGCGGATATGTCATCGCTCCTGGCGCCACTCTGCCGGATGGACGTTCATACAGGATCATTGCAGGCACATGGGAGGCGATACCGATTCTGCCTGAATCCCTAGCTGTCTTTCTGCGAGAGAAGCGCCCTACAGCGACATCTGCGCCCGATGGTGAGACTGTCAGCCTTTCAGTGACAGACAGAGAGCGAGCGTTCGCACGAGCAGCCCTTGAAGCAGAGGTTGCAAAGCTAACCGCCATGCGAGAAGGTTCAGGCCGGAATCGGGCGTTGAATGAGGCTGCCCATTCGCTAGGCACAATGAACGGATGGATCGATCTAAACGGGGTAGCAAACGCATTGTGGGAAGCATCAATTGCAAATGGATACATCGCTAAAGACGGCGAAGCACAAACAAGAGGAACGATTGAATCGGGCATCAATGCAGGACGAAGCAAGCCGCGTTCGTTGCTTACAGGTAGCGGGCTGGACATCGATATTAGCGGGCTGGTCGCGAATGGTGTTGCAGCATATAAACAGCAGCATCCCGAGTGGCGTGCAAATGCGAAGCCTGACAAATCATCAAAGCGCAGCGTTACGCTTGTGCAATGCTCCACCATTGAGGCGAAGCCTATAACGTGGCTGTGGAATGGATTCATACCGCAGGGCAAGTTAACGCTGCTCGCAGGTGCTGGTGGTACAGGCAAATCGACATTAGCATTCAACTTTGCTGCTATCGTCTCGAATGCAGGAGTTTGGCCTGATAATTCGCGCTGCGACGTGGCAGCCAATGTACTAGTGTGGTCTTCGGAAGATGACGCATCGGACACAATCATCCCGCGATTGATGGCCGCTGGCGCGAACCTTTCACGGTGTGGAATTATCAGCGGTGCGATCGATGTAAACGGAATGCGCTGCTCATTTGATGCGGCGAGGGATGTGAATCACTTGCGCGAAGCAACGCAGCAGATAGGTGGAGTGTCGCTGCTCATCATCGATCCAATCGTTACAGCGGTGACAGGAGATATGAATAAAGCTAATGACGTGCGCCGTAGCCTACAAGCGATTGTTGACTTCGCAGCGGAAACGAATTGTGCCGTTATAGGCATCACGCATTTTGCAAAGGGAACAGCAGGGAAGAATTCAGCGGAGCGCGTCATTGGGTCCCAAGCTTTCGCAGCATTGGCACGAATGGTCTTGGTAGCAGCCAAAGAGGAAGATTCCGCTCGTCGCGTATTCACTCGTGCTAAATCGAACAACTCTGTCGATAGCGGAGGATTCAGCTACTCAATTGACGCCATCGAACTGCAATCGGGAATTGTTGCAACTCGGGTTGCATGGGGCGACTCGCTTGAAGGATCATCGCGTTCGATCTTGGCGAAGATTGAAGGCGACATTAGTGAGGATGGCGAGAAATTGAAAGCTGCAAAGAAATTCCTAATCGAAATGCTGAGAGACGGTCCGGTACCGGCGAAAGAGCTTCTAACGTGTGCGCGCGAAGGATACGCCATTACAGAAGATACCCTTCGAAGAGCTTACAAAGAAATCGGCGCGAAGCCCTGCAGAGTCGGATTCGGGTCAAATGGCGCGTGGATGTGGACGCTAGCCTTTGCTAAGCCCTCAAACTGAATACACGAAGATTATCAAGCAGTGTCTATTTCAACGTCTTCCACACAAAAGATGGCAGAATCACAGAGGCCGTATGCTGCGTCAGTGTAATATGGCGGGCATGACTGAAAAACTTGAGAACCCAACCCTCAGTGATAAATCTGCTAACGAGATTACTTCAGCGCCTGATCAACCCAGTATCGACTTCGTCCTTCAGGCTATCGTAAGCCTTGCAAATGAGACAGGAATTGAGATGGGGATAACCCTTTGCGTAGGCGGTATTGTTGTGTCCGGTCAGCTTACATCGGGAAAGAACTACTTTAAAGGAATTGCAGATGAAGTGCTTCAAGCTTCTGGACCTGCCGATCAAGTCGAAACCAGGAAGCTCATTAGCGATTATTTGGGAAATTTTGGCAAGTTAATTTACGAGCCTGATGAGAATGAAGAGCAAGCTGATAAGACGGAAGATAATTACGGGAAACGACTACCCGGATTCATCCATTTACGCGAGGCCAAGTTTTTTCACAACTCTGGACAGGCGATGCCCGTGAATAGGGGAATCTGGTGGAGAGGACGGCTATGCGTAGTTGATGCCTTCTCACTCGGAGCAATGAGGGCAAGTTAGAATTCCGGCAAAGTTCTGCGACGGTGTGAGCATATTGATACGCACTGCGTTGTCGAGCCCATCAATGGAGAAAAGGTTCACATAGATCGCAAGCTAAGCCCTTTAGAAATCAAAGATGGGTATTAAAAAACCAATACACATCTATGGGATATTCATACGGGCGGAGATGCCCATCTTTGGGAGAGGTCATCTACCATCGACGCAACGCCAATCCTAAAAGAAAAGCCTGCATCGGTCTATGCAATGCAGGCTTACTATATATAGCTCACTTCGATGTGTCGCAATTCGTTACGCTACGTCTTGGCGAAAAGGCAGCACCTTCCCACCGCGTTGTGTTTGCTCTAAGAAGTCTGCCCATGCCTGCATCATCACAGCCCGAGGAACTAAATAGAGCGCATGATTGTAAGCCGCACTCACAGCGTTACGTTGGGAATGCGCAAGCTGCAATTCGATGTGATCATGATTGAATCCGTGCTCATGCAGGATCGTAGATGCGAGGCCGCGAAAACCATGACCGGTCTGACGGCCCTTGTATCCCATACGATCTAGGGCAAACAGAATCGTGTTATTGCTCATCGGTTTTTCGGCATTGCGTTCGCCTGGAAACAGCAACTCGCCCTCTCCAGTTATCGTTTTAAGCAATTCCAAAACCTCGATAGCTTGACGGGGTAGTGGAACGATGTGCGGTGTGTCCATCTTCATACGTTCAGCAGGGATATTCCAGCGCGCATTTTCAATATCAATCTCAGACCATCGCGCCTCAATCAATTCACTCGTACGCACAAAAGTAAGCGCCATGAATTTCATTGCAAGGCGTGTCAATTGCGTTCCACGGTAGACTTCGATTGCACGAAGCAATGCCGGAAGTTCGGCGGCATCCACACGGGCAAGATTGACTTTTTTGGTAGGCTTCAAAACATCGGAAGGCTTGAATTCAGCGACAGGATTGCGTTTCAAACTCCGTGCGCAATCGCATATCTAAATATCTGGCCTGTAGTCTGCAAAGCTCGCTTAGCTAAATCCGCTACACCTCTTGCCTCGATTGCCTTGACCATCGCGACAAGTTCAGGGGGTTCGATTTCTCCGATGGGCCTTGAGCCAATATGGGGCAACACATTGGCTGTTAGTCGTCTTTGAGTTGCGTCAATGTGCTGAGCGCTCTTGTCCATTTTCCAATGCTGCATCCATTCGGCTGCAATAGTCTGAAATGAGCTAGCTTCACTCGCTTTGTTAGCAAACTTTTCAGCCATCCTCACGGCCATAGGGTCCGATCCTGCTGCCAGTTGCCTGCGCCCTGCTGCGTGCCGATCTCGTGCGACTGCCAGAGACACCTCTGGGTATTTGCCAAGCGCCATGAGCTTCTGAGCGCCGTTAAATCGGTACTTCCAGCGCCAGAGCTTACCGCCAGACGGTGTAACAAACAAGTGCAGCCCCTTGGCATCGGCGATCCTGTACGCCTTCTGCTTTGGATTGGCATTGCGCACCCTAACATCCGTCAAAGACATGAATCCTCCAAACTTGCGTTTTCAGAAATACCACCACATCAGAGATTTTGTAGCACCAAAAGTAGCACCACTTAAATCCGATTGCAAGCAAGTTATGGCGAAGGGGCGCGAATGATCTATTGAGAAATCCCCAATAATGATGCGGATTTTACACATGCTTCAGAATTCTAGGAAGGCTTCAGAATTGCAGAACTGTGAGGCGATGGTGGGCGGTCAGGGACTCGAACCCCGGACTTCCTGCTTGTAAGGCAGGCGCTCTAACCAACTGAGCTAACCGCCCCCGTTTGATGGGGAAGCAATCGCAAAACCCCGCGCGATCGCCGCTAACTCCATGATAACAGCCAACGGCCCGTGCAAAACCTGCCAGTTGCGGCCCCGTCCGAACACATTAGCCATCCGAACACACGAGCCATCCGAACACATTAGATTGATACACTCAGCCGGTGGGCCGTTTGATTGTCAATGCGGACGACTTTGGATTGACCTCCGGCGTCAATCGGGCGGTCGCCGAGTTGCACGCCGCGGGAGTGCTCACCAGCGCCACCCTGATGGCGCGGGCCGGGGCCACCTCCGAGGCCATCGAAATTGCCCTGGCAACCCCCACCCTCGGCGTCGGCTGCCACGTAGTGCTGGTCGATGGAGACCCCGTCCTGCCGCCCAGCCAGATTCCCACACTGGTCGACCCAAATACCGGCCGCTTCCCTGCTAAATTAGCCACCTTCCTGTCCCGGCTCTTTACCGGCCGCATCGCCGCCGAGGAGATTCAAGCAGAGGCATCCGCCCAAATCCGTGTACCCAAAAAAATAGGCCTCGGGTGTACGCATATCGACACCCATAAACACACTCACATGTTCCCCTCCGTGTTGCGGCCGGTGCTTCGCGCGGCGTACGCAAACGGTATTCGTGCTGTAAGAAATCCGTTTGAACCGGCATGGGCGGTGCGCGCAACGGCAGGCGCGGCTTGGGCGCGCTGCTTTGAAGTTAGCCTGCTGCGCAAGCTGGAATCGCGCTGCCGGCACATCATCGCCGAAGAAGGCTTCACCACCACCGCCGGAACCATCGCCGTGGTCGGCACCGGCGTGCTGAATGCGGCAGCCGTGCGTTCGCTGCTCACCGCAATGCCCGAGGGAACGTGGGAACTGGTCACCCACCCCGGCTACAACGACGCCGACTTGGCCAAGGTGCCCACTCGCCTGCGCGCCTCGCGAGACATAGAGCGTGAAGCTTTGCGCGCCATCAAGGAATTCCCTCAGATCGAATTGACATCCTATGCAAGCCTGGCCAAAGAACGCGCCGCGGCTATCTGATTCAGTTGCCGCATTCAGCCACAGTCGTTAGTCTGGATTTGCTCTTCTAGAGTATTTTCGCATTTGCTGTAGACCAGTTTTGAAAGGGCACGGCTTCAGCCGTGCCGCACAACGTCAATCAAGTCAAAGGGCTTTAGCCCCTGAGGGACAGCAATTTTGGTCCACACCAATTCCGAATCTGCTCTAATCAAGCAACAGAATGCAAGGGAGACTCCACGCGTATGCAATCAGCAATTGGTTTACCGATCAAAACTTTGGCACTTTTAGCAGGGATTTTCGTAGCCTCTGCGTTGTCGGCGGCGCCGGTTCCTGTGCAGACGTTCAAGACCTCCGCTGGCGCTGTTGACATCACGCCCATCTACCATGCGACCGCCATGATCCAAGCCGGTGGCGACACCATTTACATTGACCCCGCGCCACCGGCGAACATAACCGGCCTCAAGCCCGGCAGCCTGATCCTGATTACAGACATTCATCCCGACCACCTGAACATGGCCGACATTACTGCGCTCAGCAACGACAAAACAGACATCATTGCGCCCGCGGCTGTGCAGGCAACGGTCAAGTCCGCAAAGCCCCTGGCCAACGGCGAAAGCACGCAGTGGCACAAATGGAAAATCACCGCCGTGCCCATGTACAACATCCACAACACCATGCCAAACGGCACTCCATATCATCCCAAGGGCCGCGGCAACGGCTACGTCCTAACCTACGGCGGCAAAAATTTCTACTTTGCAGGTGACTCTGAAGGCACACCCGAAATGCGCTCCTTAAAAAATATCGACGTAGCCCTAATCCCCATGAATCTGCCCTATACGATGACGCCGGAAGATGCAGCAGACGCGGTGAAAGCTTTCAAGCCGAAGGTCGTGATTCCCTACCACTATCGCGGCCAGGATGTGCAGAAATTCGCCGACGCACTGAAAGGCACAGGAATCGAAGTTCGCCTCCTCGATTGGTATTCAAATGCGGCGCCCGGCACGCAACCCCCGCAAGGCCCTCCGCCAAGCGCTCATTAAGCCAATTTCCAGTCATGACAAATGCCCCATTCCGTCGAATGGGGCATTTGATTTGGCGCGTGCTGAATACTGTTTGAACAACCACTGAGGAGATGGATTCCGATTGCCCGAAAACTCGGCCATCCGCCGTCAGATTCGGGGGTGACTCGTGTGTCCGTGCGTAGCGCCATAGACCAACGGAATGCGGTATAAAGGTTGGTCGCAAATATGCTTGATCTGCTGGGGTGAATTCCTAATGCGTCGTTTTCTTTCAATATCTATCTTTGTTGCGTTGGCCTCTTTTCAACTTTCAGCCCAATCCATATACCCGGTGCGTCCGGACGATCCGCACGCGGTGTATATTGAGCGTGGCGCTTTCGGCGCAGTCGCCGATGGGCAGGCCGACGATACTGCAGCCATACAGGCCGCCATCGATCACGTTTCAGAGACGACCGGCCAGGGCATCGTCTTCGTCGCCGAAGGAAGATATCGCATCAGCCACACAGTCCATCTGTGGTCAGGCATCCGGCTCATTGGCTACGGCGCGCATCGCCCGGCGTTTGTGTTAGGGCCCAATACACCCGGCTACCAGGAAGGCCACGAATTCCTGGGAACTGGCAGGTACATGCTGCAGTTTGCCGCAATGCGACCGCAGGCAAGTGAGCCTGTGATGGACGCAAACGAGTTTACGTTCTACAGCGGCATCATGAATCTCGACTTCGAGATCGGCGCTGGAAATCCGGCAGCGATCGCCGTGCGGTTTCATGTGGCGCAGCACTCGTTTGTACAGCACATGCGGTTCAAGGTGGGCGACGGCCGCGCCGCGCTTGAAGATGTGGGCAACGGCGCAATCGACCTGCAAATTGAAGGCGGGGAATATGGAATTATCTCCGTTCGCACTTCACCCGCATGGCAATTTCTGCTGATGGATTCCAGCATCACGGGCCAGAGGAAGGCGGCCATCCATACACAGGAAGTTGGCATGACGCTGGTCCGCGACCGCATCGCGCATACTCCGGTGGCTGTCGAAATCACGCACGGAATGACAGAACAGTTGTACGGCCGCGACCTTGTGCTTGAAGACATCAGCCGCTCAGCAATTGTGCTTGGCGACGCCCGCAAGGCCCATCACCAGGTAACACTCGACCGCATCGTCTGCAAAAACGTACCGCAATTGGTTCAAGGGCAGGAAGGTTCAGCTTCAACATTTACAGTGAAAGGCGGCACCAAGCCTTTTGTTGAAGAACATCTGACTGTCGGACTTGAAATCGGCCCTGACGGGCGCGAGAACGGAGTGCAGGTTCACCATAGCGAGCACACCGGCGCTGGCAAGGCTGTAGCAACCGACATCCCTGCCCTGCCGCCAATGCAGCAGTGGGTCAACGTGCACTCGCTCGGCGTCAAAGGAGATGGCTCGGACGACACGGCAGCGTTGCAGACCGCCATCGATGCGCATCGCATTCTCTATTTTCCCAGCGGTACCTATCGCGTAACAAACACGCTGCAACTTAAGCAGGACAGCGTGCTAATCGGTTTCAATCCCGTCACTGCTGTGATTGTGGCCACCGACGACGCGCCAAATTTTACCGGCGAAGGCGAGGCAGTGCCGCTGGTTGAGAGTGCCGAAGGCGGCGCCGCTATCATGACCGGCATCGGCATCCTGACCTCGCCCCAGGACCACCGCGCAGCAGGACTTCTATGGCGCGCTGGTCCTGCATCCTTTGTTGAGGATGTGAATTTCATGCGTGGGCCAGGCCGCAGAAATTCCGCTCTCAATCCAAATCTGCCCAGGCCAGCGCAGCCGCAAAGTACTGGAGCCTTCAATCCAAACGCAGGTGCCGGAGCACAATACCCCAGCCTGTGGGTGAAAGATGGTGGCGGCGGCATCTTCCGCGGCGTGTGGACAGCGAACACGCTTGCGAGAGCCGGCCTTCTGGTTGAAAACACAGCAACGCCCAGTATTGTTTATCAGATGTCGTGTGAGCACCACATGAAGCACGAAACGCAATTCCATAACGCGTCGAATTGGACAGTGTACGCATTGCAAACCGAGGAAGAAAATCCCGCCGGTGCCGACTCGTTCTCCATCGAATTAAAAGACGCGCATCAGATGCTGTTCGCGAATACCTTCATGTACCGCGTGTCGCGCAACGTACTGCCGAAACTGAACGCTGTTGAAGCAGCATACTCAAGCGAAATTCATTTCGAAAACGCTCACGACTTCAGCATGACGCGTCTGGCATTCGATAACAGCTTCTTCGATGCCACCAGCGGCGTTCGCATTCGCACCCATGACTTCACAGCCTTCACGCTCAATTCGGCAGTCAAAGCCGGCGATCCTTTGCCGCTGCCTCCAAGCGTTTTTGCTGCGGGCTCAAAACTGGAACAGGTGGCAAGCGGATTCAGCAACATTGCCGGGCTTACTACCGACGAAGGCGGCCAACTGTATTTCACCGACGCGGCCATGCACCACATCTACAAATGGAACGCGGACGAAAAGAAGGCCGAACTGCTGACCGACAAGGTGCAAACACCCATGGCCGCGGCCTTTGCGGGCAACGGCACATTACTAGTTCAGGACTACGGCCGGACAGCTTTCAGCGTTGACACCAAAACAGGTGAAGCAAAGAAAATCGACGGCGCAAGCGCAGCCGTCGCCGATACAAATCTCATCCTGCCGGTCGGCTTCCACAACGGCATGGAAACCCTGATGATGCAGATGGAGCGCCGAGGTGTGGTTTACGCCGGCCGCAGCAATATGGCTATCCAGGCCGTTGTGAAGGATGAGCCGCGTAATTTCTATTACGCTCCCGGCACTACGAACGCCGTTATGGCCGGCGGTAACTGGCAGCCGATGCTGCAAACATCGCAATGGCGGCTTTTTCACATAGGCGATGCACATTTTGCCGCGAGCGAAGAAGACGACGCCATCTATCGACTGAAGCTCGAAAGCATTGCACGTGCCACCGCTACCGAATTTACGCCGCGCGGTGGATCAAGTGTTGTAACCGACGCATCGGGAAACGTGTACGTGGCAGAAGGTCAGCTCTACATTTACAACTCCAGCGGAAAGCAAATCGGCATGGTTGAAATTCCGGAGCGGCCAAGTAGCCTCGCCTTTGGCGGAATTGATAAAAAAACACTGTTCATCGGCGCGCGCGGTTCCCTCTTCACGCTTCAAACAGCAGCTGCGGGCCAATAAGCCCCAGCCCACACCAGCACATCAAGCCATCATCGCACTGGGCGACTTTTGCTTAGAAAGTCGCGCGGCAGACCCCTGGCGTGAGATTCTTGACAACGTCCGACGGACGAGAATACATTCCACCCCAAATGGACTAAAAGCACTTAAGGGACAGTTTCAATCAGTATTTCGGAGGATGTCATTCAGCTCAATCCGCGTGGTCCAGTCGCACTAATCGGAACGCTCGACACCAAAGGGGATGAGGTCGGGTTTCTGCGCGACCATCTGCGCTCGCTCGGAATCGACGTCATCGTCATTGACGTGGGGATTCTGGGGCCGCCGCCGTTTACACCCGACATTACTCACGAGCAGATTGCCCTGCGCGGCGGGAGCTCGCTTGAAACACTAATTTCCGGAGGCGATCGTGGCCGGGCCGTCATGACCATGCAGCTTGGGCTTGCCGCGTGGCTCAGTGAGCGTCATCGTCAGCAACCGCTTGCAGGTGTGCTCGCAGTCGGCGGCTCCGGCGGAACCAGCGTTGCCTCCGCCGGTATGAGAGAGCTGCCGCTGGGCGTGCCCAAGCTGATGGTTTCAACTTCAGCCTCGGGCAACGTCCGGTCCTACGTTGGCGGCTCAGACATGCTGATGATGCACGCTGTCTCCGATATCGCCGGCTTGAATCGGGTCACCTGCAATGTGCTCACAACCGCCGCCAACGCCATGGCCGGAATGTGCGGATTGCCGGCGCCGCAGTTCGTTGCAAACCGTCACCTGGTATGCGCCACGATGTTTGGCGTTACTACGCCGTGCGTCACACAGGTCAGAGGGATGCTGGAGAAGGCTGGATTCGAAGTGCTGGTCTTCTCTGCCAATGGAGTCGGCGGTCAGAGCATGGAACAGATCATCCGCTCGGACCTTGCTTGCGGCGTCATTGACATTACAACCACTGAACTTGCTGATGAGCTCGCCGGTGGAATTCTTTCCGCCGGTCCCAATCGCCTGCAGGAAGCGGGAATTTGCGGTGTGCCGCAGGTTATTTCAGTCGGCGCCATCGATATGGTCAATTTCGGTCCCTTCGAAACTGTCCCAGAAAAATATCGCGAACGAACGCTGTACCGGCACAATTCGTCCGTCACCTTGATGCGCACAACGCCCGCCGAAAATGCGATCCTTGGTAGACAGATTGCCGAGAGAGCCAGCGCAGGGATCGGCCCCGTAACCATCGTGCTGCCACTGCGCGGCGTCTCAGCAATCGATTGTCCCGGCCAGCCGTTCTACAATCGCGAAGCCGACGAAGCTTTGTTCAATGCGATCAGGCAGCATGTAAAGCCTGCGGTCAAACTGGTCGAGGTGGACGCGCACATTAATGACCCGTCGTTCGCGGCGCGGTTGTTTGAAGAATTTCTTGAGATCGCAAAGGAGAAGAAAAACGCATGACGTTACGCGAGCAGTGTCTTGCCAGGCTGCGCGAACAGGTTCGTGCCCGATCGCCCATTCTTGGCGTCGGCGCGGGCACTGGAATTTCAGCCAAGTTTGCTGAAGCCGGTGGCGCAGATCTGATTATTATTTATAATTCCGGCCGCTATCGTATGGCGGGTCGCGGGTCCAGTGCCGGGTTGCTCTCTTACGGCGATGCGAATCAGATAGTAGTCGAAATGGCTGAAGAAGTTCTGCCCGTGGTCAAGCACACGCCCGTTCTCGCCGGCGTTTGCGGAACCGACCCCTTCCGGCGCATGCACAGGTTTCTGCCGCAAATTCGCGATCTCGGCTTTGCAGGCGTGCAGAACTTCCCAACCGTCGGGCTCATCGACGGCACATTCCGCGTTCATCTCGAAGAGACGGGAATGAGCTATGACCTCGAAGTGGAAATGATCAGGATTGCGCATCAACTGGATCTCCTGACCTGCCCCTACGTTTTCAACGTGCAAGAAGCTGTCAAGATGACCAGGGCAGGAGCCGATGTTCTGGTGGCTCATATGGGATGCACGGTCGGCGGCAGCATCGGCGTACACACATCCATGACGCTCACCGATGCAGCCGTCAAGGTACAGGAGATTCGCGACGCGGCTGCCGCCATCAATCCAGACATCCTGGTCATTTGCCATGGCGGTCCCATCGCCGAACCTGCCGACTCACAGTTCATCTATGAACACACCATTGGTGTGCACGGCTTCTTCGGAGCTTCTAGCATTGAGCGGCTTGCCGTTGAGCGAGCCATTACCGAACAAACCCGATCATTCAAAAGGGCTGTCATTTCGAAGCCATAGTCAAGTCCTCACGGAGTAACGTTATGACTCAAATCAGCGGTAAGCGATTCGTACAGCCCGAAGATGTAGAAACCCTGGCCTTTGATTGGGGTCGCTTGCAATGGCTCAGCGAGCCCAAGGTCACCGGCGCAGACAAGTTCGTGCTCGGCGTAGTCACCGTCGAACCGGGAAAGGGACATCTTCGTCACAACCACCCCGACATGGAGGAGATTCTCTACGTCATTGAAGGTGAAGGAACGCAGATGGTCGATATCGGTGGAGAGCAACGACGCCGCGTCGTGGCCGGCGACTTGATCCACCTGCCCGCCGGCGTCTTTCACGAAACGGTGAACACCGGAGATAAGACTCTGCGCTTTCTTGTCGTATTCGGACCAACCGGTCAGGAAGAGATTCTGCGCGCAATGCCGGACTGCAAAATTGAACCCGCCATAAGACAAAGTGCGGACGTGAGCAAATGACCGACGACGCTTCAAGAATTACGCGCCGAAAAGTGCTGAGCGTTGGAGCCGTCGGCACGGCTGCGGCAATTGCCGGCGCAGCTACGGGTGTTGCGCGCGCAGCTCACCTCGGCGCCGTACTGCTCGCGGACGCAGAACAGGCACTGCCGGTCAGTGGCGAAACGCTGCCGGCCAAGCCGCAAGCTGGCACCATCCGCACCTTGCTCGTTGGCGGCGGCAGCTCGCACGATTTCGAAACCTATTTTCACGTCGCAGACAGCGCCACGCTCAAGGCTGCCGGCGGAATCGCAACAGCCTACACCTCGAATGTCGATGAAGCCATGGCGCAACTCGCACATGCTGACATCCTCGTATTCAGTGCGAATCATGCCAGCTTTGGCACCCTGGCATTTCAAAATGCGCTGAATGCCTTCGCTGATGCGGGCCACGGCGCCGTAGTCTGTCACGCAGCCGTGTGGTTCAACTGGCAAAACGCACCCACCTACAATCAGCGATTTGTTGGCGGAGGCGCCAGGAGCCATGGCCGTGGCGAATTCACTGTCTTCAACCGCCAGGCAGCCCACGCTGTCATGCGAGGCGTTCCTGCCGAATTCAAGATCATCGACGAACAATATCGCATGGAATTCAATCCCGGCGCGCCAGTCGATGTACTTGCGGAGACCAGTCCAGAGGCCGAGAGCGGGAAAGTCTACGCCTCAGTATGGGTGGTCAATGACCCAAAGACACGCATCGTAAATATCGCGCTGGGCCATGCCAACGAGGCCCACGGAAATCCCGCATATCAGGCCATGCTGGTGAATGCCGTGCGCTGGGCAGCCGCAAAGCCTTCTGAAACGCATTCTCTTCACACAGAGTCTTGGAGAAAGGTAAGCATTCACCATGTTTGAAACATGGAAGCCGAACATCAACCGTCGCAGCGTTCTCAAGTCCTCATTGGCCGTGCTGGCGGGTGGAGCATTTTGCCGCAGCGCTGAAGCCGCGGAGCCTGCCATCAAGAATGTGAATCAGGCCTCAAGCCCGTCCACATTGAAGATTACCGACATGCGCTATGCCGTCGTAGTCAAGCCAGGCCCGAGCCCGTGCGTCATCATTCGCATCGACACCAACCAGGACGTGTACGGGTTGGGAGAGGTGCGCGACCTCGCAGGACCTCAGTATGCGATGGTGCTCAAGAGCCGACTGCTTGGCGAGAACCCGCTCAATATCGATTACCTCTTTCAGAAGATTGCGCAATTTGGCGGCAACGCGCGACAGGCCGGAGGAGTATGCGCCGTTGAAATGGCACTCTGGGATATCGCTGGCAAGGTTTACAACATTCCCGTTTATCAGATGCTGGGCGGCAAATGGCGCGACAAGATTCGCATTTATGCTGACACAACCGAATCGATGGACCCCTCTGAGTACGGCCGCCGCGCCAAAGAACGCAAAGAAATGGGCCTGACGTGGATGAAAATGGACCTCGGTATTAACGTGCTTGAAGGAATTCCCGGCACTGTGATGCAACCGTCAGGGCAGGACAAATGGGAGCTTCGCGGCCAGCCGCACCCATTCATGGCGACTGAAGTGACCGACAAGGGTATCGATCGGCTATGTGAATACGTTGCTGCGGTGCGCGACAACATCGGCTACGATATGCCGCTCTCAATGGACCATCTGGGCCACATCGGCGTCAAGTCTGTCATTCGCCTCGGCAAAGCATATGAGAAGTTCAATCTGGAGTGGATGGAGGATGTCCTACCGTGGTACTACACCGATCTGCTGAAGGAAATCAGAGAGGCTAACCCCACGCCCATTCTCACCGGCGAAGATATTTATCAGGTCTCCGACTTTGAAACTCTTTGCCGCGAGCATGCCGTGGATAAGATTCATCCGGACCTTGCCACCTCCGGTGGAATTCTGCAAACCCACCGAATCGGCGACATGGCGTTCGCTCATGGCGTCCCCATGGCCATGCACTTTGCAGGAACTCCGGTAAGCTGCATGGCAAATGTTCACTGTGCCGCCGCCACCCGCAACTTCCTCGCGCTTGAAAACCACTCGCTCGATGTGCCCTTCTGGCAGGACTTGGTGACCGGCATCGAAAAACCAATCGTTAACAAGGGGTTCATCACTGTGCCTGACAAGCCGGGTTTGGGCGTAACGTTGAACGACGAGGAAGTAAAGCGTCACCTGAAGCCGGGGACCGCCTACTTTGACCCCACGCCCATGTGGGATGAAGCACAGTCTTGGGATGACGCGTTGTTCAGTTGATCGAGCGCTGATGCGTCTGTTCGCTTCTTAAGCGAACTGAATTGTTGATTTGATGTGCAAGCGGTTCGAGCATTGACTCCTGCAGAAACCTGACTTAAGCGGAGATTGAAACGATGAAAAAAATAGTCGTTGCGTTCCTTCTGGCCACCTTTGCGACTTCAGCATCATGTGCGTTCAGCCAGGTGAAGACCACTCGGGATCAGATACTCTTCTACACCTCGGAATGGAAAGGCGATCGATTCCCGGACGGCAGGCCGATGCTGCCGGACTCGCTCCTGAAGCGGGCAGTTGACACGACGATCGAAGACATCTGGGAGTTTTTGCGTGGTCAGGGATACAACAATCAATTCGACACCGGCTGGCAGGCTCTGCATATTGACAAACCATTCGCGGGCCGCGCACTCACGGCGCAATACATGCCTTCGCGTCCAGACATGACTAGGGCCATCGCAGCCGAAGGCAAAGCGGAAGGACGCCTTCTTGGCCGTGGCTCAGGAACGAACAGCTGGCCAATCGCCGAATTGCAGATTGGCGATGTGTATGTGGCCGATGGATTCGGAAAGGTGATCGAAGGAACCTTGATCGGATCCAATCTCGGCAACGCCGTAGCTGCGCATACTCACACCGGGTTTGTCTTCGATGGCGGCATTCGCGACCAGGAGGAGAATCGTGAGATTCCAAACTTCAATGGCTTCTATCGCGGATACGATCCATCGGCGTGGGCCAACATGGAACTGGCCTCGATCAACGGTCCCATCCGCATAGGGCGCGCCGTTGTGCTGCCGGGAGACCTGGTCCTGTGCAAGCCGGAAGGAGTCATCTTTATCCCGGCCATCCTGGCGGAAGATGCAGTCAGCTATGCGGAGTTCACGTCGTTGAAAGACGACTTCAACTTCGAATTGAATCGCGAGGGAAAGAACGGAGCGCAGTTTGAAGGGGGATGGACAGCAGCTAAGTACGATGCTTTTGCGAAGTGGGTGGAGGCGCATCCGGACATGCTGAAAATGCCGAGATCCGAATTTGACGCGTTGCTGACGAAGGCCAGATCGCCACGCTCTGCTCAATAAGTTCTCGGCGGCAGCCAGTACCGTTGATTGCAGTAATTCTGATGAAGCTTAAGTGGAGGGGGCAGCGTTCTTTGCCTATTCGCCATTACGCAAAGTTCCGGCTGCATAACCGTCAACACGTAAATTCCTTGCAGTGAATTTAATGCGATTGCGACAGCACCCACCCGCCCCTCAGGATCATCTACAATCTTGAGGGGCATGCAACAGATTGCCATTTCGGCAAAAGCTGGCATGTTTTCGTACCTCTCTCGCGCTCCATTTTGGAAGACCTTATGCGGATCGGAATTACGTGTTACCCCACCTACGGCGGTTCGGGCGTGGTGGCCACAGAGTTAGGCATTGAGCTTGCTGCACTCGGTCACCAGGTGCACTTCATCTCCTATTCGCAGCCCTTCCGGCTCAACGGGCGGGAAGAAGGCATCTTCTACCACGAGGTCCCGGTTTCGAGCTATCCGCTGTTTGAATTTCCTCCCTACGATCTTGCGCTAGCCTCGCGCATGGCAGAAGTGGCAGAGTTCAACGAACTCGATTTACTGCACGTGCACTATGCCATTCCTCACTCAGTAAGTGCCCTGCTTGCACGGCAAATGCTCGCAACTCGTGGCCGGCGGCTACCTTTTGTGACCACACTGCACGGAACCGACATTACGCTCGTGGGACTTGATCGCTGCTATCTGCCCATCACGCGCTATGCCATCCAGGAAAGCGATGGCGTAACCAGCATCTCGAATTATCTAAAAGAAAAGACCATCGAAAGCTTTGAAGTAACGCGCGACATTGAAGTCGTCACGAACTTCGTAAACTGCGATGTCTATGCGCCCTTCAGCGACGAGGAATTGCGCGCCGAAGCGCGGCGCAAGTTCGCCGCCCCGCACGAAGCAATCCTCATGCACCTGTCCAACTTCAGGCCGGTAAAACGCGTAGTAGATGTGGTCAAGATCTTTGCGCGCGTCGTCAGCAAAATGCCTGCTCAACTGGTATTGGTCGGCGATGGCCCCGACCGTTCTGCCGCCGAATGGCTCGCGCACGATCTTGGCATCCAGAGCAAAGTACACTTTGTCGGCAAGCAGGACAGCGTAAATGAACTGCTGCCGCTTGCAGACCTGATGCTCATGCCAAGCGAACTGGAATCGTTCGGGCTGGCCGCTCTTGAAGCAATGGCCTGCAAGGTCCCGTCAATCGCAACCCGCGTAGGCGGCGTTCCCGAACTGATAGAAGATGGCGTGACGGGATTGCTCTACAAGGTGGGCGATGTAGACGGTATGGCGCAGGGAGCATTGAGCCTGCTTAGCGACAGGGCGCGTTTCGAAACAATGCGTGATGAAGTGCGGCGCAACGCGCAAAAGCGATTCTGCGCATCCCTCGTAGTGCCGCAATATGTGCGCTATTACGAAAAGGTGCTGGCAAGCAGCGACAAATAAACGGAAATCGTCACAGAGCCTTAACCTACAGTGCCCACTGATCACTGCCCACTGTTTTCCAGCTCGAAGATCGGCGAGTGCCCCAGCCGCTTCCAGAAATCTTCCACAAGTGAAACAGTATGTGCCGTCGTGCTTGCGGTCTTCCGCAGGAGCACTTCATTGCTCTGCCCGGCCACCAGCGACTGCGGCTCCGCGACAATCGCAATACATTTCTCCGGCCGGTATGTGCACGAGGCCAGGTCGGCAATGGAGAGCCGCGTCGTTGGCGTAGCGAACACTGTTTGCGGCGGCGACATGCGGTCGAGCAACCAAAATATTTCCAGCTTCGACTCAAGCTCGTCGGGAATGCAATCAATCGCCAGGTCTGCCTCGCGCACTGCATCCTCAATGGACGAAACAAACCGAACCGACGGCAGCGTTTCCGCATTAAGTTGCTGGCGGATAAACTCCTGCGCATGATGCAGGTTGCTCGGCATTACGTCTTCAAGCAATACGGCAAATCCAGCGCGTGCGGCTTCAAGGGCCAGCCAGCGGCCAAGCGGGCCTGCTCCAATAATTGCGACGGTAGGCATGTGTCTTTATATTGTAGGCGGTGGGAGTCGCCAACCCTAAAGTCGTCTGCGAATGCGGTGAATACGAAAACATGCTGTCAATTCATCAGCGCAATGCCGTGCGGCTCTGAAGCATCAAGCCTGATGCGTGCGGTGTGCTCGCCCACACAAGGCTTCTCGCTATCTATTTCCACCGCGCCCGCTGGGCCCACCGGCTTGAATGGTTCGCCGGCCATGCGACGGAAGAACGATCCCTCTTGAGGCGGTTACGCTTCTGTAATCGGCCGTCCGAATTTGCGGTCGGTCAGCATCTCAGCCCACACCCGTGTAGTGGCCGGCTCCAAGTACCCGCCAAAAATCATCGGAGACACTGGAGCGCCTCCTTAGCCGCGTCAATTCCAACCTGGATATTTCCCGCGGGAGCCACGAAGGCCTTGACTCCATGATTTAAAAGAGCTGCCCCTGCTACTGATGCCGCCACAAATTCCCGCCGACTGATCGTCATGTCGTTCATCCTGGTCCATGGGTGGTTGGCCACCCCTCTATAAACGGAAGGAGCATTCTACGCCGTCACGAAAGTGGCTGGATTCGAACCTTGGCAGCAATGTTTTTTTTGGACTTGAGAATATTTTTGTGAACCATCAGCCCCTCACTGAAGGGCCCGCATGATTCCCAATAGTGACCTAAGAGACATAGCAGCCTTAGGATTAGAGTATGTAAAATCAATAACTTACGATCACAGTAATAACTTTCGTCATCTTGGAAGAGTTACTTCTTTCGCAAGCGGCTATGCCCTAGGGCATTAGGCATACCCATAAAGGAGGATTGATAGCTGAGGACCAACAATCTACCTCTGTATATGGAGAGGGCTGCGATGTTGACCGAAAAAGCACGGAAGCCTCTGAACGGTCGAAAGAGCCGTATTCAACGGCAACAAATCGTCAACCGCATTCTTCTCGTCATCTTGGTCTTGTGCGGCGGGGCGGCGGGCTATTCTCTCGGCCGTCAGCTAGTAATTTGGCAATCCATCATAAGGCTCGATAAATATTCAAAGCAGGCGCTGACTCAGAACGACGCGTCCATGGCAGAAGCCCAAAATGTGCTCGACGCACTGAAAAACACAGGATCCGCAATTTGCGCAGACCAGGAGATCGGATACTTGCGAGACCTCGTGTTTCGATCGGCACATTTGAAAGATGCTGGTCGAATTCGCGGTAACAAGATTCAATGCTCCGCTATCACGGGCCATTCCGTCCGTTCTCTCTCCTCATTGGGACTAGATTCCTCGCAAGCAGCAGGTGGATTCACCTATTACAGCCTCAAAGGCACTTCAACCGCAGCCCAGAACCGCGCCGCCCTGCAATATGGAAATGCATTTGTAGTGATTGAATCCGATGCCCCCCCGAGCCAGGACGTCGATCCCGTAAAGCTTGTCGTCACCATGAAGAGCAACGAGGAACGGTCAGCCACCCCCGCTACAGAACGCGTGACGAAATCTGACGATCTGGCAATGGAGGAAGAAGGCTCGGGTCGCATTGGGCAGATGCTCTTTGCAACCCGGTGCTCCTCCCTGGGATTCAATTGCGTTACGTTGTCTGTGCCGGCTACCTACGTACTGCAGAGTGGCACTGCGGCAATCTCTGCATGTGCGGGCGTTGGAGCTTTAACATGGCTGTTTCTCGGGCTGCTGCTGCTGCGTGCACGTGCTCGCAACATGGACATGCCCAGCCAGCTTCGTCAAGCGCTTGACCGCAACAAGCTGGAGGTCGTCTATCAGCCGATCGTTAACCTTGCCACACAAATGACGATTGGTGCCGAAGCTCTCGCGCGCTGGACAAACGAGGACGGTGAAGAAGTCAGTCCAGAAGTGTTTGTGAAGGTCGCTGAGGAAAATGGATTCGTAGGCAAAATAACCCGGTCGGTTTTGCAGCGCATTCTGCACGATTTCGCGACAACTTTGCAGGATCGACCCGGCTTTCGCATCAGCATGAACGTTGCCGGTGCGGATTTGTCAGATCCAACCTTCCTTCCCATGTTGGACGAATCGCTCAGACGAGCAGATGTAAAACCTGAAAGCATTGTCATCGAGATTACTGAACGGTCGGCAGCGGACGGAGAAGTAGCCATGGAAACAATCCGCAATCTTCGCCGGATGGGGCACAGCATCCATATCGACGACTTCGGCACCGGCTACTCAAACCTCGACAAGCTCTTGTACCTGTTCGCCGACACCATCAAAATCGACAAGGCATTCACACGCGTAATCGGCACCGAGTCCCTCGCGGTCACCGTCCTTCCGCAGATTCTAAACATGGCGAGGTCGTTGCAGTTGGGAGTCGTCGTCGAAGGGGTGGAAACCAAAACGCAATCAGACTACTTCAGCCCGAGCGAACAGAAGATCCACGCGCAAGGCTGGCTTTACGGACGACCCGCATCGGCTGAGGCAATCAAAGGCCTGCTGGCCAACAATCTGCCGCTCATTTCCGATTTGGAAACTTCAGAACCATCCTCGGAGAACGAGGATGTTGCTGCGAGAGTGCACCTGGTCTATTCACGAACAGCCTGAGTGCCATCGTCAACGCAGCCAAACACGCGGCGTGAGGGCAAGGCCGCAACAACGCACTGTAGGCGCAAGGTTGATTAGCTCCCCGCTTCAGTGAGGGGGGGTAACTTGCGGCAATTAGCTCACCATTCCCAAAGGGAAGGTGCACACCCTACTGCTGCTGTCTACTTTGATTGCTGAAAGTACCGAAACTACTTGGCTGCGAGTGCCTTGGCAACGTCTTCCGCGTTGGGCCGAACTTCCTTAAGGTGCTCTGCAACCCGCGCGCGCTCTTCAAGCGTCAACACAGGAATAGTAGCGAGGACGCGGCGCAGCGTTACCGCTGTGTCGTCAATGTAGTTCATCAGGCGGATGGCTTCTCCGGAAAGCGGCATGGGCTTGAATCCTCGCTTGGTACGGTTGTCTCTGCCTTACTTGGCAGGCGTGCTGATGGGCGCAGGCTTGGCGTTTTCAAGTACCGAGTGCGAACCGCTGGCACGGTTGTAAAGGACAACCAGGGCCAACGAGGTGCACATGAAAACTACAGCCGACCAGCCGGTAAGGCGCGTAAGCACGTTGGCAGCCGCGCGCGGCCCAAAGGCGGTCTGAGAACCCTGTCCGCCGAATGCGCCCGCGAGATCCGCCGAGCGGCCCTGCTGGATAAGAACAACACCGATCAGGAAGAAACACACGATCAGGTGGATCACGATGAAAACATAGAAGAGAATCTGCATTGCGAAACGTTCCAAGTCTGTCCGGCGTCCCGGACTCAATATCGGATGGTGCGGAGGAGGGGACTTGAACCCCTATGCCTTGCGGCGCTAGCACCTCAAGCTAGTGCGTCTGCCAATTTCGCCACCTCCGCACGAGGTGAACCATACAAGTATAGCAAACGATGAGGGTCGCATGCCCGGCGCGGAATGTGGCTTTCAGTCCCCTGAAACAGGTATACACTCACAGGCAAGACCATGCGGCTACACGGCTTACCCTCCCTGCTTGCGACCACCGCCACCGTGCTGCTTTCCGGCTCGTTCGGGGCAATTTCTATGTCGGCTCAAACCGCGCCGGCAGCCATCCCATCTCCCGCAAGGCCGGCACACACCATGACTCCAAAGGCAAAACTCTCGCCCGCCGCCGTCCAGCAATCGGCCATCGTAATCGATACCCACGCTGACACGCCGCAGCGCTTTCTCGACGAGCATTTCGACCTTGCCGACCCGCTGAAAGGTGGCAACTTCAACCTTGAATCCGCGCGCAAAGGAAATCTCGCGGCCGAGTTCTTCTCCATCTGGGTGGAACCGGACAGGTACAAGGGCCAATATGCGCGACGGACCCTCGAACTCATCGACGCAGTCAAGCAGCAGGTCGCGAAACACCCTCGAGATGTGGAATTTGTTACCACCGCCGACGGAATTACACGCGCCCATAGCGAACACAAGCTGGCTATCCTCATGGGCATCGAGGGCGGCCATTCCATTGAAGACTCGATCGGACTGTTGCGTCAGTACTACGCCCTCGGCGTGCGTTACATGACGCTCACCTGGGCCAACTCCAATGGCTGGGCCGACAGCTCTGGCGATTTCAACGATCCGAACATCGCACACACCAAAGAAGGCCTGAGCGAATTCGGCAAAGACGTGGTTTACGAGATGAATCGCCTCGGCATGATGGTAGATGTGTCGCATGTCTCTGACAAAACATTTTTCCGCACGCTCATCATCACCCGCGCCCCGGTCATCGCCTCCCACTCCGGCGCGCGCGCTCTCTGCGACTCTCCGCGTAACATGACCGATGACATGCTGCGCGCCATTGCCAACTCCGGCGGGCCTGACTCGAAGGGCGGCGTTGTGCAGGTCAATTTCTACTCCGGCTTCGTCTCGCAGGACTACATCAACGCGCAAAAAGCGATCGGGCCGGAGATCGGACCAGAGATGGACAAAGCCCTCCAGGAATTAAATGACAAGGCCAAAGCGGAAGGCCGCGTTGCCAGCGCAGCCGAAATTGAAAAAGTGCAACGCTCGTTTGCCGATAGAATTCCGCGTCCGCCGCTCTCAGCGCTGATCGACCACATCGATCACATCGCTAAGGTTGCAGGTGTTGATCACGTAGGGCTCGGTTCCGACTTCGACGGAGTCAGTGGCCAACTGCCGCAAGGCGTCGACTCGCCGGCGGACTTTCCCAAGATCACAGCAGCGCTCATCGAACGCGGCTACTCGGCAGAGGACTGTCGCAAAATACTCGGCGGCAACCTGCTGCGCGTCTTCCGCGAAGTCGAAGCAGTTTCAAAACAGTTGCAAGCAGAAAACCGGCCAAGAATCACGGTGAAACAGCCGTTTGATAAGACTCCAGAAAAATGACGACGATCACAGCCTCGTTCCCCAGGAGTAAAAGATGAAATGTTTCGCATTGGCGCTGGCCCTTTGCCTGCCCATTCCCCTGCTCGCACAGCAATCCGTACCTGAAATCCATTTCAAGGCCCAGACTAATTTCTTCAAGCTGCCGCCTGATGTCTACTTCGGAGAGGCGGCCGGTGTAGCGGTCAATTCAAAGGGACATGTGTTCGTCTTTTCGCGTGGCGGCACAACGGGTCCAGCGTATGGTGCGGCTGCGGCGCAGTTGCTCGAGTTTGACGCTCAAGGAAATTATGTTCGCGAAATTGGCCGCCACCTCTATGCGTGGAGCTATGCGCACGCCGTCAAGGTCGACAAGGAAGACAACATTTGGGTCGCGGACAAGGGTTCTGACATGGTCATCAAGTTCAGCCCTGAAGGTCGGGTGATCATGGTTTTCGGTCGCAAGCAGGAGGCTTCCGACGAAGGCACCGGTCCGTTGAAGCACCCCAGGCCGCCTCTGCCCCCCATCGATGGCGAGTTCCGCCAGGTTACAGACATGGCATGGGACTCGGCCGGCAATACCTTCATCAGCGATGGCTACATCAATTCGCGAATTGCCAAAGTGGATAAGGATGGCAACTGGATCAAGTCATGGGGTCAGCCGGGCACGGGCCCAGGCCAGTTCAACACGCCGCACAGCATTGCCACCGATCTGGCCGGCAACGTGTACGTGGCCGACCGCGGTAACGGACGCATCCAGGTTTTCGATGGGGACGGCAAATACCTGCGCGAGATTCACATCAACGTGCCGTACGATCACAAAATTCGCCCATGGATGGGAAACGCCCCCGCTGAAGTCCCGGCAACCTTCGAGGCGCCTGCGCCACTCAACAAAACCATGTCCAATGGTTCTCCCTGGGCAATTTGCATTACGCCCGGTCCACACCAGGTGCTCTTTGTCTCGGACAGTTATCCGGGGCGCATTTACAAGCTCGACCTCGATGGGAATGTGCTTGGTGTGCTTGGAGTCGTCGGCCACGGGCCGGGCCAATTCGGATGGATTCACGAACTGGCGTGCCCTTCAGAAAATGTCCTGTACGCCGCCGAATTGCTCAATTGGCGAGTACAAAAACTCACCTTGGAGCCGGCCAGATAATTCGCCTCATCGCTTACTCTGAAAACATGCACAGCAGAGGAATTCAACGATGCGAAGGTTTCTCACGGTCTCGAGCTTAACAATCTTGCTGGCTATCGCTGGCCCTGCTTCTGCACAAGGTCGCGACGTACCGGTTCCCCGCTCCTGCAGCCCGCAAGTGAATTCCAGGCTGCAGCAAATGATCAACGATCAGTCGCGCAGTTACGTTGAAAACGTGATGGTCTGCGGAACCGCCGAAGGAACCCGCGTGAACAGTGGCGGCCGCCATGGCAGTCACCACATCATTACCGTAGACGCCCAACTTCCCCAGGGCAACACAGTGCGCGTGCAGATTGCCGTCAACGACTCGCTGGATGGACTTGTGAGCGCCGCACGCGGGGAACAAGTCTTCGCATACGGGCAGGGCTATATCAGCGGCGGCGGATGGGCTGCCGGCATCCACGACGTCCACTGCTCAACGCACCGCAGCGCCGATAACGGCTGGGTCGTAGTAAACGGTTCAAAAACGCCCGCATCCTGCCGTTAAAAAAACCTGTAACGCTACACAATTGACGCGCACTATACCTGCGCGTAGACTTCGTGCAACTCGAAACTGTTTCGAGTTCCCTCTCAACTAGCCATGGCAAATCTTCTTTGGAGGTATCTCATGCTACCCCGCCTGCACTCTGCAATACTCTCGCTCGCCCTCCTTCTGCCCACAACGCTCTATGCTGGCGATTACACCTATCAGCAAACCACTCAAATCACCGGTGGTTCGCTTCTCAAAATGATGAAGTCCGTCGGTGTATTCAGCTCGCAGGCACGCCACATGGGCGATCCTGTCGTCTCCACCATCTACCTCAAAGGCAACTGTCTCGCCAACGTCTCAGCCGATAGTATCGAGATCATTGATTTGGACAAGGAAACCGTCACCCATGTTGACGTAGCCAAAAAGGCCTACACCGTGATGACCTTCGCGCAGATGAAACAGGCCATGGAAGACGCACGCGCGAAGATGCAGCAACAGGCCGCGAATCAGCAGCCTCAGCCCGCAGCCAATCCCGATGCCCAGAACGTGAAGATGAGTTTTGACGTGAAGGTACGCGACACGGGCGCGCAAAAACAGATCAGCGGTCTTGATAGCAAAGAAGCCATCATGACGATGATAATGAAAGCCACCGATACGCAAACGCAGCAGTCCGGCAACATGGCCGTCACTAACGACATGTGGATGGTGCCCTCAGTCCCCGGCTATGACCAGGTGCGCGATTTTTACAAGCGCTTTGCTATCAAGATGTCCGACGCCACCGTAGGCCTCGGCTTTGACTTCAGCAAGATGCTCTCTCAAAATCCTGGCGCAGGTCAGGCACTCAACGACATGGCTGGCGAAATGCAAAAACTCAAAGGCGTTCCTATCATGCAAGTCATGCGCATGGGAACCACCGTCAACGGGCAGCCTCTGCCCGCCGCTTCAGAGGCGCCACTGCCTGCTGATGCAAGCCCTGCTGCTCCGAGCTCAGGTCAGATTGCAAAGTCCGCAATGGGTTCCATGATCCCCCATTTCGGCGGCTTCGGGAAAAAGAAAAGTGATTCTTCCGACCATAGTGCCGATCAGAATGCGAACTCGTCCGCTCAGGCGCAACCTGCAAGCGCCATCCTGATGGAAACTCAAATCACTACATCCAATTTCTCGTCAGCCCCAGTCGATCCGTCGCACTTCGAAGTCCCCGCCGGCTACAAACAAGTGCAGCCACCGACCGGCGTTGCGCCAAACTGAACTAAGATTCCAGGATCGGCCAGCCGCTTTAAGCACGCATCGATTAAGGCAAGCCTTTCGTTATCTATGCGTGTTGCAGCCATCCCAGGCGACTAAGACCTGCGCAAACGCGGATTTCCGCAGCCTCACTCGCCGTAAGGAACCCAGATGTTCTTCACCTGCGTCGCGTGCTGTAGGAACCAGCGTCCTTCCGCCTGCGGGCTGAACCAGTCGTACTCGTGACCGTCGTTGGTCCACACCTGCTTCATGTTGCCGACAGAAGCAGCGCGCACCGCGTTGGCTTCCTGGTTGCTGCGGAAACACCATATCGACTCAATGCCGTCGTGATCGGCAAGCGTCCTGGCCAGCTCCGCGGGACGCCCGGCAACAAGGTTCACTACGCCGCTCGGCATGTCGCTGGTCTCGAGAATCTGGTAGAGATCACCGATGATGAGCGGATAGCTTTCTGAAGGCACGGCAACAACAGCATTGCCTACACAAATGGCCGGAAGGATAAGCGAGAGCAGCCCGAGCAGCGGAGCCTGCGCCGGCGCCAGAATACCGATGACGCCTACCGGTTCCGGCATGGCGATCGTAATGTTGCGGCCGGGAGGATGGTGCACGATGCCCTCGTATTTGTCGGCCCATGCACCATAACTGAAGATGCGCTGAACT
>Ga0265314_10000560_pt1 | contig 47476 bp, 37 predicted proteins | sample 4126metaG_FD_203106 | JGI IMG/M metagenome (GOLD analysis project Ga0265314, IMG submission 203106) | Rhizosphere microbial communities from Carex aquatilis grown in University of Washington, Seatle, WA, United States - 4-1-26 metaG | ecosystem: Host-associated > Plants > Roots > Rhizosphere >... | reverse complement strand
GAGGGTTTTACAACTATGAAACAAATTGAGGCAGCCCAACTGCTTTCGCAGCCGCAAATCAATCGGCGGGTTAGTGGCCTCCTCAAAATCGACAGGAAATACTTGGAGACGAAGTTGCCTCGGTCAAAAACAGCCGCCAGGGAAGTGCGGCTGACGGAGAAAGGAAGGGCTTTCGCCGAAGGGTATTGGGCGGATTTCAGCAAGTTCGCTAAGCTTGTCCTAGCTGGAATCGATGCCTCTCAACGCCGCTCCCATATCGTGGTCAATTACGAGATGGCACGCAAGATTCACGGGTTAGCACTGGCGCGGTCGGAACCTCCGCAGCATGCGGAACCGGTAGACAACCTGATGAGCTTATTCACTGCGGCGAAGGACATTCGGGTGGCGATTGAGCGTTCGGTAGTCCTTCCTGAAGAAGGGTTGTCGGTGGAACGCGCCGACCTGCTCGTGATCCTTTATGTCAGCAACGGCTTCACGTCTTTTGGTGAACTCGAACGATCGTTGGTCCACAGCTTCTCACCGAGCAGGCACATAATCTCAAGATGGATTGCCCAGATGGGTCCTGGAGAATCTGGATTGGTAAAAACGCGGTCTCTACCGAGAAAGCGGATGGCGGCTGCCATCACTCAAAAGGGCATCGCCAAGGTCGAGCCCATCTTAGAACGCTACAACAGGCTTGCGGAATTCCTGATGGCCGAGGTTTCCGAGCTAGATCGAAAAGCTCACCTGCGAGTAAATCAGACTATCATCGATTCTATCCGACCGGATCTCGAGGGTCTGATCACCGAGGAAGGAGAAACACCCTTCTGATCAGTCCGTAGCCGTAGGCTCAGACATCCTGGTCTCCCCTCAGAATTCAACTGAGACAGTTTGGCCGTAAATCACCCGTAATGCCGTGGTTGGAAATCGCGTTTCCGTCGGGGTGCGTTCCTGCCCCAACTTGGCCAGAGCGGCGTCCTGCGACGGGCTTCCCAATTCGCGCAATGCTGGCGATGCGTCGGTTTCATCGATCAACAGGATGGCGGCTCCGCTCGGCTTTTTACCGCACAGCAACGAACGGTGGTTGTACGCGTCAAACCCGCAGTGGCCGGAGAGCGAGTTGACGCCGGCGAACGTTCAATAAACTACTAGCCCGGATCGGTTGACTGGTTCAGCCGCGGCAAAAAGGTGGCTGCGCCACGCAGGGATTACGCGCGGTCCTGTCGCGCATGACACGGTCGCTGGCGACAATCAAGAGTGAGCGGTGACGGTTATCAGTTTTCCGGCGGTTTGCGGACGATGGTGTCTAGTCGCGTCGGCTGTACCACTTTGGCAGCCAGAAAAACTCCACCCGAGGCCTTGTCGATCTCGTGCCATTCATCAACCGTGCCAAAGAGGCCACGCGTGGTGGTGCGTATGGAGTGGTTTCAGTGGGCCATCTGGATGTAAGCAACTCTGATCTGGGCGGCGACCCGCTGATCCAGGACGATTACGGCGCTCAATTCAACGCGCCATTTCAAGCGTGCTCTCGGCGTCTCCGGTATTTGCCGTACGGCTTGCTTCAAATGCTGGCGAACAGCAGCACGGTCGACCACGTCCGGGCTCCGCATGATGACGTCGTAACTGTAAATCTCCTCGCGATCCGACGTTACCTGCACGTCCGTGTACCCCTGTTCTGCTACCAATTCCTCGAAGGTTCCAATCGGGAAACAGTATTCAATAATGTAATCATTGCCTTCTGGTCGATCCTCCGGAGGGAGATCGGCTACTCGGTGCTGTCCGTTGGGCATGTTGGTCTTTCCAGCGCAGCGCCGGACACACCCAAGAAGTATGAGTGCGAACTGAACGCAGACCCATCAGCACCGAGAAGCGCACGTGCAAGGAACACGCCAAAGTGTGTCGCTAGGTCGACCGACCGGTTGACCCTTGAGCATGAACATTCTCCTTTTCCTGATAGGGCCGAGTCCGGAGCTACGCTAAACTGTTGCGACAGGGTTTCTGCCGCTTTGTGTTTAGCGCCATCAGCCATCGTAAACACAATACTGGCCACTAGCAAGGCATTGACGAGAGCCTTCAGAGGAAATTGGCGGACCTCTCCAGCATGTTCATCAGTTGGCCGAAGGCGGCGATCTGCCGCATCGCTTCGGACCAAGTGCTTGTGGGCAAACGTCTAAAACAAATCGGCTGATGAGTCATTCGGGGGCCTTTTGCTACCGCACAAGTGCGGCAGCCCCCAGCCCACCCGGCCGGGCTTTGCTCTACGCTGAGCTTCATCGTGGCGGTGGATAGACCTCCACCGTCTCATTCCCCGGGTGGGCTGTAACGGTCATTCTTGCGGGGAGACCGGGCACCGCGTGGGGACACTCAGCTTTAACCACGTAGTGGTGCAGTGGTCCGTCATCCGTCTGTACGACATTCACGCAGGTAGTCGAACCGATGCCGTAGCACCGCCCACCCGCCTGGACTAGGGGTTTGATGATCGTGGCCCGAGATCGTCAGCATCGGACCGAAGTGCCCAATGACGGTTCGCCATTGCCGCTTCCCTTCCGCAGGGCTGTGGGGCTGGCTTGGTGGCGATGGCCCAGCACTATGCCACCGTGATCAGACGCGATGCCAGCCAGACAGCCAGTCGGCCTGCGTTGTCTGCTGTGTTTTCTGCTTGCTCGTGGGGGGCTCCGGCGTAATGTGACCTCGACCCCGCTGAGGAGATCACCGGTGGTGCTCTTCTCACCGCGACGCCGACATAACAAGGCACTCCAATGGCCCAGCAATCTGAACGAGTCTCAACCGGGGACCTTTACTGCGTGTCTTATCCCTCGTTTGCCGCCTGGAGGATCCTGCCTCGCGGTGATCGTTCCTGCTGCTCGGGGAAATGGCCGGACCCCGCGACGCACCGTTCTCGGTCCCTTGGGTCCCCTCCAGCATTGGACCGTATTTGTCCTACACTTCGCGGTAGGATGCCAGGAAATGAATTGCATGTTACATAACATGGAGCACATTACACCCATGGCACGCGGTGAATCTGGAAGAATCGTGGTTGAGGTGGACCCTGAACTCAAACGCCGGCTTTATGCCGCTTTATCCCTCTCGGGTAGCAGCCTGAAGGATTGGTTTTTGAAGGAGGCAACTCAGTTTTGTGCCGACGCAAGCCAGCTGCGGCTATTCGAGCAGTCCGGATCGGCAGCCCCGTCGGATTCCAGGCCAGCACCCTTGTCGAGGGCTGAGGAAACTCAGCGCAAGCCTTTCGATGCCAAGCACTAGCTGCCGACTCGATCGCCATGAAAGCCACCTCAATGTCACCACCCGGAGAAGCCGCAAACTATCGTTTCTCCGGTCACGAGACCTTCCCTTGCCGGTACACCTGGCTGCCGAAGGCCGTGCAGAATCTGAACCGGAACAATAACCTCTTCGCCGACGAAGACGAGGCCATGGTCCAGCTCGGGGTCGGAAAGAACATGGTCCGCGCCATCCGTTTTTGGGCTGATGCCGCTGATGTCACCAGAGCCAACGAACCTCCGGCTTCAGGGCTCCGACCCTCGGAATTTGGGGAGGACATCCTCGGCCCAAACGGCCACGACGAATACCTGGAAGACGTCAAAACCCTCTGGCTAATCCATTGGAAGATTTCGACCAACGTGCAGGAGCCCCTCTTTGCTTGGGACCGCCTGCTCAATTTCTGGCACCGACCGGACTTCACCCGTAGAGCACAACAACGACCACCAACGCCACTCTTACAACCGACGGCGTGCGAACGAGTCAGTTCACCGAGGAACAGCACCTAGCGCTTGAAAACCGCTTGGCGGAGAAATATCCAAGCGTGTCGCGTGAAGAGATCCGACAGGCCATTCAGCGCTTCGACGAAAGACGCGTACGAGGCTGTGTTTTGTATTGCGCGTCGGAAAGTGAGGCTCTATGGAGTGTCACGACCGTCTTTGATTTCTTAATTATCCTGATCAACACCAACCACGGCTTCTACCAAAGAATCATGGCACCATTGCGCAGTGGAGGATTCGAAACCGCACTTGCAGCCCTAGAACTATTCGTGAGCAGCCTCGCCTGGCAGGAGAAAGAGAACTTTTGGACATCAGATGAGCGCCGAACAATCATCGAACAATTTAGGAGCCTCGTTGGCATCCACTTAAACCGATACCTACGTGAGAATGGCATTGAAATTCACGAAAACGATTTTCGGGTTGGAAGCCGCGACATGATTCTCCATGACGGAGATGAAGTCTGAACGTAAATGCCCATGTCGAGCCTGGTTTGGAATCCTCTGTTTCGCGTTCTCGAAAACCGAATTCAGGCTCGAGACGACATCATCCTGATCCTGGTCCCATTCGCTAAACTCGCCGCTTTACAGCAAATACACTGGGTCCACGAGAACAAAGTCAAACTGAAGATCGTTTGTCGCTGGCGGCCGGAAGACCTGGTTTATGGGGCATCAGACGTCGAGGTCTTCACCTACCTGAAAGAGTCTGGGTGCCAACTGTACCTCAACCCGGACATCCATCTAAAGCTCTACGTCTTCGGGTCGAACGCTGCATTCAATACGTCCGGGAACCTCACCCTCCGAGGGCTCGGTTATGCCGACCACGCCAATATCGAAGTCGGAAACATGGTCGAGTTGACGACCGAAGATTGGGCCAAGATTTACCAGATTATTGACGGCAGCCGCCAGGTGGACGACGACCTGTATGCCCGCTTCAAGGCATTCGTGGATGAACAACCGAAGATTGGGCCTCCCACCTCGTTTCCAGACTTTCTTCCCGCTCCGAAGACCTACACCATCTCCTCGCTTCCCGCCACGGCCAACCCCGGCAAGCTCGCCAACTTCTTTTTTGACGCCTACCCTACCAACCTGACGCCCGAGGAAGTCCGCCGCGCCATGCACGACCTGGTCACCTTCCGCATCCCGCCGAAGCTTGTCAAAGCCGAGTTCGACGAGCGGCTCGCCGCTGCATTCCTCAAAACGCCCTTCGTGAAGGATTTCATCGAGCTTCTCCAGTCCGAAGGGAGCCTTCGATTCGGGGCGGTGAACAGCTGGATTCACCAGAAGTGTGAGGACGTTCCGTTGCCATACCGGTGGGAAATCAAGGAAAACACGCACATCTTTTACGATTGGCTCGCCCATTACATCCCTGACATCACCTGGGACCGCCCGAACTACTCTCAGGTGATTTACTGGCAGAAGAAGTAAACCCCGGCGTTATGGCAACGATGTACCCAGAGGTGTTTCCCGGCAAACCCGACCCCGCCAATCCAGAGTTCGAGGTTTACCAGATCCTCAAGAAGCTGCCGGACCAATACTCAGTGCTTTACTCCAAACGGCTGCGCGGCGGCCCCTTCTCCAGGCAGGAGAGTGAGATCGATTTCATAGTCACGAACCACCGCGACGTAATTATTTGCCTTGAGGTCAAGGGCGGACTCGTGGAGCACGATGGAGCTAGCGACACCTGGACCCAGAATGGAAAGCGAATGGACGTGAATCCAGACGTCCAGGCTGCCGGTGCCACCCACACATTCATGAGACTCCTTCCCAGGGAGATTGAAAGGATCAACGTGGATTGGGGCCTTTGCTTCCCCCAGTGCTGCCTGACCACCAGTTCGCGCACCCTTGGCATAGACCCGGAGCAGATTATAGACGAGCAAGCCACCCTGAACATCGAAGCCGCCATTGCAAGGCTTGAGGACCGCATCCGCAAAAAGTACAAAAAGCTCGGCCTCACCCCCGCCGAATTTAAGCGCCTTCTTGAAATTCTCACCCGCAGCATCGGCTTCATGCAGATTCTAGGAGTCCGAATCGCAAGGGAAGCAGAGCAAATCATTCAAGCAACCGCCGAACAGTGCGAAGTCCTTGCCGACGTGGAAATCAACCCCCGGATGATAATCCACGGCTCCGCTGGCACCGGCAAGACCGTCCTGGCACAGACATTCGCCAAGCGATTGGCCGCGCAAAAGAAACGCGTGCTGCTCCTGTTTTACAACAAAGGCATTGCTTCCACGGTTCGCTACGCATTCGACCGAAGCAGCACCGCGACGGTCAGCACCTTTTCCAGTTTCGCCAAGCGCCTGGTCCAGGAAGTGGATCCGACGTGGTGGGATAGTCTCACCGAGCGCAGCGACGATTTCTGGCGCATCGAACTGCCATCCCGTCTCTTGGACATTCCACCTGATCAACTCCCAAAGTTTGACGCCGTTATCGTGGACGAGGGCCAGGACTTCAAACCGGAGTGGTACGAATTCCTCCAAAAGCTCATTTCGCCGGGAGACCAGACGCATTTCACCGTTTTCCTGGACGAGCACCAGGACATCTTCCACCACTGGAAGACCTTTCCGTGCTCCCCGCCTCCGGCCAAAAAGGTCCTGACAAAGAACTGCCGCAACACCCGGACCATCGTTTCTTACCTCAACACCACGTACCCAACCGGAATGACGCACTTTGAGGCATCGCCGGTCGGAACCCCGATAATCGAGCGCACCACCAAGAACGACGTGGACGAACAAACCCAGATTGTCCGCGACGTAAAATACCTCACTAACACCGATAAGATTCCACCAGGTTCCATCGTTATCCTGCTCAACTCCGACAAATCTGACTCGTGCCTCAAGGAGACCAAAAGCATTGCGGGCTTTCCCCTTCAAAGCACTTACGAGCGCTACGACCCCAAAGCCCGGGTGGTGTACTACTCCACAATTGACATTTTCAAAGGCCTGGAAGCAGACGTCGTCCTCGTTTCCTTGGGATCGAAACTCACCGCAGGCGACCTGCCCAACGCGCTTTACGTCCAAGGCTCACGGGCGAAGCACGTCCTTTACATCTACCGGCGCGGTTAGCCCCAAACCCTCCTCAGCCACGGCCCTCGCCCGTCGCCTGTTCAAATTCTCATTCAGACCGTGCTTTTCCAAAAGGCCCGCAAACTCAGCTTTCGACGGCCCGAACCCAACCTGCTCTGCAATCCCAAGCTTCCGCAGCTTCGTGCTGAAAGCCGCCATATCGCCGAGGCCCGGATGTTCCGGCGCAATGAACCGCTCCTTGAAATACAGAAGCTGGCCGGCCTCGCGGTGGTCAAACGCTTGCACCCCCCGCGTTTTCAAATTCACCTTTATCCGATGTTGAAGTTGCGGCAGCCGCTTGCCCTCAAAATCGTCATATACCAGGAAGGTGATTTTGCCAGACGCCTTGTGAATTTTGATTATGTCCGCTTGCGCCACGTCGCCAAATAACGTGGTTGCGCAGCCCACGTACGCCCGAAGCACCGGAGGAAGTCGCTCCAGCAAGCTCCGATGCACATAAAGCGCCTGCTCATCCTGCCACCCGAGCTTCAAATCCTCGCAGGCCAGCTCGATTTCTCCCGGATCACCGGCCGCGTAGAGCAGTTCCAGACCCCGTGCCAGGGCCCGCTGATAGTTCCCAAAAAACTCCCTCACGTCTAACTTCAGGCGTGGGGAAAGATGCCCAAAGGGTACCTTTCTCCTCAGGTTCGCCAAACCCAAATAGACCAGCAAATCATTGCACCGAGACTCTGCCGCTCGCTTAAGCGCCGCGGCGCCCCCCTTCCGCTCCAGCAAGGTCATCCCCCGTTTCGCCGACCCCACGGCCTCGACAAGTTCGCTGTGCCGCGCGAATTCTTCCGGCGCCGGCATCCGCCCAAATTCCAGCGCAAGCTTCCAGAACTCCTCAAGCAACCCTTTGTGCTGCTCACATAGAACTTCCCATTGCGGCCTCTCCGGCACGCCGATACCGAAACGCACCGCCGCCTCGCCCCAACTCAAATCTTTGGCGCCACCGCCTTGCACGAACGCCCGCAACGCTCGCTTCAAAGAGCCAAACTTCTCTGCCACCTCCCCCGCCCGCCCAAAATCACCGTCTCCCGGAAACCGCCCTAAATTCAGTGCCGTGCTTCCGAACGAGTCCAACAGCCCCTTATGCTCGGCATACAGCGCCTCCCACCGGTCTGCTGGGGGCCCGCCTAGCCCCAGCCGCGCACTGATTTGCGTCCAATCAATCGCGCGCCGACTCCGAGCCGACAAGAAATCCTGCTGGTCAGCCGGATCGCGGAAAACGTAAAACACCCCAAGCGCGACCGGCACGGCGGTTGCCTCCAAGGCATCCTCGATGTACTGCTGGAGTTCCTGCTGCTCGAAATACTTTTGGAACGTGTTCCGCTTCGTCAGCACGCCGTCGCCGAACTGCGCGCACCGGCCGGTTTCCACGGTCTCGCTGATCATGGCCGATACTACCAGCACCCGCTTTGCGTGCCGGTAAGCATCCACCAGGGCTTCCAATCGCTCCGCAGGATCTTCGATAACATTGAGCACGTAACCCAGGTTCACCACTTCCGCCTCTTGCTTCCGCACCTCGCGTCGGAAAACCGGATCCCACCCTTCAGCTTGGTAGCCAAGTCCTTGGAGTCCCCGCACGTCGCTGCCCTGCCCGCAGCCATAGTCGAAGAACGTGGCCCCGGCCGCGAGGAGTCCGTATTCAAGCAGGCTTTTGACCGGCTTTGACAGGTCGTAGCGGGTCATCGCCGTTTTGTGGCGCTGAACCTCGACCTGGCCTGTATCAAGGTCTGCGCTCGCCGCAGCCGGATCCGATGTCCGCAACGTGTGGCCGTCGATGGCCAATCTTTTCTCCGCCAAGAGCCGGTCCCAGTTGAGTTTGAACCCAATGGTCGCCGTCTCCTTATACAGCCCGGCGGCTTCTTCCTGCCGGGTCAAGGCCTCGAACTCAGCGCGGCGGGGATGGCCACTCGGCAAAAAGCTTTCCTTTCGGTGCAGAATCGGCGGGTTCGGGTTTGGCGCATAGTCAGTGTGGCGGGCCTTCCCGCTGGCCAGGTCCAGGGTGAAGGCCCTGGCGAGCGCAGGATGGGCGTTCTCAAAGAACTGCGGGTAGGCAAGAAACGAGAGCTTTAGCTCGTCCGTGCGGAGTTTCAGGAGGTTGAATTCCGGGCCGATCTGGAAGGTGGCGACAACCCGACCGATCAGGCGATCGAGTTCCGCCCCCAGCGAAGCCGACTCATCTCGATAAACGTAGAGAGCTGTCGGCAGTTTCTTGCCAAAGCCGATGTGCCTAACGCACTGCTGATACTCGGCGAGCGTCATTCGTTTATCGCCAGGTTTGGCTGCTCCGTGGGAACGGCGTCATGATCCGAACATGCCCCACGGCACTACGTGGGGCAGAGTTTGTGGTGATGACGAAATGCTGTCGACGCGAAAAAGAGAGATTAAAGCAGCGCGTTGACTGCCCTTGCCTCCAGGCTGGCCCAAGGTCTGGGGCGTTGGGTTGGTGGCGGTTTATACGCCCGGTGGGCACACTGGGCTCGACGACCGGCGCATGGACACGTTCAGAGGTGGCCCGACGGATCGGCTATTAGGAGATCACTTAAACCGGACTGCCGGTGTGCCTGCCTCTGCACCGCCGAGCGCAAGACGGCAAGCTCGGCTAAAATCTGAACCGATTTCCTGGCCCGGGTTATCGCCGTATAGATCAATTCCCGAGTCAGCACTAAGCTATCCTTGTCCGGCAATACCAGCAGGACATGATCGAACTCCGAGCCCTGGCTCTTGTGGACCGTCATTGCATAGACCGTCTCGTTTTCAGGCAGGCGCTCGCGGGCAAACGGAGCGATTCCTAAAGGACTATGCCCAGGACAAGCCTGCTTCCGTCCCACGCTTCTACCTGCTCAACGCGCGCCCGACTGGCTTTGAAATCGAGGGCATCAACCTGACGCGGCCGGCGGCGATGTCCACCCAGGATCTCGAACTCCACTACGGCGCGCAGGCTGTGGGTTTCGAGCAGGCTCTGGTCGACTCACTCGGCAGCCAGGCATCGGGGGCGGTGATCCTGCGCGGCGAGCCGGGTACCGGGAAAACCTCCTTCATTCGCCACCTGATTTCGAAGCTGAAGGACTCCCACAAGTTTTACTACCTGCCGGTGAGCGCCTGCCGGTTTCTGGCCTCCCCCGACATGGTGGAATTCTGGCTGCGCCAGAGCCGGCTGGCCCCAGAACTGGGCAAGATTGTCGTGCTCGAAGACGCGGAGGACTTGCTGATGGAGCGGGAAACCGACAACCAGGCCAAGGTTTCCAGCCTGCTCAACGCGGCTGACGGGCTCCTCGGTGAATTCCTGCGGCTCTCCCTCATCCTCACCGTGTCATCCTCACCGTGAACTGCAAGATCGACAAGCTGGACCCTGCCATCACTCGCCCGGGCCGCCTGCTGGCGTATCACGAGTTCAGCCGCTTAGGCCCGGAACAGGCTTGGAGGCTTGCCGAGGCCAAATCCCTGAATTTGGTCGAACAGGACGATTACTCGCTGGCCGAAATCTATTGCCGTCGGGTGAACAACCTCACCGGCCAGCGCCCCACAATCGGCTTCGCTGGCTGAACCCACAACCCTTCCTTCCCATGAAACTCCCTGACACCGCAACACCCGAGCTTGGCAAAGCCAAAGTAAAAATCAAAGGCGATGGCCGCATGGGTGCCAACCCACCGCCCCCCGGGTTTAGCCGATTCCACCTCAGGCGTGGCAGGCTGGCTGGCACCGTAGTCCAGCGGGTCCGAGTGTTTGACCTACAGATTGCCTTGCCGCCATACAACGAGGTCGCGCTCGATGTGCTAAACTCTCTGGAGACTGACCGTCTGATGGTGTTTGATGAGAATGAGCGTGGCGCGCTAGAGAGCGCTCTCGGGGCTGGCAGGGAAATCGACCTGTCTCGCCCGGCAACGAAAGAGGCCAGCATCAGGCGCTGGCTGGCTGCTGGCTGCCAGGTCATACGCTGGGACGTGGGGGACGAGATCGAGGAGAAGCTTCGGCAGCGAGGCGTAATGGCCATGTATCGGACGAACGCCGCCCAAGTAATGTACCCGCCCGGCGTAGGCCACCTCCCGTTTGGTCCAGCGGCCTTCATGGGCGAGATTATAGTCAACGCCGACTGTTTCCCCATGGGAGACAGCGAGATCACGACCAAGCGCCTGCAGTTTGTGCTGGCTCACGAACTGACCCACGTGTTCGACATGATGCAACTGCTGATCCCGGCACTGAAGGACTGGCGGAAATTTTGGCGCAACGTCCTCGAAGATGGCGCGGCATGCGAGAAGGCCTGCATGTTCCGGAGTCGCCAAGGCACGTTCGTGGATCACTACGGCTCGGAGGACGAATTGGCCATGGTGAAGGAATACTGGCCCACCAAAGCCCAGGATTGGTTCGTGGCGCTGCGGGTAAGATCCGATCGGTGAGCGAATACGCGCCCGCGTTCGTATGACTTTTACGCGAAAACAACGCGCCAGAATTGCGCAATACAGGAAAAGCCTTACGAAGGGCCGCTCACAGATGCCTTCCGGTCAGCATGTCCAGAATCCCGATGCCTCCCTGACAAGCGAGCTGACCTCGGAAGGCAACTCTGCGGCCTTCCAGCTCTTAAGCGATGGAAACCTGTCAGGATTCCAGGAGTTCGATTGTCCGAGCCTCGCTCGGATCCTCGTCCGGCTCAAACCGAACCGGTTCGATGATTTGGTTATCGCGGCTGCGCTGTGGAAAATGCCAGATCGGCAAGTGTCGAACGCCTTCAGTCACAGCCGAACTGAAAACTCTCAGGCCAGTACTACCCAGCGTTTATTGCAGGAGGTGACCAGTGCCACTCGTGGCGCCTTAATCTTCAAAGATCAGGTGGTTGAGTTGCTGTTGATCCTCACAAGATCCACGGTCCCCGAGGCGGTAGAGTGGTCGAGAGCGTTGGCCAGAGGATTCCCCGGGCGCAACGAGGAACTGGGCAAAACGTTCCTGAAGAGAGTGCACTTCAGCCACGGGTTGTCTCGTGCCGAGGTAGCTCAATTGCTTCGCTCCCTCCGACGAGCATCGACCATGGCCGTCGACAAGGCCCATGCCGCCTGCCAAGCCAGGACGCTGCTTCATCTCGCCGGCCTAAAAGCGCAACACTTGCCTGAATTCAGGCGCGCCTCCGCGGAGCTGGCAAAGCAGCACGAGTCCATGGATGCCGATAGCGCCGTTAAATGGGTCACACGGCAAACCTGACCGTTCACAGGTTCACCCGGTTGTCGTGCACCGACGGACCTCACTCAGATTTGGACAGGCCGTTTCGCCGTCGTTGTTACTGTCCCTCAAGCTCTTGCGCCATTCACACTGGCTGATTCTGGCTCAGCCCCAAGCTAACAGCTGACAATCGGGCCGCCCAAGTCCCAACGAGAACCTCTTGGACCAGGCCAAGGGCTCCCGGTTCAAGGTCGACTAGTGGCATGGCATGGCCAGGATGGTTTTAGGACCGCTCCCGTTGAGTACTTGGTTTTTTGGCTGCTAAAAGATCATGCAAATCATGTCAATCATGCACCATCCGAGGGCTATACCTGCATGATTGACATGATTTGCATGACCCTGCGGTCAGGGAAATCTTGGAAATGGGGAAACAAGGGATCCACCATCCCCGATCTTTCCTGGAGCAGTGACCAATACTGAACGGGGAACTTGAGGCCAGCGGCCTCGTTCCACTGGCCACTCGCCCAGCAAAGCGACCACTGAGGATGGCTTACCATCGCGGACCAGTGGGACCAGGGGCGACACCGGCGCGGCGGGCCGGAGAGGCCATGGCCGTGCACGGGCGGCTCTCAGGCGTTGGCACCGGCCCGCGTTTGCCGACCAGACCAGCGGCCCGGTCATGCTTGAGCCTGTCCCAGAGTCGCCGTCTCGGAAGTCTCGGAATAGCGGTCAGCCGGTCAGCGAAGCGACTTGACCTCGTGCGAGGATGCGGTTATCGGTTCTTTTGGAATGGCTACGCCGTACCAAAAGCAACACCTGATATGACCCCCGAGGCTTCGGCTTCGGCGTGGGGGTGTAGCTCAATTGGTAGAGCAGCGGATTTATACTCCGTAATCGCTTGATAAGCGGCTGATGCGGGTTCGAGTCCTGCCACCCCTACCATTCTTCCCCGAAGGAACGACGCCTTTCTGAGCCGAGGCATTCTCAGTTTTCTCCATTAGTTTCGGCGTTCAAGACCGCTTCAGCCGGTGAGTTGCCTGCTTTGAGGACCACGGCCTCTGACTTGCAGGCGCGATTTGATGCTCATCAAACCGCTTTCCAGGTTGCGGTTGCGGCCGAGGTCCAGTTACGCAGATCCCCAGAACGTAGCCTGAGACGCCAGATCTTCGCCACGCATCTGTCCATGTGTGCGAGCTACGCCGTCAGGTGGTTGATAGCGGCACCAGCCCACCGGAAACCGGCCGGCGCTCCTTTGATCCGAAAGGAAGGCCGGATGGGACGATTCAGGATCTCCCCAGCCCGGCCTAGCGGCAATTCGTCAAATCGTTCCGGCGAGTCAGCAGCAGCCTCGCAACAACCGGACTAAACCATCCAAACCCTTGGCCAATTTTGGTCGAGTCACGAATACTCGCAGGTTATAGGCCAGTACGATGGTGCGGCGCAGTTTTTTCAGAAGCGGCAACTCGATGCGTTCGCAATCCCGTGCGGGTAGTTCCGACTGCGCCAAATGCGGCAAGATCGCCGCCACAGATCCTTGCTTCACCGCCGTTGTCACCATCATGAACGAGCTACATGTTAGCCCGAATTGCAGTCGGATCCCATCCTGTTGGGTGGCATCGCGCAAAATCCGCTTGAACTCTCCCTCGCCATCCAGCGTCGCCATCGGCAATTCCTCCAGCCACTTGTTCCCCTTCCGCCCGCGAACATCCCTCGCCAGACTCCTGGGCACAAAGAGGCTGTAACGCATCTCGCCAAGCTCTTTGACCGTCAGTCGAGCCGAGCAGGCATCTTTGCGCAGGATGCCAAAGTCAAGTTCTCCTTCCAGGAGCTTGCGATCGATCTCCTTGGAGCGAAGGCTTCTCAAGCGGAGGCTGGCGTGTGGAAACAGACGCTGGATTTGAGGCAACTTTGGCAGAAGCACCCAGTCCAAGTAAGTCCCTCCTGCCCCGATCGCCAGCGTGGGGTCGATGCCCGAGAAGTCCTCGGCAAGGCGATTCAGGCTCCCCAGAAACTCGCGGCAGACCTCCGCCAAGCGCTGGCCCGCCTCCGTCATCACCAGCACCTTGCCCTTGCGCTCGAATAATTCAACGCCGAAGTAATCCTCCAGTTCCTTCATCTGGCGACTGAGCTGGCCCTGGCGGGTCGGCTGGTCACCCGCCGCCTTGGACATCCCACCGGCCTGGGCGATGTCGCACAACGACTTCAGGCGTTCCAGCGACAGGCCGCGTTTTGAAAAGAGTTGATCGTACATGGCTATTCAGTCATCTACCATGCAATAACAGCACTTTTAGAGCAAGTGTAAATGTGGTCTGATCGCCGTGTTGAAAGTGACTTGCAATCTGGTCGGCGTTTGTGACGACCGCTGACCGCTGGCTGGCGTTGATCAGGAAATTGTTTATGGTTACAACCCACATTGAATCCAAGTTCGCGGCGATGGGCGCACGGTTGAAGGTGGTCGAACGCGGCTGGGACACATTCACCCTCGACATTCAGCAAGATCGCCATGGCGAGTTCTTCAGCTTGAGTGTCGCCCCGCAGGCGGGCCAGAGCGTTGACTTGAGCGTGCTACAGATCTTGCCTGAAGTACGGCACCTGTTGCTCTTGGTGCGCACGATCAGCCGCCATCCAGGCAAGTCCCGCTACCTCTGCGGTCACGACGAACGTTCCTGGTTCGCCGCGGCAGTGCCTGGGCGCGTGTCCACGATTGACGCGGCCAAGGAGTCGCTCAAACCCGCCGAGGTCATCGCTGCTCAAGACCGCCTGGCACTCAATCCCAAAGCCCGCCACACGCGCCACAACCCAGCCTTTACACGCCAGGGGGAATGGTTCTTTCTCCCGGTCCCGAAATTGGCAGTGGAGGGGAAGATGGTGTTGCGCAACGAACCGATTCGCCGTGGCAATGGGCAGGCCCACATGGTCGAACAACTATACCGCGACGGTGGCACCGCTGTTTATGTGTGTGGCCGATTCAGATCTGGTGTGACCCAGGAGAAGTACCGTCAGTTGCTCCGGGACGATCCGAAAACCAAACGCTTGGGCTGGCAGATCATGGCACGGGGGGCGGCGGTCTATGCCAAAGGCGCAGTCCGACACCCCGATCACCAGACCGTCACCTTGCCATGCTGGCATCGTGTGCTGCTCAGTCGGGAGGACGGGGCTCCTGGGATGGATCGACCTGCGTTCCTGGATTAGCAACTCAGCGCCTCGACTCGGGGGGCAACCCAAAAGGTCAGCCAATCACGGCCAGTAGTTTCTCCAGCGCCCGCCTCTCCTCGTCTGTGCGCACCAGGTTTGGGAGTGCAGCAATCTCCAGCGGCGTCAATCCTGGGTCAGCCAACCCTTCTCCGATGTCGTACGCGGTGACTAAGGCGCGACCGTCGCAGTGCCGTGTCGGTGGTCCTGATTGGGCGTCGGCGCGCACCCCTCAGGAACAATTCACCCGGCCCCAGGTGAGGGCCTTCTGGCTCTGAGCGCGTTGAGGTCCGCGAGGTCCCGCTTCAGGGCAGAGCGATAAAAGAAGAGCAAGGCATTGGAGGCTTGATTACTTCATTCGACGCCGGGATGATGCTGTTGTTTCACGTTGGATGTACCCTGCGCAAAGTGGTCGCCGACGGCAGCCCGGGCTCGGGCCAGTTTATCCGGTTCAAGATGTTTTCGTTATACTCTTGACTCACCAAGCCGCATTTGCTAATCAACCTATCGTCCGAGCGACAGATCGTTTCTCCAGCGGGTTTCCCCACCCGCAACCTCCTTATCGACTGCCGCTCGGACGTTCCCGGTTCCCAAGAGCTATCGGCGTTCGCATCGGAACGTTCACGCCCATGAAGCTGCGGTGGGGGCAACATCTGATACCGACGCCAACTCCTTTAACCACGCTCGGGCTCCCAGGATTGACCCGCGGCATGCTCGGAGCGCCCGGCTGATGACTTGGGTAGCCGCGCCCGAGACGACCGAGAACATCAGAAACGGATTCTGCAAAAACCCCATTTGGCCCAACTTCACCCACAAATCCGGCTACACAGTCATTTTTTTCACTCTGCTTTAAACTGGGATTGGCTAGAGTGAAGGCCCTGGCGGCTGGGACCAAACCAGGGTCAGCGGTGGTATCAGGCTGGGTTTCGCATCAGAGTGTAACTACAGCATGCCCATCAGGTCCCCAGTGGATTATGCTCTCCTGGTCAGTCTCCAAACTGCGGACTTTGCCTTCGAGCACACCCGGCTCGATGACCCTGTAGTCGCGGCGCTCGAAGCGAATTATGTCTCCCGGCTTAAACGGCACCTTCGGCGTCCAGTGCTTCCAGGTTTTATAGATGCGATGGATGTTGGATCGGCTCATGTGCCAGCGCTTGCCGATTTCGGCGAGAGTGGGCGTGCCATCAACCACGGCTCGAACCTCATCGACGATTTTCAGGTCGATGTCCCTCGGCCAGTCCTTGATCCGGCAGCCTTGGCGACGCCGCTCCAAACCTGCGCTTTTGGCCCACAAACTAACGGAGGCTACCGAATAACCGTAACGGGTCGCAATCACCTTGAGGGGGTCATTTCGGCGATAATCCATCAATGCTTTGGCTTTAGTCTCCAATCGCTCGTCTCGCAGGCGTTGCTTGAAAAAGGCAATGATTTCCTTCCGTGGCCGCTTAAGGGCCCTATCCGCGCCAACAACCGGATGTGCGTGAAGGTAATCCTGGAGGGCGGAGTACATCTTTTTCCTAAAGCGAAAATCCACGAATCGCTCTCGAACAGGATTTGTGAATTGCTTTTCGACAGAACGGGTGCCGGCTTGAGGAGCCAGTTGAACCTTCCCCTCGTTTGCCCGGACGGCAACCACGAGAGCATCGAATGTTGGCAGCGTCGCCGTAATATGCCGCTCGCTACGCTGTAGCGTGTCGTGCGTCGAGCGACGCAATTCGCGAACGTCGATACCGTCCATGCGATCCGCTAGCGCATTCCTTTCCTCCTGGTTGAGTTTGCTGGGGTCGATCTCGATGGTGGCGATCGAGGTTGGTGCGTCGTGACCCTGCCCCAATGCCTCTCCCTGATCCACTTTGAACCGTAATCTCATAGCTTTTCTCGTAGTAGTCGTTGTTGTCCGTCGCCCGTGATCGTCGCGATGGCTGATTGGGCTTGTCAGCCTGACCCCTCGTCCCTGCACGCATCAAACGTCGGGCGAAAAGCCACTTCGTGTCCGAACAATAATCGAGTACGGACTAATGTCAACAACTCAATAGAGGATACACTCCTCAACATAACGGTTGACGCCGCAATTGGTGGATGGCAGCTTCTTCGATAATGAAATCTAAGAGCACCCAAGACGCCCTAACGGGGGATAATGCAGCCAAGATCATCGGCAGCATCTTTCGAGCACGCCGCGACCTAGTCCCTCGCATCAAGAAAAGGGTAATTCAGGGCACAGGTCTGACGCTGGAGCAGGCCGACCTGCTGGTGGACCTCTGGGGCGCGAAAGCACGCAATTGGAACGAGCCTAAAGCCATCGAAGGCGGATGGGTCACCTTTTCGGCGCTCAAAGAGTCGCTCGTTCACGCACGGGAACAGCTGACACGCCGACTGAGTGAGCTTGAGGCTGGCGGCTATGTGGAGATCAGCTCAGTACCAAAGGAGGAAGCCAAGGCGCTGGGCATGGACTCAAAGTCGAAAAAAACGCGTATCCTTCCCAAAGGTGAGCAGAAGGCCAAGGAAATCTTCGACCGATATGGCGTCACCTCCCTTGACCTGATTAACCGGCTCCCCGGAGACCTGCGCGAACAAGCCCAAACGATCCTGCGGTTCAACGAGGCAGTCATTAAGGAATTGCGCGGGTGATGTTGAAAACGAAACCCTCGGTCTGCACGGTCTTGCTCGCCAGCCTATCCGTCAATTATCAGCCTCACCCCCTAGCGCGTGCGGACTAGATGAGTTGGTGCTGCGGCTCGAAGCCGGTTTTGTGGAGATCTACCAAGAGACATTCGTTCCCGTGTGCAGGTACCTGTGAGAAACTGGTCAAACTACCGGTTCAATTTGATGTGCACGTCCACGTGTATCCCCAGATGGCCTGCCAACGGTGCCATGAGGGGGTGACCAGCGCGCCGGGTCAGGACAACAGCCTCAAAGTGGATGTGAGCGTGATTGCCGATGTGGTGGTCAAGAAGTACCTGGAGCACCAACCCCTCGACCGTCAGCAACAAGCCTTTGAGCGATTAGCGATCCCAATCAGCCAGCAGACGCTCTGCGATTGGACAGGGTCGTGCAGCGACCAGGGGGAGCCGGTCGTCAAAGCCATTGCCGATTACATCCTGTCCCAATCATTGGTGTAGGGCGGGTGTGCAGGCGCCTTCCAGGCCTACCGCGGCGTCGGCTAGGTAATGGCCTGCTTCTTGCCGGCGTGGTAGTGGTAATTCCGTTGGAGCGGGAAGGAACAATAAATGCCATCGACCTCGATTATTTGCCGGCCCTTGCGGTGCTGTCCGGCTTTGGGTTGATGGTTGGCGTCGATCTGGTCGGCGGCGCCCTGTAGAAGAAAGGCCACCAACTGGTTGGCGGGTTTGAAAATAGCCGTACGGATCAGGATCTCTAACTGCTGCACGGAGACCCCGTGAGGCGCGGTGGCCTGGAAGTGCGCCTTCGGTTGTTGGATTTCCTGGTCTTGTGCCGGGAAAAGCTCCGGGGTGGGCCCTTTTGTTTGGAGCCAGCCTCCCTTTGGGTGCGAGTCCGCTCTGAGACCAGAGCGACATATTCGGCAGCCAGGATTTGAAAGCGCTGGTGATTGGCGGTGTGGGTGGCAACCAGTTGGGCCTGTTCCCGAGGGACATAACGGGGAATGGTCTTGCCGTTCTTACGACATTGAAGGTTGTAGTACGGGCCTTACCGGCGACAAAGATCGCCGTTTGCCGCCTCTAGCGTCACCGAATGAGCCCGGACTGATACCCGCGCTGTGCGGCTTCGCGGTCCGCACGGGGCAACAAGTCGTATAACTGTATCACTACCTGCTGGAGGGTGATGGTGTTGCTCTTCGCAATGCAATCTTTGCCTTGCTGCAGCAAGAGCGCCGCACGGGCTTGATCGAACATTTTGTGCCGCTGCAACTCCGCGGAGCGAAACAGCCCAACCCAATAGTCAGCCTGGGCAGAAGCAATTTCGTGGCAAAGTAATCCTATCTGTTCCATTTTTTTCCGCAGCCGCTCCGGTTTCTGCTCACGTATCAGCTCGTCGCTGTCGTCGGTGAGCTCTCGGGCTCTCTCCTTTTGGACCCGAGTACCGTACTGGTGCGCAAGCCGATGCAGGGCATTCAACGCTTTTCGCGCCTCCGTCGTCAAAATGGGCCACTCCGCGATGTTGGTTGCTTCATCCAGTTTGAGTTTCAACTCCAACAACCGCTTTTCGCACTTGGCGGCGGCGTCAGGATCCGCCTGAGCGGATTCGATCATCCCCTTGACTTCGAGCAGCAAGGGCGAGCGCTCGATCTCCTCCACGAGTTTGTCGCCCTCGCTGCCAGTGGCGGCGGCCGCCTTCGTTTTTGCTTCATGAAAGCGTTTCATTTCCGCTTCATAATCGGCTTTCAGATGCGCGTAGTCGATGTTGTGCCTGCGCATATCAATTTTGCCTTCGAAATGCTCGTCCAGTAACGGGAGGTAGGCGGTGATGCGGATGATTCGATCAGCGCTGATGGAGAGAGAGACTTCCACATCACTCCCGGAAGGCAGATCACGGCGAATGTTTTCGGCGCAAATCTCAAGCTCGCCGACCTTGCGGTTTCGATCGGCCAAATCGCGCTCTCCCTCGACCAGCGGAATGCGCAGCAGCTCTCCGCTCTGGCCCTTGCGGAGGGGGATGCTCGTCCTGAAGTCACGCGCGGCGCGCAACGGAAGGCCGCTACCTTTCTCAAAAAACTTGTCGTACTGGTTATTGGCCAGTGCCACGCCCATTGAGTTGATTAGTGGCTGCTCCTCGACGACGGCGCCGATGGTGTAATGAAACTCGTCGGGGAATGCCGATTGTCGCTGTCCAACGGCGTCGAACAGTTCAATACGGAATGTGTTTCGTTCCCCTTTCTCAGCTTGGACGACGGTCATGAATGCACCGTCTGCACCCAGGGCGACGCGTCCGCTTCGCCACTGTGTCTTGTGGTGGCTGATCTCAACTGCGAACCCGGAAAGATCCTTCGCCGCGACCGCACACACCAGACCACCGATCGTGGGAGCACCGTCAACGCCGACCGGTTGGTACTTTAGGTCAATTGAGAAGTCCCCGGTCGAAGCGGGTGCTCCAGATGTGATCTGCCGTTTTTGAGTTCCGGCGAAAACAGCTGCGCCTCTAGCCACGACGGTCAGGGGGTCGACGCTGTGGTCCAAAGGAATGCCTAGACCGGCCCGCAGCTTATCGCGAAAATAGGGCGCCAGCGTCGGACCGCCGACAAGAATTAGCCTATCGACGGCCTTAGGATCGAGGTTCTTTTCCTGGAGCACCCGTTGGCAAATCTCGACCGAACGCCGGATAATGGGTTCGGCCACCCTGGCGACGTGATCCCTAGTCAATTCCACCTCGAACTCTACTTCACCGCCCGCCCCATCATCGAACCGGCAAGTTTCCAGGAGCGCCCTGTCGCTCCGTGAAAGATCAATCTTGGCCGTCTCCGCAGCACGTTTAAGCTTCGCAAAGGCTTGGTGCCAAAGGGGATTGCCTCGGCTGAATTTGTCCAGGAGATGCTGCTCAAGAATTCTCGGTACGAGCAGTTGCTCGACAATGGCCCAGTCTATATCGGAACCCCCCAGGAAATTATCGCCGCCGTGATTGACAACGTTGATAGTTCCTTCCTCAGATTTGATGATAGCTGCGTCAAAAGTTCCGCCCCCAAAATCATACACAAGCCAGTACGCCTTTTGCTCATCGCCTTGAAAACCGTAGGCTAGTGCGGCGGCAACCGGTTCCTGGAGCAGCGGACTGTCCTTGAAGCCCGCGAGTTGGGCGGCTCGGCGGGTCGCATCGCACTGGTGGAGTTCGAACGCGGCGGGAACAGTTATCACGGCGGCTTCGATGTCTTCCCCCACCCGTTGGTGCACGTCTGCTCGCAGTGATTTGAGCACTTCAGCGGAAAGCTCCTCCGGATTGCGAGACTGACCGCTGCTCTTGAACTTGTAGATGTGGTCGCTGCCCATGCGGCGTTTGAATTCAACATACGCATCCTCGGGGGAGTCTATCATCCTGTTTCGCGCCCTCTGCCCCACTTGCAGCACTCCCTTTTTGTCGATGCTCACGGCCGAGGCGGTAATGTCGCCGTCGGAGTTGTTTTTGATGATCTCTGCGGCCACACCGTTGACAACCGCGATCGCGCTGTTGGTGGTGCCCAGATCAATTCCGTAGTCTATTGTGGTGCGGCTCATGATGTTCAACGATGCACGGGGGTCGCAATTACTACTTCACCTTCCTGAAGGATCAGGTCGTTCCAGTAGATAGTCGGTTTTATGGTTTCGATAACTCGCTCCTTCTCGATGCCGGGAGTTGGCTGCGTGGTGATAACATTCAACGGGAGCCCATAATCAAAGGCGTCCCCAGTGTGATCTTTCAACTCCAACCCGATTTGTTGAAAGGCGTCGAAGATGCTTTCGATGTGGCGATAGACTCGTCGCATCTCCTCACGCGGCTCGCCAGTAGTCGCATCGATCATTTTCGCCTTGGCTTTCCAGGCATTGGTGGCGATTGCCGCAAGACAGCCTCCCAAACCTTTCGAATGGTCCGGATGAGATCTGATCTGCGCACGTTCCAGTTCCTCAACCAACGCCTCTCGATCCGCAAGAAGCGCTTTAATTACCAGCTCTTTGTCATGGAATTCCGGTGCCGACATATCGAATGGAGTGTCCCGCCTTGTCGAGGTGCTCGGGTTTGAGGTTTGTTCCAAATAATCCCGCTGGTTTGCTCGTGTGCTCTGGCGGCGTGTTATCCTGGCTGTCCACCATCTCTTCGAGTGCTATGCTCGGCCCCTCTGCCGCGCCTGCCTTGATGGGGCCATGTTGCCAACGATTTGTTGCCAGCATGGTTATTATTTGCTGCTTTGCCAAACCAGAAAGGCGAAGCCGTAAAAGAAAAGCACAAGCAGAATCAAGCCGATTGCGATCTGCGCCAGGCGTAGCGTTTTGCGACTACGCTCCGTCGCAGCGCGGAGGGTTTCCTGATCCCTCTTCAGGAGGTTCCAGAGGTCGGGCGTCTTGGCAAATCTGAAAGCCATTTCGTTTGCGCTGGTTGCTGTCACCAAATCCCGTTGTTTTTCGCCCGCCTGGAGGGAAATCGCGCGCAGCACACTGCAGGAGACGGCGCATAACGTCCAGTAGGCCTCCGACTCATTTGAAAGCTCTGCTACAGCACTTTCCAGCCGAGTGAGCCACAACGCTTGCACGGAGGCGAACTTCTCGCAGGGAGGCCTCTTCTGATCTTCAAAGCTCCTCAAGCTGGCAATAACCGCGTCGAGAGTGCGCTCGCCAAAATGCTTTACCAGCACGCGGGTCACTGTCTCCTCTTTGGACGGTTTCAGGCCCTGGGCGGCGGGCCTGCCCGGGCCCGAGCGCGCCCGAGTTCCAGGCAACTCGGCCGGACCCTCCCGATGGTTGGAGGCTCGTGTCTCCACGCGAAAGGAATTCTTGTCCTCAAGAAGGAGGGCCCTAAGTCTGGGGGTTTTGGCAAATCTGAGAGCGAGCTCGTTTGCGTTGATTGCCGTCTGCAAGTCCTCTTGGCGCTCACCCGCTCGTAGTGAAATGGCGCGCAAAAGCTCGCATGCGGCGGTGCAGATTTTCAAGGCGGCGTCCGTCTCAGCGGGTAGCTCGGACAGAGCGCATTCCAGCTTCCCGAGCCACGATGTTTTCACCGAAGCGAGCTGCTTGGCGGGAATATCTGTGCAGTCTTGAAGCCCCTTTAATCTGGCGATCACCGCATCGGGAGTTGTTTCAGCGAAATGCTTGAGCAGCACGCGAGTCACTGATTGCTCAGGGCTTTGCTTGATGGAGTGGGGTGCAGGAGTGCCTGTGCCCAGGCGGACCGGCGGTCCCCGACTTTCGAGTTTCTTGGTCAGGACACTGATGTTGTCCTCAATCTGCTGTCTGAGTGAACCAAAGGTCGTGAATGCGAGGGCAACGTTTAGAATGCCGATGCAGCTTTCTTCATCGCCCGTAGCGCGGTCGTAAGCCACCAAAAGTTTGTTGCAGGCCGCAGCAACCTCATCGAAAAGGTCGTTACGAAATCGGCTCTGCCTCCCGCAGATCAAATCGAACACCGCTACCGCCTGAGCGGCTTGGGTCGCCAGCTCTTGAGAGGCTTTTGCTCCGTCCGTAACTCTGGCGCCAGCGCATCGCTCGGCCGTAGAAATCTGCTCTCGCAATCGACTGGCTGCGGGAGCCAGCACCAACTGCGCCGCCCGCTCCACCTCGAGCGTCCCCTGGTCCATCTGTCGCATGAAGTGGGTATGAGTCTTTGCGCGTTCGAGTTCGGCGGCTTCGCCGTATTCTAGAGCGAGTTCCCCGTTTATCTTGGCTATGCACTCCGGCAAAGACGTCCGAAACCGGTGGGCAAAACCGCTGGTCAGGCGTGGGTCATCGAGCTGCCGAATGCGTCCCTGAAACCGGTCCCAGAATGTTTCGTCCCTAGTAAGGCATGCCCAACGCCGGAGAGCATCAGTCCAAAAGCCTGTCAGCCTGGTCTGTCCGTCCTCGCCGCCGCCGGCTTCCGCAGTGTAGTTTTCGAACTCAAGCGCTGTCAGATGCCAGGCTACGGCCAGATTGTGCGTCGCCACCGCTCCGTTGACCGGATCGGATTCCTTCAACCCCCATAGTTTCATAGCCGTCCCGGTATCGCCCGCTTGTAACGCCAGGATCGAAGGGTCCAGATTGCTCCTGCCAAACTCCTCTGGCCAAAACCAAAAGAACTCATCCACCAGGCGCTTCTCCGGATCCTGCAACCTCTGTAGGGCTGCGCGGATTTCGTCCTGCGACGCCGGGGGTTTGAGCGGAAAGGGAAGCGCAGGCCCTGCTGGTCCCAAGCCCAGTTCCGTCAGTTGCTTCAGTTTTACCCCATGCTTGGAGATCTCCCGAACTGTGGCGTCTGCCGACAGGCCAAGGAGGCGGAAGGCATTCTTGCGATACAGGTTCTTCGTTGCCACCGCCGCCAGAGGTTCGCAATCCGCTCGCAATCTAGGTCGGGCATCGCGTTGGTTGAGGTTGGTCTCCAGGGCAGTCATGGTCGGAGGGACGCTCACCGCGGCTCAGGAAGATTGGTCCTCCAAGGCAGAAGCGAAAGGATGCCATCGCCAACCGGAGCTTCCTTGGCATTCTTGGTCTTCACACACGCCAAATTGTCACATAGGCAGTGTTGATGGTAGACATAAATGAGACCTTCGTGGGGCGAGCCACTGGAGCAGAAACCCTGGTTTGTAGCCGCCGATCCTCAATCGACTAAGAAATGTAGTGCCTCCGCTTTGAGGTTATTGATAAGTCCATGCCTGGGACAATCGCGAATTTAGAGATCACCGGCAGCTGCTTATGCCAGCAGCAGGAGAGAAGAAAAAAGCCGCTTGAGCGATTATTAAGCTCTTAGCAGCCAGACTCATTTGAGGTCCCACCAGGTAAACCGCACCAGGGAGATCGGATATTGTGCCACGGTCTTATCTAGCGGCAGTTCAATGCCAGCCAGAAGGTTTACCTCGCGCCGGCCCACAACACGAGGCACTGGCCAGCCACCCTTCGCCCTTCTCGACGAGAAGTAAAGATCGACCCCCAATTCAGGATGACGCTGAAACGTCCAATGAGGCAACGGCATGTGACGTTCCCTGCCAAACCAGAAGGCGAGGTGGTTTGGTTGCTGGTGAATTTGAAACAGCTCGGCGACCAACGTCTGATCGGTAAATGTGAAGTCGCCACCACGAAAGCAAAGGTCTGGGATTCGAAATTCGGTAATATGGAGGGCCCTGATTGGCACGCCTCCATGGTCCCAGAACGACTCCAAGTGCACAATCTTGCCTTCGTCGTTCAGGAAGGCGGCAGCCAAGCCCCCAAACATCCGAACTTCGTTGCGCCAATCGGGTTTGCCAAAAGCCAAGATGAAACCCCCACGGCAAAGATCGAACTCGAACTCGATCTGCGATTTGCTCCCCGGATCTCGATGGAGCGGAGGTGGATTGTCGTTCATGTCGTGAAGGGACAGTTGACAGGCACCATCGCGATCGTCTTCACGGACCGGTCAGGGCCTTCGCTCGGAAAAACGTCGAGTTGGTGCCAGCAGCAAAATCGGTAGTGAACTCCAAATGCCCAGACGGATTCTGAAAAGTCTGGACGGAACCCCACAGGGGCAGCTCGCTAGAGGAGTGCAGTTCGAAGGCGGTTCCAGGCGGGCCGTCTATTACGAAGCTAACCGGCGCGGAAGGCCCCACCTTCAAAGACTGGAACCGTATGTCCGATCGAAATCGAACCTGAAGGGTAGCACTAGCACTGGCGTTGTCGATCGCGTTGCTCACAACGGCCGTGTAGGTCCCGACGTCCGCTAGTTGGGCATGAGCGAGGGTCAACACCCAGTTTGTCGCGCCGGCGATATTGGTGCTATTGAACTGCCACTGGACCCGCAACGGTGACTCACCCTCCGCAGCCACAGTGAAGCTCACGGGATCGCCAATCGCCACATTAGTGTCAGCAGGAACCTCAGAAATCACAGGACCAGTCGGCTGGACTAAGAGTTTGATTACTCGTGCTCCTTGGACCGCATAAAGGTTTTGTTGTCCATCAACTGCGATCAGGCCATTCAACCCGTTGCCACTGAAAACAGTGGCTCTCAAGCCGTTTGTCCTGAGGGAATCGATTCCCCCAGTGCCAACGAGGAACGCATTTCCGTTCGGCAGAACCACAAATCCTAACGCATCCAGCAGTGTATTCTCATTGGTCGCAAACACGGTAGCGGAATAGCCGCCCAGATCTGGAGAGAATGCAATCAGACTCGAATTCTGCGTAAAACCGATCCCCGATAAATCGTCCTCCCGGCAGAAAAGCCTCGAGGAATGGCCAGCGCTGAGGCCATGCAATTGCCCCTCGCGCAAATCCCAGAAGGCCCAAGTTCTAAACACTGGTAGAGGTGTCGCTGCTCCATCTGGATCCAAGATGAGAATCTCGTCAAGGGACGACCCAAACCCAGTCAGCGAATCAAAGGCAATTCTGCCCAAGTCCATGGTTACGATTGAGGTGAAGTCCGGATACGCGCCGAGGAAACCTGGGATTCCCTGCAAGGATCTGTTTTGGGCATGGATCGTGGTCACAAGCCCATCCGAGGTGACCTTGCGGATCCGAGCAAGGTTGTCATCTGGGTCGAGCACAAAGCAGTTCCCGAGGGTATCCACACAGAGGCTATTATGTCGGGCTGCTAGGCTACTGAACTGCGCCTCTAGGGCTGGGCCGTCGTTCGTGCCGGCGACGCCGGTTCCGGCGAGGGTCGTCACGGCACCGGACGAACTGATCTTCCGGATACGGAGATTGCCGGCATCGGCAACAAAAATATTGTCCGCTGAATCCACATCTAGGCCTGTGATAACGGAGGAGAACTTTCCTTGAGACGATTGCCCATCGGCAAATCCGGGAGTACTTCCCGCCAGAGTCGTAACGGAATACTGCCCCACTGCTGCTTGCACGAAAACGATCGAAGCGCAAAGGACTTCGAAGAGGCCAGTCACCCCGGGAGGTGGGCCCACAAAAAGACCAACCGCGGCCCACGTCCTTCGACTCTCCTCGACAGCTTCTTCCGGTCGAACCGCGGCTCGCGTTTTTGCTGGGGACCTCCGTTTGAGGCCGGGTGGCGTGAAGGGAGTGATCATAATTCAGTGCTCTAGAGATTTAGGGATCAAAGTTCCCGATCATGTGCATGTTGGATAGAGGCGACGGTGCTGGACAATTAGCGTGCGCATGCCTTCGCAGGGACAACCGATGGATTTCCGTGTGGATTGGAATTGTCTCATTTTGAGCCAGTCTAATCGCCGCCATGATTTCTGACAGGCATATGAAATACTTAAAGCCCTACGTTGAACAAGATCGTATCCTCGAGGACATCGAGCGCTCCGCGCCGTGGCCGTTAGTTACCGTCGGCTCTTCACACACGGTTGCTCACAGTTTCCTCTGGAGCCATCCTCCGCATTCGATTAGCGTCTAGCACGAAGCGATGTCCGAGAGTGTCCAAGCCGAAACACTTCAATCCGGCAACCAACGTCCTGGATTGCGTTAACAAACCAGGCAAATGATTCGTGGCCGAGATGCCGGAAGCAGCGACTGTAGCGACGCCCCCCACGAGGCTGATCTTGCCGCGGCGCAGGTTGCCAGAATCGGCGACGTAAACGTTGCCCGAGGAATTTACGTCCATCACGGTCAATCTCTCGGCAAAACACAAGGCCAGCGTGGTATTGTGCGAAAAGGTTTTGCACGGTCAGAAGGGCAGTTGTTACGATGCCAGTTAAAGCCCTAACCCGTGAACCGGCGCTGATCTGCCAGGAGACGGTCGAGGTGGTAATGGGCGGGGCGCCGTTACTTTTGGTCACGGTCCCTTGCATGATGCGACCGGCCTCTGGAATTCTTGCGAGTGGTCTCGCGTACTGGCACCACAGTGAAGAACAATAATATTATACACATGGAGACGTTTCTTCTTAGTAGCTTTCTTTGTTGCATATTAGGCTACTTTTCTGAGGTCAGTTGAATTCTGACCGTTCATTGCTGAACCGAGCTGAAAACAAACGTGGAATTCGCATTGAGTTAGTACGTTAATAGATACTATGTGGCTATTGAAACGGACTGAAACATGCCGTCGTTAGCTCATCGAGTTGTGACGGTGACTTGCGAACTGCCGGCGGGGGTGATGGTTCAGCAGAGCGTGCGGGTGATGAGGCGTGCGTTACCGACTCTGGTATTGCGCGCTGAGCCACACGTCGCCTGTCCGGGTTCTGGGATGTTAGCGGAAGAGGCTGATAGCACGGCAAGTAAGAGCGTTATAGCAATCCCGCGGGACTTTTCGCCAGAATGTTCACCGTAACAACTCATTTATTGTTGACCGGATACGTGAATGTGATTATCATGAGTCTCGCTCACATTGTCTTTGTGTGTCGTTTTGGTTCCAATAGTTTTTTCTTGAATTGTCGGGCCAAAATTTTCTCTAATATTTGGATCGCCACGGAATGCATCTTGAAGTCTTTCAGATTCCTCTTTACGAGTTCCGCTCTTCACAGACTCCCCGTTGATTTTATTTATATCAACCGCCCTATCCTGGTAATGGCGGCTGTTCTTATCGTGCTTGCCTCCCGTGCTACTATTTATATTTACGGATTCTACTCCAGCTCGAACAACTGCCATCTCAACCATATCGGCTGTTTTTGTTGAAACAGGTTTGTTCGGGGACGGCTTCCTCGGTTCATCGTTAACAAACGTAATCGTTGGCCCACCTGGTCCACCCGGCTGCGGGTTTATATAGCGAACAACTTTGCAGTCGCGATTTCGATTGATTATCGAAGGAGACTCCTCGGTGCAACCCGTCGGGTCGATCCCTTGTAATGGATTATTACGACAATAGACATGACAGTTAAGCTTCTGCGGTTGGGTAAGCCATTCATGAGAAATGAAGACGATCGACTTATCTGTACGAATGAATCGTGCTATTATCGGTGCGTAAAATCGCGATTCAAAGTAGTAATATGATGTTTCTGCATCTTTCTCCTTTTGCGTGAATTGATAAACTTCACTATGATTACGCGGTGAAAGTGTATTACGCGGTGAACCGAAAGCATAGTTTTCAGACTCAGCGACAAGCACACCGGTTGAATCAGAAAGCACTGATAAACTGCCAAGATGATCTTCGTGGTAATAGTTGACGCGCAGCGTCGGATCAGTCGGCATCATTTGCGTGGCGGCCTCCGCCCGCACGAAAGTCACTTCGCCCGGCGCTAGCGTTGGCGGGAGTGAATTGAGATTCGTCAGCGGCACAACTAGCCCGATTTGCCAGAGCTGGTTTTGCGCGTCGTAGCGCCATTCGTTGATGGCGAGTTGAGCGTTTGAATTGGTCAGCGTTAGCGTTTGCAAGCCGGGTACAGGTAGGAAATTCGGCCCGCCGGCTACGGTCGAATTCGTCGGGTCGGAATAATTGCCGGTGAACGTTAGCGTACCGTTGGTCGCCATCTGCACCCACAGCACACTGCTGGCGCCCAAAACTGTCCCCGCGACAACGGTCCGCCAGTTGAGCGTTGCCTGATTCCACAGGTAAGCGGCGGAGATTTGCGGACTCGCGGGAAAGCTCGCCGCGCCGACGGCCACGGAGATTAGATTGTAACCCGGCCAGAGGCGGACGCGCTGCACACGCGGGCTGGTGTTCAACGATCCGGTCACGCGCGCCACGCGGGCGTTGCCGTTCCAGACGTATTTCACAGGCGCGTCGTGCTCGCGAACTTCAAAATACTTGCTGGGGTAGAGGACGGAGGAGGGCTGAGAGTTCGTTGCGCTCTTTGGCCATACCCGCTTCACAACACGGCGATCGGTGTAATCGTAGGTGTACTCAGCACGCACCTGGCTGTTCTCTACCTCTACGAGTCGGTCTTTGAAGTCCCAGGTGTTGGTCAACTCGTCAATCACCGTCATGTTACCGTTAGGGTCGTAGGGATAGGCACGATTTGGGATTTGCGATTTTGGATTTGCGATTGAAGTGAGCGCGTGCGGGCCGGGTGGATCTGCAGGGTTGCGCCCGATGCGGTTGGAGCGACCGGCGCTTCCGCCGGAGTCCATGGCCCCCAAATCGGCGACGGGGAGGCCCGTCAGGGAATCCGTGTTTGTGATTGTCGAGGTCTGGGCGAGCATGTTACCGATGCGGTCGTAGCGGTACTTGATCGAGCCGCCATCGACGTTGGTGCTACCGGGTCCGCCGAAGGCATAGCCGGCGTAGGTGATGCGGTAGAGATCGTCGTAGTTGAAGATCTGGGTGTTGCGACGGGGATCACCCACTGCCACAGCGGAGATCGGCCGGTTATCGCGGATGGCCCGGATGTTCGACACTCCATCAAAGTCATAACTGAAATCGATCAACTCGAGATTGGCGGTGCCGGGGTGCGAAACCGTCAGCAAGTTGTTTAGACGTAGGCGCGGATCGTAGTTGTAAGTGGTGCGGACACCATTCCCGTAATCGATCCGGGCAAGTTGGGCTGAGGGCTGGTAAGTGATGTTCGAAATGACGTACCCGGACGGCCCGCCGCTGATAGCTCGTACCAGGCTACGCGAATTGTAACTGTATTCAACGTAGTCCTTGTCTGGATAAGTAAGGGTGGTAACGCGGTCGAGGGAGTCATAAGCGAATTCCGTCCGGTAAGAAACGAGCGAGTCTGACGATTGCGGCCCCAACGAGGAGAGGAATTGAGGGTCCGGGAGGCGTTTGACGGTCCATTCGACACGCCCGCGTGCATCGTAGGAGGTGTGTTCCTCACCCGAGGCATCCTCCACCCAAGCGAGAAAGCCCCTCGTGTTTCGGGCAGTGGCCTTGGTCCCATCGCCCTGCGGCACGTTCTGGACCGCATTGTCGTAGTGGTAGACCACGTCGGGTGAGCGGTGATAGGAAAACTCGGGAGAGTCATCATCGAGGTAATCTTCCGTGAGCAAACGATTGACGCCGTCGTAGCTGTACTGAATATGCTGACCTTTGGCGTCCACGGTCTCCCGCAGATTCGAGGCATCGTCATAGGAATAGGTGACTGTACCCCGATCGGGATCGTTCATGAACAACTTCCGCTTGAGGCCGTCGTAGCGAAACCATTTCTGGTTGCCTTGGCTGTCGGTAATGTGAGTGAGGTTATCGTTCAGGTCGTATTGATAAACCGTGGGCCAGATTGCCAAGTCATTCGCGGGCGTGCCGTTGGCACTTAAGCGAGTGAGTTCGTCCACCTCGATAAGACGGCCTAGCCCGTCGGATTTCTGGACCATCGGGGTGTCGTGATTGGGTGAAGCCGGATCCGCATCATTCTCGTCAAATAGTCGCTTTTCTAGCGGTAGCAATTGGGTCAACGAGATCGTCCGCACGGTGAGGTCTGTGAAGCTTTCTGGCGCGTTGACAGTGGCAATCGCGCGTTCCTCCCCGTCGTATCGACGGTCAGCCTTGACGACGGCATGGCCCCTCAAATCCAGGGTTTGCGGTCGGCCGGCCGGCCAAAAGTCTCCAAATTGCGGCGGCTGGGCGTCGTCGGCCCCGAGGGATACGTCATACGGCTGCCAGTCGGCGGCGTTTCCCATGCGCCGGTTGTAAGAGTGGGCGGCGGATACGATCCATCGTCCGGGCGAGTCGCCTTCCGTAACGGATGCCAGTTTACGGCCAGCGCCGTCACTGTATGTGGCTGAAACGAACGTTCCCGGCTGGCCTGGCTGCTCGCGCAGACGGGTGGTGACTCGGCTGGCCGCAATGACGCCGGCTGCAACCACTTTGAGACCCCCCTCGGCATCATACACGTAGAGGCGGTCGCGGGTGGGATCAGCCGGTTGGTATTCAAACGTGGCGGTGGGGAATTGGTGCGAATCTCCAGGCTTGACGATGGCCACGAGTCGCGCGAATCCGTCGTATTCAAAACTCGAGGGATTGCCATTGAAGTCGATCGAGTTAGTCAGCACCCCGAACCCGGGATCATAGGCGGCTCGCATGACCAAGGGTGACTTGCCGTTGCCGACCTGATTCGTCTCACGGACCGGGTAGGTGGCAAAGGCGGGATCATAATCGATGATCCTGGCATGCCCAGCCTCGGGGTGCGCCGGATCACCAAGTGCGTCCAAATGATTGGTAACATTGCCGTAAATGTCATAAGCCGACCGCACGGTGTTAAGCGCTGTTGTGGAAGGAGAGCGCGGATCCCCGGCGAGATTGGACGGCAAGGCCAACACCGGCAACTTGCCTGGGCCGGTCACGAGTTGCTCCGTGCGGTGTAAAAGTCCGCGGGAGCCCATGTGGCCGTAAGGAAGGCCCACGAACGGGTCCCCGTCGTAGTAGTAATTGCTACGTGCAACAAAATTCCCTTCGTCATCTTGCACCTTGACCGAAGCAGGGCGACTGGTGATCCACTCGGCCAGCGCAGTAGTGTCGAGTACGTATTCCGTAACGGTGACTCGCTGGTCCGTGTAGCTGTCGTCGTTCACCACGCCGAGGTTTTCATTCAGAATCTCATTCCCATAATCGTCGTGGTCGAAATGCTGGGCCGTGACCAAGGGGTTTCGAGCAGGATGTCGAAACGGGAAGGGAATTGAACTGGCGCTGAGTACACCGTTCGCCTCGATAACTTCGTTGGTGGCAGCAGAAACAAACGCGTACGCGACGGACCGCCCCGATCCTCCTAGGCCGTCCAGCACATCGACGCCAATGGTGCCTCCGTGGAATCGCCCGGCAGGAACCGGTGGCGCGGGATCCGTCAGTCCGTCGTCGGTAAGGAACTGGACAAGTGTCGGACGGTAAAGTCGACGGATGCTCCATTGCTGGCTCGCGCGCGAGTACACGTAATCATCGGGCGTGACCCTCCCTCGTTCGAGGGCGTTGGTTGAGGTGACGGCCAAGTAGCATCCTCGGTCGAAATCTCCGAGCCCACCAGGATTCCAGAGGACCCAGGCATCCACCTTCTCCTCCCAAACTTGGCGGCCCTTCAGGATTTCCTTCTCGTGCCCACCCAGCGGCGTGACGGGATCGGTGGGAAGGCCAGGAGCCTGGTCTTCCTCGTCGAGATCAAGACCCTCGGGAGCGCCGGTTAAGTAGCGATAGCGCGTGACGGAGGTCGGCGCTCCGACTTGGAAAGTTGGGGTGCGGAAACCATCCCAATCGGGCCCTGGCAGCGGCACATTGTTGGTCGAGTCCCAGAGAACGTCATCGCCGTAGTCTATTCGCTCCGCGAACGCAAACCCGCGAAATTCCCGCTCGAACGCGTCATAATAGGCATCGCGATAGTGAAACTCGCTGACATACTGATCGGTGGTATAACCGGGAGGATCGGGCAAGCCGTCAAGATCAAGTCCGCATGTGGTGCGAATACGCCGAACCACTTGAACGGGGAAGGGGCAAAACTGTTGCCACGGGTGCGGCACGCCGTCAGGCCCTGGCTGCATCGCGCGGATGAGGTCCTCACTCGAGCTCCCATAGGTAATTTCAGTTATTTTGCCCATGCTGTTGTCGATTTGGACCAGCAGATTGGGCTTCCCGTCCGGCATCAATTCGAGCCAATCCCATCCAGCGTGGTCAAGACTCGTGTTGCGCCAAATCAGATCGGTGGATCCGTTTCCATTGAGATCGGCCTGGCGGAACACGGTAGGCAGATTTGGATCGCGAGGGCCGTAGTACGGCAAGCCCTGCCGGATTGTTTCGGCGGACCACATGGCGCCGGCAACGTTGACCCGCAGGATCATCTGGGATTGGTCCGACCCACCTTGCATGACGACCAAGTCCGCCAATCCATCTCCAGTGAAATCCTGAATAAAAACATCGCGAGGGTCAATCGCACGGACGACGCGTGGATCGCCTACCGGGAATTGCATCGCATGGCGCTCCCCCCACCGTCCCAAGCCAGCATACGGCCAATAGGACACTATCAGGCCGCCGCTCCCGTCGTTATCCACTATCACTAAGTCCTGCAAACGGTCCCCGTTCATGTCAGCCAGGAAAACTCGCGGATTTGAGGTGCCGCTCTCGGCGAAGCCTTGGTTGGGCATGTCCGCAGGGCCGATCGCGTCCGTCGTGATCCATACACTACCGATCGAGTCCCGGTAGATGAGATGGAATAATGGAGCGCCGTTCGGCCCCGGCTCCATCGAAATGAAATCGGATGCCTTGTCGAAATTGACATCCATCTGCCGGATGTTCGGATCCTGAAACGACAGTAGACGGTTGAGATCAAAGATGGTGGTGAAATTGCCAAAGCCCGGAGGCAAACTAGACGGCCTGACCAGTGAGGCCCGGTTGCGGAACAGCTGAAGCTGTTTGCCCGCCTCATTCCCCGCATCCACCCGTACTATGTCAACCAACCCGTCGCCATCCAGGTCAGTCAAGCTGACTTCGGGGTCGTTCAGCAGGACATCTGGCTGTGACAGGAGGGCCACACGCGGGGCGAAGCTTAATACTCCCTCTACCACGCCTTGGTTGAGCGAGACGTAGTGAGTCGTGACGACGTCTTCTTTGACTGTCTGGAAAAGGTCTGGCAGACCATCGCCGTTAACGTCAGCAATCTGTGTTTGGCCAAGCGGGTCGGCTAACTCGGCCATGGCCGACCACTGGGATGGCGGAAGGGAGGAAAGGATTGTTCGGGAAAGGTCGAGTTCCGAGTAGCGAAACAGCAGCGGAGGCAGATAGCTCTGCCCGCTGCGGTCTCTTTGCACCACCCGCTTGAGGGTCGAAACACCCAAGTCAACGGCGCCGCCGTTTGTCACGATGCCATCCTCCGGTTGGTATTCGTATTGAAAATCGTAACTTCGTACCGGGTTGTCAATGCCATCGTGGTGGGAAACCACGACAATTCGCAAAAGTCGTCGTCCGGTGATAACTGCGAAGGTTGGTCGATAATCCTCGAACTTGTCCGGACGGTCCTCAAATTCGAACTGCACTTCCTGCCAGTTTTGGCTCCCCAGAAAGGAATACCGGATTCGTTGAGGGTACAGAACTCCAGCCGATCCAGGTGTGCTATTTGGGTCGAAATACTCGTATTCGATCCGATTGCCGTGAACATCGATGGTTGTATCTAAACTCCAGCAATAGGTGTTGTCAAAACTGCTCCCCGTGCTTGGCGCACCAGGGTTCACCACCACACTCCACGACGAATTCGTTCCCTGATGTTGTCCGAACAGATGGCGAGTTCCATCGTGCTCGGTCATTTCCCAATAGACGCCACCGTCCACGGTGGGCCGACGCCGAAATCGCTGGAAACCGCCCTCATTCTTCGTACGCCAGTCACCGTCGGGGTTGCTCAATGGGACCAGTTCCTCGCCGCCAAAAACGAACACGTCCTGGTCCGAATATGCCGGAAACCCCTTGTCTGTGCGGCGGCGGATCGACGAAATCTCCAGCGTCCAGCCAAGCCCCACGTAGGAGTTTCCCAAGCCGGAATTATACGCCAGGTGGAGATGCGGTTGCAGTCCGGCGCGGCCTGGCGGAAGGGCGATGGTCAGGCCGTAGGAAGATGACCCCGTATTCAACTGCGGTTGGAAAGATTCCCCCAACCCTTCAATGGAGCCTGCACCAGAGGGGAGGGAGATACTGGTAGGCTTGACTCCGGATTTGTCCACAATTCCCTCACCACGAAGATTCATCCAAATCCCAGCCATGAAAGCGAACGAACATGCTAACATCCCGGTCCCAGTTCGCAACCGCCGCGCGACGCGCGCAACCTCTGAACAATCACTCACGATCTCAATTCCCTCGTTAAAGTTGGACGAAATTGCTGCGGTGCCGTTCTGCCAGTCACAATTAACGCAAGCAAGCTGGTGTCTTCAGAATCTTCAATTCCACTCATTGAACGCAAGCGTGTGCCCGCTATCTGTTGCAGATACAGACTCGCCAGCGATCAGCCCGCTTTAGCGTCGCCACCGTAGCACGCCGGACTCGTCGGCGCGGGGTTGCCTTGAGCATTGGATAATTCGCCAGTAGAGGAACCAGCATGGATTTAGTTTGTCATGCCAGATGCCAGCGAAACACACAGAGCAAAGTCAATGGGATCGCTGTGCATTCAATTCAGATTAGATAACTCTTCAAACGTGCAATGCCAAATTGCGTAATCAATACTTAATGATGTAGTTGACGTATACGTTTTGCGGCCTGGTCTCACCGGAAGCTCGACCTCCGTCACCGGTGTCAATTCCGCCAGTGGTAGGGTCAGGTGGACCGATGTAAGGCCCACCACCTGCGATTCCGCCGGGAGAACCGTTTGCGAATCCCCAGCCGCTTAGCGAGTTGTGCTTGTGTTCCTGAAGTGCATCGTACTGGTAGCTCCCGACCGCATCTTTCGAGTTTTGACCAGGATAGATAGGAAGCCTGCCTGCGTAGTCCCTATCCCTGTGATGGTCGGGCGTGGAGTCCACACCTCTCAGAAAGAGCCCACCCAGATCCGGCAGATTAAAACCAGTTCCCAAAACATAGCGACTGGTGGATCCGTCCTGATTTAGAGTGCCATCTCCCCAGCCAGTCCCGATCGCCGCCAGCAATGCCGGATAGGTTGCGGCGCTGACGGGCTCTCCATTGCACAGCAGCCAACCCTTGGGAATCTTGTTTGCGTCTCCTCCAAACGCCACTATCACACCCGCAGGACAAAGCGCCTGGGTAATTTCAATCGCAAGATTTGAAGCGGTAATCCCGCCCGGTGCGATTTGGGGACTAGTAAGTGTTCCCGCCGCAATCTGATTTGCCGTGATGCTCGCATTGGATAAGCGATCCCCAGGCAAGGTTCCAACAGCAAGTTTACGGCCGTCAATCCTCCCGGTCACTGGATTATTACTGCTCGCCCCAGCTACAAGAATCGCGCTCCAATCGTAACCGTTTAGTTTTTGGCTGTTCCGGCTATTGGCGCTTTCGTTCGCGAAGACCACAGGCAGGATGGCTTGACGCGGCAGCAGGGGCGGGTCGGAGGCCGTGATTTGCCCATCCGGTCCGCCACTCGGACCGCTGGTGTCCACCGTGATCTGGAGATAAAGCGTGCCGTCGAAGAAGGACCGACCTGAATTGTCTGAACGATCGTTAGGTAACGGGTTTTTGCTGCCGAGTAACACGTTGACCAGCCCGCCATTGACCGTCGTTCGATGCACCTCGCCAGCCCAAAGTGCGCTTCCGCCGATCGGATCACCGTAAATTTGAAACTGGATCAACTTGGTGCCGTCGGGCACCGAGTTGCCTTGGGCGTCGGTCAGGCGCCCTTGGAACGGAATCAGGCGGAGGCTCTGAGCAGAGACATTTAACGCCAACAAACTGAAGAAGAGGACGTTGAGAAGAAGCTTTTTCATGTGCATTGTTAATTGTTTTCGGTCTTGTCCGAATAGAGGCAGCTTGTCGGGATTACGGCTTTATGATGGAAGGCATCACCTTGTGAGGTGATTGAATGAACGATTCGTTTTTGGGTCAAAGGCCAGTTTTTGACCTCAAGTCTTTGTGCATGAAACATTCCCCGAATACTTAGGGCGAGTTCTAAGGTGTCGTAACACTCCGGCAGAGATCGCACCGCTGTGGGTGCCAGGGGCTTTGTGCGCGCGAGCGAGCCCCTCATTGCCGGTTAAAGTATGTTCGCCAATGACATCTGCGTGAGTGTGAGTCGCGGTTCCTGCCGGCTGGTGCATTTGATCTGAAGTCCTTTCGCGCACCACGAATGTGGAGCTCACACTGGAAGTTTGATTACGTCTGTAGCGCAGCGGGCAGCAAGCCGGAAATACTTCGAGATTACTAGGCCGCATCGTAATCGCCCCACCACGAACCAGATTCCCGGGAACGTCCAAGGAGATTTCCAGGTCGGAAATGTTCCTCGGAGAAGTCTGTGCCGTCGCGACGCCATTATTCGCCGATGCTGCTCCGGACATTTTGCCTTCCATTTGACAATTGTCGCCGAGAAGGACAATCCAACCGAAGCCGCGCAACGATCGGCCCTTCGCACTATCCGCTGCCAAGACAACCCGCGAGGTCGGTTGGTGCCGCAATCGTGGCGTGGCGGCAGCGGCGGTTTGCCCGCTAAGGCCCCCATTCGGACATTGGGTGTCCGCAACAATCTCGCGGCGAACCGTGTCGTCGAAGGAGAGCCCGCTTGAATTCGCCGAACGGTTGCGAGCCGACGGGCTCTTGCTGGCGACCAGTACATTGGGCAACCCGCCATTAGCCGCAATCCGATGGGCTTCGCCAACCCAAAGCACGTTTCCGCCAATCGCTTCGGCATACGTTTGCAATTGAATGGACGCAGCGCCGTCGGGCCCACGGTTGGCTCGGGAATCGTCTAGGCGACCTTGCAGGGGCAATACACCCGGTCCACATTGTGGGGTAGAGCCCTGAGCACTCCCAGGACGGCTACCAACAATGAGGAATAAGTGCTTCATGAAGTGGATGCCACCGCTACCAGGCAAATGGTGCTGGAGTTCCCGCTCGTAGATTGAAGGTCAGTTCAATATCCTCGATCTTATCGACATTGACAGGAACACGATTGGCGCGTCGCTCGATCAGAAGCACGTATTTGTCGCAAAAAGGGGTCGGCTCAATCCTGCTCGTATCGAGTGGCGTGCCTGGTAAGCCGCCAAGGCCGGCGTCCAAGGCAAATTCGTAGGCGGATTGCGATCCTTGCGTTGGATCGACGTAGTATAGCGGCAGATCGAAAGTCAATAACTGCTTATTGATCGATTGGCGGGGAAAGTATGTCGGAATGGTTATCTTCCCGTACTGATAAAGCTGGATTCTCAACCGACCGGTGTCGGTCTGCGCCACTGAACTTTCGCCATCTACTTTGGCAGCCATCTGGGTCACCCGAATGTTCCAATCATCTTGGGAGATCGGGATGACGAGCGGCTGCTGGTTCAGGCCAATAGCCGCCGCGGAGAGCAGTTGCTGATTGAAACTCATTGGAAACTCAAGCCTAAGCCAATAGGGCGAGGTGGCCGGCTGCTGCTTTTGCAGAAGGAGGGCACGGAATCGTCGGATGTTCGCGGCCACCGCGTTGGTATCCGTGACAAAGCTTTGCAGCAAATCGCTGTACCTGACCTCGGTCAGCCCGAAGATGTCGCGGCGCAAGCTCACGGTGACGGGTGGCAAGATATTATCGCCACCCTGACGCTCACTCCTCAAAATTCCGTCCCATGCTAACAACGCTGCGTACAGATTATCCCCTTGACTCGCTTGGTAGATATTGAAGGCGCTCTCGGGCTGGGTGAAGTCGTCGTAAGCGCTGCTGCCCAAGGTGACCGGAACCCCGCTCTTGTTCAAATAAGGATTTGAGAATTGTTCGCTCCAACGGGTGGCGAGAATCTGGCTGAGGACGTAAAGGTTGTTGATGTACTCCGTCAAGGAGGATTGATAGTCGATTTCCTCGGATTGTTGTTGAAACACCAGCGCGGAATCCGAGTACCACTTTTCCTTATTGGAATCCTGGTAGTAAATGTGATCTTGGATTAAACGGTCGATTTGTCCGAGCAGGGACCTCACTCCCGCCACTCCCAATTGAGCAGCGGCCACCGCGGCCTGCGCGTCCAAGGCAGCCTGGTTCTCATTGACGAGGATATTCCGGATCGCCGCGGCGCCGTTGATGTCGTTCATCTGGACCTGTTCGATGGCTTGCGCCCGTGTGATCTCGGCCTGAAATCTCGCTGACGTAATGGCACCAGGGTTGTAAGTCAAGGAAACGCTGGCGGTGAAGGACGGGGGCCCAAAACCGAAAGTTACGCTTGCCGAACTAGTAATCGAATATGCGTTCGCGATTCCAATGGCCAGTTGATAGGCGCCAATTTGGTCTGCCGTGCCGAGGATTACGGCGTCCAGAGCGTTGTCTTTGTCTTCCTCAATCTGGATTTGTTGGGGAGCGACATCGATCCGATTCTTAGCACTGGCCAGTTCGTCGAAAGCCTTATTCATGCTGAGGACGGCGGTTCCAAGGGCACTCCCATCGACCAGGAGCGGAGCGGTTTGCGGAGCCTGCAAAGCGTCCTGTATGCGCTGAAAGACATCGTTGCGATACTGTTGACGACCGGAGTCAGTCGTGAGCCCGAAGTAAGGGGGATCCGATGGATTGCCGACACTAATGCCGGTAGTGGCTGCAAGTTGATCAGAGAATTGAGTGCGGATATTCTCCGCATCGGTAATTACTGTTGCCTCAGCGTCTTGTTCCCGCCAAATGGCGGCTTGAGCCAAGGAATACTTCGACGCCGCATCTGCTTTGAGCGTCTTGACGTACGAAATCTGTTGGTTGATATCTGCCGTGGAGGCGTTCAGCGAGAGTGTGGCCAGTTTGGGAATCTCGCCGCGGTTAATCCGATCGATGAACACCTGATCATTGGCCAATGTCACTCCTGTCTGGTCCAGCGTGCAAACCTGGTAGTCGTTCAGACTGGATGAAGATCCATCGCTAAGCATAGCGGCGAGCGGAAGGGCCGCAAGAAATTGAAATTGGGCCCCTTTGCGAAGTTGATCGGATGCGGCGGCTAGCATTGCTGGCCGTTCGGTCTGCCGGGCGCCACTGGGGCCTCGTTGCCGGTCGAAATACGCTGCGCGCCAGAGATGATCGCCGATGCCCGTCACCGCCTGGCCAAGGCGATCTAAAGCGTTACCGAGGAGGTAACCGGCAGTTTGAATAGGTTGCGGATTGGAACCAAACTCTGCGTCAGGCAGCGATTGAGTGTTGAAATACGTGTATTGATCAAACGGGGCGTTGGCCGGCTCGGTGGCCCTTATTTCGCCCGTGCTGTCCGAATTAATGTAATCAAGGGCAGCGATCACGCCTCGCTGGAAGTGGAGGCGCGCGTAGCAAAGGTCCGTGATGTTTGCCCCCCGGTAACCGCCGTCAGTTGCGGCGTCCGCCGGATTTGCTGGGTGGGGAAAGCCGAAGGGGATCGTGGTCTCTCCCCCGGGCTTGCCCGGAAAGCTTCCTTTGTCGGGAGGATTGGGAAAGGCCACACGCAAACCTTTAAGGAGGCTTCCATTACCAGCCACAATCTGGCCGTTGAGCAAAGCCTCCAACGCCTCCCAGGCTATCAATTGAGCCTTGTTCTGGTCCTGTGGACTAGCGACCGCCACCTTGGCGGGCTCTGTGCGCACGCCTACTGCCTCAACAATCGACTGGATCAGCAAGTCGAATTTTGGAGTTTGGGATGCCACCCCGTTGGTATCCACTGATAAATAGTCCTGCCGGAGTTGATTCCGCCCTTTCGCAGGGAAATTGATCAAATAATTCCGGCCGGCGAACAGATCAGTGGCCGAAGCGTTGAGGTCGGCGGCGATATCGGCGTGCAACGGAATTACATGGCAGAGGAGCGCTAGAACCGCAATCAAATGCAGTCCTCCCTGCCCTGTCGAGTTCTCCGCCCCAAAGAGGCGAGGTTGAGCTGGAACCCCCGAATTCAGAAACAACTCACCGGCGGACTGCCACGCGATCTGTCTTCGTGAGACCTCCTCGGCGGTGGGCGGAACGCAATTTCGTGGCGATGACTTGTCAAACTTTCTCGTATTCATCGAGGGCCTCCAGTATTCCAATACTCAGCCAAGGGGCCGACCACCAGCTGCAACTCGCGTGAGCGGGCCACGCCATCGCGTCCCGGTGACAGCAATGGATCTGGACCCGGAACCAACGGGAGGTTTGCAAAGATCCCTGAGGGGTGGCTCGCATCTGCAGCCCCTAATGGATACACCTCGGCATCCGATGGCATGATGATCTGTGGGCCCAGATTACATGCCACAAGATATCGGGGCTGTGCGCAATCGGAGCTAGGGCTAGATCCCTGTTTTGGAAAAGAGTCGAACTGCCCGTCATCCAGCGCTACTCCGCATTCGCCTGCGCTGGTCCATTGCGAAGGCAAGTCGCCCTGTTCAACCACGTATTTGTAATCCTCCAGTCGAAAATTGTTGGCTAAGTTGTCCTGGTTCTGGCGCAGCACACCGGTCGAATCGAACCCGTCGCTGAAAAACTGACCTATGCCGGATGCATTCGTGGCAATCGAGGGCGCCAAGTCGATGTCGAAAGAGGCGCTGTAGGCATGTTGAACCTGTACCAAATCGGCCAGCTGAGGAGTGCTGGCCGTGGAATTAAGGCTGTTCAAGTTTAGAGGAACGGCACCTCCACTGGTAAATCTGGGGAGAAAGAAGTTTGCTGCGTACGACGAATTGTGCGGCGAAGGCTGTGGATACACAGTGGTCGAGATGGTACCTGTCACCACGCCGAGCAGCTCCGCCGTTACCGAGTAACCGCTGGGACCGCTAGTCGCGTAAAGGTGCTCAAGACTGGACGATGCAAGGTTTGTGGCCGCCGTGCCGTCGCCGAACTTCCATACCACAAAACTGGCGGGTGCAGCACTTGCATTGATCAGCGTGAAGGTAACGGGCAGAGGCGCGAATCCGGTCACCGGCGTGGCCAAAATCTGGAGACTGCCTGCCAAATCTGGCCGCGGCTGAAGTTTTAGTGAAACAGGGGAATTGGAGGTTCCATAATCCCCAAAACCAGCGGTTCCGGCCGCCGGGATCGGCATGGCCGGCAGTGGCCGGAATTTTGAGGCGAGCAGGAGGGCGGGAGGGTTCAGGCAATTGGACGAATACTGGGGCGTGGTAAAAACCGGGGAAAGGCCCGGGAACAGGGGGTCGGCGGGGCCGAAACCCGCCAAGCTCGCCGTAAAATTAAGCGGAATGCCCGGCACACGCGAGAAGACGAAGAATCCATCCGCGTTCGCGTTAACAACTGTGGTCACGGGCAGACCTTCCAGCGAGATTTGCGCCGGCAAACCCAACCTCTGCGAATCCGTGACTCGACCTGAAATGTCGAAAACTGGTTGTCCTTGGAGACGCAACGACCAACTCACCAAGCTTCCGCCGCTGTTACCCTGGCTTTCGATTCTCAGCGTCCAGTCCCCCTTTGTTGAAACCCCGGCGGCGACAAATGTCTGTAAGGACTCCTTGGGCGCGCGATTCGCCGGAAACGACACTTGCAAGAGGCGGCCTGAGCTGACTTGGTCATGATCAAACAGCACAACCGCAGCAGAGTTATTGGGGGCCACCAAGGAAATCCGCAATTCGGAGGGGTCGAAGTTAGCTCCAGCAAAGGTCAGATCGACTGCGACATCTTGAAGCACTAAATCGGTAGCAAATGTCAAGCTCCGTATGGTGGTGGGCTGCAAAGAAACCGGAAACGAGGGCCGGTCAGTTTTCAATACAACGGGGAGAGTGCCGAGTAATTCGCTTTCGTTTGCAGTCGGGCGCCGATTGGCATAAGGGTGGTAGTCAGATCGGTTGAGGCTGAACGTGCCTCGCAACTGGATGGGTGCGCGCATCATCCCGTACACGACCTCCCGGTAGTCACCCGCGATTGAATAACCACTGACTGGCGAAGCGCTCGTCAATACGCCACTCAGGCTTACATTTCGGTAAATGGGGAAGGGAAACGGGTTGAGATCATCCAGCTTTCCATTGCAGTTCCAGTCAACATCCTCCCCACTCGCACCGGTATTGAACTGGTCGTAAGGGGGATTGTTTTGATCTCCGGGCGGAAGCACGTAAGCGCCCTGGAGCAAAAAGCTGCTCCCGACCCGGTTTAGGATTTCACCAACGAGCGGTACGTCAACAGGCCACAGGAGCGAGTTTTGGCTGTCAATCCCACCGCGCAAGAGCCCCGGAATGGCTGGGTCCTCGAAGAAGCTCAAGTGCAAATCAATGTCGGGTAGCTGATTCTGCTTACCGTTCACAGACGAGATATGCGCGGTACCGCTCCACTCCCCCTGCACTCCAGGCACGTGTGCCACAACCTGAAACTCGCGCGTTCCGGCCGTCGTGACCAAGCGAAGTGTCCCACGGTAGGTGCCTTGGGTTAGGGTCCGACGGTCGAGGGAGATTTTGACCAAGTCGTTCTCGATAGTCGTGACGCCTTGTGTGGCGCTCATAATTAGCCATGACACCTCGGGACGATCCGTGGGTTGCCACTGCAATTGCCAGAGAAGTATCCCACCACCCACATTTGCCAACGCTAGCTGCTGAACATCCTCTCCCGGAAAGAAAACAATATGGGTCTGGTTCGTGGTACCCAATGCCACCCGGCGTTGGTGGGGCGGGACCGACTCACTGACCTCCAAATCCTCGTATGAAGGAAAGTTCCCGATCGGCTCTGCATCGACATCCGCGCGCACAGACGAAATCATTCGCGGCGCCAGAGTAACCGAGTTCGTCAAGTTGGCGTGGACCCAGAATCCGCGCGTCGGTTCGAAAGCGTTAAAATCGTTAATATCGTCATCGCGGGGCGAGAATTTACGATACAAGCCGTTTTCCCATTTCAAGATGGTGTCGTATTCCAATCCAGAGGCTGCCATCACCTCCAGAAGATTCAATTGATTGGTCAACTGGCCCGTACCTACTGGAACACCGATGAGATTCCATCCATTCTCGAATGAAACGCCCGGAGTTATGGCGCTAACAGTTCCCGAAATGGTCCAGCTCAATTGACGGTTGGCGTACACCCAATACGCACGCCCCACTTGGATGGGCGCCATGGGAGTGGTCAGTGTCCCTGCCGGAACATCGTTCAACTCTGCCCCAGGTGCGCCCGGCCGGAAATAACTCTGCCAGCTTCCGGTGGAGGAATCGTAAGTCCAAGCGGCTTGAAAGTCAGCCCCCAGTGCGCCAAACACTACTGCCGGCCTTGGATCTGCCGGCGCGACTTGAATGGCGACGAGGTTCCAGGCAGGGGCCAACTGGATGGTTTGAGTCTGGAGCGTATCCGCCAGAACTGCCGACCGCAAAATACAGAGGACCAAGATGTGTGCAAGGTCGCGTTTCATTATCGTCAGCGAAATAGTCTTTGTGGAGCCCGCGGCTTACTCGAACGATGGCCCGGTGTGGATTGTGCAATCACGGGCTTAACAATATTCGATAAAAGTACGGACCGGTCCCGATGGCGGTCGAGTCCGTGACTGAGGTTTCTGGAGCGGTTGCGGTCAGCGCACTTTCCACAGACGAGAAACTCCCTCTCAAATCGGTACTTCGCTGGATCGCGTACGTTTTCCCCGGAACGCTATCCCAAATGATTTTGATTCCGGTGAAGTTTCCGGAGACTACCCGGGCGTTAGCGTCCGGGACCAGGCGGAGGACGGAGTCCTTGCTCGATGGATCGGTGCCGGCGAGAAACTCACTATAGTTGGAGGCGCCGTCGTTGTCAGGGTCGTCGTTGAGCCCCCTCAGGTTGGCCGGGATATTAGGGTACTTAGCGATCCAGGCTGCAAAAGCGTCGATCGAAGTATCGACGGCGACCGTGAGATCGACGCGCTCGGCCTTGCCACGATCCGCCGCGCCGAAGGAATACCTAGCGGCGGCCGGCGGGACAAGGGCAGCGACGGAGTGCTGTTGCCCATCCGAGCTGACATAAAACGCTGAACGCGCGTAGGTGGTGGCTGCTGGGAGCAACTCCAGCGTATTGGGCGATGGCGTCAAAACGACTACCGGTGCCGCTAAGCCGAACGATCTCGTCTCAAAAGGCACCCGAAGGATGTAGAAAGATTGTCCATTGACGGAGACTAGAGTCGCCTGGGTAACGGCCTTTGTAGAAGGTGCTGCAGCGAGCGAGTTGGTCCATGTGAGCGTCCCGGAGAGAACAGGGGTGTTGTTGGTTGCTGATGTGATCGTGCCATAAATCACAAAGCCCGGCTCCGGCAAACCGGCGGCCCCTGCCCTCAAACAACTCAAACCCGCGAAGACCATCGGCAGGGCGGCGTTTCGGAACCTTTTCATATCAAGCAACGAGCAGTCGCAACTTCTGGGTTATATGTGCTCCACACGCATCTTCAGCGGCGCACCCCAGTGTCGCCTGAGTACGGCGCTGAGCAGGGGATCGGGACTCGCGCACGCAACGGCAGCGCGAAGAAGTCGCGGTGTGCCTGCTGTGGATTGGCGGAAAGCACATAAACATCGTTTCTGTTTAAGATCATTACCTCTTTTCACCGGCATTCGCCTAGCCATACGAAATGCATACACTGGCTGGCATAGAGGATGCTTACTCAGCGGGCGCGGATGGCCTGTCTCCAAGACCTCAGCTGACCGGCGGAGAAGGCCCTCGATACCTATCTCCACATCTCATCGGGTGCGCCCGACTGCCAAGTCGACGATCGACGATCGCACTTCTCCGCTAAATGTATTCCAAGAGGCCGCAAACGACATCGGACCTTGTGCAGGGGTGCAAGGCCGCGCGTGCCGATGGGGCAAGAGATCAGGGTTCTCCTGAGAGAATACGAGAACCCTGCGCAGAGACCCGAGCCTTGGGTCCACTGGCATGTGAGTGAGCGAAAAATCGGGCCGACACAGCACGCTTCGTGTTCCACTAGGCGCTCGGAGGTCCTCAAGTGCGCGGGCGCTTGGCTCTTCGGCGTCTCGGCAGACTGGGAAGGCTGTCCAAAGGGAGAGCGATTCGGCCGACCCGCCCCGCCTACCTTTGGGGGGGAAGCTTGAGCATCGCTTCGGTGCGGGAATGGACGTGGAGTTTGTCGTAGATGCGCCGGATATAAGTGCGGACGGTGCCGACCCCAATCTTGAGCTGGTCCGCGATCTCCTTGTATAGAAAGCCCTTGGCTAGGAGACCCAAGATCTCCTCTTCGCGTTCGGAGAGCAGTTCCAGGCCGGGCTGCCGTTTGACCGGCGCGTGAAACCAATCAACCACCTGGCGAGCAATCGAGGTGGACATGGGCGCGCCGCCGTCGTGCAATTCACGGACGGCTTCCAGCAATTTGGCCGGCGGTGTCTTCTTCACGAGATAACCGTTGGCGCCAGCTTTGAGGGATTCGAAAATCCGGTCATGATCTTCGAACACGCTGAGCATCATGATGCGGGCAGCGGGCAACAAACCCTTGAGCTTGGGGATAGAGTCGATGCCCGACATGCCTGGTAAGTGAATGTCTAGCAACACCACGTCGGGAATCAACGCGGAGAGCCCTTCCAGGGCTGCCTCGGCGCTTTGGAAGGCTCCGACGCAGGCAAAGCCTGGGGAGCCTTTGAGGAGGTACGAGAGGGCCTCGCGCTCATCGGGGCTATCCTCGACCAGGGCGACTTTGATGATCTGGGCGCCAGCGGGCATCGAGTTAATATGCCCCAAGAATCGTGCCAGCGTGAGTCATACGAAATGCATACAAAGTCGCTTGTCAAGTTAACGGCCAAGGCACGCGCGCGGAGAGGCGGGTGCCACAACCAGGCTGCGATTGCAGGTCGAAGGTGCCGCGCAGATTGGCGACCCGCTCGCGAATATTGTTCAGACCGTGATGAAATGTGGGCGACTCGTGAGCGGCCGTTCCTTTGCCGTTGTCTTGAACGATGATCTCAAGCCAACCCGGCTCCAAGGAGAGGCTAATCTCGACCCGGCTGGCGGCGGCGTGCTTGTTCACATTGTTCAGGGCCTCCTTCAAAACCAGGAAAAGCTCGCGACGGAACTCCGCGGTAACCGTCTGCTCCGGCACGTTCGAAGGGAAGTTGAGTCGGCATTCGATAGCGGTCGGCTCGAAGAAATTGGCAGCGTACTCGCGAAAGTAACCTGCCAAGCTCCGCAGGTTGTCATACTTGGAGTTTGTGGCCCACACCAATTCGCCGATATTGTCCACGACCTATGGCCGAATCACAAATTCGATAACCTGACGTGTTTTGAGGCGGTTACGAGTTTGAAGGCTGTTTTAGCGTTCTTGGCGGACATGAGATCGTAGAAGCCGCTCATGCTAGCCTGCCGCCGATTGGGCTGACGGCGGCTCCAGTCTACCGCGACGCTGACGACTGCGCGCCGAATGACTGCCAGATTCATCACTGCGTTGGGGTGGCGCGCTCGGCTGCGATCCTCTCCGGCGATGAC
>Ga0265314_10000559_pt1 | contig 47507 bp, 38 predicted proteins | sample 4126metaG_FD_203106 | JGI IMG/M metagenome (GOLD analysis project Ga0265314, IMG submission 203106) | Rhizosphere microbial communities from Carex aquatilis grown in University of Washington, Seatle, WA, United States - 4-1-26 metaG | ecosystem: Host-associated > Plants > Roots > Rhizosphere >... | reverse complement strand
TAACAGCTTCCAGCGAATCTGCCGCAGGATTCCGAGCCATACCTCGGCGTCGTGCGCGTTGAGTTTCATGCGTCGGATCAGGCGTCGAAGCTTCAACTCCGTCGATCCTTCGACGCGTTCGTGCACGTAGCCGGACTGTTCCAGAATTTCTTCCAGCAGCTCGGTGATCCGCTCCAAATCCCCGGCGCGTGCCTCGCGGCGTATCTCGGGCACGGCCTTCGCGGCCGCCGGGCTGCGGACGATCTCATACAGGCAAACCGCCACGGCCTGGCCCAAGTTCATCGACCCATGCTCTTCGCGCGTCGGAATGCGCATCAACCAGTGGCAGTGGCTCATATCAGCGTTCGACAAGCCGAATTTTTCCGATCCAAAGAGCAGCGCTACAGGCGCGCTCGCAAGCTTCTTGGCAATCAGTTTGCCCCCAAGCTCCAGCCGCTTCAGGGGATGTTCCAGGGCGCGATGGCCGATAGAGGTGGTCCCCACCACCAATCCGCAATCGGCCACGGCTTCGGCCAGAGTCGAATATTCCTTGGCTTTCTCGAGAACCTTGTGAGCTTTGACGGCAGACCGCGCTTCTCGAAAAGCCACCTCGTACGGGTTCACCAGCCGCAGCTCACTGCATCCGAAGTTGCTCATAGCCCGCGCGGCGGCGCCGATGTTCAGAGGATTGCGCGGGGAAACCAAAACCACGCGTAAGGGATTCTTATGCTCCATCGCGGCGGACGGCGTCGAGCACGCCGTTGATAAAGGCGACCGACTCGTCGGTGGAGAACTTTCGCGCGAGCTCCAGCGCCTCGTCGATGACTACAGGTGCTGGCGTGCCCACGTCGGTCATCTCATATACAGCCAGGCGCAGGATGTTGCGATCGACAGCCGGCATGCGATCCAGACGCCAGTGCTCCGACTTAGCCGTGATGCGCTGATCGATCGCGGCGGCCTGTTCGGTGGCGCCGCGAACCAGCGCTTCCATAAACTCGTCCGGTTGCTCAGGGTCGGGATCCTCGTCTTCCGAGTCCAACGTTTTGTAGAACGCGGCGATCGCTTCGTCCACGGGTTGTTTGCGCAGATCGCAGGAAAACAAGACCTGTAGAGCGCGTTGACGGGAACGATGGCGGGCTGGCATCGTTATCTCCCGGAAGGCTTTCCGAAACGAGCCATCTCGATCGCGGTCATGGCGGCGGCGTAGCCCTTATTGCCATGCTGGCCGCCGGCGCGTGCCTCGGCTTGTTCCAGCGTATCGGTGGTCAGAACACCGAAGGCCACGGGGATGTTGCACTCGAGTGCAACCTGCTGCAGGCCACGTGCGGCCTCGCCGGCGACGAAATCGAAGTGGGGCGTCTCGCCGCGGATCACCGCACCCAGGGCGATAATGGCGCTGAAACCGCCGTGGGCCAGCCATTTCGCGGCTAAGGGCAGCTCAAACGCTCCCGGAACATGGAACACTTCGATCCCATCCGCACCCGCTTTGGCGAGTGCCTCGCGTGCGCCTTCCAGCAGCTTTTCGGTGATCGCCGAGTTGAAGCGCGCCACTACGATGGCGAACTTAAGCCCTTTCGCGTCGACACTCCAATTGAGGGTTTCACGAGACATCGTGGGATAATCAGAAGAACCGGTTCGGCTTCAATCATACCGCGCTCATACAACAGTAAGTAAGCATGGATCCCCAGAGAATCCGGAATTTCAGCATCATTGCGCATATCGACCACGGCAAGTCCACACTGGCCGATCGTCTGCTTGAAGTGACGGGCGCGCTCAGCCAGCGCGAGATGATGGCGCAGGTGCTGGATTCGATGGACCTGGAGCGCGAGCGCGGCATCACCATCAAAGCCCACGCGGTGCGGCTGAACTATCGCGCGAAAGACGGGATCGATTACCAGCTCAACCTGATTGACACTCCAGGTCACGTCGACTTCTCGTACGAAGTGTCGCGCAGCCTGCAAGCCTGCGAAGGCGCGCTGCTGGTGGTGGACGCGTCCCAAGGCGTGGAAGCCCAGACGCTCGCCAACACGTACCTGGCGCTGCACCACAATCTCGAGATTATTCCGGTCCTCAACAAGATTGATCTGCCGTCGGCTGAGCCCGAAAGGATTCGCGAACAGATCGAACAGTTGATCGGACTGGACGCCAAGGACGCGATCCTGGTGAGCGCAAAGCAGGGGATTGGCATCGAGGAAGTGCTGGAGGCGGTAGTACATCTGGTTCCTCCGCCCAAAGGTTCGCCCGACGCACCGTTGCGCGCGCTGATTTTCGATTCCTGGTTCGATCCCTACCGCGGCGTGATCATTTTGACACGCGTAATAGAAGGCCGGCTGTACAAAGGCCAGAAGATCCGGCTGTGGTCGAGCGCAAAAGTGTTTGAAGTGGACGGAGTCGGGTATCAATCGCCCAAGCCGATTCCCTGCGATGAATTGGCCGCCGGCGAAGTGGGATTCGTGTTCGCCAACATCAAGACGGTTTCCGATGCGCAGATCGGCGACACGATCATCGACAACGCGAATCCCGCATCCGAGCCGCTGCCGGGATTTGAGCCGCTGAAAGCGATGGTGTTCGCGGGCCTGTATCCGGTGGAATCGCACGAGCACGGGGCTCTTAGAGATGCCTTGGAGAAGCTCAGACTGAACGACAGCGCCTTCAGCTTTGAGCCCGAGAATTCGGTGGCGCTGGGCTTCGGCTTCCGCTGCGGATTCCTGGGACTGCTGCACCTGGAGATCGTGCAGGAGCGACTGGAGCGCGAGTTCAATATCGATCTGATTACCACGGCCCCCGGCGTGCGCTACAAGATCACCCTCACGGACGGGACCATTGCGGAAGTGGACAACCCGTCCAAATTTCCGGATCCATCGGGTATTGAAAAGATCGAGGAGCCCATCATCGAAGCCTCGGTGATCACGCGCGAGGAGTACATCGGCGAAATCCTCAAGCTGCTGGAAGAAAAGCGCGGCACGCAGAAGAAATTCGAATACATTGGCGGCGGCCGGGTAATGCTGGTCTACGAAATGCCGCTGAACGAAATCGTGATGGACTTCTACGACCGGTTGAAGTCGGCATCGCGTGGATATGCCTCGCTGGATTATCACTTGGCGGGCTATCGTATTTCGAAAATGGTACGGCTGGACGTCCTGGTGGCTGGCGAGCCGGTGGACGCGCTATCGATGATCGTGCACACGGACTTCGCCTACGAGCGCGGCAAGATGCTGATCGAGCGGCTGCGCAAACTGATTCCACGGCAGATGTTCGAAGTAGCGTTGCAGGCGGCGATTGGGAGCAAGATTATCGCGCGCGAAACCATTTCGGGTATGCGGAAGAATGTGCTGGCGAAGTGCTACGGCGGCGATATCTCGCGCAAACGCAAGCTGCTCGAGAAGCAGAAGGAAGGCAAGCGCCGCATGAAGCGCGTGGGGAAAGTGGATATCCCGCAAGAAGCGTTCCTGGCGGTGCTGAAGGTCAGCGGGTCCTCGACCGAGGAGTAAGTCGATGCGTTGCGCAACGCAGTACTCTAAAACAGAATGCATCGCCTTATTCTAGGAACCGCGCCTGCGCTGATCTTTTGGGCAACCAGCGCAATTGCCCAGACAACGAATCCATGCCCGGCCAACGCTCGATTCGATCCAGCCACAAGCGCGTCTTGGAATGGCTGGGGCGCTGGCGGAGCCAACACACGCTTTCAAGATCAGAAGAACGCCGGGATCGCAGCCGCCGACGTGCCGAAGCTCAAGCTCAAATGGGCGTTCGGATTCCCGGGAGTCAAGTCGGTGTACGGCCAGCCCTCCGTCATCGCAGGGCGGGTATTTGTCGGCGTCGATACGGGCGCTGTCTACTCGCTCGACGCTGCGACAGGCTGCGTGTACTGGATGTTCCAGGCGGATTCGGGGGTTCGCACCGCCGTCAGTATCGAACGGCTGGGCAGCGGGCGGGCAGCAAGATACGCCGCTTACTTTGGTGACGGCAAAGCCAACGCCTACGCCGTGGATGCGGCCACTGGCCAGCAGATCTGGAAGGTTCATGTTGAAGATCACGCCTCGGCGAAAATCACAGGCGCGACCAAGGTCTTCGAAGGCCGGGTGTACGTGCCGGTCTCCTCGGGTGAAGAAGGCGCAGGCCCCAACAAGAATTATCCGTGCTGCACATTTCGCGGCAGCGTGGTCGCGCTGGATGCCGCGACGGGCAAGCAAATCTGGAAGACCTACACGATCGCCGACGAGCCTAAGCCGGCCGGGAAGAACTCCAACGGCGTGCAGCGATTCGGCCCCGCTGGCGGCGGCGTTTGGAACTCGCCCACCATCGATCCGGCGCGCCACGCGCTTTACATCGGCACCGGGGACGCTTACACCGATCCCGTCCCCGACACAACCGACGCGATCCTGGCCATGGACCTGAATACCGGCAAGATCCTGTGGTCGGTGCAGGATACTCCGAAAGATATTTGGCTGGCGGGCTGCAACGGCGCGACGCCTCCTGAGAACTGTCCGAAGGAGCTCGGGCCAGATCACGATTTCGGGTCTCCGCCGATTTTGAAGACTCTACCCAACGGAAAAACGATCCTGGTCGCCGGACAGAAGAGCGGCAACGTTTGGGCGCACGATCCCGATAACAAAGGCGCGGTGATCTGGAAAACCGCACTGGTGAGCAACACCAGCGAGTTCGGTGGAAAGATCGTGTGGGGCGGCGCGGCCGACGATCAGAATGCCTACTTCGGCCTGGGCCCTGGCGGGATCGCTGCCGTGCAGCTCCGTGACGGCGAGCGGAAATGGTTCACCAAGCCCGAGCTTAGCCCGGCGATGGCGCAACATCCCGGCCATGAGGGTCCGTTGACGGCGATTCCGGGCGTAGTGTTCTCGGGCGCCTGGGATGGAATACTGCGTGCGCTCTCCGCAGCCGACGGGAAAGTGATCTGGGAGTACAACACCATTCAGGATTTCGCCACCGTCAATGGAGTCGCTGCGAAGGGCGGATCCATGGGAGCCGCGGGACCGGTGGTCGCTGGCGGCGTGGTGTTTGTCCCCTCCGGCTACGTCGGGGTCCGGCAAGGGATCCCCGGCAACGTGTTGCTGGCACTCTCAGTGCAGTAGGCGAAATGCGTGAAGCCTACGGCAAGGGCTTCCCGTCCAGCACGAACGTCATTAGCTTGGGGAACACGGTCTGTGCGGTCGTTGGGGGCGGCGGGGCGCCCGGCTCGGCGCTGCGAGCCACCACGATTCCCTGGCCGCCCATCAGCGCGACGTACTGTTTGCCGTCCAACTGATAAGTGATCGGAGGGCCCATGCCATTGCGAAGACCAGTCTGGATGTCGAGGAGCTTCTCGCCTTTGTCCGCGCTGTAGGCGACCAGGCGTCCATCGGGAATCACCTGGAACACCAGATTGCCGGCCGTGGTCACCGTTCCGCCACCGATCGATCCACCGCCCTGAGTCCGCCAGCGTTCCTTCTGCGCCACCGGATCCCATGCGACCAGCACATTCGTTTGTCCCGCGGGAGGAGCTTCGGGGCCGATTGCAGGCGGAGCCGGAAGTGTCGGCGGCGGTGGCGGGGCTATGCCCTGGCCGTTGGCCGGAGCCGCTCCGCGCTTCACGCCGATGTTACTTCTGCCCGCTTGATACTCGAACGCCGGATCGATCGCGAAGTTGGAGCTGCTCACCATGGAAGTCGGAACGTAAACCAGCCCCGTGGTGGGATTGAACGACATAGGCGACCAGTTGTGCGCGCCTCCGGGGCCGGGCGAAATCTGGATGGTCTCGTTGCCGTAGTGCGCTTCGGGATTAATGAAGGGACGGCCGGTGCGCTCGTCGAGTCCCTTGGCCCAGGTGACTTTGGCGAAGGGTTGGCCGGAAATGAACTGACCGGAGACGCGGTCGATCACGTAATAGAATCCGTCCTTGTTGGCCTGCATCAGGACCTTGCGTTGCTGGCCCCGGATGGTCACATCCGCCAGCAGCAATTGCTGGACGCTGTCGTAATCCCAGGAATCGCCCGGCACGACTTGGAAGTACCATTTGAGTTCGCCGGTGTCTGGCTTCACGGCGAGAATCGAAGCCAGGTAGAGATTCTCTTTACCCTTGGACTTGCGTAGCTCCTCTGGCCACGGACCGCCATTACCGGTGCCGACGTAGAGGAGATCCGCGTCGGGATCGTAGGCCATGCCGTCCCAGACCGATCCGCCGCCGCCGAGTTTCCAATAATCGCCCGACCAGGTTTCCGCGGCTTTCTTGAGCGCGGGATTCTCGAAAGGCTTAGAAGGATCGCCGGGTACGGTGTAGAACTTCCAGGCGAACTTACCGGTGGCGGCGTCGAAGGCCGAGAAGAATCCGCGAATCGGCAGTTCGGCTCCCGCGACCCCGATAATCACTTTCCCTTTGGCGATGCGCGGCGCCATGGTCACGGTGTAGCCTTCGTTTGAATAGGACACGCGCGATTCCCAGACGGGCTTCCCGGTTTCCGCATCGAGCGCGATCAGGCGGCCATCGATGATGGGCGCGATGATCAGGTTCTGATACTGGTCTTTTTTATACAAGGCGAGCCCGCGATTCACCACACCACAGCAGATTTGGGGACGGGTCTTATCCTGGTTAACTTCGGGATCCCAGCGCCATTTTTCCTTGCCGGTGCGTGCGTCGACGGCGAATACGATGCTCCAGTTGGTGATGCTATAGAGGGTGCCGTTCGAAAACAGCGGCGTGGCTTCCTGTCCTCCGCCGCCTTTGCCGGCCTCGTAGGTCCACGCGTGGCCCAAGCGGCTGACGTTCGACGTGTTGATCTGATTCAGCGGGCTAAAGCGGGTTTCGCCTGGAGTGAGGCCATAGCTGGTCCATTCTTGAGCGTGGGTCTCTTGGACGTAGATCAACGGGACCGCGATCAGAGCGGTAAACAGGATCTTTCGCACGATTCAGCTCCTTCTTAGCCTTGCATGGGAGCGTCGACGCCGCCCCACAAATTCATGGTGTTCAGCTCGTCGCGGCCGCAGGCTTTCAAGTACAGGAACAACTGCGTGCGATAGGCTGCAAACCCGCTGAGCACCAGGTTTACGATCAGCGAGCCGCGGCTGGATTTCCGGCCGAACATTTCGATCTCGCCGCGGAAATCGGCGTCCGACATCGATCCCAGTTCCTGGGCATAGAAGGCACTCTGCTTTTCGATTGCCGCGATGACTTGATCGAAATTCATGGCATTGGCGGCCGCCTGGGAGGCGCCAAATGCGGCGCCGTCGAAAGTCCCCGTCTTGATCGCGGGGATCAGGTTGGGTCCCATGATGGTCAGATAGCGAAGCAGTTCGATGGTGCTGCGCTGCTTCGGCGTCGGACGATAGTCAAGCTGGTTGCGATCTACTTTGCTCGCCAGGTGGAGGAGGATTCGAACCTCGTTTTGTAGCGAGCTGATGAGTTCTTCTTTTGTTAGGACCATATTCTCTTCTTTAGTTTTCGGGAGCTGGCGCTGCGCCGCGGCCGCCTGCCGGAGCTCCGCCACGTCCACCGCGACCGCCACGACCACCGGGTCCGCCGGGCTGCCCGACGGCCAAGCCGACCAGTTCCGCGCCGCCGCCCTGCGTGCCGTTGACGACAGCCACCAGGAATTGCCGCCCGTTGACCAGATACGTCATGGTGGGGCCGACAGCGGCTCCGAGCGGCATCTCGTAAATCACCGCACCGGTTTTTTTGTCGATAAAGCGAAGATCGGTGCTGCCTTCCACGAGCATGGTCTTGGTGACGAGGATCGGGGAACGGTCGCCGCCGCCCCAACCGCTGACATCAATCCCCGCGGCTTTGAGCGCCGGATTATTCAGAATATTCGCGGCAGGCTTGCCGTTGGGGATCATCCACGCCTGGTCGCCAGTGTTCAAATCGAACGCCGTGATGCGACCGTAGGGACCTTTGATGAGGGGGAGCGTGCCCGCCACGTTAGTATTCCCGCCTCCGCCGCCCGCGATGTAAGGCATCTCCGAGCGGTCGCCTCCCGGAACCAGAGTCGAAATGTAGGGAGCGGTTGTCGAAGGAATGTACAGCATCCCGGTCTCCGGATCAACCGCGCCGCCCATCCAATTAGCTCCGCCGCCCGCGCCGGGAAGCTGGATGGTCCCCAGCTTGCCGCCGGTGTCTTTCACGATCGGCGGCGTGTAGATCGGCCCGAGAACATATTGAGAAGCAACCTTCAAAGCCTCAGCCTTGATCTCGGGCGTGTAATCGGCCAGGTCGGCTTCAGTGACTCCCTGGCGGTCGAACGCCGCGGGCTTGGTGGGATAAGGCTGCGTGGGCGAATACCATTCGCCCGGCACATTGCCCTTGGGCGCCGGCCGCTCTTCGATGGGCCACACCGGCTGGCCGTTAGTGCGGTCGAACACGAACGTAAACGCCGACTTGTTCACCTGCGCGAGAGCTTTGATCTTCTTGCCGTTGACCGTGATGTCGAGCAGAATGGGCGCGGCGGGAATATCGTAGTCCCACATTTCGTGGTGGATCAGCTGGTAATGCCACACTCGCTTGCCGGTTTTCGCATCGAGACACACGACGCTGTCCGAAAACAGGTTGGCACCGGGGCGCTGGCCGCCGTAGGTATCGCCGCTAGGCGCTTCGACCGGAATATAGACATAACCGAGCTCTTCGTCGCCAGTCAGCGGTCCCCACGCGCCGGTGTTGCCGGTGAACGTGTTGGAATCCTTGCCGCGGTCGTCTTTGCCCCAGGTGTCGGCCCCGAATTCGCCGGGCTGCGGAACGGTGTGGAAGGTCCACAGCAGCTTGCCGGTGCGGACGTCGTAACCGCGAATGTAGCCCGGCGTGTTCAGCCGCGTGGGCAGCGCGACCCCGACCTTTAGAGAAGCGCCGACCACCGCGACGTCGCGAACGATGATGGGAGGCGAGGTAGCACCGATGGTCCCGTTCTGGACTACCGGACGGTCCAGGCCGAGCCACAGGTCGACATGAGCATCTTTTCCGAAATTTGCGATCGGCGCGCCGGTTTTGGCGTTGAGTGCCACTAATTGATAGCCAGGCGTGATAAAGATGATCCGATCGTCGCCCTTGCCATCGCTCCAGTAGCTGACGCCGCGATTATTCGCGCGCACGGCGCCACGCTCGGCGGTATCGTCGCCACGATAGGTCCACAGAGTTTCGCCAGTGGCGGCATCGGCAGCGACCACGGTGCGCCCGGTGCCGGCCGTGAAGAACAGCTTGCCGCCGGCCATCAGCGGAGTCACTTCCCAGGCGGCCTGCGGCGTGGGTCCCATGTTCTGGGCTTTCCAGCGCCAGACCACTTGAAGATTCTTGACGTTGCTCGCGTCGATCTTGTCGAGCGGCGAGTACCGGGTGCTGCCGGCGTCGCCTCCGTTCACGCGCCACTCGCCGGAGGCAGGGGTTCCCTGTTGCGCGCGTGCAGGCGTCAGGGTCCAGAGGGCGAACGCGGCCACGCCTAGTGCCAGCGCCACGGGGGGGGTTATGCGCTTCATATCACAAGGTAGTGTATAACAAACCCTGACTCGTGTAAGCCGGCGCGCAAGCCGGCCTGATATACTCGCCATTAGGATCTCCGTTATGATCAATCACTTTAAAAATCGTATGTTCGTTCTGACGCTCGCCTTGATTGCGACCGTCGGAGCATTTGCCCAAGAGGGCGGAAAGGGCGACCCGGACCGCGCGGTCGCAGGCGGGCAGTTTCCCGCAGGCTGGAGCGCACGTCCCGATCGTGGGGCGCCCACCGGCATCAAGTTTTCCCAGACAGGCGATGTCTACCACTTCCAGATGGGCACCACCGGAACCATGTGGCGCAGCGACTGGACTAAGTCTGGAAACTACACCTATTCCGCTCGGCTGACGCAGACCAAGAAGGCTTCGCATCCCGTGTCTTATGGCCTGGTGATCGGTGGGAGCAATATGGGCCCCTCGCCGACCTATACCTATTTCCTGGTTCGCCAGTCGGGCGAGTATTTCGTCTCCAACTGGGAAGGAACGGCGCCTAAGACCATAGTGGACTGGACCGCAAATGCCGCGATCGTCAAGGAAGGTGCGGATGGGAAACAGCAGAATACGCTAAGTGTCCAGGTTCAAGGCGATAACGTGATCTTCAGCGTCAATGGCACGGAAGTCGCGCGGCAGCCCAAGAGCAAAGTCCATGCGGATGGAGTGATCGGGCTCCGGATCGGCCACACGCTGGATGTGGATGTCGATCAGGTAAAGAAGTAAATACCTTCAGGTCAGTGGGGCAGGCGGTTTCGCCTGCCCGTGCCTCTAGTTGGGCAGCCGGAACGCGATAAACTCGCACTCGTACCCGGTACCGCCGATCGCGACAACGATATATTGTTTACCGCCCACCATATAGGTCATCGGCGTGCCGGTTTGGCCGGCAGGCATATAAACGGCGCCCGCGTCTTTACCCGACGCCTTGTCATAAGCTCGTAGCATCGCTCCCTGTTTGCCGGAGGGTAGCGTGAACGTGTCCCTTTCGCCGGCGATCACCACGGTCTTGGTAACCAGCGTTCCGATCACCCCCGCCCGGCCCGTCCGCGGGATCGTAAGTCCTTTCAACGCAGGATGATTGCGGATATTGTCGGGAGTCTCCCCATGCGCGACTTGCCAGAGGATCTCGCCGCGATTCAGATCGATAGCGTTGATGCTGGCATACGGCGGTTTCACCAGCGGCAGTCCCTGGACGGTCAAGCCTCCGGCTTCGGCGGCCACGTCGTTCGCCGATTTTGTCCCTGCGGCGGCGTCCGCGCCGGAGCCTCCCGTGGTGCGGGCACCCGTCTTTGCGGTGCCTTGGATGTAAGCCTCATCGGTCACTCTGGGGTCGCCGGGAACCAGCCCCAGGATACTCATGGACCGTTGCGAAAATATGTACGCGATGTGCGTCTCGGGATCGTAGGAGCCTCCGGGCCAGTTGGTGCCGCCTCCGGAAGTAGCGAGGGCCAGCGTCGCCAGCGGACCGTCCGCCTTGCTCGCTACGGGCGGCGTAAAGATCGGCCCGAGTTTATATTGCGACACGGCCTTCACGGCCTCCGCGCGAAGAGCCGGCGTGAAGTCAATCAGGTCTTTGAGCTGAAATCCCTGAAGATCGTAGGCAGGTGGCTTGGACGGAAACGGCTGCGTCGGCGAATACCACTCGCCTGGCACGCTGCCCTTTTCCACCGGCTTTTCGTCGATCGGCCAGATCGGCTGGCCGGTCACACGGTTGAACACGTATAAAAACGCCTGCTTGGTAGGCTGCGCGACCGCCTTCACAGTTTGGCCGTTGATGATGAGGTCGACCAGGATCGGCGCGCACGGGATATCCATATCCCAGATGCCGTGATGCACCAACTGGTAATGCCATTTCCGCTGGCCGGTTTTCAGGTCCACCGCGACCAGGCTCTCGCCGAACAGGCCATTGCCCGGACGATGCCCGCCGTAATAGTCGCCGGTCGGAAGTTCAACGGGAAGGTAGACCAACCCGAGCTCTTCATCCACGCTGATCTGGCCCCATACGCCCGTATTTCCGGTGTAATCGGCGGAATCCTTCTCCCAGGTGTCGTAGCCGAACTCGCCCGGGCGCGGGATCGTGTGGAAGATCCACAAGCGCTTTCCAGTTTTGACGTCGAATCCGCGGACGTAGCCTTTGATGTTAGTCTTGCTGCGCGGCACTCCTCCCGAGCGGTGCGCAGCGCCGACGATTACGGTGTCTCCTGCAACCACGGGTGTTGCGTGCAACCCGACCTCGCCGGTGACCAGATCGATCTGCTGGTCGTCATCCAGCTTCAAGTCGACAACGCCGTTTTGCCCGAAGCCTGCGACGGGGAGACCGGTCTTGGCGTTCAACGCGATCAGGCGGTAGCCGGGAGTGACGTAGAGAATCCTTTCCTCGCGTCCGTCAGTCCAATAGGCCAGGCCGCGGCCGGATAGCTGGCGGGGAGCCGCGCTGCCTCGCGCGCCCTCTTTTTCGCTATGGACCCAAAGAAGCTCGCCCGTAACTGCATCGAGCGCGACGACCGACCGGCGGGTTCCCGCCGCGGCGTAGAGGACGCCGTTGGCCATCAGGGGTGTCGATTCGAGATTAAATTCGGGGCGCGGGCCCAGGTTCGAGGTCTTGAATCGCCAGGCGACTTCGAGCTTGTCGAAATTGCCGGCGCCGATCTGGTCTAGGGCGGAGTAGTGCGTATTCCCGAGATCGCCGCCATAGGTCCGCCACTCGCCGTTCTTGGCGCCTTGCTGCGCGGCGGTTGGGACCGCCGATATTCCCAACACCAAGACAATGCTCAAGATTCCTTTAGCCGAGGTTTCCATGACCGCTCCTTCTGCCATTAGCCACTGTATCCAAAACCGCGCCCGCAGGGCGTAGGCGGTACCTTCCTGCCATCCAGCATATGTGTTGCTGAGGGACCGGACGTTATCCTAAAAGAGGAGATTTTCCGTTTTAAGTGTGGATCGTTAAAGTAGCCCTGGACCGGCCGTACACGTTCATTGTTCTGGCCCTGCTGATCCTGATTGTTAGCCCGCTGGTGATTCTGCGGACACCCACTGACGTCTTCCCCAACGTCAATATTCCGGTGATTGCCGCCCTGTGGAACTACGCGGGGTTGCCGGCCGAGGATATGGAAGAACGCATCGGGACCCAGTACGAGCGCTCGCTGACCACCACGGTCAACGACATCGAGCACATGGAATCCCAAACCACGAACGGCCGCAGTATCACCAAGATCTTCTTCCACCCCGGCGCTCGCGTGGAGCTGGCGATGGCCGAATTGACTGCCGTGGCTCAGACCACGACGCGCCAGATGCCGCCGGGAACCGCTCCGGCCTTCATGATCGTGTATAGCGCCTCGAGCGTTCCCATCATGCAGCTGGGACTTTCGGGCGAGGGATTATCCGAGCAACAACTGTTCGACTACGCGGCCACTTCCATCCGCACGCAACTCGCCACGGTTCCCGGCTCTGGAGTTCCGAATCCCTACGGCGGCAAGCAGCGCCAAGTGATGGTGGATCTGGACCCGTCCCTCCTCCAGGCCAAAGGATTGTCGTCGGCCGATATCGTGACGGCCATCGGCAACCAGAACCTGATTCTGCCCACGGGGACTTCCAAGATCGGCCAATTCGAGTATGAGGTCGAGCTGAACGCCAGCCCCAAGAGCGTTCAGGAACTCAACGATCTTCCGATAAGCGTGAGCGGGAACAGCGCGGTTTACGTGCGGGATGTGGCCAATGTCCGCGATGGATTCGGACCGCAGACGAATATCGTGAGGCGAGATGGCCAACGTGGCGCGCTGGTCACGGTCTTGAAAACCGGATCGGCTTCCACGTTGGATATTGTGCAGCGGGTGAAGGACATGATCCCGCGAATCGCCGCCACGCTTCCCCCCGCGCTGAAGATCGATGTTGTTGCCGATCAGTCGCTGTTCGTGCGGGCAGCGGTGAATGGAGTGGTCCGCGAAGCGATCATCGCGGCCTGCCTCACAGCGATCATGATCCTTCTGTTTCTGGGAAGCTGGCGCAGCACCCTGATCATTGCTGTTTCCATACCGTTATCGATTCTGACGTCGATCTGCGTACTGAGTGCGCTCGGCGAAAGCATCAACATCATGACGCTGGGCGGGCTGGCGCTGGCCGTGGGCATTTTGGTCGACGACGCCACGGTGACCATCGAGAACATCGACCGGAATCTGGATCAAGGCAAGAACCTGCGAACCGGCATTATGGACGGAGCGGCCCAGATCGCTATGCCGGCCTTTGTCTCGACGCTATGCATCTGCATCGTGTTCATCCCGATGTTCTTTCTGACCGGCGTCGCCAGATACCTCTTTGTTCCGTTGGCGGAGGCCGTGGTGTTCGCCATGCTGGCGTCGTACATCCTTTCGCGTACCTTGGTTCCCACGCTGTGCATGTATCTGCTCAAACCGGGAACACACCACGCCCACAAGCCGGCAGCCTGGAATCTTCCGGCCCGGATGCAATGGGCGTTCGAGAAAGGGTTCGATTCGTTGCGCGCGGGGTATCAAAACACGCTGGCCGGATGCGTGCGCCACCGGAATTTGTTTCTTCCTTCGTTCCTCGTGCTGTGTTGCCTAACGTTCTTGTTGTTCCCGTGGCTAGGACAGGATTTCTTCCCGGCGACCGACGGCGGCCAGTTCAATCTTCACTTCCGCGCCAAGACCGGCACGCGCATTGAAGAGACCGCGCGGCTCGCCGATCTAGTCGAAACATCCATTAGAAAGGTCATTCCCGCTGAAGAATTGGCGGGAATCACCGATAACATCGGCGTTCCTTACAGCGCGATCAATGCCGCTTTCAGCACCTCCGCTCCCATTGGGACCATGGATGCCGACGTCATGGTCACGCTGAAGCCGGGGCATCGCCCGACGGACGAGTTCGTGCACACGTTGCGGCAACAACTGCCGCGCGAGTTCTCGGGCGTCCTGTTCTATTTCCTGCCGGCGGATATCATCAGCCAGATTTTGAACTTCGGCCTGCCCGCTCCCATTAATGTTCAGGTTTCTGGCCCTAATCTGGAAGCCAACCACGCGTTCGCCTCGAATCTCTTGCGCCAGATCGGAACGGTGCCGGGCGTGGTCGATTTACGGATTCATCAGGTATTCGACGAACCGCGGATTCAGATCGACGTAGACCGCACCAAGGCCCTGCAAAGCGGCTTCACCCAGTTCAATATCGCCAGCAACGTCTTGGTCTCCTTGAGCGGCAGCTTCCAGACGGCTCCTTCGTTCTGGCTGGATCCGCGAAATGGGGTGAGCTACAACGTCATCACACAGACCCCGCAGAACCAGGTCACCTCTTTCAGCGATCTGCACAATATTCCGCTCACAGCCGCGGGCAGCCGTCCGGAAATTCTGGGCGACGTGGCAAGCACCAGCCGCGCCAGCGGAATGGCGGTGCTCTCGCACTACAACATCCAGCGGACTATCGATATCTTCGGAGCGGTGCAGGACCGCGACCTGGGCGCAGTAACCACGGATTTGAATCGCATTGTCGACGCAAGCCGCAAGGACCTTCCGCGTGGGTCTCAACTGATCGTACGCGGCCAGATCGAGACGATGCGGACGTCTTTCCAAGGATTGCTGGGCGGACTGGTGCTGGCCGTGGTGCTGGTCTACATGCTGATCGTGGTGAACTTCCAATCCTGGCTGGATCCGTTCATTATCATCACCGCGCTGCCGGCCGCTTTGGCCGGAATCGTGCTGTTTCTGTTTGTTACCCACACCACCATGAGCGTGCCCGCACTGATGGGAGCCATCATGAGCGTGGGCGTGGCGACGGCCAACAGTATCCTGGTCGTCAGCTTCGCGAAAGAACGCTTGGCCGATCACGGCGATGCGGCGCTAGCGGCTCTCGAAGCCGGCGGCACCCGCTTCCGGCCAGTGCTGATGACGGCGCTGGCCATGATCATCGGCATGGTGCCGATGGCGCTCGGCATGGGCGAAGGCGGCGAGCAAAACGCACCTCTGGGGCGAACCGTGATCGGAGGCCTGATTTTCGCCACCATCGCGACGCTGTTTTTCGTGCCGGCGGTATTCAGCTTCTTACACCGGAGTCGCCAATCGCCGATAAGAGTTAAAGCCGAGTAAATGAAGCAATGATGCAAACCGAAAAAGAACCAGTGAATCCAGCGGCAGGCAGCCACCTGGCAGGCAGCTTCGTTAAGTGGATCTTTATCCTGGTGCTCGTGATATTGCTGGCCACTGTGGTCAGCCGCGGCATCAATTCGCGGACCAAAGCCGCCTCGATCGTGAAGCAGGAAACCGCGGATCTGGCGATCCCAACGGTTTCCGTGACCCATCCGCGGCAGGGAGAATCGAAGCAAGAACTGGTGCTGCCGGGGAATTTGCAAGCATTTACCTTCGCTCCGATCTACGCTCGCACCAGCGGGTATCTGAAGAAATGGTATTTCGACATCGGCGCGAAGGTGAAAGCCGGGCAAGTGCTGGCGGAGATCGAAGCTCCGGAACTGGACCAGCAGCTGCGCCAGGCCAAGGCCAATCTGCAGCAGGCTCAGGCGGCGCTGGAACAGGCGCTCGCGAATCGCCAGCAGAGCAAGGCCAATGAGGACTACGCCAAAGTGAGCGCCGACCGCTGGAAGGAACTGGCTAAGCAAGGCGTTTTCTCCAGCCAGGATAACGATCAGAAACAGTCGCAATACCAGGCGCTGGTGGCCAACACCGAGGCGCTCGACAAAGCCATCGGCGCCGCGCGCAGCAACGTCGCCGCCCAAGAGGCTAACATCGGCCTGCTCGAACAGTTGCAGGATTACCGGATCGTGAGGGCGCCCTTCGACGGAGTGATCACGGCCCGCAACACCGATATCGGCGCCCTGATCAACGCGGGAAATGGAGGGACGGCGCAGGAATTGTTCCGCATGACCGCCTCGGAACGGCTTCGCCTTTTCGTGAACGTTCCCGAGGTATCCTCGCGCGCGGCGGTTCCGGGAGTTGCCGCCGAATTGGTTCTGGCCGAATTCCCTGGCCGCAAGTTTCATGGCAAATTGGTCCGTACCGCGGACGCGATGGACGCGACGACACGAACACTGCTGACGGAAATCGATGTCGATAACTCTTCCGGCGAGCTTCGGCCGGGATCCTACGCCGAAGTCCACATGGCGCTGCCGGGTGGACGAGCGCTGATCATTCCCGTTAGCTCGGTGCTGTTCCGCAGCGAAGGCCTTCGGGTGGGCGTAATGCGCGCCGGAAAGAATGGGCAGAGCACGGTGGAGATGGTGCCCGTCACCGTCGGCAAGGATTTCGGCAATGAAGTCGAGATTACCTCGGGGATCACGGAGAGCGACCAGATCATCGAGAGCCCGTCGGATTCACTGACGTCCGGAACCGTCGTGCGTGTCATCGGCGGCAACAAACCTTAACTCCCGACCTCAGATTTGCTTACGGACACTGTGGGCGTATAGACTACACAAATAGACGTGCCCCGCCAGGTCGTCATCGCCACGCCGCGTAATGCACTCCGTCGTTGTTTAGATATGTTGTGCAGGTAGATTTCCCGCAGACATGAAAGAAGTGAGCAACATGATGCCCATGGGCGAAACCGCGCTGCTGCGCTTGCTGCAACTGGCTGACTCGGCTCTCCCCATCGGCGGCGCGGCGCACTCCTTCGGACTAGAAACGCTAGCCGATGAAGGAAGCCTGACACCGGAAGACGTAGAGGCTTTCCTGAGCGCGTATCTGGAAGAAAGCGGCGCCTTGGAGGCCGCGTTCGTTCGCAGAGCGTATCATTTCATCCATGGGAAGGCAGGCGATTTGCGGACGTTAAACACTGAGTTGAGCGCGCGCAAGCTGGCCAGGGAATCGCGAGAAGCAAGCCTGAAACTGGGACGCCGGTTCGCAGACCTGGTGAACGGAATGATGGACCAGCCGCTGCTCGAAACCGGGCTGCATTATTGCGTTGCTTTTGGCGCTGCGGGAGCCGCCCTCGGTATTCCAGTCGATTCTGTCGTGCTGGCTTACTTGAATCAGTCGATCGCCGGACTAGTTTCCGCCTGTCAACGACTGATGCCCCTGGGCCAGGCGGCCGCCAGCAAGATATTGTGGAATCTCAAACCGATGATCGCTCGTGTGGCTCTTTCCCAAAAGGCTTCGGGCTCCGAGGAGGCTCTGTGCTTCAGTCCGTATCTGGAGCTGGCATCGATGCGGCACGGGTCGCTCGAGACGCGCCTGTTCATCAGCTAAGCCTGTGCTTCGAGCGAGAACGGTTTCGGGTGATGCGGCAGGACCCTCCATGGAAGGTTGTGCGTGCCTTTGGATCGTTAGTTCATCTGAACAATGTGTCCGGAGGGGTGCTGGCAGGAGATCGCCTGGCGCTGGATGTCGACGTCAAGCCCGGCGTGGCGGCGCAAATCACAACGACGGGAGCGACTCGCTTGTATCGTCATCGCGCAGGCGCCGCGGATTCCGAACAGCGCGCGAGATTCTTGGTCGGGGATGGAGCGCTGCTGGAGTATCTTCCGGATACTGTGATTCCCTATGCCGGATCCCGCCACGTTCAGCAGACGGAGATTCGCCTGGGGCGCGGATCGACGCTGTTCTGGTGGGAAGTGGTCGCTCCCGGCAGACTAGCGGCCGGCGAGCGTTTCGCGTTCGAACGGCTGCGGGTTCGCAGCGAAGTTTACGCCGGGTCGCGACCGATTCTCCGGGAAGACTACCTGCTGGAGCCTGGAAAAAAACAATTGGCAGCGACGGCGCGGATGTTCGAATACTCGCACACCGCCAGCCTGTGCGCAGTTCAGGAAGGACGGCCGCCCGCGTTTTGGCGCCTGCTGGAGGATCGCTTGAATGAAATCGCTCAAGCGCGAACCGAGCATGGGAAAGCCGTCTGGGGCGCGAGCATGCTCGCGTCGGACGGAGTTGTCGTCCGGGGATTGAGCATGAGCGGATGCTTCATTCACGAAACGCTGATCGAATTCTGGAGGATCGCAAGAATGGCGGTGACGGGTACAGACGCGGTTCCACCAAGGAAGATCTACTAATGCATCTCACACTACGAGAGCAAGAGCGACTCATGATTTACGTCGCAGCGGATGTAGCCCGCAAACGCCGAGCAAGGGGTCTGAAGCTGAACTATCCGGAAGCCGTGGCGATCATCACGGCTGACATTCTGGAATGGGCCCGGGACGGCAAGACCGTGGCTGAGATCATGACGCTAGGAGCCAACATATTGGGCGCGGGCGACGTGATGGAAGGGATCGCTTCGATGATTCACGAAGTCCAAGTGGAAGCTACGTTTCCCGATGGAACAAAACTAGTAACCGTTCACGATCCAATCCAATAAGTCATTGCTTATGAAACCAGGCGAATATCTTCTTGAAACCGCGCCCATCGAGGCGAACGTGGGGCGCAAGACCGCGAAGCTGGTGGTGCGGCACACCGGCGACCGGCCTGTGCAGGTCGGCAGTCATTATCACTTTTACGAAGTGAACAACGCGCTCGATTTCGATCGGCCAGCCGCTCGCGGCATGCGCCTGAACATCCCTGCCGGGACATCGGTGAGGTTCGAGCCGGGTGAGGAGAAGGAGGTTCGCTTGGTGGAATTCGCCGGAGAGAAGATCGTGCTGGGCCACCAAGGCAAGGGAAACAAATGAGCCTCTCGATTCCAAGAAAGACTTACGCGGACTTGTATGGGCCGACCAAAGGCGATCGAGTGCGGCTGGCCGACACCGAGCTAATTATTGAAGTCGAGAAGGATTTCGCGGCCTACGGTGATGAGATCACCTTCGGTGGCGGCAAGGTCATTCGCGACGGCATGGGGCAGAGTGCACGAGCCACCCGCGCGCAAGGTGCGCTGGACCTGGTGATCACCAACGCTCTGATCATCGACCATTGGGGCATCGTCAAGGCCGACATTGGAGTTCGCGAGGGGCGAATCGTCAAGGTTGGTAAAGCTGGAAATCCGGACACGATGCAGGGCGTCGATCCGGAACTGGTGGTTGGCGCCTCGACCGAAGTGATCGCGGGCGAGAACATGATCGTGACCGCGGGCGGAATTGACAGCCACATCCATTTCATTTCGCCGCAGCAGGTTTATGAGGCGCTTTCGAACGGCATCACGACCATGATTGGGGGCGGCACGGGGCCTGCCACCGGAACCGCCGCGACTACCTGTACGCCCGGCGCGTGGAACCTGGCGCGGATGCTCGAAGCGGCCGACGCGTGGCCGATGAACTTCGGATTTCTCGGCAAGGGTAACGCCGGCACTGGCGAACCATTGATCGAACAGGTGCGCGCGGGGGCGTGCGGCTTGAAGCTGCACGAGGATTGGGGAACCACTCCAGCCGCTATCGACGCATGCCTGCGCGTGGCCGATGACATGGATGTTCAGGTGGCCATCCACACCGATACCATCAACGAAGCTGGCTTCGTCGAGGACACGATCGCTGCGATCGCGGGCCGCGTGATTCACACGTATCACACGGAGGGCGCCGGCGGTGGGCACGCTCCTGATATCATTCGCATCGCCGCGCTGCCGAATATTCTGCCCTCGTCGACGAATCCGACGCGGCCCTACACCGTGAACACCATCGCCGAGCATCTGGACATGCTGATGGTGTGCCATCACTTGAATCCGCTGGTGCCCGAGGACGTCGCCTTCGCCGAGAGCCGCATTCGTCCCGAGACGATCGCGGCCGAGGATATCCTGCACGACCTGGGGGTTTTCAGCATGATCTCGAGCGATTCGCAAGCCATGGGCAGGATCGGCGAAGTGGTCACACGCACCTGGCAGACGGCGCACAAGATGAAGACGCAGCGCGGATCTCTTTCTGAGGATTCGTCGCGGAGCGACAATTTCCGTGTCCGGCGGTATGTGGCCAAGTACACCATCAATCCCGCGGTGACGCATGGAATCGCACACGAGGTGGGATCGATCGAGCCCGGCAAGCTCGCCGATTTGGTGGTCTGGAAACCAGCCATGTTCGGCGTGAAGCCGGAAATGGTGATCAAGGGCGGTTTTATCGCGTGGAGCGTGATGGGCGACGCCAACGCGTCCATTCCCACGCCGCAACCGGTGATCTACAGGCCGATGTTTGGATCGTTCGGCGGGGCAACTGCGTCCACGTCGGCGACCTTCGTTTCGCAAGCTGGCCTCGACGCCGGGATTGGGGACAAATTTCATAAGCGCGCGGTGGCGGTGAAGAATTGCAGATCGATCGGCAAGCGGGACATGATTCACAATTCAGCTACGCCGAATATCGACGTCGATCCGGAGACGTATGAAGTGCGCGCCGACGGGCAGTTGTTGACCTGTGAACCGGCCGAGACTTTGCCGTTGGCGCAACGGTATTTCTTGTTTTGAGGAGAGTCACAACATGCGGGCATTTCGAGTAGGAATCGCGGGTCCAGTGGGCTGCGGCAAGACCGCTCTGGTTGATCGGTTGAGCAAACGGCTATGGCCTGCCGTGAATATGGGCGTTGTCACCAACGACATCTACACCAAAGAGGACGCCGAGTTCCTGATCCGCCAGGGCACGCTGCCTGCGGATCGCGTGCTGGGCGTCGAGACCGGCGGCTGTCCTCACGCGGCTATTCGTGAAGACGCATCTATGAATCTCGAGGCGATTGCCGAGCTGGAGCTGCTGCACCCGGGGATGGAGCTGATCTTCGTCGAAAGCGGCGGCGACAACCTGGCGGCGGCCTTCAGTCCCGAACTGGTAGACGCCTTTATCTACGTGATCGACGTGGCGGGCGGCGACAAGATCCCGCGTAAGGGCGGACCCGGCATCAAGCGTAGCGGACTGCTGGTGATCAATAAGATCGACCTCGCACCGCATGTGGGTGCGTCTCTCGAAGTAATGGATCGCGACGCGCGGCGCCAGCGGGGCGACCGTCCCTTCGTGTTCACGAACCTGATGAGCGGCGAAGGGCTCGATAAGGTCATCGCCTGGCTGGAGCACCAGAGAGCCCACGGCCTCACCGCTTCAGGACGGCCGCCAATTATCCCGCACAGCCACAGTCATGATGAAGACGATCACCATACCCACGACCATCATCACCACTAAACGCTGAGATGCGCTTTCACCACTTCGTCGGTGAGGTCGCCAATGGGTCCCGCGGCGACGCGGCGACCTTTGTCGAGAATGCAGAACTCGCTCGCCACGCGTCGCGCGAACGGCAGCTTCTGCTCAACGAGAAGCACGGTGAGCCCTTCTTCCTTGTTCAACCTTAAAACGATATCGCCGATTTCGTGGACGATATTGGGCTGAATCCCTTCGGTCGGCTCGTCCAGAATCAGCAGCTTCGGTTCGAGTACCAGGGCGCGGCCGATCGCGAGCTGCTGCTGTTGCCCGCCCGAAAGATCGCCACCACGCCGGTTCAGCATCTGCTTCAGCACGGGAAACAGATCGTAGATACGGCTTGGAATCGTGCGGGCGCCGTTCTTGCGAATACCCAAGCCTACACGCAGATTCTCTTCTACGGTTAGATGCGAAAAGATCTCACGGCCCTGCGGCACATAGCCGATCCCGAGCTTCGCCCGCTGCTCGGCGGGGAGCTTGATCAAATCGTTCCCATCGAAAGTGATGCCGCCGGATTTCGTTGGCTGCAAACCCATGATGCACTTGAGAAGCGTGGTCTTGCCCATGCCATTGCGGCCCATCAGGCACATACGCGAGCCGGGAGTAACCGCCAGATCCACATCCCACAAGGTGTGGCTGCCGCCGTAGAACTGGTTGAGGGCTTTGACGTCCAGCACTGTTACTCTCCCAGATAGACTTCCCGGACGCGAGGGTTGTTCTGTACTTTATCCATATCACCCTCCGCGATGACGCTTCCTTCGTGCAGCACCGTGACGCGCTTGGCGATCGATCGGACAAAAGCCATGTCGTGCTCGACCACCACAACCGAATGCTCGCCCGCCAGCGACCGCAAGAGCTCGGACGTGCGCTCGATTTCGTGCGGCGTCATGCCGGCCACTGGCTCGTCGACCAGAAGCAGCTCCGGGTTCTGCATCAACAGCATTCCGATTTCGAGCCACTGCTTCTGGCCGTGCGCGAGGATTCTTCCCAGCGATCTGCGCTGCTCCGTGAGGCCGATGATTTCCAGGACCTCGTCGATTCTCTGGCGTTGCGCGGGCGAAATGCGGGCGCGCAGCGTCTTCAGGAAGGATCGGCTACCGGCCAACGCGAGTTCCAGGTTCTCGAATACTGTCAACTGCTCGAACACGGTCGGCTTCTGAAACTTCCGCCCGATTCCGGCTGCCACGATTTGCGGCTCGGACAACTTGAGCAGATCGATGCTGTCGCCGAACCACGCGGTTCCCGAATCCGGACGTGTTTTCCCGGTGATGACGTCCATCATGGTGGTCTTGCCGGCGCCGTTGGGGCCGATGATGCAGAGCATCTCTCCCGGATCGACGTACAGGGAGAGTTTATTGAGCGCCTTAAAGCCGTCGAAGCTGACGGTCAGGTCCTCCAGATACAGCCGCTTGTCCCTAACGCTCATATAGAGCCGCTCATTTGTCTTTGCTCCGCGCTGTCACGAGGCCTATGATCCCGCGAGGCAGGAACAGTGTCACCAACACGAACAGCGCACCGAGAGCGAATAGCCACACTTCAGGAAACGCGCCCGTGAGATAGGTCTTCGCGTAGTTCACCAGCACAGCACCAACAATCGCACCGTACAGCGTGCCCCGTCCTCCGACCGCCACCCAGATGACGGCCTCGATCGAATTGATCGGAGCAAATTCGCTCGGGTTGATGATCCCGATTTGCGGCACATACAGCGCCCCGGCGATCCCGGCGATGACGGCTGAAAACACGAAGACCCACAGCTTGAAGGATTCGACCGGATACCCGATAAAACGGGTGCGGCTCTCCGCATCTCGGATGGCGCGCATCACTCGTCCGGCTCGCGAGTCGACAATCACGCGGCAAGCCAGGTAGCTGGCCGCGAGCGCGACTACGGTGATCACCAGCAGCACTACGCGAGTGCGGTCGGAATGCAAATCAAAACCCAGAATCTCCTTGAAATCCGTGAATCCGTTATTGCCGCCGAACCCCATATCGTTGCGGAAGAACGCGAGCATCAAGGCGTACGTGAGTGCCTGGGTGATGATCGAAAAGTACACGCCGGTGACGCGCGATCGGAACGCAAACCATCCGAACACCCCCGCCAGCAAGGCCGGTACCAGCAACATCATGATGAGAGCGATCGCGATGTGGTTGAAGCCGTACCAGAACCAGGGCAGAGCCTTGTAGTTCAGGAACACCATGAAGTCCGGCAAGATGGGATCGCCGTAAACACCCCGGGGGCCGATCTGCCGCATCAGATACATCCCCATCGCATAGCCGCCGAGCGAAAAAAATGCCGCGTGGCCCAGGCTCAGGATGCCGCAGTAACCCCAGATCAGGTCGACTGCCAGCGCCAGCATCCCGTAACACAGGTACTTGCCGATCAGGGTGATCCCGAAGGGCGAGAGGTGCAGCGCAGACGACGCAGGCACAGCCTGGTTGAGCACGGGCACGGCAATGGCCACCAGGGCGAGCACTGCCAGAAATGACGTGCCTCCCCTATCTTTATGGAGACTGCCGCTTGCGCTCCCGCTCCAGAGACCAAACACCTACTTGTCTTCTCCGGCACGCCCAGCTTGCGGGAACAGCCCGCGCGGCCGGGTCTGAATGAAAAGAATCAACGCGACGAGGACGAAAATTTTTGCCAGCACGGCACCGGCGAAGGGTTCCAGCAGCTCATTGACGATCCCCATCGACAGACCGCCGATGAGTGAGCCCCAGAGATTTCCGACCCCGCCAAAAACGACCACCATGAACGAATCGATGATGTAGGACTGCCCCAGATTCGGACCGACGTTGGTCAACTGGCTCAACGCGACGCCCGCCACGCCCGCGATGCCCGATCCGAGCCCGAACGTGGCTGCATCCACCCACTCAGTGCGGATGCCCATCGCCTTGGCCATCGCCCGATTCTGCGAAACGGCCCGGATGTCGAGACCGATTCGAGTGCGCTTCAACACCATCAAGATCAGGGAGAAGACAATCACAGTGAAGATCACGATGTAGAGCCGGTTATAAGTAATCGAGAGCGCGTCGTTCAGCCGCAGCGAGCCGCTCATCCAGTCGGGTGTCACGACGGATCGATTGTTCGCCGAAAAGATCGATCGGACCGTTTGCTGCAGGATCAGGCTCACACCGAACGTCGCTAGCAGTGTCTCCAGGGGTCTTCCGTACAGAAATCGGATGATCGTCCGCTCCATCAGGACGCCCGTCAGGCCCGCCACGATAAACGCCGCCGGAATCGCCACCAGGATCGAGATTCCGATGTGTCCCGGCATCGCGGATTGCACGGCGAAAGTCGTGTACGCGCCGAGCATCATCAACTCGCCGTGAGCCATGTTGATGACGCCCATGACGCCGAACGTAATCGCGAGTCCGATCGCGATCAGAACCAGCACCGACCCCAGGCTCAGACCGAAAAATAACGTCTCAATGCCGGAATAGAACGTGCGCCAATGGTCGATGCTTTGAACGGCGGTTGCGGCGGCTTGCCGTACCTTCACATCGCTTTCGGCGAAGGTGCCGTCGGAAGACTTGGTGGACAAGAGGGCCAGCCTGTTCCGCACATCCTGGCTGACGCTTTTGCTAAGCGTGTCGATCGCGTCGAGACGCACCTGTCTCTCCGAGCCGTCTAGGGCGGCGAGCGCCAAGCCCGTAGCGATTTCCTTCTTGACACTGGAATCCGTTTCCACGCCCATTCGCTCGCGCAGCAGCGCCACCGTCGCGTCGTCCAGCGATCGCAACATGTCTTGCACCGCTGCCAACCGCACCGCCACCTCCGGACTCGATAGCCCGAAGTGCGCCACCGTCGTTCTTAACGTACGCCTCAAACCGTTGTTCGTGTCGATTTTAGTCAGACTATCCGCCGGAGCAGATCCGGCGTCCTTGAGCGAGAGTGGATCGATTAAATTGAGGGGATCCTCGTCGGCTGACTTGACGATAAAAACCTTCTGATCGCCGTTGCGGAAGTACAGACGATCTTCCATGAACGCCGTGAGAACCGCACGAACGCTCGGATGCCCGCCCTGGCCCAACCGCTCGACGATACTCGCTTTAGCAGAGTAATCGGCCTCCCGGAGCTCCCCGAGCGTCGATAGGAAAGTTGTATCGCCCGGAGATTGGGCGTGTACAGGAACTACGCCCCAAAGGGCAAGCAGCGACATGAACAGCAGCCACTGCCCGCCCGAGGGGATGTGTTTCATTACTTGTAGTTTTGTCCTGAGCACTTCTTGGTGACCCTATTATAATTACCGCACTTCAGCGTCACCCAATCCGCGTCGATGTCCTTGCTGCCCGGCAGGAAGTCGGACCAGGCATCGCCCGGCACGGTGCCCATCGATTTCCAAACCACGTTGAACTGGCCGTCGGCTTTCACTTCGCCGATGAACACCGGCTTGGTGATGTGATGATTCGGGAGCACCTTGGCGATACCACCGGTCAGATTCGGTGTCTCCGTGCCAACCAGCGCGGCGAGCACCTTTTCTGTGTCGGTCGATTTGGCCTTCTCCACCGCCTTCACCCACAGATTGAAGCCGATATAGGTCGCCTCCATCGGGTCATTGGTGGTCCGCTTCGGGTTCTTGATGAACGTGTGCCATTGATTGATGAACGCTGTGTTGGCCGGCGTCTTGATGCTTTCAAAATAGTTCCAGGCCGCCAGATGGCCGACCAGGGGTTTGGCATCCAGACCCGATAGCTCTTCTTCGCCGACCGAGAAGGCAACGACCGGAATATCTTCCGCCGAAATCTTCTGGTTGCCGAGCTCTTTGTAGAAGGGCACGTTGGCGTCACCGTTGATAGTGGACACCACCGCAGTCTTCTTGCCGGCCGAGCCGAACTTCTTGATGGCGGCCACGCGCGATTGCCAGTCGGAGAAACCGAAGGGCGTATAGTTGATCGAGATATCGGCGGCGGCTACTCCCTTCGCCAGCAGGTAAGCCTCGAGGATCTTGTTGGTTGTGCGCGGGTAGACGTAGTCAGTCCCTTCGAGTACCCACCGCTTCACTTTGACCTCGTTCATCAGGTAATCCACGGCGGGAATCGCCTGCTGGTTCGGTGCGGCACCGGTGTAGATAACGTTCTTGGACGACTCTTCCCCTTCGTACTGAACCGGGTAGAAGAGCAGGCCGTTATCCTTTTCGAAAACCGGCAGAACCGATTTTCTGGAGACCGACGTCCAGCATCCGAACGTGACGGCGACTTTGTCTTTTTCGAGCAACTGCGCGGCTTTCTCGGCAAAAAGCGGCCAGTCGGACGCCGGATCGACCACCACCGCCTGGAGCTTCTTGCCCAACACTCCGCCCTTCTTGTTCTGGGCGTCGATCATCATCAGGACCGTGTCCTTCAGCGTTGTTTCGCTGATGGCCATGGTTCCTGAGAGTGAATGGAGTACGCCCACCTTGATCGTGTCCTGGGCTGCCGCGACGCTAGAGAGCCCAATCCCAGCGACCAGCAACCACGCTGTCATAAACGCTTTACGTTTCATAAACTGACTCCTTTTTCATTCTGAGGTTGAGGAACGATACGTTGCATTTCTTTTCGAGAAAGATACCTTACATCTGGATCTGCAGGCCGATTCCGATCTGCCAGAAATTGGGATTCGTCTTGTTGAACCTGGTGTCCTTGTAGAAGGTCATCACGCGAGCATTGAACTGCTTGATGATGTAGTTCAGGTTCACTTCGGTGGTTTTCTGGGTGACGGTCAACTTTTGCCCAACGGACTCCGCCTTAGCGAACTTGCCGAGGATTTCGAACTTACCCATGCCGACGGCTTTCGGGAAGATGTAGCTTCCCAGTCCATAGGCGCCCTGGCTTTTGACGGCGCCCGGTAGATACCCACCCAACCCGTTATAGTCGGCATACTCGGATTCGATCGAAAACGCGCCGCCGTTGGGCAGTTTCTTTTCGAGGAGGAAATCGAAGGTGTTCGCAGTCTTGCCGGATTGAACCTGGGTCGATCCGCCGATGGCAAGCAGGTTCTTGTCACCGTAGTAGGTCCCGTTCAGGTAGTAACCGGCTTCCGCATCCCAGAAATCGAGCTGGACGCGGGCGGCCCCAAGGACATCGGGATTCCCGTCCGCCGACCTGCCGTCGAAGACGCCGCCCGAGATTTTCATTTTCACTTTCTTGCCAAAGTCGCCCCAATAGGCGACGCCGTTGTCGCGGCCTTGGAAGACCGAGGGCTGTCCGTTCTGGATCGCGTCTGTATACACCGCCCAGTTATGCGCGTAAAACGGGCCGTAGAGATTCGCGCGATCGCTTGGCTCCAGGAAGCGGCCGGCCCAGATGTTGAACTTGCTGGAAAATTCAAAGCGCGCCACGGCGTCCAACACGGCGATGTGGTCGGTGGCGCCGTCATAGTCGGTATTGAACATGAACTTGATCTTGTCGGTGACAGATCCGTTCACGTATAAGCGGGCATCGTTGACCAGAAACTGGTTGGTGGCATTGCCGCTGTCCGGTTCGGTGTTCACGTAGCTGGTCCGCAATCCGCCGCCGATTGTGACTGGGCCCAGAGTGGTCTGCGCCCTTGATTGCGGGGCCGATACAAGAACCGCCAGCAGCAGAAGCAAACCGGGGACACATCGTCGCGCGGTGAACGCCCGCGTATCGCGGACACTTCGTCTAAACATGAGTGAAATCCTCTCCTATAAGGCGCACGAAGCACCTGTTGTGAATTTTTTTCGCGTTACGAATTTAGAACCACGGGGTGGAGCGCTCGCCGGTACGACTACAGCACACGGCACCGTCCCAGGACTGGGAAAAAACCGGGTCGTGGCTCAAACCAGCGAACAAGCCGACTATGCGTGGTCGACTTAGGTTCAGCTTCTAAAGACAACGTGTCTAATAGATGAATTGGAGTATATCACGCTGGTCTGAATCGGCTCATAGATAATTCTGATCGACCCCCCAACGGACTCTCATAACCGAGAAGTCGGTTGTCAGCTTCGCTGAGCGCCGTTCGGCGCGAAACGTAATTGCTGAAAACAAGATACTTTCGCCCCGACGTCGGACCTGTTCAGAGGCGGAATCCCTTAGGACTTCGCTTGTTTTGAAGGTTTCGACTTGCCAGAACTGTTGAGGGCGACCGCTTGGCGAATGAGCGCCATGAAGGCGGACCGGTCAACTTTTTCGCCTTCCTGAATGTCGATCGCGCGGCGTACGTTTCCGTCGAGACTCTAGTTGAAGAGACCGGCCGGATCCTTCAGAGACGGGCCGTTGGCGAAGGTAAGCTTCATGACCTTCTTGTAGGATTCGCCAGTGCGGATGTTGCCGCCGTGCGACCAAACCGGAGTGCCCGTCCACTTACCGCCGCCCCTAATTTCCGAAGTGCCAATATTTTGTGCCAGCACGGCGGACAGGCGCTCGGTGATTCCTGGGAAGAAGGCTTGGGGACTGCCTGCACATCGGCGGGCTTCCGGAGCTACGCTTCCACGATCTCCGTCGCTCAGCAGTACGCAACATGGACCGCGCCGGCGTCCCGCACACCGTCGCTATGAAGGTGTCCGGCCACAAGACCGAGTCCATGTTTAACCGCTACAACATCGTCTCCGAAAGGGACGCTGCGGAGGTCATTGAATGATCTATGAAGTGTGGTGCGCCCGGCATGACTCGAACATGCGACCTTCTGGTTCGTAGCCAGACGCTCTATCCAACTGAGCTACGGGCGCGCGCTTTCAATGACTTACCATCCAGCGCTCAATTTAGAGCATCTGGTTGTGGAACGTTGAGGCTCGTTTGACGTGGTCTTCACGTTTTTTATCTGACCTCGTCCCACAGTGTCAGCCTATCACAGCCATGGATCAATTCGCAGAGTTCCTCAAGGAGCGACGCTACCTTTTGAACATCCCACCAGCTTATTGGAACTGGGCCGGGGAACCGCATCACCTGAAGTACCTGAAGGAGGAGCAAAAAGCCCTCGCAACTTTGAACGGTGACCAAGTTCAGCGCATCATCAGAGTTAGGCCGAAAGGGCGGAATCTGTGTAGAGCGCATCTGCTCGCCCTAATCCTCCTGGACACCGGTCTACGCTTTTCAGAAGCCCTTGCGTCAGCCGTTTCTCACGTAAGTTGGAGGATCAGGTGTGATTCGAAGCTTCCCCAGCAAGACAAAGTTCCAGATTTCGGCAAGGTTGGCGCACGCTGATGCTGTATACTCGCACTCGTATGACTCACCCGCGGAGGAAGAAATAAGTGTGCTTTTCAGCCACGGCGAGCTTTGTCGGTAGCGGAGTTCTGGGGGCGGTCGGGGCCGCTACCTTAACAAAGGTCAAACACAGGAGGGAACTCCTTTTTGCTTCGTTACCGGTTCTCTTCGCCGTTCACCAATTCATCGAGGGTTTCGTCTGGCTCGGGTTGCACGGCACGTTCTCGCCTATAGTCACGCATGATATGGGTGCAGCGTTCATGCTCTACGCACAGGGGCTTCTTCCATTTCTCATACCACTCAGCGTGCTGGTGTTCGAGTCTGACGTCAAGAGTCGCAGGCGGATGCTTCCATTTCTCGTGATCGGCGGCTTAACGACTCTATACATGCTATGGGCGTTAACGGCCTATTCACTCCAGGTGTTCATCGAGAACGACAGCATCGTGTACCTTAATTCAGCCACGAACCATACGGCTGTAGCGGTGCTGTACATAATCGCAACATGTGGATCACTCTTCTTTTCCAAAGTGAAGGACATGGTCATTTTTGGTGCGGCGAATCTCGCCATTTTGCTGGCAGTGATGGCGGTCAAGCGATATGCGTTCACTTCCGTGTGGTGTGCCTACGCTGCCGTCGCAAGCGTTATTATCCTCGCGTATTTTTGGAAGAGCGGCCTCCACAGACCATTTCGGTATGACGAGGCGATGTGAGCGCCCAATCGGCTCAGCCAAGCCACCAACTAGCGAAGTGTGGCCTAGATTGTGTCACCCGACCACAGGGTTTCAATCACGAAGCCTCGGCCACACTGCGGGGCTGATCGGTGTCGAAGATCGCCTACTCGTTAGACGCAAAACAGGGCGCACGACCAACCTATCTGAAGATTGAGAGGACGAAGATGGTGCGAACATGATGGATTGTAAGACGCTGTGGCGCGCGATCACCAATAGGGAAGAGGCTCGCGCAGTTTCTGCCCGCAGGAACACGTTCCCGCGCCCCGCTCGTGATCTGTCATGCGCTGGCACGAATCGCAGCGCACCCAGCGCGTGTTGATCCGGTCGGGCACCCAAACGCTGGTGAATCCTCCGGCGGAGAGCTCCGGCCCAAAGAAAGCCTTCATGGCGTTCGCATGGCTGCCACCGGTCAGCATCTGTCGCGGATCCTTTGGGCTCTCCCATGCGGTGATGGTCATCTGCCTCTGCCCTACCGTGACGCCAACAAACCCCAGGAAACCGTTCATCGCCAGCATCTCCTCGACGACCGCTTGTGACTGACGCTGCACTGCCTGAATCTCCTCAGGTGACCGAGCCTCCAAGACAGTAATGCTGAACGCGCCCGGCTTTATATTTTTGCCTGTCCAAACGCGGTTCGCGTTGCCGAACGCGAATGGACCGATCTCCTTCGGCTGCACCAGGACCTGCAACCCGAGCTGTTCCGGCACGGCCCGCGAATCGAAATATCCGTCCACCGTTTGAATTTTGCCGCTAGCGACGCGGATGAAATCGGCGCCTGAAACTGTGACCGGTTTCCCGGTGGGAGGAAGTCCCATCATGGATCCGGTATTGGTGCCGTGCATGATCCACTGAGCGGCGACTAAATTCTCCCCCGCCAGTCCTTTGCTTGCGATCTCGAACGACAAATCCGGAAACGCCGCCCATAACCCCGCCATGTATCCTCTTAAAGCTTCTCCGCGCAGACGGCCGCCGCTCGCAGGATCGCAGTATGTTCCGTCCGGGGCGAACGTCGCCAACACCGCATCGGCGTCGCGACGATTCCAGGCATCGAAATATTGCTGGACACATGCGTTAAGAGCTTCGAGTTCGAGAGCTTCCATTTCGCCCATGTTACACTGAAGTTTCCCTACTATGCGATTTGGCGTCGTCGTGTTTCCGGGAAGCAATTGCGACCACGACGCGTGGTATGCGGTCTCGCATAACCTGGGCCATCCGGCCGAATTTATCTGGCATGATTCCACTTCCCTCGGCAACGCCGATGCGGTGATTCTGCCGGGCGGATTTTCCTACGGGGACTATCTGCGCTGCGGCGCCATCGCGAAGTTTTCGCCGGTCATGGCGGCGGTGAAGAAATTCGCGCAGGAGGGAGGCCTAGTGCTGGGCATTTGCAACGGATTCCAGATTCTGGTGGAGAGCGGCCTGCTTCCCGGCGCGCTTCTGCGCAATCGGAATCTCCGCTTTGTGTGCCGTCCCGTTACTCTTCGAATTGAGACTACCAACACCCCGTTCACGTGCGCCGCGACTCCCGGACAACTGATCAAAGTGCCGGTCGCTCACGGCGAAGGGTGTTACTTTGCGGACCAACGCACGCTCGACGTCCTCGAGTCGGAGGATCGCGTTGTGATGCGCTATCTCGATAACCCTAACGGCTCGCTGCGCGACATCGCCGGCATCTGCAGTGAGGGCCGCAACGTCATGGGCATGATGCCGCATCCGGAACGCGCGTCCGACCCCTTACTTGGATCTACCGATGGACGAGTGGTTCTCGAATCTATGGTCCGGTCTTTAGTAGCAGCGCACGCATGAGCAGCATGTCATGAGTGACCTGGCGCCTTCCGAGTTAGAGAAAGTCCGCAAGATTCTCGGCCGCGAGCCGAATCAAACCGAAACCGGCATCTTCACTGTGATGTGGAGCGAGCACTGCTCCTATAAAAGCTCGCGCCTGCACTTGAAAAAGCTGCCCACGCGCAGCGATCGCGTGCTGGTCGGTCCCGGAGAGAACGCTGGGATTATCGATATCGGGCAGGGTTACGCGATCGCCTTCAAGATCGAATCGCACAACCACCCCAGTTTCATCGAGCCGTTCCAAGGCGCAGCCACCGGAGTCGGCGGCATTTTGCGCGACATCTTCACCATGGGTGCGCGGCCCATCGCTGTGCTGGATGCGATCCGATTCGGGCCCTTAGATGATCCAGAGAATGGGGACCGCAATCGCCGGATTCTGGAAGGCGTGGTCGAAGGCATTTCGCACTACGGCAACTGTTTTGGCGTTCCGACCATCGGCGGCGAAACGGTCTTCGAGCGATGCTACAACGGCAATCCCCTTGTTAACGTCTTTGCACTAGGAGTTTTTCGTCACGACGAAATTTTCTTCGGCCGCGCCACGGGACTCGGCAATCCGGTGATCTATGTGGGCGCCAAGACCGGCCGCGACGGAATTCACGGCGCGTCCATGGCTTCCGCCGAATTCACCGAGGAGTCCAAACAGAAGCGGCCCAACGTGCAGGTGGGCGATCCGTTCATGGAAAAGCTCCTGCTTGAAGCCTGCATCGAGGCGATGCACACCGGCGCGGTGGTCGGCATTCAAGATATGGGTGCAGCCGGCTTGACTTGCTCCACGTGCGAAATGGGCAGCCGTGCGGAAACCGGGGTCGAGATTGACCTTGCGCGGGTGCCGCAGCGGGAATCCGGCATGACGCCGTACGAGATCATGCTGTCGGAATCCCAGGAGCGGATGCTGCTGGTGGCCGAAAAAGGTCGTGAGGAAGAAGTGTTCGCGGTCTTCCGCAAGTGGGGTTTGGACGCGGTGACCATTGGCGAAGTGACCGGCGATGGAAAGCTGCGTGTGAAGGATCACGGCGTGGTGGTCGCGGAGATTCCCAACCGCGAGTTGGCCGACGAAGCTCCTCTGTATGACCGGCCGCACGGTGTTGCGCCGTATCGCCCCGCGCCGATGGAAGCTCCGGAAATTCCGCGCAGCCGCGATTTGAAGTCCGATCTTCTCGAGTTGCTGGCATCGGGCGATCTATGTTCCAAGCGCTGGATCTGGCAGCAGTATGACCAGTCCGTGCGCACTAACACCCTTCAGGGCCCGGGCGGCGACGCGGCCATCGTGCGCATTAAAGAAACCGGAACCAGCATCGCGATGTCGGTGGACGGGAACGGCCGCTATTGCGCGCTTTCGCCGCGCGAAGGTGCGCGCTTGATGGTCGCCGAATGCTGCCGCAATCTGTCCGCAGTTGGTGCGACACCGGTAGCAGCGACCAACAATCTGAATTTCGGAAATCCCGAGCGTCCCGAAATCATGGCGCAACTGGTGGAAGCAATCGAGGGAATTGCAGAGGCTTGTAAACACTTCGAGACTCCCATCACCGGCGGCAACGTGAGCCTGTACAACGAAACCCTCGGCGAAGCGATCTGGCCGACGCCGGTTATGGGCATCGTGGGCCTCTTGAAAACCGCGCCTCCGGTGACCATCTCTTTTAAAGAGGAGGGCCGCACCGTGATGCTGCTCGGCGGGCTCGGCACGGTGGACGCTACACGTTTCGGCGGCACACAATACGCGAAGGTTGTGCTCAATAAAATGTGGGGACTGCCTCCTGCCCTCGACATGGATTACGAAAAGCGTGTTCACTCCGCGATTCGGGAAGTGATCGCGCAAGGGCTAGCGGAATCGTCGCACGATGTGGGCGACGGCGGCTTGGCGGTCGCCCTGGCCGAGTCTTGCGCCGAGGGCATCGGCGCGTCTATTTTGATCGACGCCGGCTCTCTTGATAGCAATCTGCGCCCGGAGTTCGCGCTATTTCACGAGGGGCCGTCCCGAATCCTGCTATCCACCGCCGCGCCGGAAGCCGTGGAAAAGATTGCGAGCGAAAACAACGTCGAGTGTCTGCGTTTGGGCGTTACAATGAAAGAGCGGTTACAAATCAGTAACGGTTCGGAAACGTCGTCGGAAATGTGGATCGATTGCCGCGTCGATCGGCTTGGCGAAGTTTGGGAAAACGCTCTGGAGAATCTGCTGAGTCCGATTCCAGTCGGGTAAGGAGATCATGTTCGACGAACTCCATGAAGAGTGCGGCGTCTTCGCAATCTACGGGCATCCCGAAGCTGCGAACCTGGCCTACCTGGGCCTCTACGCGCTGCAACACCGCGGACAGGAGAGCGCCGGGATCGCCTCGAGCGACGGCCGCGTGATCCACACCCATCGCGGCATCGGACAAGTAGCGGATCTATTCACTCCGGAAGTCCTGGGAGGCCTGCCCGGCGAGATGGCCATCGGCCACACGCGCTACGCCACAGCAGGCGATAGCGGGGTGCTCAACGCGCAGCCCTTTACCGTCAACTGCAACAAGGGACGCATCGCCGTCGCTCATAACGGCAACATCACCAACGCCGCTGAGCTGCGCCGCGAACTGGAACGCGACGGATCCATCTTTCAAGCCAATAGCGATACGGAAGTGATCCTGCACCTGGTGGCACGATCGCGCGAGAAGACTCTGCCCGCCGCATTGCGCGAAGCACTGCTGCAACTGGAGGGCGCGTTTTCACTCGTATTTCTGGCGGAGGACCGCATCCTGGTCGCGCGCGATCCCCATGGCTTCCGGCCGCTGGCGATCGGCCAAATGGAAATGTCCGGCGGCCGAACCTGCAATGTCTTCGCTTCGGAAACCTGCGCGTTCGACCTGATCAACGCAGTCTATCTGAACGATGTGGAACCCGGAGAAATGGTCATCGTGGGGCCAGAGGGTCTGACGCGCGAGCGTTATGCTCCGGTGCGCGACCACGCGCATTGCGTTTTCGAGCACGTCTATTTTTCCCGCCCGGATTCGATTGTCTTCGGCCGTCCCGTGCAGCAATCTCGCGAAATGCTGGGACGCTTGCTCGCGCGCGAACATGCAGTGGATGCCGACGTCGTCGTCCCGGTCCCCGATTCGGGTGTCGCCGCGGCGATCGGATATGCCTCTGAATCCGGCATACCGTTCCGGCATGGGTTGATCCGCAATCATTATGTGGGCCGGACCTTTATTGAGCCTTCGCAGGCCATTCGCGACTTCGGCGTCAAGCTGAAACTCAACCCGGTGCGGCATCTGCTCGAAGGCAAGCGCGTGATCCTGGTGGATGACTCGTTGGTCCGTGGGACCACTTCGCGCAAAATTGTCCGCATGGTGCGCGGTGCGGGTGCGCGCGAAGTCCACATGCGCATCTCCTGCCCACCGACGGTTTCGCCGTGCTTCTACGGAGTAGATACGCCCAGCCTGGGCGAACTGATCGCAGCGAATCACTCCGTCGAAGAGATTCGACGCTTCGTCGAAGCGGACTCGCTGGGTTACCTTTCGCTCGGATCTTTGCGCAAGGCCGTCCAAGACGATAATCAGGATTATTGTTACGCCTGCTACACCGGCAACTATCCCACTGAGCTGATCAATATCGAAGAGCTGATGACGTCCCGGGATCGTCGCAACTGATCCTTAGGTCGTTACTCATGTGTTAAGCTACCTCCCGAGGTGGCCCTTCCATGACCTTCAAAAAACTCAGCTTGTTGGCGATATTCGGAGTCGTTTTCGCCGGGGCTTATTTCGCTTTCGATTTATCCGCGCAAGCGCCTGCTGGGCGACCAAAGTTGTACAACACGGCCAAGCAGAAACTCCTGGAAGGTAAGCAGCTCGTCGGCGTTACCATATTCTCGCCGGATCCCAACATTTATTGCGCGGCCGCGAACTCCGGTTACGACTTCACCTGGATCGAGATGCAGCACAGCCCGCTCACGTACGGCGATGTTTCGAAAATGATTTACGCCTGCCGCGGCGCATCCGCCATGCCGTTTATCCGCGTGCCCGACGCCACAGAGAGCGATATTCAGAAGGCCACCGACATCGGCGCACTGGGGATCATCGTTCCGACCGTCGACACGGTGGAGAAGGCCGAAGCCGCGGTCAAATGGTCCAGGTATCCTCCGCAAGGGCGCCGCAGCCAGGGCAACGGCCAATACGGCGCGCTGTGGGGAAATGACTATCGCCAGACTGCGAATGACAACATGGTGGTGGTCGTGATGATCGAGACGCCTATCGGCGTGGCTAATGCGGAAAAGATCGCCTCAGTCCCCGGAATCGACGTGATCTTCGCGGCCAGTACGGATCTTGGGAACTTCTCCGGAACCCGGCAGGGCCAGCCCGAGTATGAGGCCATGGTCACCAAAATTCACGATGTAGTGCTCGCGCACCACATCGCTCTGGGCGGCCCGCAAGCCTGGAAGGATCGGCCGGAACGTCCGGGGTTCACGTTCTTTCAAGCACCGGGCGAAACGAACCTGATCCAGTTAGGCGCGCGAGTGAACTTGGGGACTGCGCCTGCGGCGGGACGTGGAGCCGGCGTAGCTCCGGTAGAAGGACAAGAAGGCCGCTAACTCACTAGCTAACTACCGCTGGCTTTTCCAAAGACTCTTCTCCGTGCCATCGGCGTCGATCGCAGACGCCTCCTCGCCGTTTTTATGTCGGATGTGCAGGACCGCGCCGTGGCTATCGCCGACGCCTTCGGACATACCAACATCAATAAGAAACAGCAAGCCGCGCCACTGGAACATCTGGCCGGTATTGCGCTGTTGCCCGTCTTCGAAGACGATCTTTTGATGCTGATGGCCCTGCACCAAGTGGTTGACGCCCAGAGCGGCAACGTAGCTGCTTAAGAGCTGCTCGGCGCTTCGTCGAGGGCTTTCGACCTCAAACCAAGCCTTACCACCGGGACCTTCTTCACCTATGCGAGCCTCGAGCATCGAGTTCGGATCGACGAGCTGAGAGCTGCCGAAGCCGTCCTTGCCGACGCCGTTCTGTAAATCGGCAGTGAGCTGTGAGATGGTTCGGCCGCCGGTGTTGCCTCCGTGCGAGAAGAACCAGTCGTCCACTCGAGCGCCGAAAGGAAGGGAGCACAGAAACTGTCCTACATCTCCACGGCACGCCGCGACATCCTTAGGCATGAGGCCGGCGCCGCGAATGTCCTGGGCGAAATCCTTCACCTTCTTTTCGGTGGGATCCGCAAGAAACTCGGCTTCGTGATTGCCCATCAGTGTGACTACCTGGCCGCCGCTGCCGGCCGCCCCTTTTCGCAGTGAGGCCGCCAGTTGGACGACTTTGAGCGAATGCGGCCCTTTGTCGACGAGATCGCCAGTGAACACCAGGACGGCTTTGCCCGCGGTCCACTTCACCGCATCCGGGGCAATCGTCTCCTGGCCGACGGGACGTTCGATGATCTTCGCCGCAGTGAGCAGTTTCACCAGACGGTCGTAATCGCCGTGTACGTCGCCGACGGCGAAGATATCGTCGCTGGTGTCGATCTGCACGATGGCCGGGTATTTCGCCCAGTCGCGTGCGATTACACTGTCGGCGGGCGCATTCCAGGCCCCGATGCAAAGCAGCAGGACCAGGCTTGTGCACCGAAACTGCACGGCTTAGCGCTTGGGCGCGAAGCCCACGGTGAATGTAGCCATGACGCTGCGTCCTGGCAGCAGGTTCAACAGATCACCTCCGGCTGGCGCGTAATGCACCGCCGCCGTCGCAGCGTTTGCCGGCGTGATCCCTACGATGTTGTGGCTGTCCGCGAGGTTGTTGATTGCCAAACCGAGCTTGCTGCCACGCAGCAGGGAAGAATTCTTGAACGTGTAATTCGCGAAGAAGTTCACCATGTTGAAGGGCTGGATGGTGATCGCCTGGTTGACGGGATACGGAATGGGAAGGGCGACCCCGCTGATTGTGTAAGACAGCGAGCCATTGTCGTTGTACATGGTGCCGACGCGCTTCTCCGTTAAGCCGAGGTCCCAATTCAGATACCGATACATAAGGGCCACACTTTCGACGTTTTTCGGCGCGCTCGCAACCCATAGGCCGCCATTGGGGTAGTTCGGGCCAGTCTGATATTTTGCCGATCCCCACGTTCCATTGAGGTACACCGAGAATCCCCGTCCGATGATGATGTTGCTTTCCGCTTCGATGCCTTTCGTGTTGCTCGGGCCGGTGGCGACAAAGACCGTATCGTTGGCATTTGGATCGTAGTAAGAATCGTAGCCGTTCTGGAAATGAATGTAGTAAAGGTCGGTGTCCAGGGTCCAACGCCGGTTCTTGATCACAGAACCGATCTGATAGGTCTTGGCCAGCGTCGGTTTGGGAGGCGTCGCCACTATTCCGTTCGGAACGTCGAATACAGCGCTCACCGGAATGATGCTGCCCTCGGACCACTGGGCGTACACAGACCAGTTGTTCTTGACTCGGTAGCGGACTGACAGGTTCGGCAACCAGTTGTTGTAATTGATCTGGTGCCTGGTGAACGCGGTGCCGCCGATACAAATCGGAGCTCCCGTGGCCGGATCTTTGCCGGCTGTCCCGCCAAGGCAACCGACGACTTTACCGTTGTCCTGATACTGATTCAGGGCCATGTTGTAGTCAGCGGCCTTGATGCCCACGATGACGATCAGTTTCTGGTTCGGGTGCCATTCGTATTCCGCAAAAGGCTGAAAAGACTGCGTAATAAAATGCTCGTGGAAATTGGGGAGCGGCGTATCGACCCACCCAAGTATTCCATTGGAGGGATATTGGTAGCGATCGGTATAGGCCCAGTCGTACCACACGCCCGTGCGGAAAGTACCCCATTTTGATGCCTTGCTTAGAGTCGCTGTATCGCCGGCGTGGCGGTACCCGTTCAGCTTGTCTACACCGCTGGGCTTAGCGGAGGTAAGGTTGGCCGTATAGGCCACGCAGTCGGAAGTCGCGCATGCGTACTTCTGGAGGTTCTGCTTGTTCCAGTAGCGGGTGGTATAAGCTTTCGTATCGAACTTCCATCCATCGCCGAGATCCGTATTGAAATTGACGTATTCGAAGTCCGTTTGTACGTGATAGTAGTTATAGCCGTAGAACAAGGGATTCGGCGCCGAAGGCGTGCCGGGATCGTTGCTTAGCAGGAAATTGTCCCCGAACGCCGCGACTTGACCGCGTGTGGGATTGGTCGTATCCGGCGTGTTGGTCCAGATGTCCACCAGCCCGCCGTACACCGTGAGGGAGGTGCGGTCGGAAAAGCGATATTGATACTTTCCGTATCCCGCCACGCGCTTTTGATAGTTGAAGGTTTGATACCCATCGGACAGCAGTTGTTGCATGTCCATTAGGAAACTATTCTTGTTGCCAGGTCCAAAGAAACCGGAATCGGCATCCAGTTGTAGCAGGCGCGTATTCCAGGAGCCGTACGATAGCGTTGCGCGAATGTCCGGGTCCGGGAACAATTGCGGCGAATTCAGATGGATAGATCCGCCGAAGTTAGTAGGGCCGACATCGGATGCGAGGCCGGCACTTCGGTCGAAGTCGACCCGATCTGTCCAGCCGCTCGGGAAATTCGCCCAGGAGTGGTGCGTAGGGCTATTGGTGTCTTCGAAGGGAATCCCATCGAAGGTCATCGTATATGACCCGTCGTTGAAGCCGCGGAAAAACGTCTTGCCCTGGCCGAGTCCGATCCCGTTGGGATTCAGGCTAAACGTACCCGGCGCAAGATTCACGTACTCGGCGTAATCCGCCAGGGGCGACATGAAATTCCGAATGAACTCGGAGCTGACCTCGGTTTTGGCGGAAACCGCGTCAAGGGTGTTGCCCAACGGCGCCGTTGCGGCAGCGGTTGAGATACTCTCTGTTACTGTGACCGAGGTCGCCACGGTCTCCACCGACAACGTGATGGGGACGTCCTGTGTCGCGCCAGCAGTGACCTGCGCTCCGGAGCGTGTGCTCAGGGCAAATCCGGGCGCTGATATGATGATCGAGTAGCCTCCGGGCGCGAGGTCCGAAGCCGAGAATTTTCCATCAGCATCGGCAGGTACCGTGCGAGACGGTCCGCCGGAATCGCTTTTCAGTTCCACTGTTGCATTGGGGATCGCCTTCCCCGCCTGGTCCAAAACAGTCCCAGAAAGTGTTCCACCTTGTTGTGCTTGAACTTGGCTCCATCCCACACATAGGAACAGGCTGACCGCGAAGATGCGGATCTTTTTCATCGAAAGCTTTGGCATTGCTTGAATAGACTCCCCAGGTTGGATTGCAGCAAGTAAGCAATTAGGCTAGCTGCAATATGTGCCAAAGCCATGACTGTGCCGTTACTGTTCAGTTAAATATAAGAGCCAGAGCCGCAGCATCTACCCCAGCTGGCAGTCTTAGCAAGTGGACTGAGTTGAGGGCCGGCTGTGGATGGCGCTTGGGGGTAAAGCGCTACTGCTGAGGTGCGTAGTAGCCCTTGCGATACTGAACGTGCACGCCGGGATCGGCGGCAGCCGCAAGATCGAGCTTAACGCCCCGATAGCGCCCATCCCGTGACGAGTTCGTGGGGTTGTATCCGAGCAGGTACCGGTTTCGCAGCAGTTGGCCGATCCGGGTGCTCACCTCGGGCAGCGTCCCCAGATTCAAAACCGGAAAATGCCGGCCGCCGGTGATTTCGGCGAGATTGTCGAGAACCTGCGGCCCCTCGGCTTCCTCGCGCGATCCTTGCGAGGCGCCTTCGGAATCGAAAATCCCCATCGCATAGAGCTGCACGTCGGCTTCGAGCATATCGCCCTTGATCGCCGTGAAGGTGCGGCGACTGCGATTGTCACCGCCATCGGAAACGATCACCAGGGCTTTCCGCTCGTGGCGAGCCGCCTTCATCACACCGAGCGCCATGTGAATCGCATCGAACAAAGCCGTTTGGCCGAAAGGCCGGGAGTGAGAGATTTCATGGTAGAGCGCGTCGGTGTTCCCCGTAAAGGGAACGGCCAGTTTAGGGCGGTCGTCGAATTCGATCAGGAAGAACTCGTCTTCCGAATTGGCGGTCTTGAAGAACGCCGCCGCGGCTTCGGATGACTTCTGCTTTTTGTTCTTCATGCTGCCGCTCGAATCCAGCAACAAGCCGATGGAAACCGGGGCATCGTCCTTCGCGAAATAGGTGATCTCCTGTTCCGCCCCGTCTTCGAAGATCCGGAAATCCTTCCGCTTCAGATCCATGATGGGAGCGCCCTCACGAGTGGTGACCTGCGCGGGAATCAGGACCAGCGAACTATCCACGCGAAGAGTCGGCTCCGGAAAACTGGTTTCGCTGGGCTGATTCTCACGAGACCGTGTCCGCACGATCTGGATGCTGGGCCCGTCTAAGTCAGACTGGAACGTAAGGGCAGGGAACAACAGCAGGACGAACAACAACGAAGCTCGCAGGCACCTCACAAGCATTTCGTACTCCAGCTAGTTGGTGACCAAGTATCATAGCACTTCTCAGGTCACATTGAAGAGCAATTTGAATCCGAAATCCATGTGGAGTTGTTGATGGCAATGGAAAAGTACTAGTCCGTCCATGGTCGGCGTGAAGTCCGCGTCGATTTTCTTGAACCCCTTCAGCGTCACAACGTCCTTCACCACGCCGCCTGTCGCTTTGCCGTGCACATTCGTCAGTTCAAAGCTGTTCCGATGCAAGTGAACCGGATGCGCGTCGTCGGTCTGATTGTCGAAGGCCAGGCGGTATCGCTTACCCTTATGCAGGATCTTGGGATCCGCCTTTTCGTCGTAGACCTTGCCATTGAGAGTCCACTGGTTGAAGCCGCCGGTCCCGCCGTTGATCTTTCCGATCGCGATCGGGATCACTTCATCGGGAACCGCGGCCGCTCGATTATCTCCAAAGAGAGTGTAATCCCACACATTCTTTGCGGGCTTGATCCAGCGCGGCTGGCCGGTTTTATTCGCATACTCGATCACGATTCCCATACCATCGCGGCGATCGTCATCCTTGGGAGTCCCCAGAATCCAGACACCCGGATTCTTCATTTCGACCACGGCATCGATTCGCTCGGCGGTTCCCAGATCGAGCACTCCCACCGGCTGCGGATGCGGAACCGCATTGCCGTCCAGCGCGACCACCTGAAACATGTGGCCCGGCAGCGCGAGCTGAATGTTCTCCGTAGCGCTCGCATTCAGGAAGTGAAACAGGACGCGCTGCCCTTCCTTCACGCGAACAGGCTCGCCGAACCCGAGACACTTGCCGTTGATGGTGAAACGCTGATAGCCGATCTCCCACCCATTCGGCTTATCATTCTTCTTTAGCTCGGCCGCCAGCTCGGCCATTCTGGCCTTTTGCTGCGGATCCATCTCCTCCGCATCTTCCGCCGACGTGTAGAATGGCTCCCATTCGTGCGTCGCCAGGAAGATTTCCTGATCGTAAGCGCCGGGCTCGCTCTTGGGCTCGACATAAACGAATCCAAACTGCCCGGTGTACGCTCCCCGGCTCAAGTCCGACATCGCCATGACGTGCGAATGCACCCAACGCGCTCCAGCAGGCTGCGGAGTCAAGCGATACCGCAGATGCCCGTTCGCCGGCACCACCAGGCTCTTTTCCTCAGCCGCACCATCGACGTCGGCCGGAATGATCTGGCCGTGCCAGTGGACCAGCTCCGGCGAATCCGTTTCGTTGAACAGGTCCACGGTGACCGGCACGCCTTCGCGCATCCGGATCACGGGACCAGGAACGCTGCCGTTGTATCCGAGCGTGCTGATGGTATGGTCTTTGGCGATATCGACCAGCACCGGACCGATGCGCAGCGTAACATCGGCTGGACCGGAATCAGGCGTGGCTTTCGTTTCGGGGCCTACCCGAGTGCAGCTTCCCAGGAGAAGACCCATTCCTGCGGTGAGTCCGGATACGAAATCGCGGCGTGTGTGCGAGTGAGCGTAGGTCATGCAAGTTCTAGGACTCTCCAGTTTGGATTATACTTGCCACGGAGAATGAAGATGAAATTCGCAGTTCTTATTTTGCTCGCAGCCGCGGCTCTTGCGAGCTTTGCCCAAGCCCAAGGAAAAGGTGGCCCTCCGGCGCCGCCTCTGATGGAGTGCGGTGTCCACGGCGACATCGACATCCTCTGCGGCACACGTTCCCCCGAAGATCTGGAGCTGACGCCCGACGGCAGAACGCTCCTCGTGAGCCAGATGGTGAACGGTCCGGGCGGCGCGGGCATCGCCGGCCTCATGCTGTTCGATCCTGCTAAGAAAACGTTCACAAGACTGACGCCCACCGCGGATCCCCGCAAGGAGTGGGGCGATCCAGCCTGTCCCGGTCCCATCGGTGATGCGCTCCGGCCGCACGGGATCTCGCTGTTGAAGCGCAACAACGGCGCGATCCAGGTTTTTGTCGTCAACCATGGCAGCCGCGAATCCATCGAAATGTTCGAGCTGAAGCAATCCAGCGGAACATCGGATCTGATTTGGCATGGTTGCGTCGTCTCGAAAGAAGCCTTTAACGATGTCGCGGCCGAGCCCGATGGCGGATTCATCGCGACCCATCCCACAGCACTCCAACCTCCAGCCGCTCCCGGTGGTCAGGTGAAGGGCCCGCCGACATTCGACCTCTTCAGCGGTCAAGCCAGCGGGTATGTTTCACGCTGGATTCCCGGCAAGGGCGAATCGGAGCTGCCCGGCACCCGCGCCGGATATCCGAACGGCGTGCTGGTAAGCTCCGACGGACGCACCATGTACTTCAATGCATGGACCGCCAAGGAAGTTCACAAGTATGACCTCAAGGAAGGCAAGGAAACCGGCATGGTCAAGCTGGATTTCATGCCCGACAACATCTCCTGGACCAGCAAGAAGACCATGCTCGCCGCCGGTGTGAAGGGCACACGAGGGAATTGCCCGGCCAGCAGCAGCACTCCTTGCATCCAGGCGTTCGGAATCACCGAAATCGACCCCGCAAAAATGGAGGCCAAGACGGTTTTCGATTCCGAAGGCAAAGGCGCACTGATTTCGGGCGTCTCCGAGGCGCTCCAGGTCGGCAACTCCATCTACATCGGGGCGTTCCAGGGCGATCGAATCGTTAAAATCCCAGCCAAGAAGTAACTCGTTTAGGCAGCCCGGTGGCATCGACGGGCCATTCGTGGGAACATCTTCCTAAGCACGTCACAAGGAGTTTCAGCATGTTTCGACGACTGCTGTTGCTGGCTGCCCTATGCGCCGTCATGGGGGCGGCTCAAACCACCGGACCGGCGAAGTGGCAAAACGATCTCGCCCCAATCGCTCCCACAGATTGGAATTACGATTTCGCCGCCCACCTACTTGAGCGCGCCGGATTCGGCGGCACACCAGACGAAATCCAGGCGCTCGCCAAAATGACCCCGGCGCAAGCCATCGCCCGATTAGTCCGATTTGAAGGCACCGCTATCAGCCAGTTGCCTCCCTTCGAACACTCCGGGATTCACGATCCTGGACTCGAGCCATTTCCCCCCACGCGGCCGGCCGTGACCGATCTCGCCAAAGAGAAAGGCGAGGCGCTAGGAATTAAGGTCAAGCCGACAGGCAACCGCCGACTGCAGCCCATAGTCGACGAGTTCTTTTACTGGCTACGCGCCAGCGTTCTCGAAACCAATCGCGTGTCCTACTGGTGGGCGAATCGCATGCTGACCAGCCCTCGTCCGCTCCAGGAAAAAATGGCCTTGTTCTGGCACGGCCATTTCGCGTCGAACGAAGCTAAGGTTCGCGATTATCGCAAGCTTCTGATGCAGCTAGAGCTGTTCCAGAAACAGGGGACCGGTAATTTTCGCGATCTTACGGTCGCCGTTGCTCAGGACCCCGCCATGCTTTCCTTTCTCGACGCTGGAGTAAATGTCAAAGGCGCGTCCAATGAGAACTTCGCCCGGGAAATCATGGAAATCTTCACCATGGGCGTCGGCCACTACACTGAGACCGATATTCGCGAGGCCGCTCGCGCATTCACCGGGTGGAATTATGTCGACACGAAATTCGTGGTGAATAAAGACCAGCACGACGATGGCGAAAAGACGTTCCTAGGACACACCGGCCGTCTGGACGGCGTCGACGTGATCGACATCATCATGCAGCAGCCCGCGACCGCCGACTATATCGCCGGCAAGATCTACCGCTACTTCGTTCGCGAAGACCTAACGCCCGATCTTCAGAAGAAGCTGGGCGCGATTCTGCGCCAGAATCATTACGAGATCACCCCGCTGCTCGAAACCATCTTCTGGTCGCGAGATTTCTACAGTCCCGCATCGGTGGGAACGCAGATCAAAAGCCCGGTACAGCTCGCAGTGAGCACGTACAAGAAACTCGGGCAAAAAAATATCCCCGGTGTCCCGGACTTCAACTTGGCCACGTCGGCACTGGGACAGCAGCTTTTCTCGCCTCCGACGGTCGCGGGATGGGCCGGCGGCCAGAGCTGGATTACCCCGGGACTGCTTCTTGAGCGCGGCAATCTCGCCCGCGACATCCTTTTCCCCGATATCAGCTTTCTTCCGCCGGACCGATACACCGGTGGCGGCGAGGTTCGACGCGTCGCGGAACGCATCCGCCAAGGGATGAACATCACCACCGCGACGATGGATGACACCAAGAGCGGCGATCGTGCCGAGTCGAACAAGAATGCCGACCGCGATGAGGAATTCAACACCCGCTACGGTAGTTTCCGCGGCTCACAGATGGCCATCCAGCGAGTCAAACCCATACCGCGCGACACGGCCCAAATCAATCTGTCCCAGATGGTGCTCGACCAGCACCTCCCGAACACCACGCAAGTGGTCGACTACCTCATTCATCGCTTCATGCGCGTTCCGCCCAGCGACGATGCCCGCCAGAAACTAATTGTCTTCCTGGACAAGGAGCTTGGCACTTCCGACATCGCTATTGCGCAGACTTACCTAGAGGATCCGCTGCGGTTGGTCCTGCACCTGATCATGAGTCAGCCCGAATACCAGTTGGACTAAAGGAGCTCATCACCATGTCGAACCACTTTTCATTTTCGAAATTGACGAGGCGGGATCTCCTGCGAGCCGGCATGTACGGCGTCGGCGTCACCACGGGCGCTCTTCCCCTGCCCTTGTTCGCACAAACGAATGCGGCGCTCGCCGCCCAGGGCAAGCACGACGGAAAGATTCTCGTGGTTCTCGAGCTCTCGGGCGGTAACGATGGACTCAACACGCTGGTTCCCTACGGCGACGACGCTTACTATAAGCACCGCCCGCACATTGGCGTCCCGAAGAAGGAACTCCGGCCGATCGACGACCATTTCGGTTTCAGCGGCGGCATGGCCGGGTTCGAGCATCTATATAAAGATGGAAAGCTGGCCATCGTCCACGGCTGCGGATACGAGAATCCTTCGTTCTCGCACTTCACGTCCATGGCGTACTGGCACACCGCGGCACCCAATAGCGGCGAAGAGTATGGATGGGTCGGCCGCTTGGCGGATTCCATGTCCCCCGACGCACCTCCGAACTTCCTGGTGAACATCGCCGCGCGGCAGTCGCTCGCTGTTCGCAGCCGCCGGCACGTTCCCGTCGTTTTCGACGACCCCAACAAGTTCACGCAAGAGAAATTTTACGAGGAGCGCGAGATTCTGGAGTCCGCCGGGGTCGGCAAAGCGCCCGCCAAACAAGTCGACAATCCCTCGCGGCGATTCCTTCTCGAGACCGCCCAGAGCGCCAAGGACGCCTCGGTGCTGGTTCGGGAAGCCTGGGACAAATATCATTCGCCGGTGGATTACGGGATCACTGGCCTCGACCTGCCCAAGGTTGCGGCGCTGATCGCGGCGGGCATGCCCACGCGCCTCTATTACACGTCGTATCGCAACAATGCGTTCGACACGCACGTCTATCAGAACGACACCCATAAACGTCTGCTCACCTACGCTTCCGATGCTGTGACGGCGTTCCTAGCCGACCTTGAGCGGATCGGACGCGCGGACGACGTGGTCGTCATGATCTTCTCCGAGTTCGGACGACGCGTTCCCGAAAACGTCAATCTCGGCACGGATCACGGCGCCGCGAATCTCATGTTCGTCGCCGGGAAACAGGTCAAGGGTGGTCAATACGGCTCGATTCCAAGCCTGACGAAGCTCGACCCAGGCGGCAATCTCATCCACACCACTGATTTCCGTCGAGTCTACGCGACCGTGATCGACGGCTGGCTGGGTCTTCATGACACGCACCAGTTGCTGAACGGCGACTTCGAGACGTTCCAGATGTTCCGAGCGTAAGAATGTACCGAATATCTCTTTTGGCTGCGGCGTTCGTGACGCTGTGGAGCGCGCTGGTTTCAGCTCAAGGTGTTCAGCCGCCTCCAGCACCCTGGCGAGGAGCCGGACCCACACCATGCGTCGGATCCGACGGCGGAATCCTTCAATGCCC
>Ga0265314_10000557_pt1 | contig 47539 bp, 28 predicted proteins | sample 4126metaG_FD_203106 | JGI IMG/M metagenome (GOLD analysis project Ga0265314, IMG submission 203106) | Rhizosphere microbial communities from Carex aquatilis grown in University of Washington, Seatle, WA, United States - 4-1-26 metaG | ecosystem: Host-associated > Plants > Roots > Rhizosphere >... | reverse complement strand
GAGGAGGTTACAGTGATTTCCTGCCCTTAGGGCGAGGATTTTCTAGGTCCGCGCCCGAAATGAACCGAGCCGGGCGGAGCCTCGCCGGAATTTTTCGGCACCGGTGTCTTAGGCGAGGATTTGGGGATATAAGATGACTAAGAATAGGTCATCTCGTACCCTAGTTGGAGCCATCTGATAAAGGAACGTCAGATAAAAGTAACATCGGAACTCGTTGTCGAAACTCGTATCCGCGTGACCTTCATTACACGGTAAAGTAAGTCAATATGCGATTGTCAAGCGATCTCGATTGTCAACGGGAACTGGCCGGGTCTGCCCGTCGCACCGCCAAATGCCGGACGGCTTGCCGGGTGTCTCCTGCATGGAGACCCCGATGCCGTTGGCTTGACCCTGGCGGAGGTGGGGATCAAAGTGCGCCCTGTTTCGGGGCATGGCTTGTCTGCACGCCGCGTGATTGCGGGACGCAGCGGACCTTTGCTCCTCCTGGTGAATCTGGAACAATTCGGTCGTATCTATGAACTTATTCTCTCGCCTGTCTCTGTCAGCTCGGTCGGTTGCCATATTCTCTTCTCTGGCCGTCACCTTGGCGGGGATGCTTCTGCCGTCGGCTAACGCGACGGAGGCCTCATTGCCCGGCGATGTTGAGATTCCCTATCAGCGCTTTGTGCTCAAGAACGGATTGACCCTGCTGGTCCACGAGGATCACAAAGCCCCAATCGTGGCGGTCAACCTCTGGTACCATGTCGGGTCCAAGAACGAGAAGTTCGGCAAAACGGGCTTTGCCCATCTCTTCGAGCATTTGATGTTCACAGGCAGCGAGAATTTCCGTGGGGGAGGGGACCAACGCGCGTTCTTCGAGGCTATGGAACGAATTGGCGCCACGGATTTAAACGGAACCACCAGTCAGGACCGGACCGACTTCTTCGAAAACGTGCCGACCCATGCCCTGGACGTCGCTTTGTGGATCGAGTCCGACCGAATGGGTCATTTTCTCGGCGCCATTGACCAGCATAAGCTCGATGAACAACGAGGGGTGGTACAAAACGAGAAACGCCAGGGCGAAAACCAACCCTACGGTGTCACCGAGGAATTGATCGTTAAGGGCACCATGCCCCCGGGCCATCCCTACTCCTGGACCGTGATCGGTTCCATGGAAGACCTGAATGCCGCTTCACTCGAGGACGTGAAGGGCTGGTTTCAAACCTATTATGGTCCGGCGAATACCGTTCTGGTCCTCGCGGGCGACATACAGCCCGAGGCGGCGCTCAAGAAGGTAGAGCAGTATTTCGGCGACATTCCCGCCGGACCCCCGGTCGCTCGTTTCGAGCGCTGGATTCCCAAGATCACCGGAACGCGGCGCCAGAAGGTTTCCGATCGCGTTCCCCAAGCCCGCCTTTACAAGGTCTGGGCGGTGCCGCCGTACGGGGACCAGGATGCCAGCCTGCTCGATTTGGCCGGTAGCGTACTCGCCTCTGGGAAGAGCTCGCGTCTTTACAAGCGCCTGGTCTATGACGAGCAGATTGCGACCGACGTTTCCGCGGGAGCGGACCCCGCGGAAATCTGCGGCACCTTCGCTATTACCGTCACCGCAAGACCCGGCGCCGATTTGCGGAAAATCGAGCAGGCTGTGGACCAGGAGCTCGACCGCTTCCTCGCCAAAGGCCCCACCGCCCAGGAGCTCCAGCGCGCTAAGGCCGGCTATATCGCCGGATTCGTCCGCGGCATCGAACGCATCGGTGGCTTTGGGGGCAAGTCCGACATCCTGGCGATGAATGAAACCTACCGTGGGAGGGCGGACTTCTACAAGACGCCCTTGAAGCAGGTTCGCGAGGCCGCCGCACGCGATGTTCAGGTGGCTGCCAAACGGTGGCTGACAAGCGACGTTTACATCCTCGAGGTGAACCCCTATCCAACCTTCGAAACGGCGTCTAGCTCCGTCGACCGGGCGAAGTTGCCTGAGCCGGGAGCTGAGGTGGACGCGAAGTTCCCCGAATTCCAGCGCGCTGAGCTGTCGAACGGCCTCAAGATCATCCTGGCCGAGCGCCATTCCACGCCGCTGGCAAGCCTCAGTCTGGTCCTGGACGCCGGATCGGCGGCAGATCAATTCGCAAGCCCTGGAACGGCCAAGCTGGCGATGGAGATGCTGGACGAAGGAACGGCTCGAAGAACCGCGATCCAGATTAGCGACGAGCTCGCCAGTTTGGGCGCCTCCCTCGGCGCCCGCTCGGATCTCGATTCTTCCTTCGTCAGTCTCTCCGCGCTCTCCTCGACTTTGGATTCCGCGCTCGATCTCTATGCGGACGTTATCCTCAACCCTGCCTTTCCCGAAGCGGATTTCAAACGGCTCCAAAAGCAATTGCTGGCCGGCATCCAACAGGAGCAGTCCGAGCCCGTCCGCATGGCCCTGCGCGTCTTCCCCAAGCTTCTCTATGGTGCTACGCATGCCTACGGAAATCCTCTCACCGGCTCTGGCACCGAGGATTCCGTGGCGAAACTCACCACTGCCGACATGAAGAAGTTTCATTCCACCTGGTTCAAGCCAAACAACGGAACCTTGGTGATTGTCGGCGACGCGACCTTGGCTTCGATCAAGCCCAAGCTCGAACGGCTCTTTGGAGGTTGGAAGCCAGGCGACACCCCCAAGAAAAACATCAGCGCGGTCGAACCGCAGCAGAAGGCATCCCTCTATTTGGTGGATCGTCCCGGCTCGCTGCAATCCGTGATCTTTGCAGGACATGTCGCTCCCCCCAAAGCCAACCCTGATGAAATCGCCATCGAAGCTATGAACACGATCCTCGGAGGAACCTTCACCTCCCGCGTAAACATGAACCTCCGGGAAGGCAAGCATTGGTCGTATGGCGCGTTCACTTTTCTTTGGCCTGCACAAGGGCAACGGCCGTTCATCGCCTACGCTCCAGTCCAGACCGACAAGACCAAGGAATCCATGGAAGAGCTGTCCAAGGAACTGCGAGGCGTCCTGAGTGACCACCCCGTCACCGACCAGGAACTCCAGACCGCTCAGAAAAACGAGACCTTGCAGTTGCCTGGTTCATGGGAAACCGACGAGGCGGTCAACGATTCCATCCGGGAGATTGTCCGATTCCGTCTGCCCGACGACTATTTTGCCACTTACCCTGGAAAAGTCCGAGCGCTGGGGCTTGCTCAAGTGCAGGCGGCGGCGCAAAAGGTCGTCCATCCCGACAATTTGGTCTGGGTGGTTGTGGGTGATCGTTCCAAAATCGAGGAGCCGATCAAACAACTTGGCTGGGGAGAGATCCAGTTCCTGGACGCTGACGGCAATCCGGCGAAATGAGACCAGGTACCCGCACGCGCCGGCAATTCCTGCAAACTGCAGGCGCCGCAGTTGCGCTCGCGCAACTCACGCCGAGTATCCTTCAGAGCGCGGAGCGCAGCGATGGGCCTCGGCCGGCACCGTCCTGGATCGATAAACCCATGCGCTGGGCTCAACTCACGCTGGTAGAGGACGATCCTGGTAAATTTGACCTTGGTTTCTGGCTGGATTATTTCAAGCGCACCCACTCGGACGCCGTCTGCCTCAGCGGTGGCGGCTGTGTTGCCTATTACCCGACCCGAGTACCATTTCACCATAGGAGCCAATGGCTTGGCGACCGTGATGTTCTCGGTGAGCTCATTGCGGGGTGTCGCAAGCTCGGCCTGGTGATCGTTGTGCGCACCGACCCGCACGCGACCTACGACGACGCGGCCGACGCGCACCCAGACTGGATTGCGGTGGATGCCAACGGAAAGCCCCGCCGCCATTGGGCGTCGCCGGAGATGTGGGTGACCTGCGGCCTTGGCCCCTACAACTTCGAGTTCATGACCGAGGTGAAGAAGGAACTGATGGCACGCTATCGCATGGATGGCGTCTTCATCAACCGCTGGGATGGTTCCGGCCCTTGTTATTGCCGACATTGCACGGACAATTTCAGGACCGCCTCCGGTTTCGATCTGCCGCGCACGCCCAATCCGCAGGATCCCGCTCGTCGGGCCTACATCCTCTGGCGCCAGGACCGCCTGCTAAACCTCTGGCGCCTCTGGGATGCCGAAGTCCGTAAAATCAATCCCAATTCCTGCGTCATTCCCAACACTGGCGGGGGCGCGCTGAGCTCCTTGGACATGCGCCGAATCGGCGAATTAGCGCCAATGCTAGTGGCCGATCGCCAAGCCCGCCGAGGACTCACCCTTCCTTGGGCGAACGGCAAAAACGGCAAGGAATACCGCGCCACCATGGGGCGCAAACCGATCATCGGCCTCTTCAGCGTCGGTCTCGAAGAACCTTATCGTTGGAAGGACAGCGTACAGACCGATGCTGAAATCCGCATCTGGACGCTGGATGGGATCGCAAATGGCCTGCGTCCGTGGTTCACCAAATTCAGCGGAGTGGTCCACGACCCTCGCTGGCTTAAGGGCGTTGAGGACATTTTCCACTGGCACAAGCGCTCCGAACATTATCTGCGCCACGAAACCCCTCTCGCCCGGGTGGCTCTGGTCTATTCACAACAGACGGCCTGGTTCTACGGCGGTAGCCGCGCTGAGGCCAAGGTCGAAGACCACACCCTCGGCTGGTATCAGGCTCTGATCGAATCGCGTGTGCAATTTGAAATGGTTCACGATCGCCTCCTCGATCCCGCTCACCTGGGCTCGTTCAAAACCCTCATCTTGCCGAACATCGCCGCGCTGAGTGACGCGCAATGTGATCAACTCCGGGCCTTTGTGAAAAGCGGCGGCAGCCTCGTCGCCACCTACGAAACCAGCCTCTACGACGAATGGGGCGTCCGCCGGAAGGACTTCGCTCTGGCGGACCTCTTGGGCGTCAGTTGGACCGGACAAGTTGAGGGGCCCATGCAGAACTCCTATCTCCGGCTCGAGCACGACGCGGCGCCGCATCACCCGCTCTTGCGCGGCTTGGAGGACGCCCCTCGGATCGTCAACGGCGTCTCCCGTCTGGTCGTGGAACCGCGCGCCCAATTCCCGCCGCCCCCTCTGACCGTGATTCCTAGCTATCCCGACCTGCCGATGGAGAAGGTCTATCCCCGCCAGTCCAGAACTGGCATCGCTGGGGTTTACCTTCGAGAATGCGACCAATCCTCGCCACCAGGCCGGATCGTCTATTTTCCCTGGGACGTGGACCGCACCTTTTGGGAGGTTCTCTGCGTCGACCATCTTAAACTCCTTCGCAATGCCGTGCTCTGGGCGACCAACGAACCACAATCCGTCACCGTCGTGGGCCCCGGGCTGCTTGACGCAACTGCCTGGCGCAACCAGGACGCCATCGTGATCCATCTCGTGAACCTGACCAATCCGATGGCCATGAAGGGTCCTTTTCGCGAGTGTATTCCCGTCGGAGAGCAAACCGTGAAAGTGCTGCTCCCCAATGGTGCGCAGGCCAAGAGAGTGCATTTTCTTGTCGGCGGCAGCGCCCCGCATGTCCGTCGCCGTGGATCCGAGTTGACCATCACCGTCCCTTCTGTTTTGGACCACGAAGTCGTGGCCATCGACCTTTAGACCTGCGCCGCAAACCCTCAGGGTTTAAAACTCAAGCACTCCGGTGGGAATCCGCTGGAACAGGTCTCTGCCCGCGTCCTCCAAGCCACCTTCGTATTCGTCCAGAAAGTTCCGCGAAAATCTCTGCGGGGCTCGCAGGGACGCGCGTAAATCGTGAGTGATGCTGTAGCCCGTGCAGGTGAACAGCCGCAGGGCTGCGAGGGTTTTGTGGTTGAGTTCGACCCGACGGCCCGGTATGAGACCCGGAATGGCCGCCCAAAGCCCGACTCTCTGCGTCGTAAGTCCCTGCTACCAGGAGGCAGAGGTTATCGAGGCATTCTATCGAGAGCTAAAGGAGGTCCTTGTCTCCTTGCCAGATATGAGTCACCGCATCGTGCTGGTGGACGATGGCAGCAGTGACGAGACATTGGTGCTCTTGAACGGTCTGGCCGCTAAAGATCCAACCGTCCGAGTCTATTCGCTCTCGCGCAATTTCGGTCACCAAGCGGCGCTTACCGCAGGTCTCGATGCAGCCCGCGGCGACGCGGTGGTGCTCATGGATTCGGATCTTCAGCACCCCCCCTACATGATCCGTGAGATGATTCGCCTTTGGAAGGCTGGCAACGACGTCGTCTCCGCCGTCCGTCGCGGCACCGCCAACGCGGGCTGGCTGAAATCCTCAACGTCTCGGGGATTTTATTGGCTGATCAACCTCCTGAGCGACACTCCGATTGTGAGTGGCGCGGCCGACTTTTGTTTGCTCTCCCGCAGGGCTCATCGGGCCTTGCTGCGCCTGCCCGAGCGGCATCGTTTTCTGCGCGGCATGGTGTCCTGGATTGGCTATCAGCGAGCCTATGTGCATTTTGACGCCCCCGAGCGCCGGGCGGGACATTCGAAATACACCGCCCTCAAGATGGTCGCCTTGGCTCTCAACGCGACCTTCTCCTTTTCCGCGGCGCCCATTCGGCTGGCCACCCAGCTTGGGCTGCTGACGGTTTTGCTGAGCCTGCTCTACCTGGTTTTCATCCTGGCCTGTCTCGTGTTCAATCTAACCCTTGTGCAGGGCTGGGCTTCAATCGTCTTCGTCGTCACTTTTCTCGGCGGAGTGCAGCTCGTCTTTCTGGGTGTCCTGGGAGAGTACGTCGCGCGCATTTTCGAGGAAGTCAAAGCCCGTCCGACCTACCTTTTGAAACAGCAACCACCTCCAGAGGCCGGCGGAGAGAACCTTGCCGACCACCATGCGCAGCCCTGACCGCGAGCGTCCCTGCCAGGCCTGCGGCCAGGTGGCTTGGCTTCCGCGCTGGAGCCAGTTCATTGTCTGTCGCCATTGTGGCTTGATGACCGTGGCGGTGGAACCGAGCGCGGTCGATATTCCAACCCTCTACCGCGAGAGCTATTTTCAGGGCGATGAATACATTGATTACGAGGCCGACAAGCCTGCGCATCAACGCACCCTGATGGGCCATCTGAAAAGGGTCCAGCGCCGGGTCCCCGCTGGTGGACGTCTGCTCGAAATCGGCTGCGCCTACGGCTTCTTCCTCGAACTGGTAAAGAATATCTACCCCGGTTCGGTCGGGCTCGATGTTTCGGCGGCTGCAGTCAACGAGGCCACTAAACGCGGCTTGTGTGCCAGGGTAGGGGACCCAGGGGATGCGGGTTTGGATGGCTCGTTCGACGCCGCCTGTCTCTGGGATACGATTGAACACCTGACAAAACCGCTCGAAGTTGTGGCCGGCTGCGCACGGTCGCTGAAGCGCGGCGGTCATCTCTTTTTAAGCACGGGCGATTTCGGTTCTTTAGTCGCCCGCATCCAAGGCCGGCGCTGGCGCCAGATCCATCCCCCGACGCACCTTTTCTATTTCACCCGTAACTCCTTGCGGGAACTTTGCGCCCGGGCCGGTCTGCAGGTGCTGGAATTCGGCACAGTCACTGTGCATCGGCGGATCGGTTCATCACTCGAGGCGTTGGAACGGTTCCACTCGACCTCTTTTGCCGGGCGTTTGGCTCGAGTCCTGCGAGCTCGCCTTCCTGCTTCCATTTCCCAGGCCTCCCTCCCCCTGAACCTGGGAGACACCCTCTTCCTGGCTGCACGCAAGCCGTAGCTCGGCACGACATCGACCGCCAAGAAAGAACTCGTACCCCCCTACGCGATTCCCGCTTCCTTTTGGCTTTTCGCGAGGTTGAACTGAGATATGCTCGTCGAAACGCATGCCCACGCCTGAGTGTCCTCCCCTCGACCCGCTGGAATCCTATGAGCTCTATCCCCTCTGAGGCACGCCGCACTGCGGAACCGCCGTCCACCCTCGAAGCGGGCGCGGCAATACTGCCCCCGAACGCTTACACTCCCTTGACCCCAGGCGAGCCTTACATTCCCGTCGTTCCGCCGCAGACACAATTGCAGGAAGCCACACGGCGCTCGGTGCTCTGGGGCCTGATCCTTTGCGTTGTCTTCACCGTCGCCTCAGCCTATTCCGGCCTGAAGGTCGGCCAAGTAATGGAGGCGGCGATCCCGATCTCCATTCTGGCGATCGGTTTGGCACGAGCCTACGGCCGGCGCTCGACCTTATTGGAGAACGTTATCGTCACCAGCATCGGTGGGACGGCGGGCGGGGTAGTCGCCGGTGCGATTTTCACTTTGCCCGCACTTTACATACTCAAGCTCGATCCGCATCCGCTTCAGACTATCTTCATCTGCATTGCGGGGGGGTGCCTCGGTGTGCTGTTCCTCATTCCGTTGCGGCGCTACTTCGTGCGCGAGATGCACGGCCGTTTTCCTTACCCGGAGGCAACCGCCATCACCGAGGTCCTGGTGACCGGAGAGCGTGGAGGATCCCAAGCCAAACTGTTGCTCCAAGCGACGCTGGTCGCCGGGATTTATGACTTTTTCGTGACCACCTTCCAGGTGTGGCGAGAGAGCCTCGATTTCCAATTCCTGCCCCTCGTCCGTCAACTGAGCGAAAAGGCCAGGATGGTCGCCAGCTTCGATGCGGTAGCCTTCATCCTCGGCCTGGGCTACGTCATGGGCCTCCGATCCTCGATGATCCTGTGCGCCGGCGGCGTGCTTTCCAACCTCGTTCTGGTTCCCCTGATCTGGATGATCGGAAGCCATCTGCCCGACGCCGCGGTATATCCGGGCCAGACCCCGATCGCGGCAATGACCGCTAACCAAATCTTTCGCAGCTACGTTCGATTCATCGGCGTTGGGGCGATCGCTGCCGGCGGCATCTTCGGGGTGCTCAAATCGCTGCGAATTGTGGTCAATTCCTTCGGAGTGGCAGCTCGGGCCTTCCGCCAGGAAGGTGCTGCCGGAAACGAACGTACCGACCGGGATGTTTCGACCGTAACCATTCTCTTGGGCGTGGTGCTTAGTTCGGTGGCCGTGGCGATGTTCTTCGGCAGCCTGGGGGTCAGTTTCTCGATGCTGGCGTGCGGCTTGGCTCTGACGCTGGTCTTCTCATTCTTTTTCGCCTCGGTGGCCGCCAACGCCATCGCCACCACCGCACGCAACCCCGTCTCGGGGATGACCATGCTGACCATCATTATTTCGTCTGTGGTCTTGTTGCGGTTTGGCGCCACTGGGACGACCGGGATGTTTTTCGTCATGGCTATCGCAGGGATGGTTTGCACCGCTCTGTCCGTGTCCGGTCAGACGATTACCGATCTGAAGACCGGGTATTGGCTGGGTTCAACCCCGGCGATGCAAGAGAAGGTGAAGTTTCTCGGCGTCGCCGCCTCAGCCGTGGCGGCTGGGCTGTCGATCGTGCTCCTGGCTCGGACCTTCCAGTTCGGTGAGGCGACTCCGGGCGACACCCGCGCTGTGCTAGCGGCCCCGCAAGCCTCCATCATGAAGGCGTTGGTGGAGGGCTTCATGCGTCACCAACCCGTCGCTTACATCTTGTTCGGAGCCGGGGCCGTGATCTCGGTGATCATGGAAATGCTCTCGGTGCCCCCTTTGATCTTCGCCCTGGGAATGTATCTACCCCTGGAACTCAACACCCCGGCACTGGTCGGAGGATTCCTAGCTCACTTCCTGGGAAAACGGTCCGAACGAACCGGTGGCGAACCGGGCCGCTCGATGCGCGAACGCGCGGTGATCATCGCCTCCGGGTTCATGGCGGGAGGCGCCCTGGGCGGGGTGTTCGGCGCGGCCTTGCGCCTTTTCCCATCTTATTCCGAAGACCGGATCAAACTCCCCTTCTACGACAATAGCGCGATCTCCCAAACCGTCTCGGCCTGCATGTTTGTCGGGCTTTGTATTTATTTGTGGCGCGGGGCAACTTCTCGTCCGCGGACCTAGCAGCGGGCCGGGTCCCGAGTGGGCGCGCGACCATTTTCAATGTCACCTTTAGCCGCCGATGGACCACTTCGGTGCAGATTATGAACGCACCCTTACCAGCCCCGGACGCGACGGAAGCTGACTTGATCAACCAAGCTGCTGCCGGCGATCGCCAGGCTTTCGGTCTCCTGGTGGAACAATACCAATCGCTTATTTGCTCCTTGGCCTACAGTGGCACCGGCGATCTGGCTCGCAGCCAGGATCTGGCCCAGGAAACGTTCATTGCCGCCTGGAATCAATTGGCGAGTCTTCGGGAACGCACTCGTTTCAAAGCCTGGCTATGCGGAATCGCGCGCAACCTGGTCAACAGCTCCCACCGGCGCGATGCGCGGCAGGGCCCGTTCACCCACCTGGACGAGGCACACGAGGTTGTCGCCTCCGCGAAGGACCCTCTCCAAAGCGCAGTGAGCCGAGAGGAGGCGGCCCTCGTCTGGCAGTGCCTGGAGCAGATGCCCGAAACCTATCGCGAACCTTTGATTCTCTTTTATCGAGAGCAAGAATCCGTGCTCCGCGTCGCCGCAGCCTTGGATCTCTCGGAGGATGCTGTGCGGCAACGCCTCTCTCGGGGCCGATCGCTATTGAGGGAAAAGCTCGTCGCGTTGGTTGAAACCACCCTGGCGCGCACTCGCCCGGGAAAGGCATTCACCTATGGCGTTCTGGCGGCTTTGCCTGGCGCCAAGTCGGCCGCAACCATCACTGGCTTGGTGGCCAGCGCAACCAAGGGTGCGGCATCCGTGGGCTTGGCCGGCGGGCTCGGCGGGGCCCTTCTGGGTCTCTTGGGAGGCGCGGTGGGGGGAGGTCTCGGTGCCTACGCCTCGCTCCAGCAGGCCCGGTCACACCGCGAAAAGGCTTTCATCAAGCGCTTGGTTTGGCTGCAAGTGGGGATCACGGCCGTTTTCACCGTCGGTAGTATTGCGGTGCCTGCCCTCGCGAGGCCCTTCATCCGCTCTCATCCACTGGCGTATGGCCTTGGTTTGGCCGTCTGGATTATCGCTTATCTGCTGGCGCTCGGCTTTATCATCCTTTGGAGCGTGCGGCGACATCGCCAGATCCGGCTGGAAACTTCCCCGGACCTTCCCCAGACCGAATTCTCGAAGAGAATGGCGAGGCTGCAGCATGCTGTTACGCCGGCCGAATACCGCAGCCGGACGAGCTTTCTGGGCTGGCCGGTCGTGCACATCGCTTTCGGAGGGATGGAGCAAGGGGAATACCGAAAGGGTGTGGCTCGGGGCTGGATCGCCATCGGAGACAGGGCGCACGGGCTGCTCCTCGCGGTGGGGGGCGTTGCGCTTGGCGGCATCGCAGTTGGCGGCTTAGCTGTTGGCGTTATCGCGCTGGGGGGGGCGGCGATCGGTCTTGCCGCCTTGGGCGGAGGCGCTTTGGGCTTTGTGGCTTGTGGCGGAGGCGCTCTCGGCGCCTTTGCGCTGGGCGGAGGCGCACTCGGTTTGTTTGCCGCTGGCGGCTTGGCGGTGGGTTGGTCCGCCTATGGCGGCGGGGCCATCGCCTGGCGCGCCGCTCGCGGCGGATTCGCCTGTGCCCGAGACTTCGCCGTCGGTGGCTCGGCTTTCGCTGCCCATGCCAACGACGAGGCGGCGCGCGCGGTTGTCGCCTCGGATGCTTGGCTGAACTCCACCCAACATATTCTCGACTCCTACAACCACCACCAATCTCTGGCCATGACGATCCTCGGGATTTTGATTCTCCTGCAGATCCTCGGAACCCTGGCCGCCCAGCGGTTCGCGTCCAAAAGAAGTACCAAGCAGGTCTGATCCCGGGCATCCGGCGAACCCAGAGCTATCCTTTCGTGTCTCGCTGGAGGCGGCGGACGCTGGCTGAAGTTACTCCGGGATTCCTGCCCGCCGACGCCCTAGTGTGCGGTGAAAAGCACGTTGACTTCGGCCTCATCTCAAGTACCTTGCGCCCAACCTAATTCAATTCATGACCAGCGCGAACTCTACACCCGCGGGGACGGTCCTGACTAACCGGCGCTCTCTTCTCGGCTTCACCTTGATCGAACTTCTGGTGGTCATTGCCATCATCGCCATCTTGGCCGCCCTGTTGCTGCCCGCGCTGGCTCGGGCCAAGGCCAAGGGTGACCGCACCGTCTGTTTGAGCAATTTCAAGCAGATCTCCATCTTCGTCCAGATGTACACGGACGACAATAACGACGTCTTCCCGGCGCATCGGAACAACGGAGTCAATTCCACCGATGGGAACCTCTCGCTGAGCAACTGGTGGGGGACCACCATCTATACCTACGCCCAGCAAAACCCGCAGTTCTTCCATGACCCAGCCATTAAGGGCAAACGCAACGATAATGGCATCGTATGGGAGTGGGCCTTCGACTGCAACCGGGTTGGGTATGGTTACAACGGCTACTTCTTGGGAATCCATCCCTACGACGGCGATGACCTCAAAGTGGGCACCTTCGACTTTGCCACAAAGCCGTGGTTCAAACGCAGTCGTATCGTCTCCCCATCCCAGAACCTGCTCGCGGGAGATAAACAGCCCTACGGAACCTACCCCAACGTGGTCTGGAGCAGCAGCCTGTGGTGGCCGAATGCTGAGATGGCCAAAGTCGGGAGTACTGGCCAGTACGAGGGCATTGAGGCAGGCCGCCACCTAGGCACGGCCGCCATGGCGTTCAATGATGGTCATGCGGAAAGCCGCAAGAACGACGCCATCAATCCCCCGGTTGAACCCAACGGAGGTAGCGCTAAAGCCCTGAAAAACTCACAGTTTTGGGACCCCCTGCAACGAGGTGGTCAGCAGTAGCCGATTCTCGGTTATCCCAACGCCCACCTTTACCGAGCAGTCCCAGCAAATTCCGAGACCCTCGCTCCTCCGGACTCCGGTTGTCTGCTCGTTGGGCCTCAGATGGGCTCGCAACTCACTCCAAAAAAGATAGTTAGGACGACCGCATTTCATCGTCCTTACCCAAGCTCGGATTAGCCCGAGTGCGAAACGCCCCATCCTGGTTAAGCACCTATTAGTTGTGCATCAGCCAGCCTCGACCCACATTCCCTTGTGGTTTTTCCCCTTGCCAGTGTCTACCCGCAGAGGTATCTATTACCCCATGTATCTGAAGAACCTGACGGTCTTCGGCTTTAAGTCGTTCGCCGATAAGACTTCTCTTAATTTCCAGCCCGGAATCACGGCTGTGGTCGGCCCGAACGGGTGTGGAAAGTCGAACATCGCCGACGCCATCCGTTGGGTGCTTGGGGAACAGTCGGCCAAAGCGTTGCGCGGCGGGGAGATGTCCGACGTCATTTTCAACGGCACCGACGGCCGCAAACCACTCGGCATGGCTGAAGTCTCCCTCACGGTCGGCGGGGTTGATGAGGAGAACCTGAAGGCTTCCGGAGTCGAGATAGCTTATAACGAGGTGACCCTAACTCGCCGAGTGTTCCGCGATGGCGGCAGCGAGTATTTTCTGAACAAAACGCCCTGTCGGCTGAAAGACATCCAGCAGCTCTTCATGGGTACGGGCGTTGGTCGTACCAGCTACAGCATCATGGCCCAGGGGAACATCACCCAAATCCTTTCCAGCAAACCCGAGGATCGTCGATTGGTGTTCGAGGAAGCCGCTGGTATTACTCGCTTCAAGGCACAAAAGCGCGAGGCATTGCGTAAGCTCGAAACGACTGAACAGAACCTCCTCCGCGTCGCCGATCTGATCCGGGAGGTCAAGCGCCAGATCGGGTCCCTGCAGCGCCAGGCGGGCAAAGCCCGGCGTTATCGCCAATACATGCAGGAATTGCAGCACCTCGAAACCCAACTCGCACGCCACCAGTACGATGCTTTGGTCGCGGAAATTGCCCAGCGCCGGACCCAGGCAGAGGCACTGCGCAATGAGTTCGAGGGCTGCGCCAACAGCGTCCTGCAAACCGAAACGGAAATTGCCCAGCTGCGGGAGAGTTTGGTTGGCTTGGAACACGAGATCAGCCAGGCGCAGCAACGGGGCCTTCAGCTCAAGGCCGAAGTCGAACGCCACGAGAGCCAGATCCATTATAATGAGGAACGCATCCGCGAGATGGCTGCCCAGCACGAGAAGTCCCTCGCCGACATCGCGCAATCGGATGAGCGCCGCGTCGCCTCCGAGAAGGAACTCGAAGACGTCCGCGCGCGGCTGGAAGCCTCGGAGACGCGCTTAGTGTCCTTGCGGGATGAAATGCGGGCGCGTGGCGAAGCCATGACGGCCGTGGAAAGCCAGCTGCGTGGCCACCAGGAAGCCCTCCGCCAGGCGCAAAATGAAGTCTTCGGCGCCGGCCAGCAGTTGTCGCGGGTGCGCAACGAGATCACCAGCCTCGATCTGCAGACCCAGGGCAACTCCGTGCGCATGGAGAAGCTGAGCACCGAGAAGGTCCAGTTGGAGGAAGAACGCGTGGGCTTGGAGCAGCGACTCGTGGAATTTGCCCGGAACGCCGAAGCCGAACGATTGGATGTGCAGGCCAGGCGCTTAAGCGTTGAAGAACGCCAGCAACGCTTGCGACAGATTCACCAGGAGCTTAACCAGGTTTCCCAGGTGCTCGACGGGCTGCAGCGCAGCCAGGCCGAGAAGCGATCGCGTCTAAACGTCCTCGAACAATTGGAGGCGAGCCATGAAGGATTCAGCGCCGGCGCTCTTGCGGCCCTGCGTACCGCCAAAGACGTGGTCGGCACTCTCACCGATCGGATTCGTGTCCCCGACCAGTTCATTATCCCAATCGAGGCTGCCTTGGGCCACCACTTGCAGGTCGTTCTGACCGAGCAGCCTGAGTCTGCTCATCAGATTCTGAGCGACTTGAGCACCAACAAGCGAGGGCGCGCGAGCGTTGCGTCCCTTGGCCTGTTGGTGAGCGCACAGAATACCGGTGGCAACGGCCATGCCGATGCCGTCGCGTTGATCTCCCCAGGAACCGAATCCAATGGCGGCAACGGTCATGACACCGCGTCAGCGGGTGTTGTGGCGACTTCCGTCATTGAGGCCGACGAGGGAGTGCGCCCCCTTTTGGTGAGATTGCTGGGGAAGACCTTGATTGTGCCTGATCTCGCAGCCGCCACCAGTGCCTGGAGGCAGGGTGGGGGAAGCCATGACTACGTCACCCAGGGTGGCGATCTGCTGACACGTCAAGGCGTGTTCACCGGTGGATCTACCAACGGCTCAGGCAAAGCCCCGTCGTCGATCCTCGGGCGGAAGAACCAGATCGTCGAACTGCAGGCCCAAACGGAAGAACTCCAGGTTAAGACCCTGGAGGTGAGCCGGCAGAAGGGTGCGCTGCAGAGCGAGCAGACGGCCCTGCAAGCGAGTTTGCAGGAAGCCCAGACCGAACTCCGCGCCCAAGAAGTGGCGATTGCCACTCGTCAGGGCGAATTCAACGCGCTCCAGAATGCTCAGCGCGTACTGCATCAGAAAATCGACACGGTCGTGTACGAGATTCAGAGCTTGGCTGGCCATCAGAAACAGAGCGAAGAGAAGCGGGGCGGCTTGGCCTCGCGCTTGGGCCAGCTCGAGGCTCAGGAAGCGGCAGCGCAACAACGTTTGGCTAGCCTGACCGAGGGCATTGAGACCCTCCGCCAGCAGCGCGATACCGCCAACACCGCCTTAACCGAAGCGAAAGTGGCTCTGGCCACCGAGGAACAGCTCCGCACTTCCTACAGCTCCCAGAGACAACCCCTGGAGCGCCGGATCGCGGAACTCTTTCACTTGGCCGAGCAACGTCGTGGAGAGATCCGGGCCTTTTTGGATCGCCAAACCCAAGCCCAGGCCGAGATCGCGGATTCCAAAGGCAAGATCGGAGCCTTGCAGCACAGCCGCGAGCAAGAAAACCTCGCCGTCGCCCAGCTCATCGGCCAACGCGACGGCATCGCTACCGATGTGGCCGCGCGCGAAGATACTCTCCGCGAGCAGCGCCGGCGCCTTAGCTCCCTCCAGGAGCAGCGCGGCGCCATCGATGTGGAATTGGCTCAGAAGGAGATGAGCGTCCAGAACCTCAAGGAGAAGATTCAGCAGAAATACCAGCTCAATCTCGAGGAGATCCGCAGCGAGTGCATCAGCATCACCTTCGCCGCCGACGGCCCACCCAAGGTCGTCACCATTACGCCGGAGGAGATGGCTGCCGCAGGCGTGGCCACGGATTGGGCGGTGGTGACGGAGCAGGTGATTGGGCTCCAGAAGAAGATCGACGAGATGGGCCCCGTTAACTTGGTCGCCATCGAAGAGTACGAGGAAACCGAGCAGCGCCACCAATTCCTGACCGCACAACACGACGATCTCGTTAAGGCGAAGGAACAACTGGTCGAGGTGATCAACCGGGTGAATACCCAGACCAAGGAAATGTTCACGGAAACCTTCAACAAGATCCGCGATAACTTCCGCACGATGTTCGTCGAGATCTTTGGGGGGGGCAAAGCCGATTTGTACCTTGCGGACGAAGGCGATATGTTGGAAAGCGGCATCGAAATCGTCGCCCGGCCCCCAGGCAAGCAGCTCCAGAGCATCTCCCTGCTTTCCGGCGGTGAGCAAACCATGACCGCGGTGGCCTTGCTGTTCTCCATTTACCAGGTCAAGCCAAGCCCGTTTTGCGTCCTGGACGAATTGGACGCGCCCTTGGACGAATCCAACATCAACCGCTTCATTCGCGTGCTTCAGCGGTTCCTGGTCCATTCCCAGTTCGTCATCATCACCCACAATAAGCGCACTATTGCCATCGCGGACGTGCTCTATGGGATCACCATGCAGGAGCACGGCGTAAGCAAGATCGTGAGCGTCAAGTTCCACAAATCCGGCGAAACGGTTCTCGACCACCGCCCTGAGTCGATCGAGACCCCGTTCGAGGGACGCCCTGTCTCCGAGGATGAGGACCAGCCCCAAAAGCGCGACGACACCCTCGAGTTAACGGTAACCACTTGATAGCCGACCCGCGCCATCGTGAAGGGCGTTGAGTCCAACGCCTGTGGTTCTGGTCAAGAAGGACTGTCCCTCGCTCCAGCAGTATGCTCGGCTTCGAGCGGGCGGGGGGCTGTCTTGAATTCATGCAAATGCGACTTGAACTAAGGGGAGAAACCGTCTAAGAAGCCTACCTGCATGGCGCTACCCTTTAAGGCTCTACAGCCGAAAAAACGCAGCCAGATCGTGGCAATCGACTTAGGGTCGCGCACGACTAAGGCCGTCCATTTACAGCGCAAGGGGGTCGGTTTTGAGTTGCTTTCTTATTCGATTCTGGATACTCCGGTGGCCGATAAATCCGCTCCTTATGCCAAACTGCCGGAACATCTTAAGCAGCTGATGCAAGACTTAGGCGCCCGGACAAAGCAGGTCGCCTTCGCTCTGGGAGTCAGCGACGCCATGCTCCGCCAAGTGGACCTCCCGTTCCTGCCTGCCGCGGATCTGCGCCAGATGCTTAAGTTTAACACAAAGAATTACTTGCAGCAGGAGCTTCCAGATCATGTGTTCGACAGCTTCTTCTTCCCACCTAAGGGTGGCACGGTGGCTGATTCGCTGAAGCCTGGTCAGAAGTGCAAAGCTCTGGTTGGCGCCTGCAAACGTCAGTTGATCACCGACCTGGTTAATGCCGCTAAGGAAGCCGGGCTCTCCGTCGAGATGGTCGTACCGGGGTTGGTGGGCACCGCCAACGCGTTCGAGTTGTCACAACCCGAGCTCTTCGAGAAAGAGGTCCTTGCCTTGATCGACATCGGCTACAAGCACACCACCATCAGTGTTCTGGAAAACGGGCAATTGGCACTGACTCGCATGGTGGGCATCGGCGGCGAGAAACTCACGGGCGGGTTGGCCGAGTCTTTGGGGGTCAGCAGCACCGAGGCCGAAGCGATGAAGATCGCTCTCTCCGAAGAATTGCAGTGGACCATGCGCACGCTCCTGGACCCGCTTGGCAAAGAGCTACACGATTCGATTTTCTTCTACAGCACTCAGGCCGAACGAACTGTGAACCAGGTATTCTTCTCAGGCGGATCGGCGCGCAGCGAATTCATCATCAATACCCTGCGGGAACAATTGAGCACTGAGACGCGAACCTGGAATCCCCTCGGCACCATCCACCCGCTCGTCTCCTCGCAAAAGCTCGTAGAGCTGGAACAGGTCGCCCCGCAATTGGCGGTGGCGGTTGGGACTGCCTTGGCCGCCCTGTGATCTGGCTATGATTCGGATTAACCTTCTCGCCGAAGCCCAAGCGGCCGAGGAACAGCGCCGGAAGGACCCCGCAAAACGCGCGATCCTCGCATCCGCAGTGCTGGTGGCTCTCGTGCTGGCTTACGCCGGACTCCTGGAGCTCAGAGTAATGAACTCGGTCGAAGCGTTGCGCTCCACCGAATCCCGGTGGCAGTCCCTGGCTAAGACCGACGCCTTGATCCGAAGCAACGCCACCCTGACCCTCCAAATCAACGCGAAACTCGACGCCCTGCACAAACTCTCCACCAACCGCTTCCTGTGGAGCGCTCCGCTGAATGCCCTCCAGTTCTGCATGGTGGATAATCTCGAGGTCACCGCCATCGTGCCCATGCAGACCTACAATGTGAACAAGGAGGAGAGAAGCGTGGATGGCAAACAGATCTTGAAAGCCGCATCATCGAAAGAAGACATCAGCTTCAAGATCATTGGCAATGATTTCGCCCCGGCCAGTGACGGCAATCATACCCGCTTCATGAACACGCTCTCCCAGTACCCCTATTTTCGGGAGAAATTGAAGAAGCCTGACCCCATTAGCGCGGTTAAGCGCACCGCCGGAGTCGGCGAAGGCCAAATTGCCACCTTCGAGTTCACCTGCCAGTTCCCGATCCGTTCCCGGTGAAATGAACAGGTTGTCCAAAGAAAAACGCGACCAACTCATTCTGGTGGGGATCGTCACTTTGGCGATCCTGGCCGCGCTTTGGTTCCTGGTGATCTCCACTCGCAAGGCCACCGAGGCCGATAACCAAAAGAAAACCGCGGATTTGGAGATCAAGATCCGAGGCGCGGAGGAGCTGGCTAAGAAGAAAGACGAGTTCGAAGCAGATTTGCAGGCCGCCCAAGCCAAGCTGGCCCAAAGCGAGAGCATGATGCTCCCGGCCGGCAATGAGTTCTTTGTATTCTTCAAGACCATCCGAGAGGCCGCCCAGCGTGACGGGAAGGTTGAGCTCATCAACTGCGACTATCCCAAGGTTGGCGAAACCGAACTTCTCCCGGTGTTTCCTTACAAGGCGGCCAAGTTCGAGTCGGTTATTTTCCAAGCCTACTATCACGATTTTGGGAAATTCCTAGCCGACTTGGAGAACGGCTTTCCGCAGATGCAGTTTCAGATAACCTCGATCAGGCAGCCAGACGTCAGAAAGCCGGATGAACCGGAAAAGCTCCGATTCGAGTTGCGCATCATCGCTCTGCAAGTGCCAGTGGCAACCCGTTAAGCCATGTCTATTCGTCGCACAACACGTAGCCAACGCCGCCGGAGATCGGTTCGGTGGAGTGGGGGTCTGTTGGCGGCGGCCCTCGTCTTGGCCGGGTGTGGGCCCAAACCTCCAGCGGCTCCAGCCCCGCCAAAACCCGCTGCCAAGCCGTCGGTTTCAACCAACCAAACCGCGTTGGCGACCAATACCTTCCTCGCTGAGTTCGTAGATGACCCGAAATCAACCGGGAAAGACCCGTTCTTCCCGCGTTCTACGCGCCGGTCTCCAGCGATTGTTGTGCCCACCAATACCACCACAGGAGCTACGACGCCTGTGCCAGTCCGGAGCGCCGCCGTCACGAACCTCGTGCTCAAGGCTATCCTGGGCACCTCCACGGATCGGTTGGTCACCATCAACCGCACGACGCTGGGCGTAGGCGAGGAGGGGACGGTCAGGTTTCCGGGTGGCAAAGCAGTGGTGAAATGCTTGGAAATCAAAGAACGATCGGTGGTGATTTTGGTCGACGGAGAACGCCGGGAACTTTTCTTCCGTGAGAGCGGTCAGTGAACCATTCCAGCGTCATGGTCGGAGGTCCGGGCAGGATACTGCTCGGACACCCGTGGCGCCGGTCGCCGGGTGGGTGACATGCATGAAAACTAGACTCACGATATTGCTGGTGGCGCTCGCGGTCGGGTGCCCAACGCCCAGCTTTACCCAACCCAGTCCCGCCGCGCAGGCGCCTCCCGAACAAGGCACCAACGCCCCACCAGCGGCTGAGGCCAACGACGCCGGCGACAAGATCCTCCTGATCGCCTCCGAGGATCCTCCATTGGAGGTCATCAAAACCCTCAGCGAGCAGGCTCAGCTCAACGTTGACATCGATCCCCGGATTCTCAGCGGTCAGGATGCCAACGGCCAGCCGATTCCCAATTGGCACGACGCCACTTCAGTCCGCTGGCAGAATGTTTCCGCCAAAGAGGCGTTGGAGGACTTCCTGAGCCGATACCAAATGCACCTCGCCAAGAATCCGGACGGGAGGAGTTGGCACATCGGTTATGAAGCCTCCGAGACCAAGACCTCGGCACCTGGAGCCTTGACCACCTCCACCAACGGAGCCTCCGGAGAACCGCTCATTCCGATCCATATCGAGGATCAGGCGGTCATGGACGCTATCGCCACGCTGGCTCAGCAGGCGAAGATCAACTTCCAGTTCGATCCTAAAGTTGCCGCGGGTATCGACTTGGAAGGCAAACCCGCCCCCTCGCTGACCAACACCATCTCCGTGAAATGGGAAAAAGTAACCGCGCGACAGGCGCTAGATTCTTTGTTGGAGAATTATAACTTGATGATGCAGGTGAACACCAACACCGGTATCGCGCGAGTCACTTTCAAGCCGCCCGCCGCCCAGGAGCCGCTCTTAACCAAAGTCATCGCGCTCCATTATGCGAACCCAACGAACATCACGTCGATCCTGACCACCGCGCTCGACACCCGCAGCAAGATCACTAACGACGTCCGCACCAGTTCGCTCATCATCAAAGCAACCGAACGTGACTTTGAAGTGGTGCAAGCGATTCTCACCAGGCTCGACCTTCCCACGCGAGAAGTGCTCATCGAGGCGAAGCTTCTGGAAACGTCTCACAATCCTACCTCAGTCAAAGGAGTTGACTGGACGTCCACCCTCACCGCACAGAACGTCGCTTTTGGCAACGGCATAACCTCTGGGCAAACCACGACCACCGCGCCAGGCGCGGCGACGACCACCGCCACCACTACCCCGGGGGGCAGGCCCGTCAGTGGGATAACTCAGTTGCCCTTCACGACCGCCACCGCACTAACGACCGCGATCGGCGCCGGCGGAGTCAGCGCGGATACGGCCCGTGGGCTCTTCCCGAGTGTCGGCTTTCTTAGTGCAGACGGGTTGAAGGTGGCGCTGTCCTTCCTGAACAACGATAGCGACACCGAGGTCGTGGCTACCCCTACCGCGGTAACTCTGGACAATGAGACCGCGCACCTGGCGGTCACTCGCCTCTATCCTAATTACCAGATCACGCCCGGGAGCGCGAACGTTCCGGGTTCCGCCCTCATCACCTACACTAACCTGGGCACCACCCTCGAAGTTACACCCCGCATCGCGAGTTCTAACCAGGTTTCCCTGAAGGTCATTCCCGAGGTTGGCAACGTGGATTCGGTCGATCGCAAGGTCGTCAGCGGTACCGTCAACGAAGCTAACATCTACGCGATCAGGCGAATCGAAACCCGGGTTCTCATCCCCAGTGCGACCACCCTGGTGATGGGCGGGCTGATCAGCGACAACAATACCAAGACCTTCATCAAAGTGCCCGTGCTCGGTGACATACCCGGAATTGGGTTCGCCTTCCGCAAAGAAAGCCGTGTACGCAGCAAGTCCAACCTGCTCATTTTCATCACCCCGACCATTGTCGAGGACAATGACTTCCAACCCACTCACAGCGACTTCCTCCAAACCAAGCCTAGGCCCTTGGATGATAAACCAGAGTCGGCTTGGAATTCCGGTAAACCATACGACTGGAAGAGCGGCCTGCAACCCATCAATCGATGATCAGAACCCACGGCCATGTCCACTCTTGAGCAAACAGCGCGCCCTCCGAGCGGCTTGGAGCTGCGTTGGGTCTTGCCGGTGCTCTTGCTGGGGCTTTGCCTGCTGACCCCAGCTCGCGCCCAAGTGGTGCAGACCATTTCGGGCGGGCGTGTATTCATCGATGGCCCGGACTTCGGTGATGTTGATGGCCCCTCCAGCGCCATCGCCCAATTCCACAGCCCGATGGGCTGCGCTTTGGACGCCTCTGGCAATTTGTTTATTGCCGACCGCGACAACAACGCCGTGCGGCGCATGGACCTTGCCCAAGATCAAACCGACACCGTTATCGCGAATCTCCACCAGCCTGTCGCAGTAGCCTTCGGTGCGGCCCAGGACCTATTCGTTGTCAACCAAGCCGATGGGAGCATCCTTCATTTCGACCAGTTCGATGTTCTCTATCGATTTCCGGAGATCGCAGTGGACGGCCTGCCACAGCCCACTGCAATCGTCATCGCAACCAACGGAACCCTCTACGTGACCTGCTTGGGAACCGTTTCGGGGATTCTCAAGAAGGTCGATCTCGTAGCACACACCATTAACGACCTTCGAACCGACTTAAACCAGCCACGGGGCGTGGCACTCATGGATGACGGTTCAGTGGCCGTCTCGGAGTCAGGGGCGAATCAGATCCGTTTCTTCGACCCTGTGACCGGCGCGGCTCGAGGCCACGTCGGCATCGGGTTGGCTGGCTACAGGGATGGCGCGGGGAGCGTGGCTCAATTCAACACTCCCTACCAAATTGCGAAGGCGCCGAATGGAAACCTGGTCGTGGCTGACCGCTTCAACGACCGCGTGCGTCTGGTAGCTCCCAACGGAATCGTGACCACGCTCTATGGCGTGGATCCAAGCCTCTGGGCGGGAGGGGCAGGGGATGCAGGTATCTGTGAAACCTGCGTGCCCATGATTCTGCCTGGATGGCTGGACGGTACCGTCAGCTTTCGAGATACCGTCGAGGCCCGAGAACCGGTCGGGCTTACGGTGGCTTCGGATGGAACGCTCTATGCCACCGAGGATTACTACCACATCATCCGCAAAGTGACAGGAACCAGCCTGGCTGGTGGCGGTACTATTGGCGGGGGCACCAACCAGGTTTTGCTGCCGCCGGTCATTACCCCTCTGTCTGGCTTCTTCCCGATGGGTGTGGACGTCCTGGTTTTCAACCCCAACCAGGACCCATCCTCTGGCGCTTTCATCTATTACACCATCGACGGCAGCGATCCCGGCCCGAACAACGTCAATGCTCAGTTGCTCTTCCTGACCAACGGAGTCGCTACCATCCATTGGCAGTCCACGACTCGGGACCTCTCCTCGCTCCGAGTGGTGCTCTTCCAGGGCAATTCGAGCAGCACCACCGTTTCCGGGCAGCCGGTGACGATCAACCAAGTTGGTACCCCGAGCAACCTGGTGGCCGGCAGCGGCGCCACTGTCCTCTTGCCCGTGGTCGCCAATCTCCGCGCCAACCAGACCCTCAAGTCCATCCAGTTCGTGGCCACGATCAAAACCGTCGGCTCCGCACCTCCTATCGTTGCTCCAATCAGGACCGTGGCCATGACCGCAGCCGACTTCTTGCCTGTCGCGGCAGCAAGCCCCAATCTGCCTTTCACCTCGAGCGTTACCGTCGGCTCAACGACTCGACTGTCCCTTGCTTACCTCGGCACCAATTCGGCTTTTGCAGTCCAGAATTTCGCCGCAGTCGCCATGCTGGCAATCTCCATTCCACCCAACGCCCATGTCGGGAACCAATACACCGTCGCCATCTCCTCAGTAACCGGCACTTCGGATGGAGTCGCAACCCCAGTCACCCTGACCAACCTGCCGCTCAGTGTCATCACGGTGACCAACGTGGATTATCTCGTCGGGGATACCTCGCCTAGCGGCTGGTATAACGCGGAGAGTTTCGGAGACGGGGTGCTGGAGAACGCCGACGTAAATAATGCCTTTTATGCCTCAATCGGCGCCCGCATTCCTCCAACTTTCAGCGACGTGTTTGACGCCATGGACGCCTTCCCCGAGGACACCACCGGATCGGTGGGAGGCGACGGCAAGATTCGGTTCCTGGATTGGCAAGTGTTGCTCTACCGGTCCTTGGGTTTGAACACCAACAGCTGGCGGCGGGCGTGGATCAATGGCGCAAGAGTTCCCATCGCGGCACCTTCCTCCGGCGCTCCTCTCAGTGCTACCGCCCCCCAAACCGCAATCTCCGGGCTGCAAATCAGTGTTCTCCAGCCGCAAGCCGAGCTTATTGCGGGCAGTTCCAGCAATGTGCAGCCCGGCAGCCAGGTCCAAATCCCGCTTTCGGTCAAAATCGCTCCCGGCGCCAGTCTGCGTGGGATGCAGTTCCGCGTCTCTGTCCAACCGCAGGCCGGTGCTCCAACCTTGGTCAGCCCTGTCTCCTTCGTCCCGGCTTCAGGCCTGCCCCAGCCTATCAGCGCCGACAGCCTCCCGAATACTGATGCCGCCGCCGCGTGGTCGATTATCCTCAACCCTTTCCCAGCCAAGTTGACCGGCCAATCCACCATCGGAACGCTCTTCTTCTCCGTGCCTTCATGGGCTGCCGCCGGCTCGAGTTATTCGATTCGGTTCCTCAATGCCGACGGCGCTCCTGATATCGCCACTCAGTACGATTTCCTCCCCCGGCCAGGCGCGGTGGGCATCTTAAGCGCCGCTCCTGCGCCGCCCGCTCACGGGTTCAAGCTGTCTTGGAACGGAGTTGCCGGCCAAACCTATCAAATCGAATCGACCGATGACTTGGCCTCGCCAAACTGGCGATTGGAAGCCGACGGGTTGCGAGGCCGAGATGCCACCCTGGACTACGTCGATGTGAACGCCGGAGACGGCGCAAAATTCTACCGACTGCGGATGTTGCCGTGAGAATCATTACTCGGACATTTGGCTGGGCGAGCCTCGCTTTGCTGTTGGGCACGGGGGCGACACGCAACGTCGCGCAAACGATCGATACACTGATCGGAACTGGTCTCAAAGAGCCTTACGGAGTGGCAGTGGATGGCCAGAACCGCTACTACATCACCGATAGCGCGGCGAACCGCATTGCCCTCTACGTCCCGGACACCGGTACCTTTACTAATTTCGCCGGCCTCCCGGGTGCGGCCTCTGGCACCAACGATGGCCGTGGTGTTTTCGCTCGGTTTTACAGCCCACAAGGAATTGTCGCCGTCGACTTCCGACAGGGGTTGGTGGTCGCCGACTCCGGTAATCACACCCTGCGCTTAGTGAGCTACGACGGCGTGGTCACTACCCTGACCCGCGGAGGCCAGGGCTTCCGCGATGGGCCCATGGCTTCAGCCCAGTTCCAAGCGCCCGCGGGCCTGGCCGCCGACACGAACGGCAATGTTTACATCGCCGACCTCCAGAATCATGCCGTCCGCCGTCTGGGTACCAACAACCAGGTGACTACCGTCGCCACGAACCTGTTCCGGCCGAACGCAGTCGCGTTGAGTGGGGATGGCCAATTGTTTATCGCCGACACCGGCGATCAGTGCATCAAGGTCATCCAGGATCCTTCCGCAGGCTTCCAGAGCGCGCAGCTTTACGCGGGCAGCGGCAATCGGGCCCTGTTCGGTTACCTCGATTCCCCTGACGCTACTCAAGCGTTGTTCGACAGCCCGGATAGCCTCCTCTGGTTGGGCGGCGCCTCGGGCTTGTTGGTCGGTGACTCGGGTAACCATCTCCTGCGCGAAGTCGTCCCTGGCTTTGCCCCGGGTTCCTACGCAGTCACGACTCTCCAGGCATCGGTCGGCTCGGGTTTGGGCGACCCAACTGGGCTGGCCCGCGAGTTGGGCGGAGATATCCTGATCGCCGACCGCGCCAACAATGCCCTGTTGGTGTTACATAGTGCCGGTAACGTGCAAGAGCCGGTCGCAGCCCCAAAAATCGGCTATATCGTCCTCACCAACCTCAACTTCGTCGGCACCGAGCTTTTCGCCGTTACTAACGCCACCTTCAACAACGACATCACCATCGGCATCCTTGGCGAACCAGGGACTCAAACCTTCTTCACCCTTGGGGACAGCGATGCTGCTGCGGGCGTGCCGGACCCCACCAGCAGTAGTTCGGTTCCTCCTCCTTACGCCGATCATTCCGCCGCTCTGCCGAGGAGTATCCTTCAGCCCATCCGCCCCGACGTTACCATCAAAGCCATCGGCACTCAGGTTAACCGCCGACCCAGCCCGGTGGTCACGGCGCGCTTCCGCTTCCAGGTCGGCAGCCCTGAGATATTCGGAACCGATCCAGCCGCGTTCACCATGGAGACAGCTACCCAGGGAGCCGATCTATGGTACACCACCGATGGTTCGATTCCTGAGGTCAACGGCCCAACCTCCCGACTTTTTCAGCCTGGCAGCAAGCTCAACATCGTCAACGGTACCAACGATGTCCTCTTCAGCGTCAGGGGCTTTAGGGACGGATACCTGCCCAGCGGTGTGGTCTCGCAGTCTTTCCTCTTTTCCAACGTCCAAACCAGCTCGGTTGGGTTCGGTAGTGATTTCCGCGCTAACGTGGGCGCGACCGTACTGCTCCCCATCGACCTCCGATTGGCCGCTCGCCAGGCCCTCCAATCACTCCAGCTCAGGGTCGAAATGCTCCCTCAGGGCGCCGCCCCTGCGCTTTCTGCACCGTTGCGCTTAGTAAGTCTCAGCCCCTTTGATTTCATCCCCAACCAGACCTTCAGCCCCATTGCGACCCATGTCGCCATTTATACTGACGGGTCCACCTCCGGGCTGAGCATCGCCTACCTAGGGACTAACGATCTGAGTCTCTCGGGCCCATTTGCTGCGATCGCAATAACCATACCCACCAACGCCGTAGTGGGGCAGGGCTACAAGCTCAGGGTGCTGCAAGTTAGCGGCACTTCCGACGGATTGCAGGATGTCCCCCTGGCACCATTGTCAGATCGAACTTTGACCGTCGCGAACCTCGATTACCTGGTTGGGGACACGGCTCCTGCGGATTGGTACAACGCCGGCGACTTCGGGGATGACCATTTGGTCAACAACGACGTTAACAATGTCTTCTTCGCATCTTTGGGGGTTCGGCTCCCGTTTCCGTTTACCGACGCCTTCGATGCCATGGACGCGTTTCCGCTCGACTCCGCGCTGGCGGTGGGCGGAGACGGCCAGATCCGGTTCCTGGACTGGGAGGTTGTACTCAATCGCTCCCTGCACCTACGCCAGGATAATTGGCGCCGCGGCCGTAACTCCGCAGGCCAACGCAAAGCGACGCCGACCGGGCTCGCTTTAGCCGCTACCGCGCGCGTTGCCCCTCAAAGCTCCCTAGTATCCCTATGGGCCGGACCTTGGCAGCGCCAAGTCAAATTACAGGCGGGCACCCTGGATCACGCCATTCCTGGCAAGCCGGTTCGCGTCCCAATCACGCTTATCGTCGCACCCGGCGCTAACTTGGCCGAACTGGATTTCTGGCCAATCATCGCCCTCCAACGGGATGCTCCGGATTCGGTGGTCACCTCAGCCTTTGAAGTCAACAGCGCCTTGGCCATCCACCCTCCGTCCATCAGCTTTATCCCCGGCATCTCCACCAACGATGAAGTCTACGTCTGGCAGGGTGACAACAAATTTGACCCACCACTGAGCGGCAGTAACTTGCTGGGCTGGCTGTCCTTTCAGGTCCCGCCCTCCGCTCAGGCCGCCGATGCCTTTACGGTCAGGTTCCGCGCTATCGATGGAAGTCCTCAAGAGCAGATACAGTACGATTTTGAATCGGTGCCGGGAACCGTTTGGGTCTACACCGAACCCAAGCTCCCTGCCGAGGTCATATCCGATGAGTGGAAGACCAATTTCTTCGGCAGCATAACCGCTGCCCAAGCCCAGGCTGACTCCGACCCCGACAACGACGGCCTGTCAAACCTGTCCGAGTATCTGCTTAACTGCGACCCGACCATAAGAGACTGGCGCGTGACCGTGTCTGTGTCTCAGGCCAGCACGATCATCAACTGGTACAGCGAAACCAACCGCACGTATTTCGTAGAGGGAACCGATCAGGTGCCGGCAGGACCCCTGGATTGGAAATCCCTGAGTGAGCCGCTGGCGGGGCAGGGGGGGTGGCAGCATTTCCAGCTCACTAGTCCCGACAACGCCCGGCATTTCTACCGGGTCCGGACTTCTCCTTTGTCCCCTTAAAAACCAAACAACACAGTCATGAAAACCAAAACCATCCTTGGCCTCTTCGCGCTGGCGCTTCTGACGGCTTCGGGTTTCGGCCAGACCGTCACCACGGTGCTGCAGGGTGACCTTAGCGAACCCTATGGAATCGCCGTGGATCGCTCGGACACCAATAATTTTTATTATATCACAGACAGCGTAAACAACCGTGTGGTGCGATACCAACCCGGCCTGGCCGAACTCACGGATCTTACCGGCCCGATCCACCCCGCCGGCGCATCCTCCCTCGGCGAGCCCTCTGGCATCGTGCTCGCCCGCAACGGCCTGGTGGTCGCCGACCGGGCTAATAATTTGATCCTCTATGTCAGTTTTGGGGGCACGGTAAGCGTGCTGGCAGGCACGGTGCAGGGTCATATCAACGGGCCCGCCGCGTCGGCCGCCTTTGATACACCCACGGGCTTGGCCGTTGACGCAGCCGGCAACATCTTCATCTCCGACTCGCGCAATAACGTAATCCGCAAACTCTCCCCCAACAACACCTTGACCGACTACGCCTCCGGCTTCAATCGCCCAACGGGCGTAGCTGTCGGAGATAACGGCGTCCTCTTCGTGGCCGACACGGGCAATCACGTCATCAAGCTGGTGGCCACCGACGGCACAAGCACCGTCATCGCCGGCACACTCGGGAGCAATGTCTTCACCGACGACTTCAACGAACCGCGAGGCGTGCTCTGGCTGGGGGGTAGCACTGGCTTGTTGGTGAGCGACACGGGCAACAACGTGATTCGCCGCGTCTCCAACCCCCTCATCGGGAGGCCGTGGGCGACCACCGTCTATGCCGGGGCCGTAGCCCAGCAGGGAACCGCCGACGGCAGTCTGACCGGGGCTCGGTTCTTTGGCCCCGTCGGATTGGCCTTGGACCTCGAGGGATCCATCGTCGTAGCCGACTTGGGCAACAACCTGGTCCGCGTCATCAGCCGCCCTGCGGTCCAGCCGCTCACGGTCACACCTCCTAGTGGTCAGTACACCAACAACATTGTTGTGAGCGTCACCAGCTCCACCACCAACGCAACCTTCTTTTACACGACCGACGGTTCCGACCCGACGCCGTCATCCTTTCCGTTGCCTGGCAACGTGTTGCTGCTTGATAGCGGCGGACCAGTGGCCTTCAAAGTCCGGGGCTTCTCCCCTGATTTCGGCTCCAGCCTGGTCGTCAGCAATAATTACAGCTTCGCCGCTAGCCCCCTGTCCATCAATGTTGCGGGTGGCAGTTTCACCAACGACATCTTCCTTAGCATCACCTCCGGAACCACCAACACGGTGATTCATTATACTACCGACGGGACCGCTCCAACCCTGGCTAGTCCAGTGTGGAGTGATCGGATCTGGGGCCAATCAGGCCCCTTCAACGTGCGTGGTTTCCGCCCCAACTACGACTCATCGCCTGAAGTTGACTTGGTGTACACCTTCAGTGCGGTTGCCCCGGTCATCACGCCCCCAGGCTTGGGCGGCACGGGCTTCACCAATAACAATCTGATCTCCATCAAGTTTGACTCCGGAACCAGCAACGTCGCTCTCTTCTGGACCTTGAATGGAGCTGAACCCACCACCAACGACACCCGTTATACCGGCCCCTTCGTCCTGGGGACGAACGGAACGATGGCCGTCAAGGCCTTCAAAGCGGGTTACACGGACAGCCCGGTGACAACCAGCGCCTTTGACCTCAGTGTCGCAAATCCTACCATTTCACCGTCCGGCACCACCAATACGGATGTCGTGACCGTCGCCTTCGCCACTACCACCACCAACGCCAGTCTCTACTGGACCGCCGGGCTCTCGCCCGCCGATCCCACGACCAATGACACGCTCTATACCGGGCCTTTCCAACTGGGTATCAATGGAACGCTCAAGGTCCGCGGCTTCCTCAACGGCTTCCTGCCTAGCGACGTGGTTTCGGCTAACTTCACACTGATAGTCTCCGATCCGACCATCTCCCCCAACGGCGCAACCAGTGACAACGTCATCCCCAACGTGACGATTACCGCGGCCACTCCTGGCGCCCAAATCTACTGGAACATCGCAGCCGCCGGAGGACCGGATCCCACTCCCAGCGACACACTCTACACCGGGCCTTTCACCCTCGGCACTAATGGGGTCTTGAAAGCCAGGGCGTTCCGCAACGGGTTTGCTGTCAGTGGCGTCTCCAGCGCTAACTTCAACCTCGCGGTTGCAGTTCCTACTGTGACCCCGGCCAGCGGCACAAGCATCGACTCAGTGACCATCTCGATGGCCACCACTTCCTTGGGCGCCCAGTTGCGGTATACCTTGGATGGCACCGCCCCAACCAACACCAGTTCGCTCTACGCGGGTGCCTTTACGCTCACCACCAACGCCGTCCTTAGTGTAATCGGATTCCAGGACGGATTCGTAAGTAGCGCGCTCGTCCAGAGAAATTACGGCATCCAAGTGGACACGCCGGTCATGTCTCCACCAGGCGGGTACTTCCCTGACGGCACCATCATAACCCTGACCGTGCTCCGCACCAATGCCACGATCTACTACACCCTCAACGGAGACGATCCCACCACCAACGGTATTCCCTATACCGGCCCGTTCAAACTCAACGCCCTCACGTCTCCCAACTTGGAGCTCCAGCAGATCAAGGCTCGGGCCTTTGCCCCAAACACTATCCCCAGCGCCGTCGTCAGTGGCCAACCCTTGGCCACCAGCTCGATTGGCGTGCCCCGCTCGATCAATGCCGGAGTCGGCTCGACGGTGGTCGTGCCCATCGTCGTCAACCTAAAAGCCAATGACGTCCTCAAGTCGATCCAGTTCAAGGTTGTCGCCTTCCCATCATCCGGCGCGCCGAACCTGACGCAAGGCCTTCGCGCCCTCAGCACCACCGGGAATGAGTTCGTTCCCGCAGTCGGCACGACTACTTCGAGCGGAACCCCAACGGTGTATAACACCCTCGCCTACACGCTCTCAGGCGGTGGTATTACCACCAACGTTCTGGAGGTCTCGGCTTTGGGCACAAACGCGAATTTCACTGTCAATGCCTTCGCCAGTATTGCGTTTTTGGCCGTCGCCATCCCGACCAACGCGCCGGTTGGCAGCTCTTACTCCATCCAGGTTCTTAACCCCTCCGCCACTTCCGACGGCCAGCAGCACAGTGTGCCTCTCACCACCCTCTCCCCAGCCACAATCCTGGTCACCAACATCAGCTACATCGTCGGTGATTCCTCCCCGGGTCCCTGGTACAACGAAGGTGATTTTGGTAACGGCGATCTCGACAATGCCGACGTCAACAACGCCTTTAACGCTTCCTTAGGCGTGCGCGTTCCTTACTCCTTCAGTGACGTGTTCGACGCCATGGACGCCTTCCCCGAGGATAGCGTAGCCGCGGTTGGGGGTGATGGTCAGATTCGTTTCCTGGATTGGACCTTGATCCTCACTCGATCCCTGCGCCACACCACCATCAATTGGAGCCGGTCCTGGACCACCAACGGCGTGCGCATGGCCACCATGATTACCACCAACCTGGTGGCTTCGGGCCAGTTGCCCGACGAAACCATTGACAACTCGGTTCATGGCGCGGCTTGGCCAGATTTTGAGATCAGCGCGGTTTCGATCGGAGATGCCCAGGCTGGCCAACAGGTCTCAGTTCCCGTGGAAGTGAACCTCCTGAACGGCGGCAGCCTCAGCGGGCTCCAATTCCGCGCGGCGGTCCGACCCGACGACGCGGCGCCCGCACTCACTGCAGTTCAGTTCGTGCCCGCCGCGGGCATGCCGCTGCCTCTTCAGGTGAGCGGACTTCCCCCCAACGAGGTCGCAGCAGCCTGGTCACCTCTCCTGAACCCATTTGCCCAACCGCTCTCCAAGCGTGTGCGCATTGGTGCGCTCAGGTTCACTGTTCCCGCCGGTGTGCAGCCTGGCCAGACCTACACCGTCGATTTCGCCAACACGGACGGTGTGCCGGACCTCAACACCCAGTATGACGTCGGCTCAAACCAGGGCTCGATCACCATCGCCGGACCGGCCAAACCGGCCGTCTCAGCCGGTGTGCGTGGCTTTAAACTACAGTGGCAAGGCACTCCGGGCCAGGGCTTTACCGTGGAGTCTTCCACCGACTTGAATGGGGCCTGGAAAGTCGAAGCTGACAACGTAGTCGCCCGGGGCCAAGCCGTCAGCTACGTCGACCAAAGCCTGTCTTCAAAGGCAAAATTCTATCGAATTCGGCTTAAGCTCTAACCCGATTGTGCCGATGTGCCGAGTGTGCGCATTCCAATCAAGCCGGGTGGGGCCTCTTAGAGGCCTCCGTTTTAGCTTGAACAGAATTAACTTTCCTCCACTATTAACTCAAACCCGCTTCTAGTAAGCCTATGAAACGCCTACTGTATCTGCTCCTTGGTGTAATTAGCCTCTCGCCGATCGCTCTCCAGGGGCAGTCGGTCACCACTATCTTGAGTTCGGGGCTGTTCGAGCCTTATGGCGTAGCTGTTGATACCAACAACAACTACTACATCACCGACAGCTCCAATAACCGCATCCTGCAATTCGTGCCCGAGTCCAACGCCACCACGAATTTCGCGGGTGCGATTGGCGTCCACGGCTACGTCGACGGCCCAGGCTATTTGGCGCGCTTCTCCAACCCCCAAGGGATCATCGCCGCTCGGGGAGGGTTCGTCGTCGCCGATTCGGGCAATCAGCGCATTCGCTTCGTCGCCATGGACGGAACCGTTTCGACCCTGGCCGGCGGTGCGACCGCAGGAACTAATGACGGGGCAGGGGTGCTCGCCCAGTTCAATACCCCGGTCGGCCTCGCCGTGGACGCGTTGGGCAACATCTATATTGCCGACCAGGTCAACAACTCGATCCGCATGCTCGACCCGGCCAATAATGTAACTACGGTCGCCAGCGGCTTCAATCGACCCTCCGCGGTGGCCCTGGATGACGCCGGCCTGATTTACGTGGCCGACAGCGGAAACCATTCCATCCGGACCATCAATCCCACGACCCATTCGGTCGCTCTGCTGGCTGGCAGCGGCTCCTCACAAGTCGGCGGCCTCCTCGATTCGCTCGTGGCCACTGAAGCCCTCTTCGATAATCCGCGCGGCTTGCTCTGGGCAGGAAGTGACACGGGTTTGCTGGTCAGCGACACGGACAACCATGTTCTGCGTCGAGTCTTCTTTAACACCCTGATCGGAACCAATTCGGTGGAAACCATCCCGTCAACGGTCGACTCTGTGTTGCGGGGGCCAGTCGGTTTGGCCAAAGACATAAACGGAAACACCCTGATCGTTGATTTAACCGGCAACGCACTGCGGAGTCTGGTCACTAGCCAGCCGCAGCCCCCCGTTTCTGATCCCCAGATCGGCACTGTGGCCATGGTCACCGACCAATTCAACAACACCACAGCGCTCTTGACTCCTGTGCAGACGAGCGTTTTCAACAACGATGTCGTGGTTGGTATCCAAGGGGAGTCTGGAACCGCAACCTACTACACCCGCGATGGGACCGATCCCTCGCCGTTTAACGGATCAACCCCGCCGCCTTATCAGAACGGTCAAAGCCGGCTCCCGACGTCGATCATCGACACCAGCCTCGCCAACTCTCCCCCCTCGATCACCATCCGGGCCGTTAGCACCGCCGCCGCTCGGAAAGCCAGCGCCATCGTCAGCGCAGTTTTCAACTTCCAGGTGGGCAACCCTGCGATCATTGGGAACAACCCTGGCTCGGTCACCATGGAGGACATCACCGCCAATTCCCAAATCTACTATACGACCGACGGCAGCGATCCGGGCACCAATAGCACCGCCTACACCCTCGGCACCAAGCTCAACCTCGTGAACGGCACCAACGATGTGACCCTCAAGGCACGCGCCTTCCGTAACGGATATGCCCCAAGCCGCGTCGTCTCTCAGCTCTTCACCTACAACAACCTGCAGACCAGCACGGTCGGCATTAGCCACGACTACATTGCCGGGATTGGCTCGACTATCGTCATCCCGGTCGAAGTGCAACTCCGGCCCAACGATGCCCTCCAATCCCTGATCTTCCGCGCTGAGGTCACGCCGAACGGCGCCGCGGTCCCGATCTCGAACCAGATGCGCGTGGTTCCTCTCGGTGCTCAAGCGAGGCCCCAAGTGGATGACTTCTTCCCGGTCCCGGCCCCGAGCACCAACATGCCCACTTGGCGCGTCTATTCCCAAGGCGCTGCCACCGGCGTAGCGGTTGGATACTTGGGAACAAACGCTGCCTTCAGCGTAGTTGGCAACGCCGTCGTCGCTATGTTGGCCGTGCCTATCCCCCCCACCGCATCGGTCGGAGACACTTATAACATCGGCGTTCTATTCGCGTCTGGCACAGAAGACGCCTTCGAGACGCCACTCCTCCTTACCCTGTTGCCCGATCGAACCATCACCGTTGCCAACCAAAGCTATATCGTCGGAGATACCGCCCTCTCGCACTGGTATAACGCCGGCGACTTTGGAAACGCCAACATCAACAACAACGATGTTAATGACATCTTCTACGCTTCGCTCGGCATCCGGGTGCCATATACCTTCAGCGATCTGTACAACGCAATGGACACCTACCCCGAGGACACCGTAGGTACGCCTGGCGGCGACGGTGCGATTCGCTTGTTGGACTGGCAGACCGCATTTGATCGCGCCCTTCGCCTAAACCTGGGCAACTGGCAGCGTTCCTGGGCACCGGGCGGCGTCCGCACCACCACCCCCGCCACTCTCACCAGCGCCCCGGAATTACCCGATGATACGGTTACCGCAACCGAACCGAACGACGTCGTCTGGCAGCGGGAAGCCATGCTCAGCGCGGGTAACGTCGGCAATGTAACCCCTGGCAGCGCGGTCTCCGTCCCCATCTCCTTGGAAGTGCAGCCCGACAAGGACGTGACCGGCCTTCTGTTCCTTGCTCAAATCGTTCCAAGCCCAGGCGCCCCGGCTATAACCGCGCCTGTGACCTTCACCCCCGCCGGCGGCATCTCCGAAGCCTCAGCTTCAGCCAGCATCAATGCCGGAATCGGCAACGGTTGGCTGGTCGGCACCCTCCCGCCGCTGGTCAATCGCTCGCTCCTGGGTTCTCTCAACTTCACGGTTCCCGCCGGTGCCCTCACGGGCGCTGCCTACACCGTCCGTTTGTCGCATGTTGACGGTTCCACCCTCCTCGATACCGGAGCTTACGCCAACTACAACCTGCAATCACGTTCGGCCACCGTCTCGATTAACACCCCAGCCTCAACCACGCCGACCATCATCTCCGATGAATGGAAGCTCGCCTTCTTCGGCAGCCTGACCAACCCCCTGGCGGATGAGTTTGCCGATCCCGATGGCGACGGCGTGCTCAATTGGCAGGAGTTCAGGGCTGGCACGAACCCGGTCAAGTTGCGTTTCAATAATCTCGAGAGCAATTGGCGCTCATCCGCCAGCACCTTCACGCTTCGTTGGTTTGGTGCGGCGGGCAAGAATTACGTCGTTGAGACCAGCACCACGGCCAGCGCCGGCGTTTGGACGCAAGTCGCCGGTTCCTTGGCCGGGCAGGGGAATCTGCTCACCGTCGAGGCTCCGCGGTCCAGCCAGGCCACGACCTTCTATCGCCTGCGCGAGGTCCAATAATAGACAATTCTAACTCGGCGCGCCGTCTCGCAAGAGGCGGCGCGCTTTTTGTTTCCTGGGACAGGCCCGCACCCAGACGATCGAATGCCACATTTGGCGTCCGAACGGATGAGTGCTCCCCGCTTGCCTCAGCACAACGCCTCCGCCTCAACTTTCAAATCGGTTCGCCAGCTTGCTCCAGCCTCTTGAAGGGTGGTAGGGTAAGAGTCGGTCTACGGTGGCAAATCGTGCCACCGCATGCCCCAACTTATCATGAACGCAAAGGTCCCGATTCTTGCAGCGGCGCTCATCGTGGTGGGCGCCGTGGTTTGGATAGCCCTCCGGCACTCGGGCACGTCCACCGCGGAGAGCGGCGAGGTCCACGTTTCCGGCAACATCGAGGTCACCCAGGCCGATGCCAGTTTCAAGCTCCCCGGGCGAGTCGAGACGCGCGAAGTGACCGAAGGCCAAAATGTCAAAGCAGGGCAGGTAATCGCGCGGCTGGAAAAGGCGGATCTGGCCCAAGAGGTTTCTCTCCGCCGCGCCGAAATTGAGCAAGCCAAGGCCGTCCTCGCCGAGTTGGAGGCAGGAACCCGCGTGGAAGAGGTTGCCCAGGCTGAGGCCGCGCTGGCCCTGGCGGAAGCTGAAGCCAAGCGTGAGGAGCTGGAATTTAATCGCCAAAAGGAACTGCGAACCAACGAGGTGTCCACTCAACGCGAATTCGAAATCGCTGAAGCGGGCTGGAAAACCAGTCAAGCCAGGACCCGTGAGCAACGCGAGCGTCTTACTTTGCTGCGCAACGGTCCCAGGCGAGAGCAAATCGACCAGGCCCGCGCGCGCGTCCACGAGGCGCAAGAATCCCTGGCTCTGGCCGAAACTCGCTTGGGCTATACCACGTTGGTCTCGCCCCTCAGCGGTCTAGTCCTCTCCAAGAGCATCGAGCCGGGTGAATACGTCGCCCCAGGCACCGCCGTGGTGACCATTGGGGATCTCGATCACCCTTGGCTGCGGGCCTATATCAGCGAGACCGACCTGGGCCGCGTGAAGGTCGGCCAGAAAGCCAAGGTCACCGCCGACACCTATCCGGATAAACAATACTCCGGGACTGTCTCCTTCATCTCGTCCGTTGCAGAATTTACCCCCAAAAACGTCCAAACCAGTCAGGAGCGAGTTAAGCTGGTCTATCGCATCAAGGTCGAGCTTGAGAATCCAAACTGGGAACTCAAGCCTGGGATGCCCGCCGATGGCCTTATTCTCTCTGCGAGATGACCGCCGCCATCCGGACCGAAGCCCTGAGCAAGCACTTCGGCCTGCTCAAGGCTGTGGACGCTGTTAGCTTTTCGGTGACGGAAGGTGAGATCTTCGGCCTGGTCGGGCCCGACGGCGCTGGCAAGACCACCGTCATGCGGTTGCTCACTGCCATCATGGACCCAACCTCCGGCCAAGCCTGGGTTTCCGGTCGCCACACCGTCCGCGAGGCCGAGGCCATCAAAGAACATATCGGCTACATGAGTCAGCGCTTTGGCCTCTACGCCGATCTCACCGTCATGGAGAACATCGCCTTCTATGCCGACATCTATGGCGTGCCCCGCAAGTCGCGTGCTGAGCGGGTCGAGCGGCTGCTGGGGTTTAGCAACCTCACGCCCTTTAAACGCCGCCGTGCCGGCGACTTGTCGGGGGGCATGAAACAAAAGCTCGGCCTCACCTGCGCTCTGGTCCACACTCCTAAGGTCCTCTTCCTGGATGAGCCCACCAACGGTGTCGATCCCGTGTCTCGTCGCGATTTCTGGCGCGTGCTCTACCAGTTGCTCAGAGAGGGGGTCACCATCTTCCTTTCAACCGCCTACTTGGACGAGGCCGAACGCTGCAATCGCCTCGCTCTCATGCACCAAGGCCACTTGCTGGCCGTGGGTACGCCTGACGAGCTCAAACGCCTCATGAAGGGCACCATCCTCGAGGTCCGTTGCGATCGACCTCGCGCGGCAGCGCAGAAGCTGCGTGGGAAACTCGGCGCCGAGAACGTTGGCCTCTTCGGCGATTGCGTCCACGTGGTTTCATCCGGCGGTCACGTCGAAGAGCAGGTGCGGAGCATTCTCAGCGACGCAAGCATCCCCCTCGAAAGCCTCAAGATCGTCGAACCCGCCCTCGAGGACGTTTTTGTATCAGCCCTCGGGAACCCTTCAGCCGCGGCCAAGCCATGAGCGCCAGCCCGGCAAAAGAAGCCACCGCTCCGCCTGGCGGAAATGCTGTGGCCATAAAAGATCTGGAGAAGCGTTTCGGCAACTTCGTTGCGGTCAACCGAATCAGTCTCGAAGTGAAACGCGGCGAAGTGTTCGGCTTCCTCGGGCCCAATGGCGCAGGTAAGTCCACCACCATCCGCATGCTTTGCGGCCTGCTCGTCCCCACCGCCGGCAGCGGCACCGTCGACGGCCTGGACATCCGCCATCAGCAGGAAAAGATCAAGGAACGAATCGGGTATATGAGCCAACGGTTCTCCCTCTACGAAGATCTCACCGTTGAGGAGAACATCGATTTTTACAGCGGCATTTATCAGGTGGCTCTGGAAAAGCGCGACGATCGGAAGAATTGGGTGCTTTCCATGGCCGGCCTGGCCGAACGCCGCAAATCTCCCACCGGCACCCTCTCGGGTGGATGGAAACAGCGCCTGGCCTTGGGCTGCGCCCTCCTGCATGAGCCCCCGATCGTCTTCCTCGATGAACCCACCTCGGGAGTGGATCCTATCAGTCGAAGACAATTCTGGGATGTCATCAACGAGTTATCCACGCGCGGCGTAACCGTTTTCGTCACCACTCATTACATGGACGAGGCCGAGTACTGCGACCGCATAGCCCTCATTTACCGCGGCGAAATGATCGCCTGCGGCACCCCTGGCGTTCTCAAACACCAACTCATGCAGGACAAAGTCCTGGAAATCGTGTGCGATCGCCCGCAGGACGCCATGGAAGTCGTCGCCAGGGTAGGGGGCATCAAGGAAGTTGCCCTCTTCGGCCGAGGCCTCCACGCCGTTGCCATGCCCGATGGAGCCGAGCCCGGCGCAGTACGCGCCGCCCTTGAGGCCCAGGGCTTCCCAACTCGCCGTGTCGAGAGGATTACCCCCTCCCTTGAGGATGTCTTCGTTTCCCTCATCGAGGCACGTGATCGTGCCGGCCAACCTCAAACCGCAGTGAACCGATGAGCCTGCTGCGTCTCTGGGCCATCGCCCGCAAGGAGTTCATCCACGTCCTGCGTGACCCGCGGAGCCTCGGGATGGGCCTGGGCATGCCCGTGGTCCTCCTGCTCCTCTTCGGCTACGCCCTCACGTTGGATGTCGATCACGTGCCCACCGCCGTTTGGGACCAGAGCAAGACCGAAGCAAGCCGCGACTTTCTCAGCCGCTTCCAGGGCTCGCGCTACTTCACCTTGCGTCAAGAAGTGGACAGCTACCGTGCCCTGGAACGAGAAATCGACACCGGCCACGCTTTGGCCGCACTCGTCGTGCCTTCCGACTTTGCCGACCGTATCCAGTCCCGACGTTCCGCGCAGGTGCAACTGATCGTGGACGGCAGCGATCCCAATACCGCCACCATTGCCATGGGCTACGCGGAGGTACTCACCCAAACCTACTCCCAAGACCTGACCCTGCGCGGCCTTCAGCGAAGCGGCGCTCCCAAGCCACGCGTCCCTCTGGAGATTCGCCCCCGCGCCTGGTTCAACGACGATATGCAGTCGCGCAACTACCTCGTTCCCGGCCTCGTCGCGGTGATCATGATGATCATCGCCGCTTTGTTGACCTCCCTCACCGTGGCGCGAGAATGGGAACGTGGCAGCATGGAACAGCTCATCTCCACTCCCGTCAAACCCATCGAATTAGTGTTGGGCAAACTGGCGCCCTATTTCGTGATCGGCATGCTGGATGTGCTGCTGGCGGTGTTGATGGGGAAGTTTCTTTTCGGAGTCCCGCTCCGGGGCAGCCTGACTGTTCTCTTTGGTATGGCCGCGGTTTTTCTCTGCGGTGGGCTCTCCCTTGGCCTCCTGATCAGCATCGTCGCCCGCAATCAGATGCTCGCCAACCAACTGGCCATGATCCTCACGTTCGTACCGGCGTTTCTCCTCTCCGGCTTGGTGTTTGCCATCACCAACATGCCTCATGCCATTCAGGTCGTCACTTGGTTCATCCCAGCTCAGTACTTCGTGACCCTCCTTCGCGGCGTGTACCTGAAGGGCGTGGGCTTGGACGTCCTATCCTCCGAAGCCGGCATCCTCGCGTTTTTCGCCATCGCCATGATCGCCCTTTGCACCCTCAAGTTTAAGAAGAAGCTGGCCTAGCCATGTTGTTCGGACGCATCAAACAAATGTTGATCAAGGAGTTCATCCAGGGTCTTCGCGACCCGCGGATGAAAATGGTCATCTTCGCCGTCCCCATAATCCAATTGCTCGTGTTTGGCTATGCGGCCAATACTGACGTGCGACACATCGCCACGGCCATCTACGACCTGGACCAGAGCGTGGCCAGCCGCGAGTTGATCAGTCGCTTCGTCCGCTCGGGCTATTTTGATGTCCAGGAGTTGATCCGCGATGAATCACGCGTGCGAACCCTCCTCGATCACGGACAAGTGCGCGCCGTGATCAGGATCAACAGTGGCTACGAAGGGGACCTGCGGGCAGGGCAGGGGGCCCAAGCCCAGTTGTTGGTCGATGGCGCCGACTCGAACACCGCCGGCATCGTTCTCAACTATGCCGCGAAGATCGCCGCTCAGTACTCACAGGAACTTCAATCGAAGCAAATGGCCCGCACCCAGGGCGTGAGTCGGCAGCCGGGCCGCGTTGAGCTGGCCAGCCGCGCGTGGTTCAACGACAACCTCGAGAGCCGCAACTTCTACGTCCCGGGCGTAATTGCCACTCTCGTCACGCTCATGAGCCTCTTGCTCACCAGCATGGCCGTGGTCCGGGAAAAGGAAATCGGAACCATGGAGCAAATCATGGTCACCCCAATCAAACCCAGTGAGTTCATCCTCGGCAAGACCCTGCCCTTCGCCTTGATCAGCTTCGTTGATGTGCTCCTGATCACCGGGGTCGGTGTCTATTGGTTTGAGGTCCCCATTCGCGGTCACCTGGTCTATCTGCTCTTTGGGGCCGCGCTCCACCTGCTGAGCACGCTCAGCATCGGCCTGCTGATCTCCACTGTCAGCCAGACCCAGCAGCAGGCCATGATGACTACGTTTTTCTTCTTCATGCCGGCGATGCTCCTTTCGGGCTTCATGTTCCCCATCGCCAACATGCCGCCTGCCATTCAGTTGCTCACCTACCTGAATCCTCTGCGCTATTTCCTGGTGATCATCCGCGGCGTCTTTCTCAAGGGCATCGGCCCCGAGATTCTCTGGCCTCAAATGGCCGCTTTGGCCGCCCTCGGATTGGTCACCCTGTGGATCGCCACCAAGCGCTTCCACAAAACGCTGGCCTAGGCCGAGCCGGCCCACCTCCGATGTGATCGCAAGCCCGGCGAGCTCGGTTGGCATGGGCGCGTTCGCCGCGTTTTGAATCAACAGCCTCATTTGGCAGCCCTGTGCCCTCGCTTTCGCTTCCCTTCGATCCTATCCTGGACCCGTGAACGTCCTCGGCCTTCAGTTCGACATCGAGTGGGAGAATAAACCGGCCAATTTCGCAACCGTGCACCGGATGCTCGCGGCCGCAGCGCCCGATACCAATTCGCTGGTCGTGCTCCCCGAGATGTTCGCCATCGGCTTCAGCATGAACACCGCCCTGATCGCCGAAACCTACGGCGGTGCCACCGAGCAGTTCCTGGCGAACACCGCCAAGGAGTTCGGCATCTGCCTTCTTGCCGGTGTCGCCGCACGAGGCCGAGACGGCCGCACTCGGAATAAGGCGCTCGCCTTTTCGCCGACGGGTGACCTCCTGTCCTATTACGCCAAGATGCGGCCGTTCAGACCAGGCGGCGAAAGCACCCATTATACCGCCGGAGAGCACACCACGGTTTTTCACTGGGACGGGGCCTCTGTCTCACCGTTTATCTGCTACGACCTGCGGTTTCCTGAATTGTTCAGAGAAACCGCCAGCCAGCACCAACCCGAGCTCTTCGTCGTGATCGCAAGCTGGCCGGATAAGCGAATTCACCATTGGGTCAGGCTCCTCCAAGCCCGCGCGATTGAGAACCAAGCCTACGTAATCGGCGTCAACCGCATCGGAAACGACCCATCCCATTCCTACCCGGGCCGCTCAATCTTGGTGGACCCTCACGGTGAAATCCTCGCCGACGCCGGCGCCGCCGAAGGCTGTATCCGCGGCCACCTGGACATCCCCAACCTGAGAAAGTACCGCGAAGGTCTCCCTTTCCTGGCCGACATGCGCCCCCTCTGACTGTCCCGGACCGCGGCTCTAAGAGCCGCACCAAGGTGAGAGTGTCCGAACGCCCTGCTCTGCAATGCCCCTCCCTCCGACAACGAGCGCGACGCATCCGCGGAGTTCGACCCCAAGGTCGCTTCAACGCGGCTAAAACAGGCGGGTCATGAACTTCGCCCCCACCGTCGCAATGCCGAAAGCCGAAGCGGCGCAACCCCGCGGGCCAACCGTGGATCGCGACCTTTAGATCGCATCCGGGTGGAAACGGCAGAGAAGCAGGCGGATCCCAGCACCATTCGAACACCCGCGATACAGGGCGGGCGGCTGTGAGCCGCAGCCGCGTGAAGTCCCCCAGCGCATTTCATTTCCCAGGAACCTCACCAGACTCCCATCGCCTTGGCGTTCCGGGGCTGCAGCTCTCAAGCGGGGCACCAGACCGGGCACAAGGCTGTCTGTGCGCTTCGGTGCTGTGGCATAAATAGTGCTTATTTTAATCCTCGATTCGCCGGGATCGGCCTCGTCAGGGCGGAGTTGAGTGGGGTCCCCGAGCGGTCGCCTATGAATGCGATGAGGCCTGCCTATTCCACCTTGGTTCTCTTCCTTGCCCTTTCCCTCGGCCTAACGACGACGGCCGTCTCCGCGCCGGTGGCGCCCGGACCGAACCTCAAATGGCACTGGGTCAATCCTTATCCCACCGGCAATGACCTGTTCAGCGTTGCCTACGGCGCAGGCAAATTCCTGGCTGTCGACCGTGCGGGGAACCTCTTGGAGTCGTCCGACGGCTCGCAATGGGCGTTCAACGCCTTCACGAACGTCTCGCCCATATGCAACATCCTCTACGCCAATGGTGCGTTCCTGCTCGCCAGCGCCGATCAAACTTGTCTGTTCAGCTCTCCTGACGGATCGAGTTGGGTCCGGCACCCGATCCCGATTCCCTGCTACCGGCTGTTTTACGGGGGTGGCAAGTACCTTATCGCTAGCTTGAACCTCCTGTCCGCAAGCGATCTGGATCACTGGACCCAGACCACGGCTCAGCTGAATTGGACCGGGATCGCTTACGGCAACGGCCGGTTTGTCGCCTTCGACCAAGTTGAGGCGGGTCAGACAACGAAAGTGCTGGTTTCGACCAACGCTATCGACTGGGAAGACCGATCCACGGACGCCCTCTCCCTGATGTCGGGCCTCTGCTTCGGAAATGGTTTGTTCGTCGCCACTGACGAGGTCGGTGACGCTTGGACTTCCGTCGATGGCGAGTCCTGGACCACGCAGACTATTGAGCTCCAGACGCACGAAGCCAGCTTCGTCGACGGCAGGTTCCTCGTCGTCGGCGACAATCGAGATCCGGGAGGCGCAGGGGCCGGACTCCTGATCACGTCCACCGACGGATTCACTTGGAGCCAGCCCGATGTCGAAATGCGCTATCCGCTCAGATCCGTCGCTGGCGGCGACGGTAAGTTTGTCGCCGTCGGAGATGTCGGCGAAATTGTGACCTCCACCAACGGCACTGTCTGGCAAAGCCAAACTCGTCGCCAACTCCCCAAGTCTGGGCTGACTTCAGTCGCCTTCGGCAACGAGCGCTTCGTGGCCGTAGGCGGAGGCGGAGCAGTCTCGCTCGACGGGAAGGCGTGGACTCCCACTCTGCCAGGTTTGGCGCTCCGGCGTGTGATCTTCGATGGGAGCCGATTCATCGCTGTGGGCTACTGGGGCACTGTTGCCTGGTCCGCCGACGGGGTGTCCTGGGATTCGGCGGTGATCGACCAGGATTGGGACTTTGCCGATCTGGCCTTCGGAGCAGGGGTTTACGTCGCGGCTTCGCTAGCCCGTCAGGATGGCACCGGTCAGGGCGGGATTCTCAAGGCAAGCACCAACTTGAGCGATTGGATCACCGCCTATCAGAGCCCCACTCATAGGTTTGCGGGAGTCACCTTTGGTGGCGATAGGTTCGTCGCCAATACCTTGGCAGAGCGTTGGGTCTACACCTCAACCAACGGCATCGATTGGACTCCCGGGGGCATTCAACGCCCTGGCTTGGCGCGTCCGGTCTTCTCCAACGGGATGTTCTATAGCGTGAATGGCTCGTCAACCAACGGCGCCCGTTGGTTGTACCCCATTGCACCGGTCATCGAGTACCCGGACGACCCGCTGGACCTTCTCTACGGGCTGGAGGAGTTCGCCGGCGTCTTCATCGCCATGGATAACCACCCAACAGCCGCGACCTGGCCGTCGGGCAAATACATTGCGTTCGGCCTCTGGGACTCGTTCGATGTAGCCCACTGGCAGCCGAGCGTTTTGGTTAACAGTCCGTTAACTGGCGCAACCCACGGTAAGGGCACCTTCGTCGTGGTTGGGGAAGGGGATGTGATTCTCCAATCCGAGCCTCTTCCGGACCTAAATCCAATCACTCTCACCGCTCTGCGGCTCGACCGCCTGCACCTTCAACTCACTATCCACTCGGCCCCTGGCATCACGTTGAACCTCGAATCCAGCACCAACTTGGACAGCTGGCAACTTCTCGATACTCTCACGAACACGCCCGGCTCAATCGCTATCAACCAACCAATCCCGCTCACTAACAGCCACACCTTCTACCGGGCTCGCGCTAACTCCACGCCGTAGCCATCCCAGCGAAGCAACCTCCAGGTCGCGTCCGTCCCCCGGCCCGCGGCGTTCACGCCGCCTCCGCACCGCCGCGCCGAGGACCTTGAGTCTCCACCGGACCCGCCCGATTCAGGCCAGTGCAGCGACCTCCAGGTCGCGTCTCGCCCTCGGTCCGCGGCGTTCACGCCGCCTCCGCATCGCCCCGCCAACCAGCTTCTAGGGCAGGGACCTCAACTTCCCCAAAAACTTTGAACCGCCAGCTCCGTCTAAGGAACTAAAGTCAGCAACAAACGATGGTCGAAGACTCTATAGCGCCCGAAGAGCGCAAGCTCAACCGGCTGGAAGAAGCCCTCTGGGTGGCTCAGGCCCAATCCGGGGACGCCGACGCGTTTGTGCGCTTGATGAACCGGTACACCAAACCCATCGCCTATTATCTGCGTCGGCTTATTCCCCAGGGCGACGCCGCCCTGGACCTCCACCAGGAAGTCTGGATGGACGCCTACCGCGGACTGTCATCGGTCCAAATCCCGGAAGCCTTTCGTGCCTGGATCTATCGCATCGCCCACCACAAGGCCGCCCGTTTCATTCGTGAAGAGGTGCGCGATCAGGCCATCAACGATCCTTTCCCGGACTCTGACCCCCCGGACACACTCATTGATCCCACGTCGGAGCTGCAGGCCGAAGCCGTGCACAAAGGTCTCGAACTTTTGCCTGCGCATCACCGGGAAATCCTGACCCTTCATTACCTGCGGGATCTCTCCACACATGAGCTTGCCGATGTCTTGGATTGCCCGCCCGGGACCGTAAAATCCCGGCTCTACCACGCGCGACTAGCCCTCCGAAACGTCATTGAAAGGAAAAAACTATGATCGACCCGAAAATGCCCGAGAGCTTCGTGAACTCTCTTTTGGCCGAGGACGCTCTCCTGAACTCAGAAGTCTTCGACGAGCATCGACGCGACCTCCTCTCCCGTTTGGATAAGGCACGAGCCAGGGAGAAACGAGCGCGCAGAATCACCCTTGTCGTCTGCGGCACCTGCTTAGCCCTAACCGTGGCCTTGTTTGTCACCGCCGTCCGAATGGTTGACCTCGGCACTGCCGCCGAATCGCCCGAATGGGTTTCGACGCTCCTCGCCATGGCCATCTTCCTTTCGCCGCTGGCAGCCCTCCTCATCCTGTCCCTATACATCTTCCGCTACCAACGCGAATTGGTCTCGGCCCGCAAGGCCGCGTATGAACAGACCCTCCTCGCATTCCCGAGGCAGATCAGCGAACTGCGCAAGGAACTCGATGAGTTGCGTCGCAAAGTGGGCAGCACCCAAGGCCAAGCCAATACCTGATCCAACACGTTCGCGGAAAGCGAACTGCACCAGTGGCCCCAGCGACGGACAACCAGGACCCGCATTCATGGTTGCCCTCGCCAGCCCCGAGAGGGAGACCCGGTGATCTTCCAACCGTTCTTAATTAAACATAACAAATATTGTGCGAAAATACCTATCGCCTCCGGGGCGACTGTAGCGGCGGTCTATGACCGTCGCTGGATCTCCCGGAGCGCGGTCTCTATGAGCCGCAGCAACTCGGCAGCTTCCCAACGCGTTGCATTCTTCAGGAACCTCCTCGTAATCCCATCGCCCCGGGCTTCCGCGGGCCTCGGTCCGCAAGGATCGGAGCGCGGTCTCTACGAGCCGCAGCAAGCCGGCAAACTCCCAGCGCGTTGCATTCTTCAGGAACCTCGTCGTGCTCCCAGAGCCTCCAGCTTCCCCGGCTGGTGCCCTCGAGCGCAACGCCCGCCCAGAGTTCCAGAGCGCGGTCCCTACGAGCCGCAGCAACGTCAGATCTTCCTCAACGACCATCCACCGCCTCACGTCCTATTCCGGCGATCTCAATCCCCATCCACCCTCATCCGTGAAATCCTGAAGCCTTCGGCGCTACCCTGGGTGCCGTTTCCGAACTGAAGCACCTGGCCAGCGTCATCAACAACCATCTTCTCCGCCTAACGGCTTCACCAACCACCCCGAAACCCAATCCCCTTCCCGATTAAAACCACGGCCCCTCGCTTCTGGCTGCCCTAACGCCGAACTAACCGACAGCGGCCCGAAGGACCATTCTTGGCTAGTGGCATGGCCTGCCGGATCTGGGCGAACGCTGCGCCTCACCTACCGCCGCCGGGGAAGCAGCTGGGGTGCAGAAAAGATACCCAAATCCTCCGAAGCTGCCGAGCGGAAAGCGCGGGCGGCGGCTAGGTGCAGGGGCTAAGTTAGGGATCATCGAATGGGGATGGATTCGGCCTGTTCTTGAATGAAACTCCAAGCATACCCATCACTACCTGCGTCAAAGCTATAACCTTCACCACTATCTTTCCATTTTATCGCCTTCCATGACTTTGACCTTCTAAGAGCTGCGGCGTCCCTCAATGCCTCGGCACGAGTGGGAACGTGAAGCGGGGTCTTACGAAAGACGCCGTGCTTTTGACAATATGCGATGTAATCCCTCGGCTTTTCGGGTCCGCCAAACCCCTCGAAACTGTAACCCTCACTCAGCACAAAGTAAGTAGAACCCGAATGCGCTACCGGATAAAGCGGCCAGTATCTACTGATGTTCGTCCAAGAGGCCGAGGGGAACACGGGTGGCAATCCCATGCTTCCCAAAGCGTCCAGCCAGCCATAATACGGCGCACGAATCGGCTCATCGTCACGCGGCTCAAAGAGGACCCGACAAAGAAGGCCGATCCTCACATTCACACTGAAGCCGTTTCTGTAACCGAAACCGTCGCCCACTGCCAAGTCGCTCAATTCCTTAACGGCACCCTCTTCGCCAAGGCTGACGAATCGGTTGACTGCTTGGGCAAGTAGCGCAGAGGTAAATGCCCGCTCCCGAAAGAACCGGGGCACATCGCCTGTCAGCGGTCGCTGAACCTGACCCGCCCAGGGTCGAAATGAACGGTTTCAAACTGACCCACCTTGAGTGCGGCCGAAGGCTGCAAATTCTTCCGACGACCCGGAGGATGCGCGGCCGTT
>Ga0265314_10000556_pt1 | contig 47555 bp, 43 predicted proteins | sample 4126metaG_FD_203106 | JGI IMG/M metagenome (GOLD analysis project Ga0265314, IMG submission 203106) | Rhizosphere microbial communities from Carex aquatilis grown in University of Washington, Seatle, WA, United States - 4-1-26 metaG | ecosystem: Host-associated > Plants > Roots > Rhizosphere >... | reverse complement strand
GAACTTCCCGCAAGCGAACGTGCTGGTGGTGGGGGATGCGGTGCAGCCGGGAAGGCTTCCGCTGCTCGACTGGCCGACGGGCGGGTGGATCGGCGGGATGCAGGAGGCGCAGAAGACATTGCTGCGTCTGGCGAACGATTCGACCAAGATTGTGCCGGGCAGCGGGGCGGTGATGAGCAAGGCGGAACTGCAGGCGAGTCTCGATCTGGTGACCAAAGTCCGCGAACATCTGGTAAAGCTGGTGAAGCAAGGGATGGGGCCGAGAGATCTGATCGCGGCCAAGGCTATGCAGGAATTTCAAGGGCAACTTGCAGGGGATCCGGAGCCCTTTCTTTATACGGCTTACCGGGGTCTATATGCGCATGCCAGAGAACTCGGCGGCGTCATCTAGCATCCATTTGGGCCTTTCCGCCCACAGATTCGCGATATATACTAGCGGTGGATAGTTAAAGACGTGATAATGCGTAACTTAATGCTCGCCATGCTTGCGGCATGCGCACTTCATGCGGCGCCTGCGGAGGCTACGGTTAGTCCTAATCGAGCGCTGGTGAATCGCTACTGCACCACCTGCCATAATCAACGGCTGCGGACGGCTAAATTGGCGCTGGATGTGTTGGATCTGGACCATCCCGAAAAAGATGCGGTGACGTGGGAGCGGGCTATTCGTAAGCTGCGCGGAGGCATGATGCCGCCTCCGGGAGCGCCGCGGCCGCCAGTGGAGGCGGTGAATACGCTGGCCGCGTATTTAGAAGATTCGTTGGACAAGGCCAGTGCGGTGAATTTGAATCCGGGCAGCGTGCGCATTCACCGGCTGAATCGCGCTGAGTATGCGAACGCGGTGCGCGATTTGTTCGGCATGGACGTGAATGCGGCGGCGCTGCTGCCGAGCGATGACATCAGTGACGGCTTCGACAATATTGCGAGCGCGTTGAAGGCGTCGCCTTCGTTCCTGGATCAATACATCATGGCGGCGCGCGCGGTTTCAAAACAAGCTGTGGGAACGCCGCTGACCAGTAAAGAGGTGATGACAACCATTCGCGGGATCAACGCGAAGGTGCCGCTGCCGCCGGGGGCTCGGGGCGGGGTCACGACGCAATTTATGGCTCCGTATGAAGGCGACTATGAGCTTCGCGCGGACTCGAATCCCCTGGTGTTTACGGTGGACGGCGCGAGAGTGGACGCGGCCGGGCGCACGCACCTAAAGGCAGGTCTGCACACGCTGGTCGCGGCGAATGCGGGGCATAGTTTGGTCGAGAGCGAAGGCGTTTTGTATGGATTTGTTCCCGGCGCGGCGGGAACGGGATATTCGAGCGCGGGGCTGATCGTGGGCGGTATTATTGCGGACGGTAGCGCGGCGGGCAAGGGCCCGGGGCCGGGGCCGGCGATCACCGTAAATGGGCCGTTCAATCCCAAGGGCGATCCCATTGAAACTCCCAGCAGGACGCGCGTGTTTGTGTGCCGCCCTCCCGATCCACGGGAAGAGTCGGCGTGCGCTTCACGGATTCTTTCGAATCTGGCGAAGAAAGCTTACCGGCGGCCGGTGACGGAGCAGGATATGGCGCCTCTCATGCGCTTCTATAACGAAGGCCGCAAGGTCAGCAACTTCGAAGGCGGCATTGAGAACGCGATGGTGGCTATGCTGGCGAGCGTCAAATTCCTGTATCGCGTGGAGCCTCCGCCGGCCAACGCGGAACCGGGCGGCATTCACCGGCTGACCGGCATGGAGATGGCTTCTCGGCTATCGTTCTTCTTGTGGAGCAGCATTCCGGATGAGGAATTGCTGGCGGCAGCCCAGCAGGGCAAGTTGAGCGATCCGAATGGATTGGCGCAGCAGGTGAAGCGCATGTTGGCGGACCCGCGATCGAAGACGCTGACGACGAACTTCGCGTTTGAATGGCTGAAGATTCGCGATATGGACGCGATGGAGCCGGATCCCGTGGTTTATCCCAGCTTCAACGCTCCGCTGCGGGCGGCGCTGCGGCGCGAGATGGAGATGTTCGTCGATAGCGTGTTCCGCGAAGACCGCAGCGTGGTGGATCTATTGAGCGCCAATTACACGTTCGTCAATGAGAGGCTGGCGATGCATTACGGGATTCCGAACGTGCGCGGCGATCAGTTCCGGCGCGTGACGCTGGGCGATCCGAATCGCTTCGGGCTACTGGGCAAGGGCGCGGTAATGATGGTGACGGCGTATCCCAACCGCACGTCGCCGGTACTGCGGGGCGCTTACATTCTGGAAAATATCACGGGCACGCCGCCGTCTCCGCCGCCGCCGAATGTGGAGGCGTTCAAGGAAAACAAAGACGGCGAGAAGCCTAAGACGGTACGGGAAATTATGGAGACGCATCGCGCGAATCCGACTTGCAACGCGTGTCACGGGGTGATGGACCCGCTGGGATTCTCGCTGGAGAATTTCGACACGATTGGCGCTTATCGCGCGATTGACCGCTACACGCGAACCAAGATCGACACTAGCGGAAAGCTGGTGGATGGGACGGCGGTGAACGGTCCTAGCGATCTGCGCAATGCGCTGCTCAAGCGGCCGGAGCAGTTTGCGCAGACCTTCACGGAAAAAATGATGACGTATGCGCTGGGGCGCGGGATCGAATATTACGACATGCCCAGCATTCGCAAGATTGTCAAAGATACCAAGCGCGACAACTATAAATTTTCGTCGATCGTGTGGGGCATTGTGAATGCTCCGGCATTCCAGTCGAGTGCCGCGGAGCTACCCGCCGGGGCGCAGTTGGCAGCTAAATAGGGAGCCACTTTATGTTTGTTACCAAGAAGCATCTATCGCGGCGCTCGGTGCTGCGGGGCGTGGGGACCGCGCTGGCGCTGCCGCTGCTGGACGCGATGATTCCGGCGCAGACGGCGTTGGCACAGACCGCGGCCAAGGCTACGCCGCATCTGGGGTACATTTACTTTCCGCATGGCGCGGTGATGGATAAGTGGACGCCGACGGGCGAGGGCAAGATCGGCGAGTTCAAGGATATTCTGAAACCGCTCGAGAAATATAAAGCGATGACGACGGTGTTCAGCAACCTGGACAATCAGGCGCCGCTGGGGCCGGTGCACGCACTGGCGCCGGGGACATGGCTGTCCTGTGTTCATCCGGCGATGAGCCAGGAACCGCATGCGGGGACCACGGCGGACCAGATCGCGGCGCAGCACATCGGACAGGATACGCCGCTGCCTTCGCTGGAAGTGGCAACGGACACCCGCGGCGGAGGCGGCTCCTGCGATCGCGATTATGGCTGTTCCTATGCGGGTACGATTTCGTTCCGCACGCCGACGACGCCGCTGCCGATGGAGACTGATCCGCGCAAGCTGTTCACGCGTTTGTTCGGGCAGGGCGATAATGCGGCGGACCGGGCGCGGTTGTCGAAGCAGTATGTGTCGCTGCTCGATTTCGTGGGCGAGGAGTCGAAGGATCTGCAGCGGGTATTGGGGCCTTCGGACAAGGCCGTGCTGTCGGATTACCTCGAAAGCGTGCGTGAGATCGAACGGCGCATCCAGAAGATGGAAGCACGCGATCTTTCGAAGGTGGAGATTCCGGATGCTCCGGCGGACAAGGTGTATCCGTTTGAGCAGCGCATCACGCTCATGTTCGATCTGATCGCGCTGGCTTACCAGGCCAACATGACGCGTATTTTTTCGTTCATGGTGGCGGCGGAGGTCAGCGGGCAGACTTATAACTTTATCGGGGTGCCGGATGCGTTCCATCCGCTGTCGCATCACAACAATGAACAGGCGAAACTCGATCGGCTGACTAAAGTGCAGGCGTATCACACGCAGGAGTTCGCGAAGTTTTTGGACAAGCTGGCCAAGATGCCGGATGGCGACGGCACGATGCTAGAGCACTCGCTGTTCCTTTATGGCAGCAACATGAGCAACAGCAACGCGCACAATCATTATCCGCTGCCGATTTCGATCGTGGGCGGCTGGAAGACGGTGAAGGGCGGGCAGCATCTAGTGCTTCCGGAGCACACGCCGCTGGCGAACGTGCTGCTGACGATGCTCGACCGCGCCGGGGTTCCGCAGGACAAACTGGGGGACAGCACCGGCAAGTTGGTGGATCTGTAGATGAAGACTCTGCTGATGGCGGCGCTCGCCGCGGCGCCCTTGTTTGCAGGGAACGCCGAGATCGCCGACGCGATTCAGTCGGGGCGGCGCGCGGCTGCGATCGAGATGATCGCGAAAAAGTCAGCGGATGTGAACGCGGCGGATGCGGATGGCACGACGCCTCTGCTGTGGGCCGCGAATGTCAATGATTTGGATCTGGTTTCGCGCCTGCTGAAGGCGGGGGCGAATCCGAATCAGCGCAATTTGCTGGGGACGACACCGCTAGCGGAAGCGGCTCTCAATTCGAATACGGAGATGATCCAGGCGCTGCTGGGCGCGGGAGCCGACGCGAACGCTCCCGCAGCGGACGGGCAGACGCCGCTGATGCTGGTGGCGCGTACGTCGGACGTCGCGGCGGCGAAGCTGTTGCTCGGCAAGGGCGCGAACGTCAACGTCAGGGAAGCGCAGCGGGGGCAGACGGCGCTGATGTGGGCGGCGGCGGCGAGCCAGGGTCCGATGATGCGCGAACTGCTGGCGCACGGCGCGGAAGTGGATGCGAAGACGGCTACCGATCTGATGACGCCGTTGATCAGCAAAGAGCCGCGTTCGCAGCCGCGTCCGCCGGGCGGCATGACGGCGATGATCTTCAGCACGCGCGAAGGCTGCCTGGATTGCGTCGAGGCGCTAGTGGAGAAGGGCGCGAAGCTCGATTTGCCGGATCCGGAGGGCGTGACGCCGTTGATCTCGGCGATCTTCAATGCGCATTTCGACGTGGCGAAGTATTTGATCGAGAAGGGCGCGAATTTGGACCGCTGGGATTGGTGGGGGCGCAGTCCGCTGTACCTGGCGGTCGATTACAACACGCTGCCGCATGGCGGGCGTCCGGATCAGCCGTCGATCGACGACACGCTGCCTATCGACATCGTGCGCATTTTGCTCGAAAAGGGCGCGAATCCGAATCTGCAATTGAAAATGCTGCCGCCGTATCGGGCAACGGGTGCGGACCGCGGCGTCGACCAGATGTTGACGGTGGGCACTACGCCGCTGCTGCGCGCGGCAAAGGCGCAGGACGTGGAGGCGATCAAACTGCTGCTGGAGCATGGCGCGATTGTGGATTTGCCGAACAGCCAGGGGATGACTCCAATGGTGGCGGCGGCGGGCACGGGTTCGGTGGACGCGGACACGCGCGGCTTTTACTATGCTTCCGATATCCAGGATCGCGCGATCGCGTCACTGGAGTTGCTGCTCGCGCATGGCGGAGAGTTGAACGGCCGCGCGGGGCGCCTGGAGCAAGCGCCGCTGCACGGGGCGGCTTTCTGGGGATGGAACAAGGTTGTCGAATATCTGTTGGCGAAGGGCGCGGACATTAATCTGAAAGACTCGCGCGGGTACACGGCTGTCGATTACGCCATGGGGCGCGCAGGCGGCAACAGCCGCGGCGGACAGCGCATCGATGTCCACAAAGAAACTGGCGATTTGCTGCTGGCCAAGGGCGGAGTCGCGGGGACTCCGGCGAAGCAGGCCGCTCGCCCACGCGGGCCGGCGGCTCCTTAAACTCACTCCCTCCTTTCGGGGATTGACGTTCTCTACTCGCGAATATAAAGTACTAGACGTAAGGCGTGGCTATGGCAGAGTGCGCTTACTGCAGAGCAGAAACGCAGTTATACGATCGCGATGTGCCGATTTGCACGCAGTGTGCTGAGGCGCGGGATGGGAGTCCGCGCAAGCCGCCCGCGGCTGAGCAGAACCTGCCAGGCAGCACACGCGCTCAAGGCGATTCCCGGCCATTCTCAAAACCCGACAGTGGCCGCAAAGCACCGATGAAGCGGAGCGGGTGACGGCTAGCTTTGGTTATACGCCTGTTGCAAGCGCTGGATGTCGAGCTTGTCCATTTGCATCATGGCTCGCATCGCGCGATCGGCCTTGGTGGAATCCGGGTCTTGCAGCATTTCGAGCAAGCCAGAGGGGACGATTTGCCAGGACAAGCCAAATTTGTCTTTGAGCCATCCGCAGCGGTCTTTCCAACCGCCGGCGGAAAGCTTCTCCCACAGGTCGTCGATTTCTTCCTGCGTATCGCAGCTCACGAATAGCGAGATGGCTTCGGTGAACTTGAACTTGGGTCCGCCGTTCAAGGCGAAAAACTGCTGGCCCTCGAGTTGGAAAGTGGCGCCGAGGACGGTGCCTTTCGGCCCGGGTCCGGCGTCTCCGTGGCGGATGAGGCTGACCAGCTTGGAATTTTTGAAAATGGAAACGTAAAACTCGATGGCTTCTTCGGCGTTGTTATCGAACCATAGGAAGGTAGTAATTTTTTGGATGGCGGGCATAGTGGGCTCTGAGTTGCTTGGTTCAGCGTATGATCGTGCTACTTGGGTTTATTATCGCGGGATTGCTGGTGGTGGGGGTGGTGGCGGCATTCTTGCTTTACGCATCGGTGCTGTCTATCGTGACTGCGGTGGCGATTATCACGGGGCTGGTGGGGACGCTGGTTTTCGGGTACTGGGCGGGTGTATGCGGGCGGGAGCTGAAGCGCAACGTAGCCGGGCCTGCTCTCGACAGCGGCGCTGCGAGAACAAGCCCGTCCACGTTTAGTGATGCAGCAGGAACCACGCGACCAGCAGAACTCCAGGAACTCCTAACGCCCATGCAATGATGTATCCCATAGCGACCTCCGCTTGATTCATTGCAAGTGGGGAGCCAAAGCTAGCCTTACAAATTTGCCGTGCAGTTATAGACTACATCGGGCAAATTTTCCTGAAGCGGGTGCTATAAGATCTAAGAAGCTTGCAAGAGGTGCAGCTCATGAAGATCTTCACTCGCGTTGGTGTGGCACTGGCCGTTTTTTGTGGCAGCGGCTTGTTTGCGCAGACTGCGGCGGACGCAATTGATGCACATTTGATCGCGGCAAGAAACGCCGCGGGGTTCGATTTTACCGGTACGCTGGCGCGGTTGTGCGTTGCGCCTCCGCTGGTGACGGGGATTCGCGATGTGGCGCCGGGCCCTGCGCCGGCTCGCGAGACTTGGTTCACGGAGCCGGCTAAAGTGTTTGACAACCTGTACTTTGTAGGGTCGAAGATTCATTCGTCGTGGGCCTTGACGAGCAGCGAGGGGATCATTTTGATCGATACGCTGTTCACTTACAACTCCGAGGAAGAAATTGTGGGGGGCTTGAAGAAGCTGGGGCTCGATCCGGCGAAGATCAAGTACGTGATCATTACGCATGCACACGGGGATCACGTGGGCGGGGCGAAGCTGCTGCAGGACAAGTTCGGATCGCACATTGTGATGGGCGGGCCGGATTGGGATTCGATTGAGAAGTCCGTCAATTCGTATCCCCTGGGGAAACCGAAGCGGGATATCGTTGCTGACGACGGGCAGAAGATTACGCTGGGCGATACTGCGGTGACGATTGTGACCACGCCCGGTCATACGCCGGGGACGCTGTCGATGATCTTTACGGTGAAGGACAAGGGGAGGCCGCTCACGGTGGCTTACTCGGGTGGAACGGCGTTCAACTTTCCCAGCACTGTTCCGAATGTCGATACCTATATCAGTTCGCAGCACAAAATGGCGGCGGCCGCGGCGGCGGCGAACGCTACGGTTCTGATGTCGAATCATTCGGAGTTCGATGGGGCGGTGTCGAAGATCAAGATGCTGGCGGGGCGCAAGGCCGGGGAGCCGCATCCTTTTGAAGTAGGGGCGGACGCGGTGGGGCGCTATTTCAAAGTTTCTGAGGAATGCGCGGAGGCTTTCAAGCTGAGGTTGAAGTGAGGACGGGCGGGATGTCACTAACACGTCGAGTGCTTGCGATGGTTGTGTTGGGAGGGGCGGCTTGGGCGCAAACGTATCCGAAGCCAACCGAGTTGCCCAATCCATATCGATTGGCGGAGGGGTGGCCGGCGATTCCGAAGAGCATGAATGGAGGGCACTGGGGTGAAGTGATCCGGGTGCATGTTCATAGCGATGGCAACATCTGGGTGTTTCACCGCTGCTTCAACACGGTGCCGCCGGGGCATGCGACTTGTCTGGGGCGGGATGCTTCGAATCCGCCGATATTGGAATTCGATCCGTCGGGGAAACTGCTGAAGAGTTTTGGCGTGGGACTGTTCGCTTATCCGCATGGCTTCACTGTGGATGACAAGGGGAATTTGTGGGTAAGCGATGTGAACGATGAGGCTACGGTACTGGGCATTTCGGCGAAGAATGCGGAGGGCGTGCTGCGGGGTCAGGAAGTTCTCAAGTTGAGTCCGTCGGGGAAGGTGCTGATGATGCTCGGTAAGGAGGGCGTGGCGGGGAACGGTCCGGATACGTTCGACCGGCCTACTGGTGTGGCGATCGGACGGAACGGCGATATTTTCGTGACGGATGGGCACGCGCCGAACGCGCACAACTCGGGGCGCGTGGTGAAGTTTTCTAAGGACGGGAAGTTCATCAAGACGTGGGGGCATTTGGGATCGGCGCCGGGGGATTTCGACGAGCCGCATGACATTTTTATTGGCGGGTCACAGGAGCGCGTTTATGTGGCGGATCGGAAAAATAGCCGCATTCAGGTGTTCGATCAGGATGGCAATTTCATTGCGGCGTGGAAACAGTTTGGTCAGCCGAGCTCGGTGTTTGTGAGTAGGGACGATACGATTTATGTGGGCGCTGCGTTCCCGGATGCTTCTGCGAAGAAGGGGCAACTGCGCGGGATCGTGGTGGGGAGCGCTAAGGACGGATCGCTCAAGGCGTTCATTCCGGATCCGGCGGACCCGGACAAGCTGGATGTGGGAACAACGGCGTCGGGGATTGCGGCGGATGACGCGGGCAGCATTTATGCGGCGGATGTGGCGGCGCATAACTTGCGGAAGTACGTCAAGGTCAAGTGACGAGACGCGAGGCAGTGAAACGGGCGGGGCTGCTGGCTGCTTCGCTGACGCTGCGGGCGGAGCCTGTCAGTCCGGTGATGGCTACGCTCAGCGAGTACATGAGCGGGGCGCACGAGCGGGCGCTTCCGGACGCGGTGCTGCAAGGGGCGAAGCATCATATTCTGGATACCTTCGCCGCGATGGTTTCGGGGTCGCAGTTGCCGCCGGGGAAGTTGGCGATTCGCTTCGCGCGGGCTACGAGCGGCCAGAAGATCGCGACGGTGGTGGCGTCACAGGTGCTGTGCTCGGCCACCGATGCGGCGTTCGCAAATGGCGAATTGGCGCATTCCGATGAGAGCGACGACGATTACACGGCAGGCGGGGCGCATCCGGGATGTGCGGTGGTGCCCGCGGCGTTGGCACTGGCCGAACAAGCTGGGATCAGCGGGATGCACTTCGTGCGCGCGGTCACGCTGGGTTACGACATCGGGATGCGCGCCTATAAGACGCTCGACCGAGGAGCGTTGAAAGAGACCCACAATGTGGTGGGCACCATGGGCGCGTCGGCCGCTGCGGCATGCGTGTTGCGGCTGAACGGACAGCAGATGCGCTGGCTGCTGGATTACGCGGCGCAGCAGGCGGGCGCGGGGATCGGAACCTGGCGGGATGACACTGAGCATGTCGAGAAGGGTTTTCTGTTTGGGGCGATGGGGGCGCGCAATGGAGTAACATCGGCGCTGCTGGTCGAGGCGGGATGGACGGGTGTCAACGATGTTCTGGCTGGACCGCAGAGTTTTGTGAAATCTTATGCGCCAAAGGCAGATCCGGCGGCATTCATCGAGATGCTGGGCACGCGCTTTGAGGTGATGCTGACCAGCATCAAGGGTTGGACTACGGGCGGTCCGATCCAGACCCCGTTGGACGCGATTGTAAATTTACGCAAGCGGCGCGCGTTTGAGGCGGATGATGTGGAGCGGGTGGTCGTGCGGTCGGCGACGAGTCAGGCGGAGCGTGTGGATAACCGCGAGATGCCGGATATCTGTATGCAGTATCTGATCGCGGTGATGCTGCTGGATAAGACTGTCTCGTTCCAGGCGGCGCACGATAAGCCGCGCATGCAGGAGGCGGCGATTGTGCGGCAGCGCGCCAAGGTGCAACTAATTGCCGATGATGAATTGGAGCGATTGCTGCCGACGCGGGTGGGGATCGTCGATATCACGCTGAAAGACGGTACGATGCTCACGGAGCGGGTAGATCATGCGCGGGGGACTCCGGAGAACCCGATGACGCGCGAGGAGATCGTGGCGAAAGCGCGAGAGTTGATGACGCCGGTGCTGGGGGCGGAACGATCAGGGCGGTTGATCGAACGGATACTGGATCTTGAGAAGTTGAGGAGTATGCGAGACCTTCGGCCCTTGCTGGTCAACGAGAGGGTTTCGCGTTAGGCCACACTGGGCTGGCCAACTCGATACGCCAGATGGGGCCGCCGTAAAAGAGCGGGCCTTCCATCTTGACGAAGGCGGGGGCTTCGCCGCCGAGGACCCAGACGTGAATATCGGGAGGCTGTTTTCCGAGCAGCGGCGCGATCTTGCCTTCGATGCCTCCGATTTCTACCTTGATTACGTAATGCGTGGCCATGCGTTTGGCGCCGGTGGTCGAGAACGGGTCCTCGCCTCCCGGAGAGACGGCTAGCTTCACGAGCCTGGGCTTGGGCGTAGTGGCGATCATGGACACGGTGGTGGGAGTATCGCCGGGCCGCAGGTTCTTGAGCAGCGTGAGGGTGAGGCCGTTGGCGACATCCGGTGGCAATTCCATATGATCGCTGATGACCTTCTCTTTGCCGTCTTTCTCGGTGTGATGAACGGTGACGTTGCCGGAGGTGGTGTCGAAGGAGAGGTCGGTGTGCTGTCCGAACGCCGGGCCTTTCTGGATCAGGTGGTACGTAAGCAGGCGGAAACTGCCGCGCTGAGAAAAGACGACGGTCTCATCGTGGATCGAGCCGTCCTTGAAGTGGAACACCAAGTGATTGGTGACGCGGTCATTGGCCGCCAACTGCGTAAGGTCGCCTTGGGCGAGCGGGGGGCCGCCGATCGCGCTGAGCACCAGAAAGCCGTGGATTAGGCCTTCCGTATGACGCGCGGCTACAGGCGCCGGGAGGGCTAGCGCCGGAAAGAGCGCGGTGCCGAGGAGAATCTTCAGTAGGTTGTGGGAGCGGGCTTTCTGAAGCATTTGCAGTCTAGCAAGCACGCCAGTAGCCGAAAGGGGGGATAGAAAAGGAAAGGGGTTGTCATTTGGAGGAATGACAACCCCTCATCTCGAATAGGCACCAGGACAAGATGCCGTACGAAGCGATTTTTGCATCTGCTGCGGTTTTCTGCCACCTATCTTTCGATAACCCTGGCGATAGCCTGCGTCCTTTGCGATTTTGCTGAAACCTTTCAATGAGTTCCGGCTCTGTATGATGGGGCAGGCACCTGCTAGACTTGTCGCTTACCTTGGTCACTTGTGCCTCCATCCATGCCCGCCAATCTTGTAAATGTCCGCGGCACTGAGCTCCTGGCAAGCGATACCCGGGAGCAGTACCGGCAAAAGCTGGCGCGTATCACTCTCGATTCCATGGTGCAGTTCGTGGGCCTGCTGGATGCGAAGGGGACGGTGCTGGAAATCAATCAAGTAGCCCTCGACGCAGTGGGGATTACGCTGTCTGACGTCGAGGGGAAGCCGTTTTGGACCACCTTCTGGTGGCAGGTATCGGAGGAGATCAACGCCACCCTTAGACAGGCGATCCTGCGGGCTGCGCAGGGCGAGTTCGTGCGCTGGGACGCGGAGATTTTTGGACGCTCCGGGGGCACGGAAACGATCATTATCGACGCTTCGCTGTGCCCGGTTAAGGACGAGCAGGGAAATGTGGTGTTCATCACCGCCGAGGGACGCGACATCACCGAGAAGAAGGCGCAGGAGCGGGAGATTGCGCGGCAGCGCGAAGAACTGGAAAAGCTGGACGTACTGAAAACAAATGGCGAGTTGGCGGGTTTCGCCGGATCGGTGATCGACGTCCATGAGCGTAAGCAGGCGGCGTTGGCTTCGTCGCTATTAAGCGCGATCGTGGAATCGTCGGACGACGCGATCATCAGCAAAGACTTGAACGGCATCATCCGCAGCTGGAACAGCGGAGCGGAGAGGATATTCGGCTACAGCGCAAGCGAGGTGATCGGCAAACCGATCACCATCATCATTCCGTCTGAGCGCCTGGCGGAAGAGACCGACATCCTTAGCCGGCTGCAGCGGGGCGAGCGCATCGAGCATTTTGAGACGCGGCGGCGGACCAAAGATGGAAGACTTCTGTCGGTGTCGCTGACGGTATCGCCGGTCCGCGATGGGTCCGGCAAGGTAATTGGCGCTTCCAAAGTGGCGCGGGATGTGACGGAGCGCGAGGTCCAGGAACAGGCGCTGCGAGAGGCCAACGAGGCGTTGACGCGGGCCAACGGCGACCTGCAGCAGTTCGCCTATTCGGCGTCGCACGATTTACAGGAGCCCATTCGCAACATCTCGGTGTATGGGGAGATGCTGAGCCGGCGGTACAGCGACCGGCTGGACGCGAAAGGTTTGCAGTACTTGGGTTTCATGACTGCGGGCGCGCAGCATATGGAGATGCTGGTGAAGGATCTGCTGGCTTACACGCAGACCTCGGAAACATTGAGCGAACCCGGCGCGGTGGACGCTGATATCGCCCTGGAACAAGCCCTGGCAAATGTCGCGGAGGCGATCCGTCAAGCAGGGGCGGTGATTACGCACGACGCTCTGCCGACGGTGCGCATGCATGAGGTGGAACTGCAGCAGTTATTTCAAAACATCATCGGCAACGCGCTTAAGTACCGCAAGGAAGACGAGACCCCGCGAATTCATATCGCGGCCCGGCTTGAAGACGGGCGCTGGCTGTTTTCGATTCGCGATAACGGGATTGGGATTGCACCGGCCTATAAGGACACCATTTTCGGGATCTTCAAGCGGCTGCATAGCGACGCCAAGTATTCGGGCACGGGCATTGGATTGGCGATTTGCCAGAAGATCGTCGACCGCAACGGCGGGCGCATCTGGGTGGAGTCCGAACTGGGCGAAGGAGCTACGTTTTTCTTTACGGTTCCACGGGCGGGCCGCTAGACTGCGTTGCTTTATACTGGGCGCTATGGCGCGCTTCGCATGCTTCTTCATGGCTCTCGCGGCGATGCTTTTGGTACCGGGGGCGCGGGCGCAATCCGGCGCTGAAGCTGCCTTTGAAAAATTCTTTGCGGCCGATTCCGCGGATGCGGCGGCGCACAGTGTCGCGGGCATCGAAAACGTTGGGGTCAGTTTCGATGAAGCGTGGCGGCGGCTGAAGAAAGGCCGGACTTATGCGGCGCAGCAGAGTGGGGTGACAATGCTGAAGAACCGCACGGAGGACGGAGTGGATCACGCTTACGCGGTGAACGTTCCGGCCGGGTACGATCCGGCGCGGCGCTATCAGGTGCGCTTTCAACTGCATGGTGGTGTGGGCGGAAGGCCCGACAACTCGGCGCGCGGGACGGGAGAGATCGGAACGCTGGCGGGGGCGGAACAGATCTACGTGCTGCCCTACGCGGGTGGCGAGACGCCGTGGTGGACCAACGACCAGATCCTGAATTTGAATGCGATCGTCGATTCGCTGAAGCGCACCTATAACGTGGATGAAAATCGCGTGGTGGTGTCAGGAGTTTCCGACGGCGCGACGGGCGCGTACTACATCGCTATGCGCGATACCACGCCGTTTGCCAGCTTCCTGCCGCTGAACGGGTTCATCATGGTGCTGACCAACGACGAGATCGACGACGGCTTTACGTTCCCGAATAATCTGCGCAATAAACCGCTGTTCGTGGTGAATGGCGGGCGCGACCGGCTGTATCCCACGCGCAACGTCGAGCCGTTCACCAAGCACCTGATCGGCAGCGGCGTCGAGATCGACTATCATCCGCAGCCGGAGGGTGAGCACAACACCAAGTGGTGGCCGGAGGTGAAGGACTCGTTTGAAAAGTTCGCGGCCGATCATCCGCGCAATCCGCATCCCGAGAAGCTCACATGGGAGGCGGGGGATAAAATTCACAACCGCGCGCACTGGCTAGTGATCGACGAGTTCGGCACGGCGGCTGGCGAGGCGAAGGCGCTGCCGGATGCAAATTTCATGGCGGATGGGGCGATGTTTCCGCGCTTCAAGGCGGCAGGGCGCGTGGATCTGATACGCAAGGGCAACGCCGTCGAGGCGGCGACCAAGGGGGTCACGGAATTTACGCTGCTGCTGTCGCCGGACGTATTCGATTTCGACCAGCCAATTAAGGTCATCGCCAATGGGATGCAGGTGTTCAACGCACGCGTCGAGCGCAGCGTGAAGACGCTGCTGAAGTGGGCCGCGGCTGATAACGATCGCACGATGTTGTATGGCGCCGAGGTCCAGATCAAGCTGACTCGCTGATATATAATCGAAGGCCGTGGCTTAGAAGGAGGCGTTATGCTTCGCTGTCTTTTGGCGTTGATGCTCGTGCCTTTCGTGCAGTTGCCGGCTCAGGTGAAGACGACCAGGGAAATCAAAGTTATTTCCAGCGCCGGGGCGCGGGCTTTGGTGGACGCTTGCAGCGCTTGGGCTGAGCAGAATAAGCAGACGGTAGCGATTGCGATTCTGGACTGGGGTGGGAATCTGATTGAATCGCATGCCATGGAAGGCGCGGCGGCGAATGCGATCGACACGGCCCTGTTGAAAGCGAAGTCGGCGTTGCGCTGGCGGCGCCCTACTTCGGAAACGAACAAGATGGTGCGCAGCGGCGAGAATCTGGCGCCGACGTTCATGCGCGATTTTCCACAGCAGGGGGCGCTGCCTATTGTGATCGATGGGCAAGTGGTCGGCGCGATGGGAGTGTCCGGCGCGGATGGCGAGAAGTGTGCGCAGGCCGCGTTCGATGTCGTGTTCAAGGGAGCGAAAAAGTGAAAACAATTGGGATGTGTGCGGCGCTGTTCGGAGCGCTGGGGTTGGCGCAAACGACTCAGGACTTGCTGAACGACGGCAAGAATACTGAGAACGTCACGACGCAGAGCATGGGCTACGATCGCAAGAGCTACAGTCCGCTCAAGCAGATCAACAAGACGAATATCAAGCGTTTGGTGCCTATCTGGAACACCAGCTTGATGAACGATCAGGGCGAGTTGTCGGCGCCGACGATCTATAACGGCGTGATGTATGTGATCAACGGCAAGTGGACTTTCGCTATCGACGTCGAGACGGGAAAGCAGATCTGGCGGACGCCGGTGCGCCTGGAACCGGGAACGGTGCGGGCGGCTTACAACCGCGGCGCGGCTACTATTTTTAACGGCAAGATCTTTCGCGTGACCATCGATAACCACTTGGTCGCGATCGATATGAAGACGGGCGAGCAACTGTGGAATCAGAAATACGCGGAGCAAAAAGAGGGTTTCTATTCGACGGGCGGTCCTATTGTTGCAAACGGGGTTGTCATTTCCGGTGTCGCGGGTGGGGAGTCGACTACGCGCGGTTTCTTGGATGGATGGGATCCGGAGACGGGCAAGAAACTTTGGCGTCACTACACGATTCCGGCGCCGGGCGAGCCGGGGTCGGAGACGTGGCCGAAAAATAGCGACGCCTGGACGCAAGGTGGCGGTCCGACTTGGCGTTCGGGCTCGTACGATCCGCAGCTCGATTTAGTTTATTGGGGCACGGGGAATGCGGAGCCGTACGATCCGCGGCCTCGCGAGAATTTGGATAGCTTGTATACAAATAGTGTGCTGGCGATTCGTCCTAAGACCGGAGAAATGGTGTGTTATTACCAGTACACGCCTAACGACGTTTACGATGTGGACGCGACCGATGAACAGGTGCTGGCGGACATTCCGGTGAACGGCCAGATGCGCAAGGTCATGATACAGGCGAATAAAAATGGGTTCTTGTACGTGCTGGATCGGACCAATTGCAAGCTGATCGCGGCGCATCCGATCGTCAAGGTGAATTGGGCGACGCATATCGATATGGCTACGGGACGCCCGGTGCTCACCGATATCCAAAAGCGCTTTCTGGCTGGCGAAGAAGTGGAGATCTGGCCGTCGCGCGGGACCAATGCGGTGCCGATCGCGTTCAATCCTACGACGGGCTTGATTTACGCGAGCACGTGGAATGTGCCGCGCATTCAGAAGCTGGCGGAGTCGAAACCGACGGTGATCGGCGCGCAATCGACGGGCGTCGAGGCTAGGAATCCGGATACCAAGCCGGGGGATGTGCTGGGGCACTTCGCGGCGATTAATCCGCTGACGGGCGAGAAGAAATGGGAAGTTCCGTTGACCGACGTTCCCAGCGCAGCGGGGATGCTGGCGACGGGCGGAGGCCTGGTGTTCACAGGCAAGATCACGGGTGAATTCGTGGCGCTCGATCAGGAGACGGGCAAGACGCTGTGGCAGTTCAAGACGGGGTCGAGTGTGAATTCTACTGCCATCACTTATACGCACAAGGGGCGGCAGTACGTGACCATCGCTTCGGGGCTGGGCGGGATTCTGGCGACTCGTTATGGTTCGCGGATCGTGCCTACGGGCGGGTCGGTGTGGACCTTCGCGCTGCTGCCGGAGTGACGTTTTAACTGCGGCCGCGAACGCGATCTAGCTCACGGCGGTCGCGCTTCGACGGCTTACCGGTTTCGGGATGCGGCATCGCTTTGCGTTCTTCCGCTACCTTCTGACGTAGCTCGCGGCTGGCGTCGGTTTCGCGGTAGAGCGTCTGCGCCATCGCCGCGGGGCCGCGAGTCTCGCTGAGTTGCAGAATTTCGACGTGGTACTCGCCGCTGTCGTTCTTTACTTTTAGGAAATCGCCGGGGCGGACTTCGCGCGCGGGTTTGGCGGGCTGTCCTTTGAAGGCGATTCTGCCGAGGTCGCACGCTTTCGCGGCCAAGGTGCGGGTTTTGAAGAAGCGGGCGGCCCACAGCCAGCGGTCTATTCTCACGGCGGTCATGCTTTTATTTTCGTTGGCGGAGGGTATAGTGATGGAATGCGTTCGATTGTACTCGCGGGGCTTCTGTTAGCAGCGTCGGCTTGGGGCGAAGATTCCGGCATGGTTCAGGCGGATCGCGCTTTCGTGCAGGCGGTGGCGAAAGCCGATAAAGCTGCGCTCGACATATTTCTCGATGCGGATTTTACTTGGACTGACTTTGAGGGAAAGACCGCGACTAGGGCTCAGGTGCTTGCGGAGCAGCCGAAAATCGCCATCGCCAATGCGCAGGGCGCGGAACGAAAAGAATATTCGTACGGGGAGATTGGGGATGTCCAGGTGAACCTTGGTCGAGTCCATGCGTTGCGGGTGTGGGTGAAGCGGGCGGCGGGTTGGAAGGCGATTGTGTATCAAGAGGTGATGTCGCTTGACGCGCCGCCCTCGTTTGCGCCGGGTGCCGGAAAAGATTGTGAGAATCCGTGCAAGACGGTGGCGTACACACCGCTGAACGAAACGGAGCGGCAGGTGATCGCGGCGTATTCGAAGCTGGAGACTGCGGCGATGGCTCACAATTCGGCGGTCTTCACTACCATGGTGGGCGATGAATTCGTCGCCGCTAGTTCGAACAGTAACAAGCTTTACGACAAGCGCGGGCGGCTCGAAGACTTCGCTCACTCGCAGATGGGAGGCGTGGCGCCGACGCCACTGACGTCGGCGCGCTTGTTCGATTTCGGCGATGCGGTATTGATGCGCTCAGAGCACCGTCCGGATCGCGGGAAGCCCCTTCATGTGACACGGGTGTGGGTGAAGCGCGCTGGAAGCTGGGTGGAGACGCTGAGCTTTCAGACTTCGGTCAAAGCAGGTTCCAGGCCCTGATGGGAGTCGGCCGACGACCCGCCGTCACTTGGCGTTTGAGGGTCAACGCCCAGGTATTCGAGAGCTTCGGCCAGACTGGTCACGAATTTATCGGGGCGCTTAGGTTGGAAACGCTGCAGGGCGCGTTCCATTTCACCGGTGAAGCCCCACACGCCGATCAGGATTTTCGTCTGCGGATATTTCGCGCGCAGTTGGCGGTTTAGGGTGCGGGCGTGCGAGAACGCAAAGGGCGGAATGGAGGAAATGCAGAAGACGTCGTTCGCGGTGGGGGCGACTAGATCCAGCATGCTTCCCGAAGAGGTGCCGACGGGGAAAGAGACGGTGGCTTGGCCGCCTTGTTCTAGCAACTGGGCCAGCATGGCAGCGGCTATTTCATCGGCTTCATCGTGGGCGGGGAGGCACAGCATGCGTCCAGGCGCGGCGAGATCGGGACGCTGCGCGGCATTTTCGACGGAAGCGTTTTGGGCGCTTTCGGAATACTCGGCTAGGACTTCGCGCAGGCTCAGGAACAGAAATTCTTCGCGCTCGGATTCGAGCGCGCCTTTGTGGCGGTCCTGTTCAGCCAGGGTGAGCGCGGGGAGGATTACGGCGTCGTATAGCTGGAGCAGCGAGTTCTCGGCGCGGTAGGCTTCGATGACGGCGCGGGCCTCTTGTTCGTCCATGGCCAGGAGGCGCTGGTAGAGGTGGGCTTCGGGCTCGAGCGCGGGTTGATCGCCCAGGAGGATGTGGAGAAAAGAGAGGGCCGGGACGTGGCGCCCTAGAACCACCACGCACACGGTGAGGGGAGTGGAAAGGATCAAGCCCACGGGTCCCCACAGCGCGGCCCAGAAGACAGTGGTAAGCAGCAGCGCTAGCGAGGAGATTCCAGTGTGCGATCCGTAGAGCCGAGGTTCAAGCAGGTTCGCGGTGATCACTTCGAGCGTGGTGAAAAGCGCGAATACGAGAAGGGGTTGCAGCCAATTATTGAAGACCGCTAGCGAGAGCACAAGCGGGAGCAAGCCGGCGACTACCGATCCAATATAGGGAACGATGCGGAAGAGAGCCGCCACGGTTCCCCACAAGGCGGCGTAGGGGACGCCGATGAAGTAGAGTCCCAGGCCGCACAGGACTCCGAAACCGGCGTTGACCAGAAATTGCAGCATCAGGTAGCGGCTGACGCGTTTGGTGGCGTCATCGAGGGCCTGGGTCATGACGTTGAGGCGGCTCATGCCGGCCAGGCGAAAGAGACGGTTACGCAGATCAGCCTCTTCCACTAGCAAAAACAGGGTAAAGACTAGAACTATACCGAGAACCGCCAAGGGAGCTAGAAAAGGCCGCGTCAGGTCTCGCAGATAGGTCAATGCGCTCGGGGGAGCTTCGATGACCTGCACGGGCAGCGGATTGGCCGGAGTATTGATCCGCGCTGCGCGTCCGCTCGACGGCGGAGGCGGGGTGTCTTGCACGGTGTCGAGTTCCTTGCCCAGTTTCTGGACGCTTTTGGCGGCGCGGCCTAAGGCGCCAGTATCGCGCATGCGCAGGGCTCGAATCTTGTTGTCGATGTTTTCCTGGTAGCTGGGTAGTTCGGTGGCAACCTGCACGAGTTGATTGAAAATGACGTAACTTATACCGCCCACTGCGGCCATCGAGACCACAATCACCAGGAGTGCACCGGGAAAGCGTCCGATGTGCAGTTTCTGCAGCCAGCCGACAGCGGGCGTGAGGACGAGGGTAAGGGTGATCGCCAGCGCCAGGGGGATGAGAATCTCGCGGGCCAGGTACAACACGGCAATCACGCCGATGACGACAGCAGCAGTGCGAACGCCGGAGGATCGCGCGGGTCGTGTCACTTTGTTTTGCTTGCAGTTAGCTGGCCGTTCGGGCCGGGTAACCAGCGCTAACGGGGGGTCGTCTGACAGGAAATGACTTTTAGGTCGCGCATGGTGTTCTTCGTCTTGTCGGCACTGGCGCTCACAGCAGCGGATGAGGGCTGGAAAAACAAGCAGTTCCCGGAATGGACGGAGGACGACGCCAAGGAGTTGTTAAAGGACTCTCCGTGGGTCAAGACGGTGGCGGCGACGCTGGTGAAGCCTTCGGGCAAGGACGTGCAGGTCAGCACCGGATTCGGCCGCCGCAAACGCCGCGAGACGAGCGATACCACTGCTCCGGCGAGCGCCAAGCCACCGATGCTGACGCTGCGTTGGGAGAGCGCGCTGCCGGTGCGGGAGGCGGAACTGAAGGCGCGGGATGTTACGGCTCCCACGCTCGATGACGAGGATCATTACGCGATCGCGGTTTACGGCGTTCCGCGGGCGCTGCTGAAAGACGACTCGAAAGTCATGGCCGAGGACCTCAAGCGGCAGGCCGTGCTCAAGCGCGAGGGCAAGAAAGACACGAAGCCGTCGAGCGTCGAAATCCTTCTGCGGGATGACGGGCCGGTGGTGTTGTATCTATTCCCGAAGTCGGCCGAATTCGACTGGAGAGATCACAAAATCGAGTTCGACGCGCAAATGCCGGGAATGAAATTCACGCAGGCGTTTTCGTTCGACGATATGACTTTCCACGGCAAACTCGAGCTCTAGGGGTCAGGCTTTGGCCCAATAGCGCTCGCGGGTTTGGACGACTAAGCCCTTCTGTTTGGTGGTGAGCTTCAGGTTGCGGAATTCGGAAATTTCCGGAGGCTGGTCGGACACGAAACCCATGCTGTACTGGCTGCGGAGTTCTTCTTCGATCGACTGGTAGATGTCTTCGATGCCGTGTTTTTTGGAGACTTCCCAGTAGGAGGCTCCGGTCTCTTTGGATAGGCGCTGGAGGATGCTGCGGCCGTCGCCGCCGGGGAAAGACGAATCGGAGAACAGAATCGAGTAAATCAAGCTGTCAGCGCGTTGAGCGGCTTCGATGGCGTCCATCAGCGTGGCGGTGCTGCCGTTCTCGCCGCCGTCGGAGAGGACCACCATGGCTTTGCGGTTCTTCTGATTCTTCAGGACGTCGTTCGAGGCCTTGACGACGGCGTCAAAGAGCAATGTGCCGCCGCCGTTTTGCAAGCCGAGTTCGCGGCGGGTGGGGGTGTCGACGTAGGGAAGGACATCTTCCAAAGCCTGGCGCGAGGAAGTGAGGGTTTGGCGGAGTTGCACGGCCATGTCGAATTGCATGACGAACAGCTTGTCTTTGCTCTCGCGCAGAACCTGATCGAGGAAGCGGAAGCTCGCGGTACGCTCCGATTCGAGCACCTTTTGCTGGCTCATGCTGGTATCGATCATGAGGCCGACGGTTAAAGGAAGTTCAGATTCCTTGGAGAAATAGCGGATGGTTTGCGGGCGGCCGTTTTCGGTGAGGATGAAGTCGTCTTTGGTGAGGTCGCGGACGATTTCGTTCTTCTTGGTGCGGACGGTGGCGAGGACGTCGACAACGTTCAGGGACGTCGAAAAAGTGGCTTCATCCTGGCCAAACGCGAGGGAACTCGCGCCCAGTAGGGACGCTGCCGAGAGCAAAAATTGACGCCGCGAATTCTGCATGGCTGGTGGTAATGCACCACATTCTAACGATGTTTCCGGAAGCCCCGTGGTTTCAATAAACACGATACACTGGAACCCAATTGGGAACCATTACATCTAACCCAGTGAGGCGGTAAATAAAAATATGAGATTGTCAAAAATAGCACTTTTCGCCGCTCTGCTCTCCCCGGGATTGGTTGCGACCGCGTTTGCGCAACACGGCGGCGGTGGACATGGCGGGGGTGGCGGTGGACACGCCGGCGGTGGCGGAGGCGTTCATAGCGGCGGTGGATTTTCCGGAGGCGGTGTTCGTGGAGGCAGCGTCGGTGGCTTCCGCGGAGGTAGCGTAGGCGGATTCCGCGGCGGCGCAGTGGGTGGTTTCCGCGGCGGCGTGGGACGCGGTTATTGGTATGGCGGACGCTGGTACGGCGGGACCGGACTGTACCTAGGATTTGGCGGTTACCCGTACTATGGCTACTACGGCTACCCATATTACGGATACGGATACGACCCCTACTATTACGGCTACGATCCGTATTACGACGGCAGCTATTCGACAGCGCCGGCTCCGCCGCAGAATTACTCGTACAACCAAGGCTATCCCCAACAGAATTACCCACAGCAGCCATATCCGCAACAGGGGTATCCTCCGCAGGGCCAAGGACAGGTTGGTCCTCCTCCGGGAGCTCCGCAGCAGACCCAGCCCCAGGCAGCCGTTCAGGGCGCTGGGCAGTATTATTTGATTGCTTTCACCGATCACACCATTCAGGCGGCGAACGCTTACAAGGTGGAAGGCGATCAGATCTACTGGCAGGATCGCGATAACCGGGAACATCACGCACCGCTTTCCAAGGTGGATGTCCCGTTCAGTCAGCAAATCAATCGCGACCGCAGCGTTGATTTTCAGATCCCTTAACGGATCGAGCAGTACGGGAAGCCAGCTTTAGCCTTTAGCGAGGGCGGCTTCCCGGCCTGCGATGCGGCCGAACACGGTCACTCTCGGCAGACCGTGCAAGGCAAACCCTCCCGCCGATTCTCCCGCGCAGTACAATCCCGCAATTGCTTTTCCCTGCACATCTATCACTTGGCACTTGGTGTTGATCTTGATCCCGGTGAGTGTGTCGTGCAAAATGGGTGTCGACCAGGCCGCGTAGAATGGCGGCTTCTGGATTTTGTACTTGGGTGCGGGCTTGGCGAAGTCTGCGTCCTTGCCGGCGTCGACGTGGGAATTGTAGTGGGCTACCGTCTCTTCGAGTGCGCGTCCGGGGACGGGTTGGAATTGGTACGGGTTCTTGATCTTCGCCGCTAGTTCCGTCAGGCTCGCGGCGCTGAAGAACCAGCCGTTCACATCGACGTTGGGCGGTTGCGGATCCCACTTTTCACGTTGGACAGCGTCGGCATCGAAGATGGCCCAGATGGGGCCGCCTCCGTTAGCTTTGCCGCCGTTCTTGCCGAGGGCGCCGTTGGTTCCCAGGCAGGCGGCGAGGAATTCGGAGGTTTCATCGACCTCATTCCAGAAGCGGTGGCCGATTTGATTGACCAGGATGACATTTTGGAAATCGCGCACGCTGAGGCCGGACGCACCGGCTAGCTTGAACATGGGGCTTTGCGGACTCCATTTCAAATTTCGATAGCCGTAGCGGCAGCCGATGTGGATGGTTTTGGTAATCGCGTAGCCTCGGGGATTGGATTGGTTCGCCGTCGACCACAGGGTCGCGCCCAGGGCTAACGCAAGGGTTTCGCCGTCGGCGTTTTGTTTGGTCCAGGGTTCGCCGGTGGTTTGATATTCCTCGGTCAGGCGCGGGTCGATGCGCCGGCGGAATTCGACGTTGCTGGTGTGGCCTCCGGTGGCCAGAATCACTCCGTTCCTGGCGCGGATGTTGACGTCCTTGCCTTCGAGCTGGGCGGTGATGCCTATCACTCGGCCGGACGCCGGATTCTCGCGGATGATGCGGGTCAGCTTGTGGCGCAGGAGAATGGTGGCGCCTTTTTTTCTGGCGCTGGCTTCGAGGTGGCGTACTAAACCTGAGCCGGGGCTACCGTTGATGGTTTCGTTAAAGTTGTCGGAATACACCTTGGTGACGAACAAGCGGGGCACTGTGCCGCCGTTCACGATGGTGGGGGCTACGTCTTCGAAGATGACGCCGTTCTCCTGTAGAAACTCAAACGTCGCCACGTTTTCATCGGCCCAGGCGCGTACCAAATCGCGGTCAGCGTAGCGGAATTCGGGATTGCGGTGATTGGTATGGTCGAGATAGACCTGATCCGCGGAATCGTCGACGCCGTATTTTTTCTGCAGGCTGGTGCCACCGCCCAAGGGGATGCGTCCCCCGCTGAGCATGGCATGTCCACCGATGTCGTGATTGGCGTCGATCACAATGACGGAGGCGCCGTGATCGCGGGCCATGATGGCGGCGGGAAGTCCGGAGGCTCCGGCTCCGACGATGACCACGTCGGCGGTGTGGTCGAAGCGAGGCTGGGCGGCGGCGGTGGCTGCGCCCAGGCCGGCGGCGGCGGTGCCTTTCAGGAAGTTTCTGCGGTTCACTGCGCGATTCTTTTTTTCCATGGCAGAGGCTCCTTTGGGGGGCTGATCTGGTTCATGATAGCGCGCGCGGCGGAGGGGAGGACGGTTGCGGTGTCTGCCCGGCAAGGTACAGAATGGTGGCGATGCAGCCCCGTACTCTCTTATTGATTTTTGTCGCATGGTTTGGGATTTCGGCTCAGGCTCCTACGCCTAAGGAAGTCCAACGCGGACAAACGAAAGAGCTGCAGCAACTGATTGCGCGAGCCAATGGCGGTGATGCCGCCGCGCAGTACAGTTTAGCCCAGCGCTACAGCACTGGCGCTGCAGGCGTGCCTAAGGACTTTGCCGAAGCAGCACTGTGGGTACGCAAGGCAGCCGACCAGGGAATGGCAAAGGCGCAATACGCGCTCGGCATGATGTACGCCAACGGACAGGGCGTCATGAAGGACGCCGCCGAAGCTGCCAAGTGGGTGACCAAAGCCGCGGACGGCGGGGATCCTGCGGCGCAGAACACTCTCGGAGTTATCTATGAGGCTGGCCAAGGCGTGAAGCAGGACGACGCCGAAGCTGCCAAGTGGTACACGAAAGCCATCGAAACCTACCGCAAAGCCGCCGACGAAGGGGATGCATCCGCTGCCACCGCCTTGGGCAACATCTACGCGCGGGGGCAGGGCGTAACGGGAGATTATAGTGAGGCGGCAAGCTGGTGGCGCAAAGCGGCCGATATGGGATACGCAGGCGCCCAATACAACCTGGGCATGGCGTACGAGCGCGGCCGCGGCGTTCCGGAGGATCGGGTGCAAGCCTACCTGTGGCTTAGTCTTTCCGCCACCGGCACCGGCGAGGAACAAGCGCGGCGGGCCAAAGCGCGCGACACCGTTGCCGTGGGATTAACACCCGAACAGCGCACCGAGGCCAAGCGGCTGATCGAAGAATGGAAGCCGAAGGCGAAGACGCCGCCTCCCGCTGAAGCAAAATGATCCCGCGAATTGTGATCGGCGTGATCGCTGCGACGCTACTCTACGGGCAGCCATCCGCATCACATCCGCTGGTGACGCAGTCTGAATACTTGCGCTGGCAAACGGAGCTCTCAAATTGGGGGCGCTGGGGCAAGGACGATCAGCTGGGAACTTTGAATCTGATCACCGCGGCGAAACGCAAACAAGCGCTGGCTCTAGCGAAAGAAGGATTTTCGGTTTCGCTGGCGCGCGATGCCAGCACAGTTAAGGAAGTGGATAATCCGTGTCCGATCGAGTGGGCGTTGACCACCGATCTGCCGGAGACGACTACGGACCGGATTGCGTATCCTTGCATCCACGGCCCGGGGACGACGCACCTGGATTCGTTCGCGCACATGTTTTTCGACGGGAAGATGTGGAACGGCGATTCGCGGAGCTTGGTTAACAAGCAAAGCGGCGCGGCTAAGAATTCCATCCTGACGATGAAGAACGGGATCGTGACGCGCGGCGTCCTCTACGACATGGCGAGGCTCAAGGGAGTGCCGTATCTGGAGCCGGGCACGCGCATCTATCCGGAAGATCTGGAAGCGTGGGAAAAAATGGCCGGCGTGAAAGCTACCGCCGGGGACGCGCTGATTCTTCGTTGGGGGAAATGGGCGCGGCGCGCGAAGCTGGGTCCGCAAGCCGGCGATGAGGCGGCGGGGTTTGATAATTCGGTGATTCCTTGGCTCAAGAAGCGCGACATCGGACTGCTGGTGTGGGAAACGCCGGGTTACTTGCCGCAGCCGCCGGGCGATCTCTTCAGGAATGCTTTGCACAATTTCGTGCTGGAGATTCTGGGGGTGCACATTCTGGATCGCGCCGATCTCGAAGCGCTCAGCGAGGCCGCGGCGGCGCGCAAACGTTGGGAATTTATGCTGACAGTAGCTCCGCTGCCGATTCCGAACGGGACCGGCTCGCCCGTGAACCCGTTGGCGATCTTTTAATTTATGCGAATCATCGCTTCAACAGTTTTCGTATTGACGGCTGCGATCGCGGTGGGGCAGCCGGTTCACGTGGTGGATGACGCGGCTCTGCGCGGCGCCGGCAAGACCGGGGAGGAGTGGCTGACTTACGGGCACACTCCGGGGGAGACGCGTTATAGCGCGCTGCGCCAGATCGACACCGGCAATGTGAGCCGGCTGGGGTTGGCTTGGTCCCATGAGATCGGCGCGGGCGGCGGTGGGCAGGAAGCTACGCCGCTGGTGTGGAACGGGACCATTTATGGGATCACCAACTGGAGCATCGTGTTCGCGGTGGATGCGCGCACGGGGCAGGAACGCTGGCGCTGGGATCCAGAAGTAAATCAGACGGCGGTGCGGCCGAAGGCTTGCTGCGGCGTGGTGAATCGCGGGCTGGCAATATATCAGGGGATGATCATCGCTCCGGTGATCGACGGAAGATTGCAGGCGTTGAACGCGGAGACCGGGAAGGTGATCTGGGAGGCGCGCGTGGCGTTTCCGCAGGATGAATATACGATCACGATGGCTCCGCGGATCGCCAAGGGCAAAGTGATTATTGGAGTGAGCGGCGGCGATCGGCCTACGCGTGGATTCTTCGCCGCCTACGATGCGATGACGGGATATCTTGCGTGGAAGTTCTACACGGTTCCGGGCGATCCGTCGAAGCCTTTCGAAAATGACGCCATGAAGAAAGCGTCCGCGACGTGGGCTCCCGATGCTTGGAAGCTGGGCGGCGGCGGGGCGGTGTGGGACGGAATGGCTTACGATCCGGACGCGGATTTGTTTTACGTGGGCACGGGCAACGCGGAGCCGTGGCCGGAAGAGCTGCGCAAATCCAAGGGCAAAGACAATTTGTACGTGTGTTCCATCCTGGCCGTGAAGCCGGAAACGGGCGAGTTGAAATGGTATTTCCAGATGGTCCCGGGCGATTCCTGGGATTTCGATAGCGTGCAACAGATGATCCTGGCGGATGTGACCATCAAAGGCCGGCCGCGCAAGGTCATCATGCAGGCCAATAAGAACGGGTTTTATTATGTGATCGACCGCGTCACCGGACAATTCATTTCCGGACAGCCGTATTCGCACGTCACATGGGCCAAGGGTTTGAACGAAGAGACGGGGCGGCCAATGGTGAATCCGGAGGCGCTGTATGGCGCGGACCCGATTTTGATTTCACCGGGCGGCGGCGGGGCGCACAACTGGTCGCCGATGTCATTCAATCCGAATACGGGTCTGACGTACATTCCGACGTCGACGGCGAACAGCTTTACGTACGCGATGACTCCTGACTTTTCGCCCAAGCCCGGACAGACTACGGGGACGATGCGTCCGGCGCCGACGGCGACACGACCGCCTCCGCCATCGATCGGACCGGAGCCTGTCGAGGGCGGCAATCGCGGCGCGTTGGTGGCGTGGGATCCGGTGGCGCAGCAAATGCGCTGGCGCATGCCGGGCGGCGGGGGAATCGGCGGAGGAACGCTCACTACCGCGGGCAATCTGGTGTTTCAAGTGATCAACGATGGACGGCTGCTGGCCTACAGCGCCGACAAGGGCGAGAAGCTGCTCGAAATCCAGACGGGGCTGCGCAGCGGTATGGGTCCGCCGATCACGTTTCAGTTGGATGGGAAGCAGTACGTCGCGGTGATGGGCGGCGTCGGCGGGATATCTGGCGGGAATGCAGGTCCGGGGAATGTGGCGACGCCGAACCAACCTACCTTGCTGACCTACGTGCTGGATGGCGCGAGCCACTGAGCAGCGAGTGCTACAGTGAGGGCGGGTGAGAGCAGTCGTATTCAGTCTCGCGGTCCTCAGTTTTTTCCAGGTTGTTGGTGTGGCCGAGCCGCTGCCGCAGCCGCCTTGCGGAGCCGAAGCGATACCGGTTTATCCGGACCTGGAACATTCGCCCTCTTTCAAAGTTTGGGGTCGCAGTAGCAGCAGCCGCGAATGGATGCCGCCGGGGTGCCTGGGTTGGTCCGCGCCGGGCTTTGTGACCCTGGTGACTACGGTCGGGCGCTTTCGCTATTCCGGCGGAGTGAATGAGTTGCTTGGCCGCGTGGGTGCGATTTCGCAGCTCACAGGGATTCGTTATTGGTCGACGACTCGCCAACATTGGGCGCCCTTGATCGTGAGCGCTTCGGCTCTCGCCGGGCCAGAGGGTGCGCATCATCGCCAGGACTTTTCCGTGCCCGAGCTTGCGCAGGGCAGCACGGTCTACTATCAGCAAAGCGATAACACGTCGGGCAAAGCCATTTATCAGTTGCGGATCGTCAGCGTGTCGCCGGATCGCCTGATTTTCGAAACCGAAAATGTCACGGCGATGCGCTATCTGCTGGTGCCTATTTTCCCTCCGCACGAATTTCAGGCCATCTATTTTCTGGAGCGGGAATCGCCTGAAGTCTGGCGATTTTACAGTCTGGGGCGGACCGGCAAAGACGCCAATGGACTCGCGGCGGGGCATGATGCATCGACGATCAATCGTGCAATGGCGTTTTTTCGGTATTTAGTTGGAATCCCGACAGATCAAGAGCCGCCGGCGGCGCGCTGATCCTTCGGCTACTCGCAAATAATTTCAGTCGCTGGCTTAACGCCATTCGCGCTGAACGAACCGTCTATTTTCCTTCCGTCACTGAATGAGACCTGAAAATTGCCGGAGATCGCGCTCACGATCCACGATTCGCTGAAAAATGAAACATGCAATATTTGAATCTTGCTCTTCATGACAAATCTGCATCCACCCGAACCTGTGCATTCCTCACCAGGAACTTCGATCCACACCCTTTCCTTCTCCAGATTCTTCAGAAACGGACCGGAAGGAAGTGTAAGCACGAGGGGCTTCGCTAACATCTTTTTTTGAACGCGCACTAATTCGAGACGATATGCTTCTGAAAAAGAACATCTCGCAAATCTAATGGAGCCAGTTGCGTCGCTTCCATAGGTCGTTGGAGGAAAGGACAACAAAGAAAACCCGATGATGAACCTTACTAATTTCGAGCTACGCAGAGACGTCAGTGAGTATTCATCGCCGGGCGCGCTGATCTTTAATGGTGCGGATAAGAGGACTTGAACCTCCACTCCCTTGCGAGAACATGGACCTGAACCATGCGCGTCTGCCAATTCCGCCATATCCGCATATGTTGGTGGGCCTTTCCATTTTCTAACGCGCGGTGGCCCGTGTCAAATTTTGCGGCTATTTGGCGGTGCGCAGATCCAGGATCAGGCGCATGACCAGGCCTTCGATCTGTGCCGCGACGGTGCGGTAGTAGGCTTCGCTCTGGCCGATGGGGTCCGGCACCACCCAGTCGATCACTTGTACGCCGGGCATCTTCAAGGGAGCTCCGCTCATGTTCAACACGACATCAAAAGGCTGGCCTCGAAAGGTGTCGACACTCTTCGGGAAGTGATCGTCGATGTTGAGATTGCGCTCGGCCAGGGTCTGCTTGGTGAGTGGCGCGATGTAGCTGGCGGGGCTGACGCCGGCGCTCTGCACTTCTAGGATGTCGGCGCCATACGCTTCGGCGAACGCTTCCGCCATTTGGCTGCGGCAGGAATTGCCGATGCACACGAACAGCACGCGCTTCTTCGCAGCGGCGGGCTTAGGAACCGACGAGGGTGCAGCGGGATCGATCCGGCTGGGACCACGCAGGCGGTGGCGCACGCCTCTTACGCCGCTGGGGTTTTTTCCGCTTGCGTCCGGTACCATGCGAGCGTCCTCTTCAACCCTTCTTCAATAGTGAAACGCGGGGCGTGGCCAAGTTCCGCGACGGCGCGAGTGGTGTCCGCCATCGAGTGGCGCACGTCGCCTTCGCGTGGCGGTCCAAATTTCGGGGGAATGGTGACGCCTTCCATTTTCTGCAACGCATCCCACACGAACTTGAGCGTGAAACGTCCGCCGTTGCCGGCGTTGTACATTTTGCCGGCGACTCCGGGGGCGTGCGAGGCTTTCACGCACAACTCCGCGACGTCTTCGACATAAGTGAAGTCGCGGGATTGTTCGCCATCGCCGAAAATTGTCGGCGCCGTGCGTTCCAGCAGATGTTTCATGAACAGGCTGAGCACGCCGGAGTAGGCGCTGGTCGGGTCCTGACGAGGGCCGTAGACGTTGAAGAAGCGCAGCGCCACCATCTCCATACCGAAGCAGGAATGGAACACGGAGGCGTACTGTTCGCCCACCAGTTTCTGCACTGCGTAGGGCGACTTCGGGCGCGGGACCATCGTCTCGACTTTAGGTAGAGTCTCGCTATCGCCGTAGGCCGACGACGAGGCCGCGTAGACCACGCGCCGCACGCTGCCCTCAGCCGCCGCGCGAAACACGTTGAAGGTGCCGTCGATATTGACTTCGTGCGAGGGCACCGGATCGGCAATCGAGCGCGGCACCGAGGGAATCGCGGCCAAGTGATACAGCGTGTCAGCACCGCGAATGACCGGCAGCAATGCCGCTGCATCGCGAATGTCGATATGGTGCAGTTTGACGCGATCGCGAACTTCCGCGAGGTTATGTTCGTAACCGGTGAGCAGATTGTCGATCACTTCTACCTCGCCGTCGCGCCGATCGAGAAGCTTGCGCACCAGCGTCGAGCCGATGAACCCGGCTCCTCCCGTAACAATATATTTCATATTCAAGTCCGTTTCGCGACGGCCACCAGCGAGAGCCCGGGCCAGGGCAGCAACCCGTCCACGCGGCGCCAGAACCACACCGTCTTATCGAATAATTTGAGGGCGGGCCGGCTGATAGCGCGGCGCCCGAGCACTTTCCCGAAGAACCACCAGGATAGCGTGCCGATTTTATTCAGTTGATACATGTGCTCAATTTCAAAACCGGTCTGTCCCAGCATCTGCCCGAGTTCTTCGCGCGAAAAACGCCGTAATTGACCCATGCCTTCATCGAGCGATCCGTACAATCCCTTCCCTTGCGGGACCAGCACCAGTACCGATCCGCCCGGCACCAGGCACGTCCGCAGCGATTCCAAGACAACTATCGGATCTTTTGCCGATTCCAGTACATTCACGCACAAGACCGTGTCGAACTGACCGGCACCCGGCTGGTAATCGGCGGGCTCTTCCGGATGCAGCTCGCAAACCGTCACATTCGGCGTACGCAGGAAGCGGTTGCGTAGGGCATGCAAATACAGCGGGTCGCCTTCGCCAGCTACATAATGTAATTTTTTAGCCATCAATCGACCTGTGAGATTGCCAAGTCCGGCGCCGATCTCCAGCACGCGATCTCCCAGGTGCGGGCGCAGCACGCGCGTCACCCAGGTCAAATATTGCGGAGTTCCGGTCAGGTTATTGAGCAGTCCGCGGCCGTAATTGGCCTCATACATGTCGTCGACTACCCAGAAGTAGAGGATCACGCCCAGGGCCTTCACGCCGTCTTTCCAACCGATTTTCTTGCCTTCTTCGTAAGTGCGCCCGTGATAGCTGATGGGGACTTCGTAGACGCGAAATTTGCGCTTCGAGCACTTCATCGTGATCTCCGGCTCGAAGCCGAAGCGGTTAGAGCGGATGGGAATGCTCTTCAGAAGATCGGTGCGGAAGACTTTGTAGCAGGTCTCCATGTCTGAGACATTCAGATTGCTAAAAATGTTCGACAGCAGCGTGAGCGTCTTGTTGATTACCGTGTGCCAGTAAGGCAGCAGGCGGGTTTGATCGCTCACCAGGTAGCGCGAGCCGAACACGGCATCGGCGTTGCCATCGAGCAGAGGGCGCAGCAAACGCATGTATTCGGAGGGATCGTACTCGAGATCGGCATCCTGCACCAGGCAGAAATCGCCCTGCGCTTTTTCGATCGCGGTACGCACTGCTGCGCCTTTGCCTTGATTGACCGGCTGCCGGAACAGGCGGATGCGAGGCTCACTGATAGCCAGACGATCCAGAATGTCCGAGGTGCCGTCGGTGGAACAATCGTCCACGATCACCAGCTCGCGTTCCATATTTTCGGGCAGGGGCGCAGCTAGGACCAGGGAGAGGCTCCTCTCGACAACTGTGCGTTCGTTGTAAACAGGAATCAGAATGGAGAGGAGCATCCGATTCCATCAGTATAATTGGAAGTGCTTTCCGAAAATCACATGAGCATGCAAACACCTGTACTCGAGACCAACGTATCCGGACTGAAGCTTCGCGGCCGCGGCAAGGTCCGCGACATTTATGAAGACCCGCAGCATCCCGAACGCCTGTTAATCGTCGCCACTGACCGCATCTCTGCGTTCGACTATATCCTGGGCACCGGCATCCCCGACAAGGGTCGCGTGCTGACGCAGATGAGCCTGTTCTGGTTCGATTTCCTGAAGGAAACCGTGCCCAATCATCTGCTAAGCACCGATATGACCGGCCTTCCCGCCGAGCTCGAAGGGCGCTCGATGTGGGTGAAGCGCGCGAACATGTTTGACGTCGAGTGCGTGGCGCGCGGCTATCTGTCGGGCTCCGGCTGGAAAGAATATCAACAGACGGGCGCGGTGTGCGGCATTGCCCTGCCCCCCGGCTTGCGCGAGAGCGATGCGCTTCCCGAACCGATCTTCACCCCGGCGACCAAGGCGCAGACGGGCCACGACGAGAACATTTCATTCGAGCGCATGGTGTCCATCGTTGGCGAAGATCTTTCCAAGCAACTGCGCGATCTCACGCTCAAGATTTATCAGCAGGCTGCAAATTACGCCCGTCCGCGCGGGATTATTTTGGCCGATACCAAGTTCGAATTCGGCATGATCGATGGCGTGATGACTCTCGCCGATGAAGTACTGACGCCGGATTCGTCGCGTTTCTGGCCGGTGGATACATATAAAACCGGTGGGCCGCAGCCGTCTTATGACAAGCAATACGTGCGCGATTACCTCGAATCCATCCACTGGAATAAGCAGCCGCCGGCACCGGGGCTGCCTGAAGAGGTCGCTCGCCGCACGGGCGAAAAGTACAAAGACGCTTACCTCGCGTTGACGGGACGCGCGCTCCATCCAGCATCCGCGTGAGCCTGCTTGACCTGCTGGTTGCGATCGTTGTCGGCGTCTCAGTGGCTGCCGGATTCGTGGCTGGATTCGCGCGCGTCAGCATCGGCTTCATCGCCGCTATCCTGGGCGTCGTGTTCGGCTTCTGGTTCTACGGTGTCCCGGCGCAATGGGTGCACCACTACCTGAAATCGACGACCTTGTCGAATTTGCTCGGCTTTATGCTGGTGTTCTGGGCGATCCTGCTGGTGGGCTCGCTGCTGGCGAAGCTTTGCTCTAAAGTTTTCAAGTGGACGGGACTCTCCTGGTTGGATCGCCTGCTGGGAGCTGCCTTCGGATTGGTGCGCGGGGCGCTGATTGCCATCGCCATGATTGCGGTGCTGCTGGCGTTCACGCCCAAGCCGATGCCGAACTGGATGGTGAAATCGGAGGTGCTGCCTTACGCGATGGAAGCGTCCAGTGCTATTTCGAGTCTGGCGCCCAATCCGATCAAAGCCGCTTTCCTCGACAGCATGTATGAGCTGCGCCGGCTGTGGGCTGAACAACTGCAAAAGAGCCGCGAGGAACTGCGGAATTTGAAGCGCGACGCGAAAGCTAAGAAGAAAGACGAATGAAAGACCTGCTGATATTCGACCTCGACGGGACCTTGATCGATTCCAAGGAAGACCTGGTCAGCTCCGTTAACGCCATGCTGGCGTGGAAGCATCGCGCTCCCCTGCCCCACAATGTGGTGGCTTCGTATGTCGGCAATGGCGCTCCCATGCTGGTAAAACGCGCGCTGCCGGATCTGGACGAAGACGAGCATCTGGCGGCTTTGCAATTTTTCCTGGACTATTACCGCGAGCACATGCTCGACGCCACCACGCTCTATCCAGGCGTGCGGGAGGCGCTCGACCGGTTGCATCAACATCACATTGCGCTGGCCGTGCTAACCAATAAGCCGGTGCGCTTCAGTGAGCGTCTGATCGCAGGGCTGGGGCTCTCCGGGCATTTTTTCAAGATCTACGGCGGCAATAGTTTTGAAGAAAAGAAGCCGAACCCCATCGGCATCGAACGCCTGATCTCTGAATCCTCCGCGGATCGCTCGCATACGGTGATGGTGGGTGACAGCGCGGTTGACGTGTTGACGGCGCGCGCCGCTGCGGTTCAGGCCTGCGGCGTGTCTTGGGGGTTTCAGCCGGAAACTTTCGCGCAAGCGCCTCCTGATTTCATCGTCGACGACCTGCGGGTGCTGGCAGAAATGGTCCTCGAACGGGTTTAGCGCGGTTGCGCTAAAATCCCGTCATATGAAGTGCCGCATCGCCCTTTTGCTCCTCGCAGGCTCCGCCTTTGCTCAGGAGAAGGCCCTTATCTTGAAAGCCGCGCGTATGTTCGACGGCCATGAAATGCGCACGCCCGGGCTGGTAGTGGTGAACGGCTCGCGCATTTTCGGCGTCGGCCCCGGCGCTCCCACGCCCGCCGGGGCGCAGGTCATCGACTTTGGCGACGCCACGCTGGCACCGGGGTTTATCGACGCGCATACTCATTTGTCGATGATGTACAACGCCGACTACCGGCAGAATGAACTCGACCAACTACAACGCACGATCCCGGAGCGCACCCTGCGGGCCACGGAAAATTTGAAGAAGACGCTGATGGTGGGCGTCACCACCACGCGCGATGTGGGTAGCAGCGAGTTCATGGACATCGGGCTGCGCAACGCCGTCGGGGCCGGGATCATTCCCGGCCCGCGGATGCTGGTGTCGGTTCATGCAATCGGCTCGACCGGCGGCCATTGCGATGGCCAGAACGGCTTTCGCGCGGGCATGTTCGGGCGTGAAACAGGGCCCGAGGATGGCGTCATCAACAATCCCGATGAAGGACGGCGCGCTGTCCGCTACAACGTGAAATACGGCGCCGATGTGATCAAGATCTGCGCCACGGGCGGCGTGCTCTCGCTCACGGATGAAGTGGACATCCCGCAGCTTACCCAGGAAGAGACCAATGCCATCGTCGACGAAGCACATACGCTGCGCAAGAAAACCGCGGCGCACGCCCACGGAGCTGAAGGCGCCAAACGCGCGATCCGGGCAGGCATCGATTCGATTGAGCACGGCGCGTTTCTGGACGATGAAGCTCTCGACATGATGAAGGCGCGTGGCACCTATTACGTTCCTACGCTGATGGCTCTCGAAGGCGGCAAGGAGATCCTGGCCAAGGGAGGCTATCCGCCGCTGGTGGCGGCCAAGATGACGGCGGCCGTGGAATCCATCAATCAAGTGGTACGCAAAGCCATCGCTAAAGGCGTGCGCATCGGTATGGGAACCGACGCCGCGGTGTATCCGCATGGCCGCAATGTCGAAGAGTTTCATTTGCTGACAGCGCTGGGGATGAACCCGCTCGATGCCTTACGCGCCGGCACATATGTCGATGCCGAGTTGTTGGGCATGCAGACGCGCATCGGTACGCTCGAAGTGGGAAAGTTCGCGGACGTCATCGCCATGCCCGGCGACCCCACGCAGAATATCCGCTTGGCCGAGAAAGTTTTCTTCGTCATGAAAGAAGGCGTTATTTACCGTAACGACACGCGGCCTTAGCGAGCCTTCCCGCAGTCGGGCTAGGATAAGAAGTGGAGGAATGGCCGAGTGGTTTAAGGCGGCGGTCTTGAAAACCGTTGACGGGGAAACTCGTCCGGGGGTTCGAATCCCTCTTCCTCCGCCAGCGTTTTATTCATGGACAAAGCAGCAGACTTGAAATTGATCGCCGATAACTGGAGCGTCTTGTTGCCGGCGGCGGAGCGTGCTTTCGAGGAGCACGGCAGAGGAATGCTGCTGGTGGATACTACGCGGATCGAAAGCGGCGGCTATCCGTTCCAATACGTCCGCATGGCTGCGCTGCCGGCGGGCGATTCGGATTGCGAACGCATGGTGCGGACCTACGATCCGGAGAAAGAAATTATCATCAGCCTGGTTCGGGCCGACGGGCACGTTTATTCGTATGAACTCGGGCGCCCCGGCCAAAGCGGAGTCATCCGGCCGTAGGGCTCGCTATTTCTCGTTCTCCAACAGCTTGCGAATCTCGAGCAGCTCTTTGCGGCGTGCCGGATCGGATTTGGGGTAGCTCATCTTCAAACTCTTCAGCGCATCCAGAACTACACGCGACACAATCAACTGCGCTGTCTCCTTGTCATCGGCCGGCACCACATACCAGGGAGAGGTGTGCGTGCTGGTCGCGCTGAGGCACGCCTCGAACGCTTTGGTGTAATCTTTCCAGAAGCCGCGCTCCTTGATGTCGTCCACGCTGAATTTCCAGTTCTTCTCGGGATCGTCGATGCGCTTGAGGAAACGCTTGCGCTGCTCCTCTTTCGAGAGATGCAGAAAGAACTTGACCACGCGCGTGCCGTTGCGGTGCAGGTGGTGTTCCAGATTCACGATGGAGCGATAGCGGCCGCGCCAGATGGATTCCTTGTCCGACAGGTCGGGCGGCAGATTCTCGCCGGCCAGAATCTCGGGATGCACGCGCACCACCAGCACCTCTTCGTAATAAGAGCGGTTGAAGATGCCGATGTGCCCGCGCTCTGGCAAGCGGCGCGTGGCGTTCCAGAGAAAGTCGTGGGCCAGTTCTTCGGCGCTGGGGTGCTTGAAGCTGAAAACCTGGCATCCCTGCGGATTTACGCCCGACATCACGTGCTTGATGGCGCTATCCTTGCCTGCGGCGTCGAGCGCCTGGAAGATCAGCAGCAGTGAATATTGATTCGAGGCATAGAGCAGGCTCTGGCGCGCGCTCAACTTTTCGATATGCTCGGCGAGCAGCGCTTTATATTCCTCCTGCGAGCTATAAATCGGCTTGATTCGGGTGGGCCACTTGCTGAGATCGAGCTTTTTCCCGGCACGGACACGAAAGTCGTCGGCGTCGATTTTCTTCATCGGTTCCCCTCGACACCATGGTACCCGGAACCCCCTTTTGACAAGTCCACCCCGGGCGTGGCATGCTGATCAGACCTCCCCGTATGAAACGCGCTCTGCTACTTCTGTCCCTGGCCGTAGGCACCCTCGCGGGTGACAAACCGGCAGTCTCCGAATGCTTTCAGGTTCACTCGCTCACACGCATGGATGGCGACCATTATTGGGCAGATTGGACCAATGCCTGTCCCTACACGATCGATTCGGTGTACGTGATGATCGGCTTCCGCGATAAGTTTCATAACCTGCTGGGCGACGGCGTGTGGGGGCTGCACTTCATCACGCAGGGCGCGCATCGCGTGACTCGCTTCTCTACCCCGGCCGGCGTCACCGCTTACGAGTTTGTCGACATCCGCAAAGTAACCACCGATTCCAGCGAAGCACTGCGCTAGAGTTGAAGCGGAGGCGGCTCACATGAAACTGGCGTTGTGTCTAGCCCTGCTAGGTGTGCAGGCATTTGCGGCGGAGGCGATCCCTGGCGGCCCCAGCGTCATTCCGCACGTAGTCGATGGGGACGGCTGGAAGACCATTTTTACGCTGGTGAACCTGGATAGCAGCGCGGTGTCTTTCACGCTACGGTTCTATGCCGACAACGGCACTCCGGTGGCGTTCCCCACTACGTCGGGGACTTCGTCAACGATCACGGGCACGCTGGCGGCTCGTGGGTCGATGACGATCGAAACCAGCGGGACGGCTGTGCCGCTTACCGAGGGATGGGCCTACCTCGATACGCCCCGCACCATCGGCGGCACCGCCATTTTCCGCCGGGTGATCTCGGGACAGCCGAATTATGAGTCTTCCGAGGCGCTTGATACTGGTCTTGGCAGCCACTTCGAAATGCCCTTCGATCATCTGAACGGCGCGGCTACCGGGTTCGCCATCGTCAACCAGACGGCGGGGACATCCGGTGTGATTTCTTTGGTATTCCGCGACGAAAGCGGGAACCAGGTGCTCACCGACAGCTTTACGCTGGTGGGCTTGGGTCACAACGCTTTCACTCTCACGCAGAAATATCCGCAGTTGATCGGATTGCGGGGGACGTTCGAAGTGTCGACGACCGGCGTTTACATAAATCTGCTGGCGCTGCATTTCTTGAACGGCAGCTTCACTTCGATTACGCCGCTGGCATCCTGGCTGTGGCAGTGAGTTTTAGTTAGAAGGTGAAGCGGAGTTGCAGTTCCAAGCGGCGATTGGCGGTTTGGGTTGCGCCTCCACCGAAACCGCTGGTGATGCCTTGCGCTTCGCCGAAAAACGGCGAGCCTAGCGTTCCTACGGGCGCGCTGGGGTTCACCGAGTTCAGGACATTTCGAATTTCGACGCTGGCTGTCAGGTTGTAGCGCCGGGTGGCTGCCGCGCCCGCTAATCCACCGGGACCGCCAGGGCCGGGGCCGCCGCCCAAGCCCCCGCGCGGACCGCCGCCGCCACCTCGTCCGCCGCCGCCTCCGCCACCCCCGCCGCCGGGACGCGCATTGGGCGCGCGACTGGTGGCTTCTCCGAAGCCCCAGGTGCGGCTGACACGCATATTCAGGTTCAAGCTGCCGAATCCATTGCCCAAGTTACGCGGAATGATGGTCTCACCAGGGGTCGGCTTCGAATTCAGGAAGCCATAGGGAGTCGCGAAAACGAAGGGACGGCCGCCGGCCGCTACCGCCGCGTTGCTGGCTTGTATGTCGGCCGCAGTGGCGTAGGAGGGACGGTCGTTGGTAATGGTATCGCCATTCAGATCCTGACCCACCACAATATTAAACGGGGCGGCTGAAGATAAAACCAAAAACGGATTCAAGCGGATGCCCAAAGGCGCCGTGATGCTGCCGCCGACGAACACTCGGTGGCGCACATCGAAGGCGGCCCGGCTCCATTCGTTCGACAGGTCGTAGCTATTGGCGGGGAAGCTATTCACGCCGTCGGTGTTCGAATGAGCATGCCCCCAGCTGTAATAGCCGAACAGCGAATAGCGCGCGCTCAAGCGGGCGTTGATGTTGGTGGTCAACTGATTTTGTTTGAAGAGGCCGCTCGATTGGTATTCGTAGAGCGGGCTCGCGTTGCCCATGGGATAGATGGGGTTCGCCGGGAAGGTCCCCGGCAAGGGCGCGTTGATGTTTACCGTGCGCAGCTCGTGGACCCCGCGCGAGTCGGTGTAGTTGACCGAGAGAGTGATGTTCCTGGGCAACTGGCGGTCAGCGCCGATCGCACTTTGAATGATGCGCGGAGCGACCAAGCCCGGGTCGATTTTCCAACTGGTGACGGCCTGCCCCGGGGGCACGAACGCCAGCGGATCGGTACCGCTGGTGAAGAAGAACTGCGGGTCCTGGACGACGTAGCGCTGCTGGACTTCGCCGTTGAAGCGTTCGGCGTTCAGCACCTGCGCCAAGGCAAAGCGATCGTAGAACAAACCGAACCCTCCGCGGATGACGAGCTTCGGCTGACGCAAGCGGCCTTGTCCCCCGCCCAAGCCCCAGGCCACGCCGACGCGCGGCGCGAAGTCGCCTTTATCGTGCATATTGGTCTGCGCCTCATAGCGCAGTCCCAGGCTGAGCGTGAGGCTGGGAATGACGCGCCAGTCGTCCTGAATGAAGGGCGCGACATCCACCTGGTCGACGTGTGAGAGCGGATTGCCGGCCACCGCGACGTATTGAAACGCTCCGCCGCCGTTGGCGACGATCTGCGAGAAAGCCAGATTCTGCTGGATGCCCTGCAGAGTAGCGATGTAGGCGTTGATGGAGGAGAACACAAACATCCCGTTGAAGTTAGTGTTGTTGAAATCGGCCTCGCGGTAAGCCCGCAGGCGCGCGCCGATCTTCACGAAATGCTTGCCCTTGTTGATAGATGTGTAGTTCTGCAGTTCGTAAGTGCCCTGATCGGTAAACTGCGGTCCCTGCTCGGCCGCGTTGCCGGTGAAGTATCCGCTCACGGCGATGGTGGGAGCGTCGGCAGTGGCAGTCTGTGAATTCGCGGAACGCGTGTATTGAAAACGGGTTTCGTTGATGGCTTGCGGGCTCACCACCCAGGTGGCGGTCAATTGTGCGGATTGGGTGGTGGTGCGGTTGTTGACGCCCTCGGCGGGAAGATTGAATCCGCCGACGCCGGTATCGTCCTGGGTCACGCGGGTCCAGGTATAGCGGGCCTGCAAGGTGATCTTCGAGCCCAATTGATAATCGATGCGCGGACTCACCGAAATACGCGAATTTGGCGTGGGCACATTTTCCGTCAACGGCTGCGGCAGGAAACCGGGACCAAGGATGGTGGCTTTGACCAGCGCCTGTTCGTCCTGCTGCCGGTCACTAAAATCCAGGAAAAAAGACGTCTTCTTATTTAGAGAACCGCTGAGGTTGCCTTGAAACTGCTTGGTGAAGAAAGAAGGCTTAGTGGTAGCAAAAGGATTCCGGGCGTCGAGCGCGCCGTCATCCATCTGGTAAAAAATCGTGCCGCGCAGTTTATCGGTGCCGGGTTTGGTGAGGATCTCGATGCGCCCAAAACCGATTTTGTCGAACTCGGCGGAAAAAGGATTCGAGTTGATGCGGATTTCGCGGATGGAATCCTTGGGCGGCAACTGTCCGTTGCTGAATCCGTCGACGAAGATTTGCCCGCCGTTGGGGCCGGCAGCCGGTCCTGCCAGCGCCATCAAGTCGTTTTGCAGATCATCGGGGTCATCGGAGAGCATGTCCAAATCCTGCCCGGTGAGCACTAATTGGCCGGCGTTTTTGGAGGGGTCGAGCTCCAATTGCGTGGTTTCGGCGACGGTGACCTCTTGCTTGTCGGCGGCTATCGAGAGCTTCGCGTCGGCGGTGGTCGCGCGCGCGGCCGTCAGTTCAATCTGCATGCTTTCGAATAGCGAGAAGCCGGTGGCGCCGATGCGGAGAGTGTAAGTTCCCGGAGGCAAGCCGGTGATCGCGTAGACGCCATCATTCCCGGTCTTGGCGACGCGCACGAGCCCCCCGGAGCCGGTCACGGTGACGCTGGCTCCGGGGACGCCGGCGCCGGAGGGGTCGCTCACGGTTCCGCGAAGACTGGCTGTGTTTTGCGCGAACAACGCCGCGCCGGCCAGCAGAAAAACCAGAATGGATCGTTCGAAGAGGGACATGCGCACCTATTGGCCGAAGCCGCCGAGGTCGGCGCCGCCGCCTACGTTCCAATCGCCGAGAGACATTTCGCGCGTGCCCGGTTTCGTGAGAATCGCTTCGACGCCCGCGAGTAGGGTGATGGCAGTGACTTGTTCGGAGTTCGCGCCGTTCACACTTGAAACGATAATGGCGTCGCCGGTCATGAGATCCGCGATCTTGATAGCAGGCGTGCGCTCGATCATCGATTGCAGATCGCCGTTCCCGCCGCGTCCGCCGCCGAATCCGCCGGGGCCTCTGCCGCCGCCCGCAGGAGCGCCGCCAGCCGGACCGCCGCCAGGGGCGCCTTCAGCGGGCGCCATGCCGTGCAGGCGATTCGCGATCACCTGCGATAGCTGGGGTTGCAGTTTCTTGAGCGTCGAATCCGCTGAAATCTTCACGGTCATCGGCTTCTTGGTCTCGACATTATTAATGCGAATCACGTTTTCCTGTAAATCCACCGCCGTCACCAAGCCGGCGATCATCTTGAACTGGCCGGACACAATCTCATCGGCCGTCATCTGAGAACCATCCGGCGTTTTGTCGCCGCGCGCCCGCACCTGGTCTCCTTTACGGAGATCTGCAAGCTGCGATGGTTTCGCGTCGGCAAATTTAACGGAATCGGGCGTGTAGCGGCGGATTACAGCATTGGGTCCGGGTTTAACAAGCACAGGCTTGACGCCTGCCAGCGTGCGCACATTGAGAGTGAACGAATCGGCGGTGACGTCGGCGACGATACCGGTGACGCCGCGGCGATCCCAATCGGCACGCTCGGCCGCTTGCTTGCTCTGGATGTCGCTTTGTGAAATGACCACAATTTCCAGGGCCGCCAAGGATTTGTCTTCAGCGGTGCGGCCGCGCGCGCGCAGACGGTCGCCGACATTAATATCTGTAAGTTCGATGGGCGCGGCGTTGGTCAAGTTGGTCGCGCCCGGGGCTACGCGAACCACTTTGGCCTTGGGGTCCACCGAGACCGCTACTTCGCCGGTGTCGGTCTTGAGTGTGAGCTGGCGCGCGGCGGCGTCCATTTTCGTCACCACGCCGAGGGCCCGGCCGGTGACTGTTTCCTGCGCGAAGCTGGCCGGCGCCGTTAGAAACACTACCAGCACGGCAATACTTTGGATCGTCCTCATCCAGTAATTAAGACCTCTACTAACGAGTTTAGGTTACAGTCACTGCGCCGCGGCGGAGCGCAATCCTACGGCCGGAAGATACAATCCACGGCGCTCGCGCTTCCACCACGCGCCGGTGCGGCGGCGGGTTTCGCTATCGGTGAAGGTATATTCATAAGCGATCGCGCGAATGTAGCGGGGCGGCTGGTTGGGGAAGGGGTTATTGCCAAGCAACGCCTCGACGTCGGGCGAACCTTCGAGCAGGCGCAGAGTTAGGCTTACGAACCATGGGTTCGTTTGGTAATTACTGAGAGCCGCAAACCACATTTGCCAGTCGAGACGCGGCTGGTGCGGAGCCACCCAGCCGGGCGCGCGGTTAACGTCGCCGGGCTTGTATTTGAACTCGTAGGGTTTCCATGTCTGGCCGTCGGCCGAGCCTTCGAGAACGATCTCGATGCGTTCAGTGGTCATCACGGCGAACAGTCCGTAGGTGTTGACGATCTGTAGGGGCGCGGCGTAGCGCAGCGGGGCGTTGAGCATAGCGGGCAGGCGGCCGTTGAAAGTCTCAACCAGATGCGACAGGCTGAGCACCATCACCAGGACTCCAACGACGGCCGCGATATAAGGAGCGCGCCGGTCCTCTGCGGTTTCGGTAATGCGGTCGCGGTGGAGTACGGGCACGAAGCGCGCGAGCGCTTGATCGTCGAATAAAAAGAGAGTCAACGCGAGCGTGAGTAAGTTAAAGAACGTGTAGTTGCCGGTGATGAAGATCAACACTTGAAGGCCGATCAGCCACCACGCTCCGAACATGCGCAGGCGTCGCGGAAAGAAGATGAGAAGCGGCATGCCCACTTCGATCACGAGCGTCGCAGCAGTGGCGAAGTGCTGGAATCCGGCGGGGAGTTTGTCGGCGTACCACGCGAGGACCGTCGGCAGCGGCTGCGTGTGCCAGTGGAAACTGAGCGCCGACAGGTTGCGCCAAGTGGGATCGCCGCTCATGAGCTTGACGGCACCTGACAGGAAGTACAAACGGAACACCAGCCAGCGGAATAGCCAGGGCACGATGCGGTTCTGACCCAGGAAGATGGTGAGGAATCCGGCTTCGAGCAGGAGTGAATCCCACTGGAAGGAGAGAAACTCCTGGCCTACCGAGGCGTAGGACAGATACAGAATGAAGAGCAGGACGGGGATGAAGCGTTCGAATCTCCCACGCGCAAAGCCGGTGAGAAACAGCATGGCTGCGAAGACCATGCCGGCGAAGCAGAGTACGACGAGGGTGGTGTCGTCGGCCGCGATCCAGAAGAGACTGGGGACGGCGAGGAAGCGCAACGCGGAGCCGGTGCGTGCGACCGAAGCAAGGAACGGGACCACGGGGACTACGCCGCGCGCTCCCAGCAGGCCAGCGACTTGGAGTGAAAGCGATCCGAAGGCGATGGCGTAGATGAGCGCCAGGGCGCGTAGAAACAGCCATTGAGTGGCGGCGAAGCGGGTGGGCTCGATGCGTGTTCCAAAAGTGAAGCGGGTGAGTTGATAAAAAAAGTTCCGGTGAGGGGCGATGATGCGATAGGCGAGTTCGCTGGGGGCTGCGATCCACGGGTAGAGGCGTTCTTTGCCGAGTGATTCGAAGACAGCGCGCGCGCCCCTGGCGACGGTACCGTCGGGACGCACGAGTTGTATCGACTTCGAGTACGCTTCGCGGGGAATTTGCGGGAAGCGGTCGCCTACGTCCTGGGACGCTAGGTACTCGATGCGATCGCCGGTGAGCTGGCGCCAATAGTCGAGCCAGATGCGGCAGAAGGCGCAATGGCCGTCGTAGATGAGAGTGGGCTTGGGCGCGGACATGCCTAGACTATTATCGGCGCTGGATGTTCGTAGGCCAAAATGCTGACGGGCTAGATCCGCGTATCCCAACAGGAAGTTTCAAAAGATCGAAAAGGCTGCCCGGATCAAGTTGGGCTTTCTGGACGCGGCGGCGGCGCTGACGGATTTGACGCTTCCGGGTTTGCGGCTGGAGAGGCTTTCGGGCGATCGCGCGGGGCAGTACAGTATTCGTATCAACGAACAATACCGGATTTGTTTTCGCTGGCGGGAGGGGGACGCTTATAGAGTCGAAGTCACGGATTACCACTAAGAAATTGCCGCTGCTGGATCCGGGCGAGTACCTGCGGAGCGTGCTTGACGACGCCGGACTGAGCGCGAACGCCGTGGCACTGTCGCTGCGTGTGCCGGCGAATCGGTTGACGGAGATCCTTAACGGGCGGCGGGCGATCACCGCCGATACAACGATGCGCTTGGAGCGCTACTTAGGCACTTCCGCGCAGATGTGGATGAATCTGCAGGCGAGGTACGATCTGGACGCGGCTGAGGAGGCGCTGGCGGAGCGCATCCAGATGGAAGTGCAGCCGCTGCGGCGGGCGTCGTAACGCTACTGGTTCAACAGCGGAATGTCTTTGGCGGGCTTGGGTTCCGGGAAAGTCTTGATGTAGGCGTAGACGTCGGCGAGTTCCTGGTCCGACATAACTTTCGCGCGGAAGGGGGGCATGCCGCCGGATGCCGGGTTGCGCACGTAGGCGGTGAAGGCCGCTAGCGGCAGCTTGGTTTGCGCGAGGCGGGCTCCGGCGGTGCCGCCTTGTCCGACGTAGCCGTGACATTGATAGCAGCCGTTGCGTTCGAACAGGCGTTTCCCGTTGGCGGTGTCGCCTTCTTTGGTTTGCGCTAGAGCAGTGATTGCACAAACGATGAGCAGCAGCAGAAATGTTTTCATGAAGGTTCTCCTAGCGAGGCTGCGTCACAACATCTAGCAGCGCGGGTTCGCCAGCTTTCACTCGGGCGATGGCGCGTTTGAGCGCAGGGCCAAGATCGTTGGGATCGGTGATGGGGCCTTCCGCGTAGAGGCCGTACCCCTTGGCGATCGACGCGTAGTCGATGTTGGGGCCGTTGAGCGCGGTGCCGATGTCGGAGCGGCCTAGATCGCGGTCGTATTTCGCGCCAAGCAGCGCCAGGTACATGCGCTCCTCGTGATAGGCGCGGTTGTTGTGCATTACGGTGAGCAAGGGGACCTTGTGGTGGGCGGCGGTCCACAGGACTCCGGGGGCGTAGTTGAGATCGCCATCGCACTGGATGCTGACGGACAGGCGGCCCTGTTTCTTATTCGCCAAAGCCGCGCCCACGGCGGCGGGGGCTTGGTAGCCGATCCCGGCGCCGCCTTGCGCGCCTATATAGTGATACGGCTTGCTGAAATTCCACAGGCGCGTGGGCCAGGAGCTGACGAAGCGGTCGTTTGAAACGAGAGACCAGTCTTCGTTTTTGATTTGTCCCCACAATTCTGCTGACAAGCGCGCGGTGCTGACGGGGCTGGCGTCCCAGGCAATGGCGGCTAGCTCGCGGTCGCGCGCGCGGGCTTGGCGGTTCATCTCGGCGGTCTTCTTGCCGCGTTCGTCGAGGGCGCGGCGGCGGTCGGTCGTGATCAGTTTCTTGACGGCTTCGACTAGCTCGGGGAGCGTGGCTTCGGGATCGCCCGTGATGGCCAGGTCAACTTCCATGTAGCGGCCGAAATCCTGATAATTGGATTTGTGGTTTAGATCGATGGCGGAGATGCTGATGATTTTCGCTCCGTCTTTAGTCGAGGGATGCGCTTCCATGCCGAATTTGTTGAGGCCGGTCATCTTGTGGGTGATGCCCCAGAAGTCTTGGACTTCCAGGCCTAGGATGACGTCGGCATCTGAAAGATTCGGGCCGGCGACCTGCGGTCCGGGGTTTCCATATAAAGGATGGGCTGAGGGGAAGTTCATGCGCATGCGTTGGTCTTGCACGCGGCACTGGAGAAGTTCAGCCAGCTCAACCAATAATTTGATGCCTTCGGCGGTGCGCGCTACGCGGCCCGCTACGATGACAGGGTTTTCGGCGGCGACCAGGAGCTTCGCGGCTTCGGCTACAGCGGCGAAATCGCCTTGCGGCGGAGCGCTCGGGGCGAGTTTGGGGATGCGCAGATTCTTTTCGGTGATGGGCTCTTCTTGTAACGTGCCGTCTGCGACCAGGACCACCGGCTCGTAGGGCGGCGTCATCGAAATCTTGTAGGCGCGCACGGCGGATTCGGCGAAGTGCGAGAGCGAGACGGGGGTGTCATCCCACTTGGTGTAATCGCGCACCATGGCGGCCGCGTCTTGCACGCTGTGGACCCACTCGGCGGTGCCGCGGCGGTAGTTGACATCCAGAATATTGCCGAGCACGATGTAGACGGGCACGCGGTCGCAATAGGCGTTGTAAATGGCCATCGAGGCGTGCTGCAACCCGACGGTGCCGTGCGCCATGATCATCATGGGTTTGCCTTCGATCTTGGCGTAGCCGTGAGCCATGGCGACGGACGATTCCTCGTGGCAGCAGGTGAGCCACTCGGGGTTGGTGTTCTTGCCGTAGTTGATGAACGATTCCTGGAGGCCGCGGAAGCTGGAGCCGGGATTGGCGGCGCAGTATTCGATGCCCAGCGACTTGATGACGTCGACCATGAAATCGGAGCCGGGGCGGGCGTTGGAGGTGACGTTGACGGGCGGGGCGGTTTCGGGTTTCAGGGCAGCTTGCTGGGCGAGAGCGATGGGGGCGGTGGCGGCTAGGCCGGCGGCGGCCCCGGCGCCTTTGAGAAATCCACGGCGGTCGACTGGATTCTTGGAATCGGACATTGTGGCCTCCTGCTTCGGGTCAGTTGTCATTATGTCACGAGGTCTTCCGGATTGGAGGTACGGGAACCGAAAGTCTCAAATGAGATACAATGAAATTATGCCGACGAGCAGTACAAAGACGCAAATGGTACACGCGCGTATTGATCCGAAACTTAAGAAATCCGCAGAGCGGGTCTTCAATGATCTGGGTCTTTCGACTACTGAAGCCATCCGTTTGTTTCTGAGGCAGGTGGAGTTGCACAAGGGTCTTCCCTTCCCGGTCGCCGTTCCTAATCAGGAGACCATCGAAGCCATGAAGGAAGCGAATAATATCGGTGGGCTTAAACGATACCGTTCGTTCCGTGAATTGCGCGAACGAATCGGATGATATTGGAACTCCGCACGACCACCGCTTTTGAGCGGGATCTGCGGCGAGTGAAGAAGCAACGCAAAGATCTAGGCAAACTGGAAGCGGTGGTTAACCTTTTGCAGGAGCAGGAGCCGTTGCCTCCTCGCTGCCGACCTCATCCGCTTCGCGGAAATTGGTCTGGGCATTGGGACTGTCATATCGAACCAGATTGGTTGCTCCTCTACCAGGTGACAGAGCAGGTGTTGATCTTGGTCAGGACAGGCAGCCACGCGGAGCTATTCGAGTAAATTTCATGAAAGCCGTCTAAGGCGAGGAATGACATGAGAGCTTCCCTTCCCAATGCTGGAGAACGAGTGCAAGACGTGCACTTCACCGAAGATACGTTGGCTATGGACCTCGCTGACGGTCGTACGATCATTGTTCCGCTTGCGTGGTATCCGCGGCTTATGAATGCGACTCCGGAACAGCGGTCCCACTGGAAAGTGAACGGAGCGGGTTATGGAATTCACTGGCCGGAGATCGATGAAGACTTGAGTACGGAAGGTTTGCTTCGCAGGGCGCCTGCTGCCCGCTGAAATGAGTCGTCAGCGATAGGCGTTTGCGCACTTTTTCAGGACGTCCGGCTCGTTCCGTGAGGTACGCGATCAAATTTGATACTGCTGGAATTCCGCGCTAGCGCCGACTATCATCAAGTTTGAATGCATGATCACGAC